>Ga0194125_10002273_pt1 | contig 32008 bp, 25 predicted proteins | sample TA2KigC250mmetaG_FD_148626 | JGI IMG/M metagenome (GOLD analysis project Ga0194125, IMG submission 148626) | Freshwater microbial communities from Lake Tanganyika, Tanzania - TA2015034 Kigoma Deep Cast 250m | ecosystem: Environmental > Aquatic > Freshwater > Lake | place: Tanzania: Lake...
TATTGACATCGATATTGATGTTAAATCATCATCATCATCATCATCATCATCATCATCATTATTATTATTGTTAGTCAACAGTCGTTTGAATTTGAATTCCCAACCTTTTGAGCGCATATCAGATGTATATGAACGCGTCAATTTTCTTATGAGTTTAGGGCTGGTGAAAGTCTGGCGCCGACAGGTGATAAAGGCTTTGGAAATTAAAAATGGTGGGAAGGTATTAGATATCGGCTGCGGGGCAGGGGATTTATTGGAATTAATAGACAATTGTTCGGTGAGTAAAATTGGATTGGATCCAGAGGCCGTGATGTTGCTTAAGGCGCGCCAGCCTTTCCATCGGCTGCGCGCCGCGGCTGAGAGCATTCCGTTAAAAGCAAGTCGTGTTGACTGCGCGATGTCTGCTTGGGCGTTGCGAAATTTCTCTAATCGCCAGAGCGCATTCGAACAGATTTTCACGATTCTTAAGCCCGGCGGACACTGTGTGATAACCGAATTTTCCCCTCTGCGAGCAGGAATTTTCAATTTATTCATCAACTTATATATACGCTTTGGCATCCATTGGCTTGGCGGATTACTTTCCGGAGACTACGGCGCTTATGCCTACCTGGCTGAAACTATCCACAATTTTCCGCAGCCGGAGATTATCCAAACCGAATTGCAAGTAATTGGATTTACTAATGTTACATTTAGAAGATTAATTGGCGGCGCGTCGGTTTTGTATATTTGCGAAAAACCGGAAGCGCGCTAACGAAGATGATTGACAGTCTAAATGCGCAAGGTAAATTCGTCAGATTAGCCGAGGTTGTATTCTTCGATACGCCGTTTGGACCATTCACCTATCGCGTGCCGCTGGATTTGGAATTAGAATCGCCCGGCAGCCGGGTTAAGGCGCCGTTCAGAAACCGCTCGCGCATCGGGTTTGTGGTCGATTTGAAGCACGGCGAGGATAAACCACATTATAAGGCGATAAGTTCAATTATAGACCCGAAACCGCTCTTAGCGTTTGATTTATTGGAACTTACGCGGTGGATGGCGGAGTATTATTTGTGCGAGTGGGGTGAGACTTTGGCAGCGGCGATACCCGTTGGATTAAAAGCCTACGGCCGGCTTAAATATCGTCTTTCATCCGTTGGTCGGGAAGTGGCTTGGATGGAGCAGGAGAGCGGATGCGCGGCCGACTTATGGCGGGCGTTGTATCGATTGCCGATGACCTTACTGCAGATTAAGCGGCATTTCAAAGATTATTCCGATTTACTCGATGGTTTTCGTAGGCGCGGCTGGCTCGAAACCTATATCGAAGAAGGCAAATCGGACGGTATAAAATACGATTTAATCTGGCGTTGGACTAATGCCTTAACCTACGCTGAAGCGCGGATTAAACTGCCCAAACGCGCTGCGAAATTAATATCGGCGCTGGATTTAATTCAAGAAATGGGCGGCTCGGCGCTGCAGAGCGATTTGAGTCGCCGGCAGAAGCAAATCGGTATCCCGCTGCGCTCTTTGAAAGTCAAAGGTTGGCTGGACTCTGAGCGCATCCCAGTTGACCGCTTCAGCCTGAGTCAAACCGGACTCGAAGAAACCGCCAACGATTTGACGCCGGTTCTTTCTCCAGCCCAGCAGACTGTTGTATCCGCGGTAACAGACTCGCTTAAAGCCGGAATTTTTCGCACGCATCTTTTGTATGGCGTTACCGGCAGTGGAAAAAGTTTGGTCTATTTAGAGATTGTAGCCAAGATGTTGGAGATGGGCAGGGATGTCTTAGTGTTAGTGCCGGAAATCGCACTGACGCCGCAACTGGCGGGAAGACTGCGGCGGCGCTTCGGACTTCACATCGGCATCACTCACAGCGGACTATCCAACGGCGAGAGGCGCGATATCTGGAGCGCCGTCAGCCATGGCAGGATTAAGGTCGTAGTCGGTCCGCGCTCGGCGCTTTTCGCGCCGCTTAAGAACCTGGGTTTAATCGTCATAGACGAGGAACACGATGACTCCTACAAGCAGGACGAGCCGGCGCCGCGCTATTCAGGCCGCGATGCGGCAATCAAGCGCGCCCAGATTTGTAATGCGACGGTTTTGCTCGGCTCAGCGACGCCAGATGTAGTGAGTTTTCACAATGCATCCACCGGACGCTATCGATTACTCGAACTGCCGGAACGGCATCAAGGTGTTCATCTGCCGAGCGTGTGGGTCGTCAAATGGTGTGGTCAGCAAGAGGGCAGCATTTTCAGTCCGCACTTGCAAACGCGTCTCAACAAACGTTTGGCTGCCGGCGAACAGACAATCCTGCTGCTGAACCGGCGCGGTTTTGCGACCTGCATTCGCTGCCCGGATTGCGGCGAAGTCGCCAAATGCCCAAACTGCGATATAATCCTGCGCTATCATCGAGTCGGCGAGCGGTTGGAGTGCCATTACTGCGGCTGGACGCAACGGGCTATAGACCTCTGCCCGCTGTGCGGCGGACAGCGTGTTCGTTATAGCGGCGTCGGAACTCAACGGGTCGAGCGCGAGTTAAACATTAGATTCCCCCAAGCCCGTCTGGCGCGTATGGACTTGGACACAACCCGCGTCGGCGGTTCGCAGCAGAAAATCCTGTCCGGGCTGGCGCAACGGCAGTTCGATATCCTGCTCGGCACCCAGATGGTCGCCAAAGGGCATGATTTTCCGAATGTAACTTTGGTCGGCGTATTAGCGGCGGATTTGGAATGGCTGGAGCCGGATTTTCGGGCTGTGGAACGCGCTTTCCGGCTGCTTGTGCAAGCCGCCGGCCGCACCGGTCGCGCTGGCGCCGGCGAAGTCATCGTCCAATCGCTGAATCCCAGCCATCCTATGTTGCGCTGGGTGCAGGCGCATAATTATGAAGCGCTTTATAAATATGAAATCGACTCGCGCCAGCCACTTAGTTATCCACCGTTTGGCAGGCTGATAACCGTCTGGCTCAAAAGCAGAGATAGAGGAGTAGTTCAGGACGTTGCTGCTGCGATGCGCGCTAAAATCGACGCCGCGCTGACTAATTGCCTAACGTTAGGTCCAGCCGCGCCGATTATCGAGCGTCTGCAAGGGCAGTTCCGGCGGCGGATACTGCTTAAACTGCCGCCGCGGCTTGACGCTCAAGCACGGGAAAACAAGGTTCGTTTGAAATTCATTGCGCAAGAGATTCGCGAAAATTACAGCAAAACCGATATCAAGGTCGCCATTGATGTTGATCCGATGGAAGTGTAAATATATTACAGACCTAAAATCTATCGCGGTCTATGTCTTTCTAAGTGCTGTAGGTTACACTTGGGCGCAGTCCGACTATCAAATTTACGACCGTCCGCCGTTTCAATATTATTATGCCGGCCGTGACGAAGCGCTTTTAGGCCGTTTGGACAATGCGCTGCAAGACCGCCTGCGGGAGATGGAAGGGTTGTTGGAGGCTCGGCTGCTAGGGACATTGCGCGTCGAACTGCCGCTGACGCGCGGCGAGTTCAACCGTTTGACGCAGGGGCGGGCGCCGCATTGGTCCGGCGGGATGGCTTTCCCCCAACAGATGCAGGTAGTTCTTAAGACGCCGGCGTTCATCGACGGCGAAGCGCCAATGGATGCGATGGCGGCGCATGAAGTCGCGCATATTTTGCTGCATCAGGCGACGAAAGGTCATCAACTGCCGCGCTGGTTTGAGGAAGGCTTGTGTCAGGTATTGGCTGGCGAGACGCGCCTGCATTCGTTATCCCGTCTCGGGCGCGCCGCCGCCGCTGACAGGTTGATGGGATTGCCGCGGGTGGATAATGTCCTGTCGTTCTCATCTTCCGACGCCGATTTGGCTTATGCTGAGGCGCGCGCCGCCGTCATCACATTCATCGACCATTTCGACTGGACAACTGTGCGGACGGTCATAGCCTCGATCGCAGCCGGACAGGAATTCGCCGATGCATTCAAAGCCGCCACCGGTTTCGAATACGATTACTGGCAAGCCGACTGGCTCGAAAACGCTCAAAAGAAATATAAAAACATCGTCTTACTGGATATCGAAAATTACATCTGGATTGGTATCGCTTTATTATCGCTGACGGCAATTGGCGCAGTCTTTATCCGCAACCGCCGCCAGTTAAAAAAATGGATGAAAGAAGAGGAGGAAGATGAAGGTCCACCTGAGCCTTCCAACGAGCCAATCCACCCTTAGAGCGGCGTTGATTACTCTTGTTTGGGCAGCGCTTGGGCTTAGCGCACCGTTGCTCGCCGCCGGAAGTGCAGCATTTCCTATGCTATCGATGCAGATGGATCCGCGACTTGGCGCTTTAGCCGATGCGGTAGTAGTCTCCGGTCGTTTGAGCGCTGAGTCAGTCAATCCGGCAAACGCCGCCGGCCAAGAACAAACAGTAGTCATTTCCTATGCCCGGCACCCGATAGACCTTTGGAGCGGCTATATTGCATTCAATCGACCTTTAAGAAACCTCAATTTCGGCGTCGAACTCAACATATACGACTACGGCGCGTTCGATGTCATCGAAAGAAACAGTCCGCCGACTGGCGCTTCTTTCAGCGCCGCCGAACATTCGCTGCGGATTTGGACAGCCGGGAAGATAGTCGAACAAATCCAATGGGGCGCGGCAGCGAGGTTAATCTGGGGTGAAATTGGCGAGACGCGTGCTTCCGGCTGGGCATTCGATTTGGGTTTAACTTATGACCCGCGCTGGGAGAACTTGCGTTTGGGAGCAGTTTTAAGGCATTGGGGGCGGCAATTCGACAGTTATGGCAGCCAAATATATCGGCTGCCAGTCGAATTTCTCCTCGGCGGCTGTAAGAAAATTGAACACCTGCCGTTGACATCTTATGCAGTCATTGCCTGGCGCGAGTCGGGCGAAGGTTCATTGGAGGTCGAAGTCTTAGGGCGTAATCTAAGCCCGGCTTTTGCCATCGGTGGCGAATTTAAAATCATCCCTAAGCACAGCGACAAACCGTTCTATTTAAGGCTGGGCTATAACAGCCGCGGGCAAGGCCAGCGCGTCGGCAATACCCGCGATGCCCTAGCCGGCTTGTCCTTCGGTTTTGGTTTTGATTTGAAAAATTACAGTTTCAATTACGCTTATCTACCTCAAGGCGCGCTCGGCGATGTGCATAGATTTGGGATGGCGTATGCTTTAGGAGGATACAATGTTCAGTCCCAGAATTAACTAGTTCAGAGTTCAAAGCTTCAGCGTGCAGTAGGCTGCTTTTATAAACACGCTAAAGCGGTGAACTCTAAACGTTCTCGGCATATAGATAATTCTGGGACTGAACATTAGTTTTGTGTCAAGTGTGAGATATCATCATCCTGAACGAAGTGAAGGATCTCGTCCCCCGCTTCCAAAAGATATGCTTCATTATGTTCAATATAATATGCGACAGGGCATATGTGACACAGCGCTAGGATTATGTCAATGTAAATTTGATAGGTAAAAGACGGTAGGGCGGGCGTCTCTGCCCGCCGTCCATATTTTTATTTTGAATTTGGCGGGCAGATACGCCTGCCTAATGCCTAATATTAAAAACTTATTCACTTAGGCACTCAAGCAATCATCAAATAAAAAGGTGAACGACAATGGCGCTCAAATGCACCTCCTGCCAAACTTATGTGACCAAAATTCCGGTCAACTGGAAATGTCCGCACTGCGGTGAGAAACTGCCGGAGCCAACCAAATGGTTTCTGTTTTACGAATCGTCCATCGAAGGCTTGCAGGATAAAGGCGCGATATTTTGGAGTATATGGTTCGGTATCTTTCTGTTGTTCGTCGGCGTCATCGAACTGGTTTTCGGCTATGGGTATTTGCTGAACTATTTCATCGACAGTATGTTGATGACGCTCTTCGGCATTGTTTTGGGCGGGATATTAATCGATATGGCTGTCAAAATCAACCTGCCGCTGCGTCTGCCTTACGGCACCGATTTCATCGTGCGGGAGCGCGCTGCCATCCGCAATATCCGCAAAGCCACTAATTTCGCCTTCGTCGCCGGCCTCCTGACCAGCCTTTTTTGGATAAAACCTGTAACCTTCTTTCTATATTTTCCATCCTATATCGTTACAATCGCTTGGTTCTTAGCCTTCGCCTGGTCTATAGTCGGATTGTTTCTCGACCCGCGCTGGCTGGACGATATCCGTTTTAGGGCTTATTTAGAACGTTTAGGTCTCTTCAGCCTCAAACGTTTCCGGCGGTTTTCGACGATTATGCTGGCTACTTTAATATTTACTGCCATTCTCTTCAATGTGCTGAATGCTATACCTGGCTTGTGGCAAAAACTTCGCAACTGGGGACTAGTGGGCGCATTCATCCACTTCATCGACCAGTATTTGAGTTGGTTATTCTAGTCTTTAAAATCAAGTAGTTGAAGGTTATTACAGCGTCGGGTGAGAATTGAGGTCAAGTAAAAAAACCTGCGCAATTTCAATATTATGGTTGTTTCTATGTTCAATCGGTTCGATTAGCGCGCAGACCATCCGCATCGCTATCATTCTGCCTCTCTCCAACGGTTATGCCATCGAAGGTGAGGTTTTACGCGCAGCCTACAATCTGGCTTGTAAGCGCGTCGATTGGGGCGGGATAGACGCCCAACCGTTGTTTTTCGACCATCAGAGCCAGCCGGAGACGGCTGAGTCGCTGGCTGTTAGGTTAGCGGAAGATACGAACATCCTCGCCATTGCCAGCGGCTATCCAAGTTTGTGCGCCGGACGGATAGCCGACATTGCCGAACAATACGAAATACCCTATTTAATCGAAGCCGCCTCCGCCGATTCGCTCACACAAGTTCCGCGTCGCTGGGTGTTCCGCTTATGCCCGGCGTCGTCGGATTACAATGATGGATTATTAGGCTGGGCGATGACTGTTGTCGGAGTCGAGCGGAAAATTGCTGTTCTCTACAGCGCCGACGCTTCTAGGCTTGAGGGTGTGAATGACTTGCAACAGGATTTTAAAAGTTATTGGACAGGCGTCGTGGAATGGCTGGCTTTTCCGGCGGGGGCGCGGAGTTTTAGTTCTTATATTGAGCGCTTAAAACAGATGAGACCCGCGGTCGTTTGGATTTTCAGCGGAACAACCGACGCGGCGGAAATCTTACGCACGGCGCGTGAGAATGATTATATACCTTATGCTTTTATCCTTGGTTCGACCAGTCTGGCAGATCGACGCCTGATAGCCATAGCTCAAGGCGATGCCGAGTGGACCTTAGCGCCGGCAGTTTGGACGCCCTCGCGTCTATCCGAGCAGCGCCGACGCTTTGTTAAATACTATGAATCTCAAACCGGACGCCCGCCGGACTATCGCGCCGCTGAAAGTTACGCCGCCGTCGAGGTCTTGGCGGATGCTGTCAGACGCTGCCGATTATACAGCCGCCCGGAATTCAGACAGACGCTCGAAGAGACTAAACTGTCCTCGGTGTTTGGTCCGGTTCAATTTGAGAACGTGCGAGGATTTTATAATCAAAATCGTCTGCGGACGGTGGTTGTCCAGTTGCGCGGCGGATATTGGAGTCCGGTTTGGCCGCTTGAACAGGCTGAAACCGATGCCGTTTATCCTGTTCCAAACTGGCGTGAAAGAACCAAATTAGAATTGCGCGACCGCCGGCGCGAGAATGTAAATCTCGCCTTGATTATCATCACATTTTTACTCTTAATACTGGTTATTTTACGCCGACATGATATTCAAAAGCGAAAAGAAAATCCATAGAATCGATATTACATACAGCCTCAGAGATAAGTTTGCATACTTCACGGGTGTCATGCTGAACGCATTGAAACATCTCGTCAGGGAAAGCGGGAACGAGATCCTTCACTTCGTTCAGGATGATATGTGTAAGTATACGCAAAGAATAATGTCTCTATGTATAGTTTTAGAGTTTCTATCCCTTGCTCTGGATTCCTAACTTTTTCAAAACTAATTTAATCTTCTCGACGGCGTAGTCGATTTGGTCGAAGGTATGCGTCGCCATAATCGCCAGTCTGATGAGCGCTTCGCCGGGACCGACGGCCGGCGAGACGACCGGATTCACAAACACACCCTCCTCCTGAAGGTGAGCGCAGACGCGGAAAGTATCGAGGTCATCGCCGATGAGAATAGGGACGATAGGCGTCTGCGACCGTCCATAACTAATCCCCGCTGATTTTAGATTATTCCATAAGCGCCGGGTATTAGCCCAGAGTTTGGCGCGTCGCTCAGGTTCGCGTTTGATGATTTTCAACGCGGCTTGGACAGAGGCTACCGAGGCCGGCGCCGGGCTGGCGGAAAATATTAACGCCCGCGAATGGTGTTTGAGAAAGTCTATGACCGCCGCGTCGCCAGCGATAAAACCGCCGATTGAAGCCAGCGACTTCGAGAAGGTCCCCATAATCAAACCAACGCCTTCAGTCAAGCCGAAATGCGCGGCGGTGCCTTCGCCGTTAGGTCCCAACACGCCGATGGAATGGGCGTCATCGACCATAACATCCGCGTTATACTGCCCGGCAAGTCTTACGATATCCGGCAGCGGCGCGATGTCGCCCTCCATAGAAAACACTCCGTCGATGACGATGAATGGCGTCAGGCTGTTCAGGCTTTTCAATACCCGTTCCAGAGCGTCAATATCGCTGTGTTCGAATTTGACCGTCCGACCGAAAGCCAGTCGGCAGCCATCGATAATGGAAGCATGGTCGGTGCGGTCGATGACGACGGCGCCGTCGCGTCCAACCAAGGTGGAAATTACGCCCTGATTGACTTGAAAACCGGTGGAATAGAGCAGCGCGGCTTCTTTATGCACAAAGTCGGCAAGTTCTTCCTCCAGTTCGATGTGGATGCGCAACGTTCCGTTTAAAAAACGTGAACCGGCGCAGCCGCTGCCATAGCGGTCGATAGCGGCTTTGGCTGCCGATTTGACTTCCGGATGATTGGTTAGCCCAAGATAATTGTTCGAGCCTAACATCAATACCCGGTGGTTGTTAATGATGACTTCGGTGTCCTGGTCAGAATCGATAGGACGGAAATAGGGGTAGATGCCTAACTGACGAACTTGATTGGCAGCTGTGAATTGAGCGGCTCGTTCTTGGATTCTCAAATGAGACGCTCCGATTCTTCTTTAGGTGGAGGGGGAGGTTGAGTCGCCTCTGGGGCAAGTTTTTCAGCGATATCGCTTAATATCGGCAGCCGAAATGGTCGGCCATTGAACGCCGCCCAGATACCCAAAACCGCTAAAATAAGCAGCGCAATCCAGAGTAACTTATAAAAAGTCGGCACGGTTACCAGGAAGAGAAATATCTCTATGGAAAATAATATCATTCCCTGCCGGGCATGTGCCTCCAGTTCCGGCTTGACTTTGCGCAGTGTCCAGGGATAGATGCAGAAAATTGGCACATACGCTAACATCGCCTCCCAGGGTAATTGGTCGGACGACAGGAACGATTCGTCCTGATAATTCGCATCGGACGCGGTTCTGGATTTCATTTAGAGCCTTATGTTTAAGGGAGTGGAGATAAAGAGTCCAATTTTAAAATCGATGGCGCGAAAGTGTAAATTCCTTTGGCTATTGCGATTTAATTATCCAGCCGTTTTTACGCATCTCGGTCGTCAAACGGTAAGTGCCACCATCGAGATAGTAACAATCATAACCTTCCTTTATGACTAACTTGGCGATATTTTTAGAATCGTCGCCGTAAGGACAGACGATATACACCGGCGTTCCGGGCGGCAATTTTTTAACTTGGTTTGTAACATCGCCGGCAAAGAGCGAAATCATTCCCGGCAGTTGGACGACCAATTCGGGAATTTCATAAGTGAAATCCTGGAGAAAATAAATGTGCATTTTAACGCCGGAGTTCAGGCTGTCAACCAAGGCTTTAGCCGTGATGTAAGACATCTTACCGAAAGGTAAGTGTTCGATTTTATCCGGCAGATTGCCGCGGGTGAAACCTTGCGGCGGCGGTGTCTTTGACTCGCAGCCCGTAAACTGAAAAATAAGGGCGAGTCCGACTATAAGCGATGTTGGACGAAAAGATACTTTCATTGAATTGTATGTTGGTTAAATATTACAGAGTTAACTTGATGGCAAGTTTAAATTACCTACGCTGTCTTAGTCCATTGGCGGCCAGATTCGGTTGCGTCCGTTATGTTTGGCTTGATACATATTTTGGTCGGCGATTTTGATGAGTTCGACTGGCGAAGTAACTTCCGGCATCCCGGCGGCGCTGTAGGCTACATATCCGACGCTCACTGTAACCTGTATATCGCCCTCGGCGGTGGGGAACTCGACTTCGCTGATGGATTTGTTCAATTTTTCGGCAATTAAGGCTACAGCGTGCGGTTTTGTTTCCGGCAGCAGGACGACGAACTCCTCGCCGCCGTAGCGCGCCACAATATCAGTATTACGCAATTTAGCGCGTAGGGTTTCCGCAACGCCCTGCAAGATGCGGTCGCCGGTGAGATGCCCGTAGTCATCGTTGACATGCTTGAAATGGTCTATATCTATCATCAGGCAGCCTAAAGTCGTTCCATAACGCACAGCGCGGTTAAAGTTCCAACCGGCGAACTCTTCAAAGTAGCGGCGATTATAGACGCGCGTCAGCGGGTCGATGTTTGCGGCGTCGCGTAGTTTCTGATTAGTTTCTTCCAATCGTTTGGTCAACTGTTCAGCTTTGCGCATCGCAATTTCCAATTCCCGCACCATCTGCTCGTAAGTCAAAGTTGCCCGGCCGAGTTCACGATTGATGCGTTGAAGCATCTCTATATAAGGCACGGCGCGGCCGGCTTGCACGACCATTTTCATTGTGGCGCTGTCGGCCACCAGTGTTATCTGTTGCAATAAATTGACCATATCCTCACGCGGAATATTAAAATGTTCCGCAGCAAATCCCAAAGTGCGTTCGATGCCGGTTACATTATTATTTTCAAAAAACACCGAGGTTGCCAAATTAGCAAGGTAAATGACGCCTCGGTCGATGTCGGGGCAAGTCCATTCGCCGGTCAAATCCTGATGCCGCACGACGCATTCGACCTTAGGGCTTAAATGCCAACTATGCGCAATCTGCTGCCCTACAACCGTGTGGTCAACGCCGATTAAGTCCTGTTCCATATCAGTCAAACAACCGCCTTCTTGTCGCCAGCGGTCGATGACCGGCGCATATTCGCGCGGGAAATTATGCAGCAGAAACAAAATGCCGACATCAAGCAGCAGTCCTAAACTATGATAAAGTCCGGCATCGGGTTTCTTCAGCCGCTCGGCTAAAATACGGGCGGCGACCGCGCAGCAGAGGCTGCGTTCCCAGAGCCATTGAATACGTTGATGTTCCTCTGTCCCCTGAGGACTATCATCTGTGTCATCGATGAATTTTGTCGCCAGTAAAAGGTTGCGCAGGTTAGTTCCGTTCAACCGTTGAACGGCATCGTCGATGTCAACAGCTTCGGCTTCGTATTGTCCGCTCGAATTGACCGTCCGCAAAATGCGCGTAGTTAGCGCAACATCGTTGCGAATTATCTCCATCAAATCGGCATCGGATTTGGCGACATTTTCTTTCAGGGTTAAGAGCCGCCGAATTACCGGCGCCAGCGTTGGAAGTTCGCCGCCGGCTTCGATAATTTCGAGAATATTTGCGATAGTGAAGGTTATCATAGATTTATCTCTTAAGGCGCGATACAATCGATTCGATATTTTCCAGCATTTCATTCAACGCGCTTTCAGCTTGTTCGCCGTCCCGGTCCTCGCTATAGATGCGTAGAATCGGCTCGGTGTTCGAGGCACGGGCTTGAATCCAACCGTGGTCATTCGCTATCCTCACACCGTCGGTCCGGCTTACTTGGTCATAAGGATAGCGCTCAGCTAAAATATCCAGCGCTTCTTGTGGATTAAATTCCAGTATCGGATAAGTGGTCTTTAGCATTTTATACTGCGGCAGCGCTGCGACTTTAATGCTCAAGGGTTTCCGCGCGGCGGCCATTTCGTTCAGTATCAACGCCATTCCAACGCCGGCGTCGCGGACTAAATGTAATTCAGCCAGCATTACGCCGCCGTTTCCTTCGCCGCCTACAACCGCGCCAACTTCCTTCATTAACGCGGCGACATTAGCCTCGCCGACCTTGCTGCGATGACAGTCGATCTCGAATTGCCGGGTGATGTCGCAAATAAGTTGCGAGGTCAGGCTGTTTATGACGACTGGACCCGGACGCCGCGCTAAAGTATTCAGAATTGCCAGCGCGAGGGTGGTCTCTTCGCCTATGGGTTGGCCGGTTTCATCGACGGCTGCCAGCCGGTCGCCGTCGGGATCCACCGCAAAACCTACTTGACATTTGTTTGTAACTACGCATCGGCAAAGTTCTTGGATATTTTCCGGGCCAGGTTCTGGTGAGCGTGGAAAAAATCCGCTGCCGTCGCAGTAAATGCTTGTAACTTCGCAGCCCAGCGCTTCTAAAAGCAAGGGATAAAGCATACTGCCGGCGCCATTGACGCAATCGATGGCGACCCGGAGTTTTTTGCGGCGGATGCGGTCCAGGTCGAGCAAGCCCAGTCCCAGCGCCGCGTCCAAATACATCTCGCCAGCGCCTTTCCAATCTACAGACCGGCCGATTTTATCCCAAGCCGCGCTGCGTATCGGCCCATCGGTCACAATATGCTCTAATTCGCTGAAATCGTTAGCCGTCAACATTCGCCCATCCGGACGCACAAACTTCAAAGCGTTCCAAGGCTGTGGATTATGACTGGCAGTGATGATGATGCCGCCGCCGGCGCCGCGCCGCTCGACTGCCAACGCCCCGGTCGGTGTCGGCACTACACCGACATCCTCAATGTCGCAGCCGGCGCTCATCAAACCGGCTTTGACGGCGTGAACGAACATCCAACCGGTCGGACGGCTGTCCCGTGCGAGGACTACTTTTCGACCCTCAATCCAAGTGCCGAATCCGCCAGCCCAGAGCAACGCCACCTCCGGCGTCAATCCTTCGCCTACGATACCGCGCACGCCGGACACGCTGGTCATCAAGCCTTTGAACAAGTATATCTCCCGTGCGATGTCATTTTTAAAGACAAATTTTGCATTAATCTAATACAATCAGAATTTATATTGCAAAGTAAAACGCAGGAAATCTTCCGGCAGACCGACCAGCAGGACACCGAGCGCCATATTATCGGCGATGGAGGCGTCAAAGGTCAAGGCTAAATAAGGCAATTTAATCTCATTCCCCGTTTTGATGAGTTGTCCGGAGGCGTCTTTGTAACCGGTGTTGACATCTGTAGCGCTGGTAATTCCAAATCCGGCGTTGAATAGCATAATATCCAAACTACCGCGTGCCGCCCAGTTAGGTTTGAGACCACGCTTATAGACAAATGGCGCGCCGTCTTCGAGCATTTTGTATCTATATGATAGTTCGCCGAAATACTTCGTTAGAGTTATCGAAGGCTTGAAAAAGCTTTGCATAGACGCGGCAATAGACAATTGGCTGGGTATGTTGGCGGTCATTTTCTTCGATGGAGTAAACATCTTGGGCGTAGTCCGGGTTAATTCAGTTGGGTCGATATTGCTGACATTGAATTGCTCTTCGTCCTCTTGCGCGTTCAATTTCAAGGCTGTGAAGCGATGCAATTGTATGTCGAATTCGCCCTCCATACTTATTGGGCTTTGCAGCCTCAAGTCGGCTCCGAACAGCCATTTCTCGGCATAAGGATACAGCGCTCCGAGCCTTAAAGCCCAAGCCGCGCCGTCGAATTCGCCATTAGCAACGCTGAAGAAATCGTTTGCCCACGGGTCGCGCGGATCATTGAAGGCGGATTCCGACCCGGCTTTGGACATAATGCCATCGGTGCGTTGATTGGCATTCATTTGAAAGATAGCATCGGTGCGCAATAAAGACGCTCCAACCCACCAATCGCCGATTTGCTTAGCGCCGCCAAATGTCCAGGCGTGAGATGAAATGCTAATATCCATATCCATATTAATCGAAGCAAACATCAAAATTGCATCTTCAGGATTGGCTTCGATGGAGCGGATGCGGGTGCGCAACCCGGCATAAATGAGTTTGAAGCCCATCTCAAGCGGTTGTTGGTAGCCGAAGGCGATTCTATCGACCAGGCGGGGCAGTTTGCCGCCAAACCATTCCTCATCCATCTCGTCGAGCGAGAATGACGCTGCAAATCCGGTGACTATCGCGCCATTGCGTAAGATTTCCCCGGTTACTTCAGGGTATATTTTACGCGCCGCCATCTCGAAGTTCTGCGTCGAATTATCGATGGAATTTTGGACGGTCGGCGATGGGTCGTAAAAGTTTGTCACATTAAGACCCAAAGCCGGTGAAGACGACAAGGCGAAGGCTCGCCCTTCGATCAAACCCAGAGCCGCCGGATTGCCGAAGATGATAAAAGGCTCAAGTTTGAGCGGCGCGGTGAATCCGCTGGAGGCGCCCTCTATACCCGCGCCCGATAGCAACGATGAGCGCAGGCTAATCAATCCCGCCACATTCCCGCCTTCGAATAACTCCATCCGGGAGTCGTAGCTAAAGGCTGCGTCTGTGGATAGGATGACCGTTAAGGCAATCAGACCGACAAGATATTTGTATCGCGGTGACATAGCGAACCTTTAAGCGATTTAGAAATAGATTTGTTTATGGAATTGTAGCGGGCTTCGTCCAGACCGCTGAAGCCCGGGTTTTCATCCCGCCGCGGACTTTATAATCCGCTTCAATCGTCATCCGCCGCGGCTGCATAACCTGCACCAAATCGATGAGCAGCCGGTTGACTAAATGTTCGTAAAAGATACCTACATTGCGATAAGACAAAAGATAATACTTGAGCGAGCGCAGCTCGACGCATACTTGGTCGGGGACATAACGAATAGTGATAGTCCCGAAATCCGGCAGCCCGGAATACGGGCAGACGGCGGTGAATTCATCGCATACGATTTCGACTTCGATTTCGCGCCCGACATATTCGTAAGGGAAGGTTTCTAAGACCGATGTGTCAACAGCATCGGGGGATTGAAAGGGGAATTTTTTATCTAAGGCTTGAAAATCCATTGATTTGGGCTTTAGGCTTTAGGCTTTGGGCTTTAGGCTTTAGGTGTATTGTCTTGTGAGGTTGTAGCGCGATTGTAGGTCATGCTGAATGTAGTGAAGTATCTCGTCTGTGTAGCAGGGAGACAATATCCTTCACTTCGTTCAAGATAACACAATTTGTGCTAAAACCCAAAGCCTAAAGCCCAAAGCCTAAAGTCAATAACCTATTTCAACACTGCCATTTTTCGCACGGCGACTTTGTCGCCGGATTGCAGCCGTGCGAAGTAAATGCCGGCAGGCAGGTCGTCGGCGCGCCAAATGTATTCATAACGTCCGTCCTTTTGCACTTTATCGATTAACCGCGCGACTTCCCGTCCATTAGTGTCCCATATCGTCAGCGAGACCTTTGCCGTGCGGTCGAGGCTATAGACGAGGCGCGTCTGCATATTGAACGGATTAGGGTGATTCTGCTTCAGCGCAAAGTATTTGGCGAACAGTTCTTTTTCGCGCGTGTTGACAACTGTATCTGTATCCGGCGGCGGAGGCGTAAGGCTATCGGTAACTTCGAGTATTATCGGCAGCGAGAATAGACCTGGATTGGCGTTGTGGCTGAAATTAATAGTAACACCGTAGAAGCCGTAATCGAGGTCGGCGGAGTTGATGGTGAATTCTATCGGTCGGGCTGTGCCAGCCACGAGGGTGTCCAACTTTGGCTCGTAGCGCATCCAGCTCGAGTTCGGCCCGATTTCGAATACTCCGACCAGGTCTTGTTGGTTGTTGTCGAACACCGCGGCTAGCGCCCAGACCAGATTATTCCATTTGGAAGTAATCGTCATTCCGCCTCGGCCGGAGGCTGAAGCCGGCAGATGTGCGCCTAAATCGGTCAGGAAGCGGATTTCGCCGGTTTCAGTATTCAACTTATGTATCGATACATCGGCGCGATTGGGGTCGTTGGGCGTCGGCACGACATTCGTTATCAAGTATAGATAAAACCTGTCGATGTCATCCTTGAACCAGGCTAAGCCTTGCTCGCGAATCGCCTCATTCGTGCGCGGATCTAGTTTGGCATAGGAACGAACTGGACGCAACGTATCGCCGTCGATGCTGAAAACTTGAATAAACGAACTGGAAGTGTTCGTCGATAAATAGAGCAAACCTGTTTCGGGGTCGATAGTGATGTTGCGCGGCGAGAAATTCCGGATAGGCATCGTCCAACCGGCAATTGAATCGCCGGAAATAGGGTCAACTAGAGCGATCCAGGTATTGCCGAGCGCGCAATAGAGCATATCTTCATAATAGACCATATCGCGGATGCCGTATTGCCCGCCGATGCGCGGCTGAGGCAGACGATCGATGTATCGGCCGCGCCTATCGAAGCGGTAGAAGAAACGCAGCGTGTCGTTGCGGTTGTTGCTGCCGGCGACATACCAGACCGTATCGACTAATTCGATGCATTGAATTGCGGCATCGCCGACCGTGTCGCTGACCGTGAACATCAACAGCGGATCCCATGCCTCGTCAGGTTCGTCCCGCACCGGACTGGACAAACGCTGCCAAATCGGCGGCGGCAGTAAGTTCTCACTGGGGACATAGTTCAGCCGTGTGTTGAACCAGAGTGTGCCGTTGCCGTTGTTGCGCATTGTAATAGCGCGCTGGGCGACTGAATCGGGCAGCATCTCAAAATAGACGCTGTCCACCGACATTGTAAACTCCGGGTGCAGCAAGGCGAAGTCAACATAAACCGGATCCCCTTCAATTATGACGATGCCGGTTTGGGTCGAGTCGTTGTAGAATTGCTTGGAAGCCGTTATAGTATAGTTTGTATCAACCAGAATCTCGGGGATTTCATAGAAGCCCTCAGCGTCGGTGCGTGCAGAGAAGCCGTAAGTTGTCGTTATAAGCGCGCTTTGGAGGGCTTCGCCAGTCTCAAAATCGGTAACATAGCCGCGCAGGCAGCCGGTAACAAATTCGATTAAAGTTGTGAATTTTATCGCTCGACGCGGCACAAGCGGCGCCGTTGCTCCGTTGCGTTGATTCCAATAAGTGTATTCCAAACCGGTGGATAAGTCCGGGCTGGCGATGCCGACCGAAGCAAAAGGCGTGTCCCAAGCCTGATTGCATTGCTGTTCGTCTGTAACATCCAAATACTGGAAGATAATTTCGCCATCGCCGGTGAAGGATGGATAATGACGCGGGTCGTTGAGAATGACCTGGAATGACTCTATCGTCTGCGGATTGCCGCCCAGCCGCTTCATACGCGACCATTCGACGATGAAGCGGTTGTTGTCCTCGTCATACCAGGTCCAGATGCCGCTGTTGTTGTCGGTGATGAGGTCGTCCCAGAAGGGCGCAATCATACCGGGGGGATTTTCGCCGTCTGGGATATGGCGATTGCGGGCGGATATAAGATGGCGGTAATCGCCCATCGCAATCCAGCCGTTGGTGCAGATAGTGATGCGGTTGAAATTCTGCCCGTAGTATTGGAAATTGAAAGGCAAGTTGACTACTACGGAAGAGTCGTCTTCGGCTGCAATATCGTTCAGAGTTGTATTTGTGCCGGGTCCGTTGAGCCGGCCGCTGATTTCGACCCACTCGAAGCGCGGCGCGGCAAACCAACTAGTGTCGGTATCGTCAAAGCAGATATAGCCATATTTATCAGGTCCAAACGGCTGTCCCGGACGCGGTTCATCGACGACAATAGTGAACCAGACTGTGTCTAAGATGCCGCCGTCGCTCGCCAGCGCAATACCTAAATCCGCCTTTTGCCCCCCGAGATGGAATGGATGCGCTGAAAGCCTAAACGAGCCTTCTGAACGCGCCGTGTCATTGACGCCAGCCGCCCGGAATGTGCCGTCGGCTACAGGCGCGCCGATAGTATGTGTGCGGCTGAACAGTGCAGCCGCCATTGGCGGCGCGGCTTTGCCTCCGATATTGACAAGCGATATGCGCAGACTCGCGGCATCGGCTGGACGCAAAGGCGCGTTATCCCAGAGCAGTCTTGGCTTGCCGAATTTGGGACCGACCACGGGAATAGAAACCGAGGAGTTCCAAGACTGGCCGCCAGCGGTCGTCGTTAGATTGAATACGGCGTTTTGGTTATGCCGCATACCGCCGCCGATTAGCACCACAAAATCGCCGCGGACGCTGGCGGCAGAATCCGGCGCAACATTGAAAAAAGCCTGCCCGGAAATGACTTCCAAATAAGGCGAATCAGTTGTCAATTCGGCTATCATTTCGCCTTGCGGTGGACGACCGCCATAGTTGGTGATATTCAACGCCAGTTCGAGAGTCTCGGTGGGATTGGCGCGGTTGTCGCCATCGCCGCGCGAGTCGCCCTCGTTGTCATCATTTATTGTAAATGTCCCGGCGCCGATAAATGGCGCGGGAGTAATATTATAATCGACGAGAACCGGTCTGAGGTTATGTCCACTAACAGTCAGTTTAATCTGTCCGCTCTGCGTCCACTGCGGATTGAGGTCGAACTGGACGCGGCCTTCAGCGTCGGTTTGCTTCACAATTTGAAAGACCGGCGCATTTTGTTCAGCTTTATAGAGGCAGACATCGATGCCTTGCGCCGGCACATCTTCGTCGCGGTCGAACATCACTTCGACTGCGAGATGGGTCTCGCCGCGCCTTAAGACTTCGGGGCGATGCACAAGCAGCGGCTGCGGAACATCGGTGAACAGGTCAACTGCGCCATCGCCCATTAAGTTGGTGATATAGTAATGGCACAGCCAGTTCAGCATATTGCGGTTTTCAGGATGGTTGACATCGCCGCGTCCGGCATAGTGTGTATAAAGCCCTAATTTGCCAATTAAATGCACATAGCCCATTAATGTCAGGTTTTGGGCGAAAATACTGTGGATTGAAGCCGAACAATAGATATTATTATAAGCCGTATGCGTCGAACCGGCGCTGCCAACCGCGCCGATTGCCCCGCCGTTCGGATGCCAGGTGAAACTCTCATTGAAATAACCATTGCCACCGTCTGAAATATGTTCAGCATAATCGCCGGTATTACAAGTTATAATCATCGCATAAGGCAGCATCCGGTCATTGCGAAGTTGAGGAACCATAGCAAAAGTAAATCTATCGCCCTGCTGCCCCATCCAGAGATGGCCGCGGAATAAGAACATCGACATCCCGCCTTCGAAATTGTCTATCGTGAACTGCCGGGTATCGGCGATTTGACCGGCCGAGAAATAGAGTTGGCTGACCTGTTGATAGCCATTGTTTAATAGTATGCTGCGCGTCCAGCGGCACATATCGATACTCGATAGTCCGCTGCGATAGTCATGGGACACGACGGCGCCGCGCTTCTGCCAGTTGCGTTGGTTGCCTTCAGCGGGAACATAGGGGTCGGATTCATAGCGTATGAATTTATTAACCATTCCCCGCAGCCGATCGATACTATCGAAAGGCATCCGGCTGACCGCCGCTTCGGGCAGAACATCGTCGCCTTCCCAGAGACAAAAGTCATTGTCGCTCTCATAAGGGTAACCAAGTCCACTGACATTTTTATCGAAGAATCCGAAGGGGAATGAGCCGTCGGTGTCGCCGCAGATAATGACGATTTCCGGTGGAATCGTCCATTCGCGGTAAGCCTGCTGCAGTTCGCGCGTCACGGAAGCCGCGTCGTTGCTGGTCCGCACCCGCAGGATTTGCGCCGTCCAACCCATCCGCCGGCGCCATTCGACCAGCGGCGCCAAGGTGTTGGCGACTTCGTTCCAGGATTGGTCGTCGTCGATGACATAGACCACCGAGCCGCCGCGCGGACCGCCAGGATCGCGCTGCGGAAGCGGTGGATTCAGCGCTATATTGCTCACTAACTGATGAAAATAACGCGATGGCCGCGGCCGGTCGGGGTCGATGACGATGTTTTCGCGATTCTTATCGGTAGCGAAATTTACTTCGATGTCAACATTGTCCAGAACGACTAATTCGCCGGTGCGAGCTTTCCAGCGCAGCGGATAGACCGTAACCGGCAGAATTCGATAGCCGCGCATTATGGCGGGTTTGCCCAGCGTCACCGGTTCGGGCGGCCAAAAGCCGTCGGTTTCATTTACAATATCGACTCGTTTTAGCGGCTTCGTCCAGTTCTCGGCGCCCGGTTCGAACATAACGCTTTCATCTCCGGTCATCAATTCCGTCTGAACAGGAAATGGATTGACATCGGTTATTTTATGTGAGCGGAGATTTTCGAGATTTAGTTCGACGCCGCTTTGGGGTGGAATGAGTAGGAAACTGGTGAGCGCCGGCAGTTCGGGCCAGCCTTCGCCGCCGGCAATCGGATGACCTTCGAAGGCGAAGCGGTCAAACTGTTCGCCGCCGACGGTTATCTGCTCGCGTTCTAACTTAGCCAGCCGGAAATTCAGCTGCACAACGCTTGGCGTCGCTGCTATTAGCGCCGTCGAATGTTCGGCGACAGCGGTCACAGCAACTGTTGCCGCGCCGTATAAATGCTGAGGATTGGCGAAAAGCGAAATGAATATAACGAGGAGGAATATTATGTTTTTTTTCATCGCTGCACCTTGTAGGCTAATCTGAGGTTTTCAGTTCCTTAGAGAATTAAAAGTCGCGGCTGGCGCCGGTTTGACGAAGCCTTGGGTAGAACTTATACTAATTTGCTTCAGCAGGACACCGCGGATTGATGAATTCACAACGGATTATAACTCATATTTAAGATGTATCCGTTACATCCGTTTAATCCGTTGTGAATTATCTTAAAATAAGCGTTATTTCAAACACGGTTTAGCATCAGGACGATTATTTAGGATAAATTAAACCTAACTTACTAATATAATAAATATCGTTAATAAGTCAAGCCTCGTTTGCTGAAATTTACGGTAATTATTCAACCTTATACACTTGACACATAGGATTGGAATGACTATTTTTAAAATACTAAAATTTGCTGAACAAAATAAAGCGCATTTTGCGTCCTTTGACCGCTTCGTTCACAATATTGTCATTTAAAATATCCTTAAATGCCATCCAACGACCGCAGGGAGTTTTTTACAGCCCTCGACAGGCGCTGTAAGTGGATAAAAAACTATATATTACACCCGCGTTTTGTCGGGCGGTTTTCACCGGCTGAGATACAGTGGGCGGTAACGGCTTATGTGCGTTACGGCGGAAAGCGGCTGAGACCGGCGATATTGCTGTTTTCCTGCGGCGCGGTCGGCGGCGACGAACGGCAGGCAATTCCGGCTGCAGCCGCCGTCGAAATCTTTCACACCTGGACGCTGGTTCACGATGACATCATCGACCGCGATCCGATGCGGCGCGGTCAAGCCACTGTGCATCAGCGCTTCTTTGACCACTACGATATGAAGCCGGCGGATTGTTCTTTGCCGGTCGATGAAGCGCGGCACTACGGCGTCTCCTTGGCAATCCTGACCGGCGACATCCAGCATGGCTGGGGCATCAGTATGATGACCGAACTCGCCACCCGGCGCGGCGTTACATCCGACATCACACTGAAGTTAATCGACGACCTGGATACTTATGTCCTCAACACGCTGGTCGAAGGTGAAGTGCTTGACATCCAGTATTCGCACCAGCCTTTGGAAGCCTTAACGCCGGAGGATATTGAGACGATGCTGTGGAAGAAGACCGGGGCGCTCTATCAATTCTGCGGTCGTGCCGGGGCGATGATAGGGCTCGGCAAACGCAAGCATCCTTATATCGAGGCTGTATCGGAATTTGCTGCGCTCTGCGGCACGGCTTTTCAGTTGCAGGATGATATTTTGGGCGTAGTCGGCAATCAGGAGGTCATCGGCAAACCGGTTGGATCCGACCTGCGCGAGGGTAAGAAAACCTTGGTCGTTCATTACGCCTATCAGAATGCCAGTCTATCAGAAAAGAAATTAATATCCGGAGTTTTAGGCAATCCTAAAGCCGATGAAAGCCAAATTCGAAGAGTCATTCAAGCCCTGCGCGATTTAGGCGGGATAAAAATCGTCAACCAGCGCGCTAAGGATTTAATTGCCAAGGCTCAAAATTATCTGCAAGCGCTGCCGGAAAATCAATATCGCGCCTGGCTCAAACAATGGGCCGATTATATGGTGCAGAGGGAATTTTAGGGCGGATGAACGAAATGGACGAGATAGATAGCATCGGCCGAATTGACAATCCTAATCCCAAATCTAACGCCTAAAGCCCAGTTAATGAAATCAGCCGAAGTAACTATAACTAACCGGCTTGGACTGCATGCCCGTCCGGCATCGAAATTAGTCCGCACGGTTACCGGCGGCGATTCGCAGGTTTTCTTGATAAAAGACGGTCAACGCGTCAACGCGCGCAGCATTTTAGGGGTGATGCTTTTGGATGCCGGTCAGGGCGCAAGTGTTTGCATCGAGGTCAGTGGTGCAGATGAAGATATAATGCTTCGGAAATTAGTCGAGTTAATTGTGGGAAAGTTTGGCGAGGATTAGAATCTGAATTGATGTTTGATTATTTAGTAGCGGAGGAGGGACTTGAACCCCCGACACGCGGATTATGATTCCGCTGCTCTGACCAACTGAGCTACTCCGCCGCGAAGTATGCAAAATTAGGGACAGATATCTATCCGTCCTTAATTATTGTGCTTGTCTGGATGCCCGCTTGCGCGGGTAAGATGCGCTTTTAGCGTTTTAGTGAATATTCCAAAGAACTTTTATTAATATAAAAATTCCTGTTGATTTGTCAATATGAAACAATAGATTCTCAGTTTATAGATTGACTTTTTATTGATTATTATTTATATTAAATTTTTATTTCATTTCCTAATTAAATAATTTTCGAACCACACATAGAGGAACTAATGTCCTTGAAATTCAATCGGGGCATTCCAGCGCTGTTTAGCGCGCTTTGTGCAATGTTAGTCCCGTTGGCGCTTAGCGCGGCGGATTACAGTTGGATGAGGCCGGGCGAGAATGTCGAAGCCGACCGGATTTACTTAAAAATACACTCCCAATATGCGCCTTTGGAGGTTAAAGTCTTTGGTGGACTAGTGCATACAGGCAATTCCGCGCTCGACGCCGTGGCGGATGCCTTTGGCGTTTATAGAATCGAGAAGACATTTATGATGGAAGCGACGCCGGCCGACCCTAAAGTGCCGGATCTGTCGCGTTATTATACTGCCTTTTTCCCGGAAGCCTACGGTCCGGTTAGGCTCATCGAGGCTTATGAGGCTTGCCCGGAGGTCGAATTTGCCGAGTGGATAACCATCGACCGGGTTGACTATATTCCTAATGATGCCCGTTTCCGCGGGCAGTGGCATTTAAGTCATTGCGGTTTCCCCGGCGCCTGGGATATTTCCGCTGGTTCGCCCAGTGTAGTCATCGGTATTGTTGACTCTGGCATCGATATGCCGTTCGACGATATGGGCGATTGGGCTATTCACGAAGATTTAGAGCCTAATTTATGGGTGAATCCGGGTGAGGACATCGACCATAATGGCATAATGACTTTGGACGATTGGGATGGGCAGGATAACGACCGCAATGGTTATGCGGATGATTTTTTCGGCTGGGATTTGACCGGACGCGATAACTGGCCTCACGATGAATGGGCGCGACGCGGCGGCTTAGCGCACGGAACGCATGTTGCCGGAATAGCCTCAGCCGCGACTGACAATGAGATTGGCGTATCCGGCGCGGGCTTTAACTGCAGGTTAATGATTGCCGCCTGTTATGACTATCGCTCTGACGGATATATCGACAACGGATATAACGGCATCGAATACTGCGGACGCAACCGCGCCGACATCATAAACTGCTCCTGGGGCAGTAATTCAGCGCCCAATCGCACGCAGATGGCTGTCGTTAATTACGCCCGTTCGCAAGGTTCAATCATTTTTGCGGCGATGGGCAACGACACTATTTACGACCATCGGGGGCTGCAACTACATCACTATCCGGCTTGCTATGACGGCGTTATTGCGGTAGCCGCTTGCGATTCGCGCGATGATAAAGTCCTTTTCTCAAATTGGGGTGATTATGTTGACCTGGTCGCGCCAGGCGAAGCCATCTTATCGACCTTTACAAATAATGATTATAGGTCTTTTCCCGGCACATCGATGGCTTCTCCGTTAGCCGCCGGACTCGGCGCTCTGATGCTCTCTTCGATGAGGTTGAACGAAGTGCAATTGCTCGACCGGATGCAGCGCACCGCGATCGATATTTCCGCCCGCAATCAACAATATGTCGGTATCCGTTACCGCATCAACGCCGAGGAATTGCTGAATTCGTCGCAGCCGCGCTTCGAATTGCTCGAATGGGAAATCGACGAATGGAACGGCAATCACGACGGCCGGGCGGATCCACTGGAACATATTTTCTTTAATATTACTTTACGCAACCGCTCGTTTTTTACAAATGCCAACAATGTTCGCATTAGTCTCAGTAATCCCGATTCAACTCTTATCATCGGAAACCAGATAAGGCTGTTAGGTAATATCAACACCCAACAGAGCGTTGCAATGTTTGGACAGGAACGGCTCTCGTTTTATGTGCAGTGGTTTTCTAAGCCGCACTATACGACCTTTACCATTAGAATTACAGCCGACGGCGGATTTGAGCAGACCTTTGAAAAGTCGATGACCATCGGACATCCTCATTATTTATTAGTCGATGACGACGATGGTTCCACTTTCGAATCTTATTATAAACAGGATTTGGATCAGCGTCCGGTCGTCCACGATATGTGGTCGATGCAAGATAATGGCGATCTTACCGCTGAATATTTGCAGGGCTATACTGCGGTTATATGGGCGGCCGGCAATGCGCGCAATCCGCTGACGGTTTCAGAACAGGCGGTTATCAGCGCATATCTTAACGGCGGCGGATATTTATTGCTGACCGGGCAGTTCATCGGCGATGATTTAGGGAATACCGATTTTCATCGGGATGTGCTGCGAGCCAGGCATCTTACAGACAACACCAACGGCAGCCAGTTGTTCGGAGAACCGGGTGGACCTTGCGAGGGGATGCGGCTGCTGCTGGTCGGCGGCGCCGGCGCCGGCAACGGCCGGATTTCGCCCAGCGCTATGGAACCGTTGAACGGCGCCCGTCCGTTGTTAAACTATGACAACGGTTCAGGTGTTGGAGGCATCATCTATACCGGTCAATACGGACTAGTCTATTTGGGCTTCGCACTCGAAGGCGTTTCCGGGATGGGCGGTACGACGCCGCGGACAGTATTCATCGAGCGCCTCCTGGATTTGTTCTATCAATTGACAGCGCCCGATGAACCGGCGGCTGAATTGTTGTCATCGAGCGTTCATTTATCACCGGCTTATCCCAATCCGTTTAACGGGTTGACGGAATTCCGGGTCGAACTGCCTTATGCGGCTGATTATCGACTCGAGGTCGTCGATGCCGCCGGACATCAAACCACGTTGCTGCATATTGGGGGGGCAACCGCTGGGATGCACCAATATTTCTGGAACGCTTCAGCCCAGCCGGCCGGGATATATTTTATAAGACTTAGTCATCCTGCCGGAACCCGGTTGCAGAAAGTTGTCTTGGTTAAATAAAGAATTATCTACATATTGTCTCAGTATTATAATGTTATGCTGCCTTGAAGCGACGGTCTAAAACATTGCTTTGGTGTTCAATGGGCTTGATATGGACTATATTTTCGAGCCTATATGCCCAACATCTGCAGCCGGTTGTAACACTGCATACCGACCGTCTGCCGGAAGAGGAAAAGCAATATCTGTCTGGGCTGGCCGGACAATTGGAGCGTCTGATACGCGCGGCGAATTGGGTCGAAAAGCCGTATAACTATCAATTCTCGTTGAAAATCGATATTTTCTTTGAGAAGTGGACTCGCACCGCCTTGCAGCGACGATACACAGCCGGGATATTAGTAGCCTTGAAAGATGGAGTGCAATTCCGCGATCGGCGTTGGGAATTTCCTTATTCACAGGATGAACCGCTGAACTTCAGCGATCCTTATCATCCGTTAACCGGGTTAATTGAGTTTTATAACTATTTGGCTTTGGCGCGTGAGATTGACCTGCTCGCGCCCTTAAGCGGCGATAGTTATGGGCAGAAGGCATATTTTATCTCGCAGAGTTCGCGTTCGGAGGCGTTGTATGCACTCGGCTGGGATGCGAGGCGCGAGTTAGCCGATTATTTGAACCGCGACAGCACGATAACATCCTTGCGGCAAGCCGCTTTCTATGCTCGTGCAGGGTATTATTATCTCGATAAGAACATTCAAACTGCTGCTGAAGACAACTTGTGCCGTGCCGCCGAACTATTATTGCAAGTCCCACCGCAGATGGTCGAACTGCACCGTGACGACCATATTATTCGTTTTGTGGACATCGCCCGCTTCGCCGAAGCGCTGAAGGAAGCGAGTTTAAAAGATATCCTTAGCCAATTTGAGGAATGGGATGTTGAAAATGTAGAAATATTTCGTTGAAATGAGAAATTCTCTTGACAAGGATATATAAATTCAATAAATTAAAGATAGCAATGCTTCGTCCCCTTGGTAAATTGGGGGTGAAGGCGAGATGTTTATCAAGTGAGTAGTAAAATGAAACAGCCAAAACCGCTTCTTATCGCATTATTAATCTGCTCGATAGCAGGCTTATTAGCCGTGAGCGCATGGGCGGAAACTTTCGTGGTGCGCGAATTTACAGCTGCTAATACCGGCCAGGAAGTGCGGCTGGAGTGGCTTAGCGGCAGCGAGAGCGGCTTAAGCGAATTTCGCGTTCAACGTTCGTTCGACGGCCAAAATTATCGGACAATTTATAATGTCAATTTAAAAGGTTCGAACAATCGCTATGTATATATCGACAGCGATTTATTCAAAGGCGAGATTCGAATGGTGCATTATCGTATCGAAGCCGCTTTCCACGATGGGCGAAACGAGTGGAGCAAGGCTGAAATTGTAACACTTTCGTTTTCAGGACTGCGCCGCACTTGGGGCAGCATCAAGGCGATGTTTCGATAGGTCTTATATACATTTAATACCAAATTGCAATCAATCGGATGATAAATGTCAAAACAAATTCACAACAGATTAAACGGATGAAACGGATAATCCTGTAAAGCGCTGTGTTAATACGTTCTATTCGTTTAATCCGTTGTAAAATTTGAATCCCTTTATTATTCATTTGAATGCAAATTGGTATAAAAAGCAAATAAGCGTCCTGCGACGCTTATTTGCTTTTTGGTCGATGGGTGAGAGAATAAAGTTCGTTTAGGAAGGCTTTACTCGCTATGAGTTCCTTATCTTCCGCCGCTGGAGACCATTCTTGAGCGTTGATTGACTTCAAAAGGCGGACTAACGGCTGTATCCTGGCGCGCTCGTAGTGTGTCTTTGACAGGCTCATCGGCGCGCTGAGACGAGGCGGTTTGTTCAGCCAGACGTTCATCCGGGACAAACGCGGTCGGCGGTGGAGTCACCGCAGCAAGGTTGGAATTGGGCTGCTCGTCGATTTCGCCGGGTAGTAAAAGCATCAAACCGATGGCCAGACCGGTTGCCAGACCAGCGCTTAAAACCGCCCAGCGTGGGAACAGACCTGGTGCGCGCATCGAGCGGGCAACATCCCGGCGTCTTATATCGAGAATAGCCTGCTCTAGATTGGCCGCGAATTCGGCGCTGGGCTGATATAGCGAACTATGCTCCAGCAGAGTTCGCAGTTCATCAGTTTCAGCTGTGTAATGCCGGCAGTGCGCGCATTCGAGTGAATGTGCGAGCATCTCGTCGGCGATGACAGGAGCCAGTTTTGCCGCTTTCCAAGTCGTCCAATTTTGTTCAAAATGTTCGCAAGATAGCATTTAATTCCGTATTTGGTGTTTGTTTTTAAGTTTTAAATCCGGAACGGTTTTCGACCGCCGGTGGGATTTTTCTCGCCGAAAGACGGGATAATCCCCTGTATTAAACATCTATCAGCGCAGGTCGGTCAAACGTTTCTGCAGCCTGGCGCGGCCGCGATTAACGCGCGATTTGACTGTTCCGAGCGGGATTTTTAAAATTATACTAATCTCTTCGTAACTAAGTTCCTGAATATCGCGTAAAATTATCGCCTCTTTAAAAACAAGCGGCAAACGACTGATTTCTTTATCGACTCGCTGTTTGATATTTTTTCGTTCATAATCGAGAGTTGGGTCGGCTTCCTCATCGGCAATTTCGAGGGCGCGGCTTTTGTCATCGGCGAAACTGCCGCTGCCGATGCTCAGCGACAACCAGCGATGCACTTTTTTTCGACGCAGTTCTGACTTAGCCAGGTTACCGGCGATGGTATAAATCCAAGTCGAAAACTTGGCTATCGCTCGATAACTATGACGATTCGTCCAGATGCGTATGAAGGTCTCTTGCAGTAAGTCTTCGGCGAAGACCGCATCGCCCAAAATGCGATAGATGAAGTTGTAGAGTGGAATCCGGTAACGGGCGACAATTTCGTCGAAGGCTTGGGCATCGCCGTTCTGAAAGTTGCGAATCAGGTCTTCATCGCTGAGAGGTTGGCTGTTCAATGCGTGCCCTGGCGGTCGGTCAGCAATCGCCCTAATTCGACGATTAACAGGTTCAATTCCACATCGTCGCTATGGATGCCGCTTTTGATGTTTAAGTCAGCATTATAGATACGAATTAGGCCGGTTTCTAAGTTATCGAGCGATAAAGTGGGGGCGATGTTGACATATTTCTCGAATAAAAAGGGCAGGAGTTTCATCGTGCGGCGGGCTTGTTCGACCTGGTGTTTGTCGATGTGCCGCTTGATATACCAGAGACGCTGAAACAATCGAAACAAGTCGCCGATGATTTGTGTCGAATGCAATCCCCAGAATTGTAAATTTTGCCCAATTATAATCGCGTTTTCAACCTTGCCGGCTGATAAGGCGTCGGTCAGTTTCCATCTTTCCAGCGCGAATGAACTGCTGCCGGCTTCTTCCAGGTCGGAAAGCGATATATTTTTCTTCTCGCCGACCATAAGAATGATGCGGTCCAGTTCGGAAGCCGCTTCGCGCAACGAGGGAAATGCCAGCGCGGCTAATCTCCCAAGCGTGCCGTCGTCAAGTTTTTTGCCCTGTCCTTCGATATAACTACGAATCCAATTGTTTAGTTCCCGGCCTTTGAGATTGGCGCATTCGACCAATTTGATGTTTTTCTCGAGTTGCTTGTAGAAAGTCGTGCGTTTGTCGAGTTCGCCAGTCCAAAGTATCAGGCAGCCGTCGGACGGTGGATTTTGGATGTAGCGCACGACGGCGGCTTGATGTTTTTCCGGCAGGTCTTGGGCTTGTTTGACGACGATCACTCGTTTTGCAGCGAAGACCGGCGGTGTATTCAGAGCGTCGGTTAATCCGACGGCGTCGCGGCCATATATTATCGACAGATTGAGACTGCGCTCATCCGGGCTGAGCAATTTATCGGTCAGATGTTGCACGCCGGTTTCGCAGAGAAGATCTTCCTTGCCGTAAAAAAGATAAGCAGGATGAACCTGTCCGGCGTCCAGTTCTTTTAGAAATGCATCGTAAGTCACTATAACGCAATAATTAAAACTGTGCCTGACGGATGAACCAGCGCGCTAAGTCGGCTTGCTTGGGGTCGTGGAGTATTCGCTCCGGATGCCACTGGACGCCGTAAGTGCAGCGGTCGTCGGGGCAATGCACGGCTTCGATGACGCCGTCCTGCGAAGCCGCAAGCGGGAGCAGACCTTTGCCGAGTTCTTTGACCGATTGATGATGACTGCTATTGACTTCGATTTCGTCACGTTCGAAGATTTCAGATAGAATCGAGTGGCGGGTGAGCAGGACATTATGGAAGGTTTCTTTACCTTCAGCGAAGCGGTGGTGGATGAGCGCGCCGTCGATCATCGATGGAATATCCTGATATAAACTGCCGCCGAAAGCCACATTTAAAACCTGAATGCCGCGGCAGACGCCCAACACGGCGCGGGCTTGCCGCCGGGCGGCGTGTATAAGTTCAATTTCATATCGGTCGCGCAGAATATCGCAACCCAGCGAATGTGTATTGTTCTCATTGTAGAGTGATGGCTCGACATCGACGCCGCCCGTGATGATGAGGCCATCCAATTTGGATATTAAATCCGGCACATAGTCCAAATCTTCGATCGCAGGCAGTATGACCGGCACGCCGTCGCCTATAAGGACGAACTGGCAATAATGTTCTTGAATATAATGTAACTTCGTCCCTTTGGAGAAGGTTCGATTCGGGTCGTCGGCGGGACTTATGTTGGCGCTGATACCGATGACAGGTTTCATAACGAATCCGGACATTTATAATTGCAGAGAATTGTAGGTTTTAGATCTAAGTTGCGTTCATAATAACTATTAGTTTAAGATAATTCACAACTGATTAAAAGGATGAAATGGATATATATTCTTCGATATGCGTAATAATCCGTTTATCTGTTTCATCTGCTGTGAATATAATTAGGGTTTGCTGAATAATGCACGAAAATTCCAGAATTGGCAAGGCGCACGCCCCCGTGCGCCGACAATTCGTGCTTGACAAACGGCGGACGAGGGCGTCCGCCTTGACGCAAAGTGAATTATTCAGGAGACCCTAAATATATTGACAATTTCGGTTAGCGCACCGAATTGGTCATCACCACAGACCAACAAGAGGGACAAATGAACTCAACGCACCTGTTATCGTCCGTCGGCGACACGCTGTCCACTTTCCCATACATAATTTCGCTGGAAGATTACCTACCGATAATGCCGCTGGCTTTTTTAGCCGCAGTTGTGCTTATTGTCTATTATTCGATTCGCTTCAAGATGAAGTTATATAGTATGCGGCACGCCGAGCGGATGTTAGCCCTTGAGCGCGGTCTGCCGATTCCTTCGCGGATGGCGCAGGAGAAACAGCGCAATCCTTATAAATGGCCCATCATCCTGATAGCCTTGGGCATAGCGTTTATAATCGCGCAGATTGTCGACCGGGACGACTCTTGGGCTTGGGGCTTGCTGCCGCTGCTCATCGGCGTCGGGATGCTCATCTCCAATCGTCACTTTGAAAAACAGCGGCAGGCTGAAATCGAGCGGTTGGAATCCCACGCCCAAACTAAAAGTTTAAAGGACAATCCACCTAATTAAAATGCGGAACGACAAAATAACCACACCTTCCGCATAATCAAGGGACGGCTGCCAACTGTCCCTTTTTTTTATATCAACGCTATGCTAATGTTATTGTTCGCTATCTCACCGGATTTACCAGTTTTCCAATACCTTTATTTAATTAACAAAAACCTTGTCGAAACAGATGTGCGCGGCGATTGGAGCCGCAGAATGTATTCTCCAGCGGAGAATTGAGACAGGTCTTTAACCAGGTAAGGCGCGTCAAGCAGTGTCCCAGTCGAAACAGACCTGCCTAATAGATTAAAGATGTGATATCTGAAGATTTCCTCCTGTAGGTTATTATCGAAATAGATTCTAAACTCGAATTGCAGGGGTTTGGATATAAAAATAGTTTTGGCGATAATTTTAATGACTTTAGTTGTTCTGATTTGTCATCAACCGCGGTCGGCAACACGACCCCAATCTCGCCGTTGCGGTTTATCATTTGTAAGGTAGGAGAAAGATTTGGATCAATAAGCGTTATAATACCACCGTTACCATCTGTAATTGTGAACAAAAAGTAAGGATTCTTAGCCTGAATTGCTCGACCGCGGTCCCCCCACAGACGCTGCCATTTAGACTTATTCGTTGTCCCCATTGCTGCCAATTTCCACCAATCTCACGTTCATCTGCTTCCTTCCATACATAACATACTCCGTTTTCGGAGTCCACAGCGTCAAGTTGGTAATAGTCTGCAGGTGGAGGTATTATAACATCTATAGGTTCTAACCAAATAAGTTCACCGGAAATATTGATTGCGGAAAGGCAAAATTGATGATGCCGATCCGCCCAAGCGACAAAGAAGCGTCCCGAACCGGCGTAATTAACAATCGGTTTAATAGTTCTAAATTCTTTACCTAACTGAGAATCGCGTTCATAAAGATTTCGCGTCCAAAGTGAATCACCATCACGCGAAATCCGCAAAGCGTTAACACCGCGATATCGTCTTAGTGTGTCATCGATTGTTACGCG
>Ga0194125_10002275_pt1 | contig 31997 bp, 26 predicted proteins | sample TA2KigC250mmetaG_FD_148626 | JGI IMG/M metagenome (GOLD analysis project Ga0194125, IMG submission 148626) | Freshwater microbial communities from Lake Tanganyika, Tanzania - TA2015034 Kigoma Deep Cast 250m | ecosystem: Environmental > Aquatic > Freshwater > Lake | place: Tanzania: Lake...
CCGCGTGCGGTGATGGTCTTGGGCGTGGTGTTGATGTCGGCGGCCCAGAAGCCGATGTCGGAGATGTGGCACCAGAAGTCGGCGTAGTGGCCGCAGGAGAAGTCGAGGAAGGAGCGGAAGCGGAAGTGGACGTGGCCGGGGTCGTATGGCCGCCAGGGGGCTGGGCCGAGCCAGAAGTCATAGTCGAGGTGCGGCGGCACCTGGGCATTCGGCGTGGGGTCAATGCGGCCAACCCCGCCGCTGCTCCAGACGCGGAGGGTGTGGATTTTGCCGAGGATGCCGGAGCGGACGAGTTCGACGACGCGGTGGTAGTTGTCCCCCGCGTGGATTTGGGTGCCGAGCTGGAAGACGCGCTTGTAGCGGGTGCCGAGGCGGAGCATGGCCTGGGCTTCGAGGTAGTTGTGGCAGAGGGGCTTCTCGGCGTAGACGTCCTTGCCGGCCATGAATGCGTGGGTGGCGATCATGGCGCGCCAGTGGTCGGGCGTAGCCGTCGAGATGGCGTCTATGTCCGTGCGGTCGAGCACCTGGCGGAAGTCGCGATAGCCCGTGCACTCGGTGTTCTTGTAGTGGTCGTGGACCCGCTTGACGTTGGCCTTCATGTGCCCTTCGTCCACGTCGCAGATGGCGATGACGCGGGCTTGCGGGGAGCCGAGGAACCAGCCGACGTGCCCGCTGCCCATCCCTCCGACGCCGATGTGGCCCGTGACGATCTGTTCGCTGGGCGGCCCGGCGAGGGACCAGCGTGGGACGACGAGCGCCCCCGCGCCGAGCATGCCAACCCCCGACTTACGAAGAAAGCTGCGTCGGTTCATTGTGTCTGCCCTGCCTTGAAGAGATGAAGGGCCGGCCGCCTCCTGTCGCACAGAATGGTATACCTTTGCCGGCCTGTCGTCAAGTGCCGCGGCACCTCTCCCTCGGGGAGAGGTCGCGCGCCGAAGGCGGGCGGGTGAGGGCGCCTTCTCCGCCGCCCGCGGCCGCTCCCATCCAGCCCTGTTCAAGACGACATCGCAACCGCCTCACGCGTGCGGCCCGAAGGCGTGGCTATGGCGTCTTGAGGGCCTTCTGCCATGCCTTTCTGTGTCGAGGCTGGGTGTTCCACGTGTCGAGGTGCTCGCCGACTTTCTGGAGGAAAGTGACCCGGAGGGGCTCGCCCCCGAGCGCGAGAACGCTTCGGGCGAGGTCGAAGAAATCGAAGAGGTAGACGTTCACGCCCACACTGAGTGCCTCGGCAACTCGCTGATCAAGGGCCTTCTGCTCCGCGTACTTGACCGCGGTGAAGGTGAAGAAGACATCCTTGACCGCTCGGATGCGCGACTTGCGGAGGGTTCCCTCGACATCCGCCACTGTGAGTGTGCGGTCCTTCACCTCGACGGCGAGGACCACCTTGCCGTCGCGGTTCAGGCATTCGAGGTCGGCAGCTTGGCGGATGGCTCCGTTACTGGCGTTGATGCGGGCGCGGTTGACCCTGGCGAAGAGGCCGAAGTGAATGCCAATGGCATCGAACAGCGCGCCGCAGAGCGCCAGAGCCCGATCGCCCCCCGATCTCTCCTCGAGGAACTTCTGAGCGATAGCCAGCACGCTGTTGAGCCCGACCTCCTTCGGCAACTCGTAGTCGAAGCGCAGGGATTGCTGGCGGCGGAGCATCTCCAACAACACTTGCCGGAAGACCGCGATGGTGAAACCAGGATCACTCCGGGATTCTACCTGCTCCAGCACATCGATCAGGGTGTTCCACCCAGCAATGTCCTTCTTGCTCGGGTCGTCGCGCACCATGCGGGGAATCCGCATTGGGTTCCCGACATAGGGGTCGCTCGACGTGCCGAGGACGCTCTCCTGCTCCTGGTTGAAGCGGGCGATCACTTTGCCGGCCAGGCTGCGGGCGTCCCAGCCCCTCACGTCGGATGGGTCACCTTTCTTCTTCTGAAGGCGCAGGCAATCAAGCGATGGGTTCGTGAGCTTCCCGAGGAGTTGGGTCGGCAGGCAGAAGCGGTAAGCCACTTGGTCATGGTTGACGCACGAGCGGATCGCCTCTTGCAGGGTGGGCTCGGCTATCGGATCGCTATCGGGCTTGAGCGCGGCGGCTGCCATCACGGTCTGCCAGTGCTCTCGCAGGATCGCTGCGGCGCGAGAGTGGTCGAGAGTAGCGTCCCCGTCAGCTCTTCTTGGCACGCTTGCGCACCTTGTAGCGGGCTCTTCTTTCGAATAGGCATGAGGCGTCGGCCTTCTCGGCGGCCGCCGCTGTTGAATAGGCGTGGGGGTCGTAGTTGAGCCAGACCGACTCGGTGCGCTCCCCCTTCGAGGAATTGCAGAGCCGGGTGGCCGCATCCACGCGCCGCCAGCCTTCGTACAGGCGGTCCATCAACGGGCAGCGGTAGCCCGACACGGCCACAGCCCCGCGCACCGCGCGCAGCACCTCCGCCAATTCCGCATGCTCGCGGTCGGTCATCTCGAACCCGTAGGACTTCACGTCGCCACGCGCCTCGTGAGGGTAGGGCGGATCGCAGTAAAAGAGCGTGTCGGGCGAATCGTAGCGGCGGATAACCTCGATCGCCGGCGCGTTCTCGATCTGAACCCGCTGGAGGCGTTGAACGATCTCCGGCAGGCCGTCAATGCTGCCGAGCCACCGCGAGACGGCTCCTGCCATCCCGGCGCGGGAGGTCAGGACGCAATGCGCCCAACGTCCCTCCGAACTGGTCTGAGCCAACCCCGTGCGCGTCTGCCGCGCCCGCACGAAGAACCTGCGTGCCCGCTCCAATGGGGTCAGCCCCGGCTCCGGGGTGCATGCCTTGACCAGTTCCTCGCGGGAGAAGGGGGTGAGGCTGATCAGCCGGACCAACTCGTCGCCCTCATCCCGAATGCACCGGAAGAAGTTCACCACCTCGGAGTCCAGGTCGTTGTAGGTTTCGGCAGGCGCGGGGGGGCGGTTGATCAGCACGGCGGCGGAGCCGCCGAACGGCTCGCAGAAGTGGGCATAGCGCGTCGGAAGCAGCGGCAGGATGAAATCCAGGTGCGAGAACTTGCCGCCGTAATAACCGAACGCGATCATCTTGCCGCGGCGGACGCTCGCGCGGGCGATCAAGCGACGATGGTTGAACGGACTCGGCTCTGCCTGCCCGTCGCCATTCCCACCCTGCTTGGGAATCCGGTACGGACGGATTGTGGGGCTTGCGCTCATCGCAGTATTGACCTTGCTCTGGGTCGGGCACTCACCGCATTCTAGCTTCCTCGCCCCGCGGCGTCAAGCAAGTTGCGCCCGCCTCATTTCGTCCCTGCCTTTCGCAGGGCCTCGTAGACGGCTTGGACGATGGCTTGGACGGTGACGGTGGCGCCGGTGACGGCGTCCACGGCCAGGCTCTGGCGCTCGATGATTTGCTTGGGCACCGAGGTGGTGGCGCCCATGTCGATCTTCTCCTTGTGCTGGAGGCGGATGTCGGTGATCTTCCCGCCCTTGACGGCGACGGTGGCGGTGATCTCCTCGACGTAGCCGACGCCGGCGCCGCGGTAGGTGCCGTCCTTGAGCTTCGTGATGTCGAGTGCGGCGCGGTTGAGGAGGTCGAGCTTGGTCTGGGTCTTGGCGGCGTGGCGGTGGAGGAGGTGGCGGCCGTAGGGCTGGTTGGAGGTTGGGAAGAGGCGGATGGCCTCGGCGTAGTGCTCGCGGGCCTTGTCCAGGTCGCCCATAGCGGCGTAGACGTCGCCCAGCTTGTCGGTCACGGTGGCCCGGCCGTTGATCTGCCAGGGCGGGTCGGGCAGGTGGGCCAGGGCATCCTGAAGGGTCTGGACGGCCTTTGCGTGCTCGCCGAAGCGGGAGTAGAGGGAGGCGAGGGCGTTGTAGTCGAAGGTCGCGCCCTTCGGCTTGGGGGCGAGGCGTTCGGCATAGACCTTGGTTGCCCACACATACTCGCCGCCAAGGAAGAGGTACATGGGGTATTCGTGGCCGTCGGCCGAGCCATTCTTCTGGACGACGTGGTAGATGTAGGTGAGCTTGACGGCCTCGCGGAGCTTGCCCTCGCCGAGGAGCTTGCGGATGTGGAGGCGGGCGTCCTTCCAGGGCGTTTGGGTGTTGTAGTCGCTCTTCACCTCGTCGAACCATTCGGGCGGGATCTTCAGCGCCTTGATCGCCTCGTCGAGCTTGGGCTCTGCGGCCCCGGCCGCAAGCCCCACCGCCATCGCCAGGACGGCAACTCCTCTCGCACTCATTCAGTCTGCTCCTCTCTCTGGCTTCAATCTGTAATCTGTAATCTGTAATCTGGGATTTGGGATGCCGCTTCGGCTAGCCCCGCGCCCCGGCCAGGAAGTGAGCGGCGTCGAACCAGCCGTAGGCCTGGACGAAGTCCGCCGCGCCGTCGTGCGCCACTGTGCAGCCGTCCACCCGCCGCAAGCCGGGGAAGCCGGCCAGAGCGTCGGCGTGGGAGGGGCTGGTGAACGTGACCTCGACGCGGACAGGCGGGGGGATGACGAAAGGCTTGCAGGCGGCGCGGCCCCGCAGCCCCGCGGCGGCGCCCGCGCGGATGGCGGCCCGAGCTGCCTCGAGGGGCAGCATCTCGGCGACGAAGCGGCCCAGGCCCTTCTTCACCGCCACCGTCTGCACGCCATCGCCGAGGAGGCCGCGGGCCTCGCGGCACGCCGCCTCGTCGCCCGCCATTAGCACCACGGGCACGCCGAAGCGGCCGGCGATGGCCGCGTCGGTGCCCAGCTCGCCCACCTCGATGCCGTTGAACCGCAGCGAGAGGACGCTCAGCGAGTACGTGTGACACATCACGGCGTTGAGCGTGCCGGCCTTGGCGTGGTAGCCGACCAGCATCGCGGCATCGCACGAGCTGTCGAGGCCGGCCATGTGGTTCAGCGCCTTGGGCTCGCCCGAGACGAAACGCGCCCGGGGGTCGAGGCGTTCGGGGAGCAGGTTGCGCATGTTCCCGTGCGCCTCGCCCACGACCACTGCGTCGGCGCCCGCGTCGAAGCAGCCGGCCACCGCCGCGTTTGCGTCGTCCGTGATCAACTCGCGTTCCCGCGCGCGGTCCGCCGAGTCCCACCGCGCGTAGCCCGACACCCCCTCGAGGTCCACCGTGATGAAGACCTTCATGCCTTGCTCCTTTGCGCCACAGGGCGCCGCCGATTATGGCGACGCGGAGTGTCGCCGTCAAATGCGGAGGCACGGGGCGCACGCGCGGTGGCCCCGCCCTTGCTTTCACCGGGGGATCGGGGTATATTGCCGGGGTGGGGGGGCGGCGGCGTGTGCTCCCGGGAGCAGAGGAAGGCGAGCTATGCCAAGGCGGAATGCCCTCGAAGTCACGGCGATGGCGCCGGGGAAGCTGTTGGGCATGCAGCGCATCACGAATCCCAACGGCACGTTCACGATGCTGGCCCTCGACCAGAATAACTCGATCGTCAAGATGGCCAAGACGGCCCTGAAGCAGCAGGGCGAGGAGCGCGAGCCGACGTATGAGGAGATCGTGCGCGCGAAGTTGGACCTGACGGCCGTGCTCGGCAAGAAGGCCAGCGCCGTGCTGCTCGACTCGAACTATGGGGTCTGGCACGCGGTGTGCGCGATGAAGTTCCCGCCGCGAGCGGGCCTCATCGTCCGCCTCGAGCAGTCAGGCACAACCTCGACCACCGACGGCAGCGGCAAGCTCCAGGCTATCGAGCCGGGTTGGAGCGTGGCCAAGATCAAGCGCCTGGGCGCCAACGCGGTGAAGCTGCTGGTCTTCTACGAGCCGACGCACACCGAGAGCGCCGCGGCCCAGCGCGCGCTCGTCGAGCAGGTCGCCCGCGAGTGCGACCAGCACGACATCGTGTTGCTCCTCGAAACCCTCAGCTACCCCCTCGCCGGCGAGGAGAAGGCGTCGCCCTCCTACCTCGACCGCAAGGCGACGACGGTGGTGGACTCGGCCCGGCACCTCAGCGGCCTGTGCGACGTTTACAAGGCCGAGTTCCCCGGCACCCTGGGGCGCGAGAGCGAGGCCCAGCTCGCGGTCAACCTGGATGCCCTGAACCGCGCCTCGGCCCGGCCCTGGGTGCTCCTGAGCGCGGGCGTGGACTACGCCGACTACGAGAGGCAGGTGGCCATGGCCCTCCAGCACGGCGCGAGCGGCATCCTGGGCGGCCGCGCCTTCTGGAAGGAGTACTTCGACCACGACGACGCGGCGGCGCGCCTCGCGTTCCTGCGCTCCGAGGGCCTGCGCCGCCTCACGGCCATTGGCGACCTCGTGAAGGAGCGCGCCACCCCCTGGTTCCAACGCTACGGCCTCAGCAAGGCCAGCTTCGGGCGGGTCCGCATCCCCGAGGGCTGGCAGCGTGACTACGCCGCCGGCGGCCCGCCCGCGGACACCGCAGCCCCATGCCCAGTGGACCTACGCGGGGATTACTGATGTCGAGGAGTTGACCATGCGCTGGTGGACCCCATGTGTTGTGCCGGTCGCCATGGGCTTGGGTGCCCTCGCCCAGGCGCAGGAGGAGCGGCGCTGGACTCCGGAGGAGCTGACGAAGGAGATGGCCGACATAGACCGGCGGCTCAAGGCCATTGAGCGCTCCTTGAAGCCGACGGACCGGCGGATCGCCGGCCTCGAGGACCACGAGCGCGCCTTGCGGGTCAAGGCCGACCTGCTCGAGCTTCGGGTGAAGACGCTCGAGGGCGCCCTGGAACTCCTGCGCAAGGAGGTGGCCGCTCTGACGGGCCGCACCGACGCCCTCGAGGCCCGCCCCGCCGCGGGGCCGCCAACCCCCGCGCCCGCGGAGAAGGGCACACCCGTCCCCGCCAGCATCGCGGTCATCCGCAGCCAGAAGGTCTCGATGGGGGCCGACACCATCACCATCACGGGCGAGGTCGAGAACAAGAGCGGCAAGCCCCTCGTCTTCGTCGTCGTCCAGGCCGAGTTCCTCGACAAGGCGGGCAAGGCCGTCAAGACCGACTCCACCTACACCGAGCCGCGGGTCATCCCTGCCGGCGCTGTCGGCACGTTCCACCTCAAGACCCCAGGCGACCCCAGCATCCAGGACCACCGCCTGTCACTCAGAACTGAGTAGCGCAAAGGAGGCCGTAATGACCGAGGCCACGCGAGCAGCCAGCCGGCGCGAGTTCCTGGGAGCCGTCGCCCTGGGCGCGCCGTACTTTCTCACCTCCACGGCCCTCGGGGCCGAGGGGCGAGCGCCCGCCAGCGACCGCATCACCATGGGCTCAGTCGGCCTCGGAGGGCGCGGGAGCGGCAACACCCGCGGCTTCCTCAACTTCGGCCAGATCCAGATGCTCGCCGTCTGCGACGTCGTCCTCGCCAAGCGCGAGGCCGCAAAGCGCTCCGTGGATCAGAAGTACGGAAACACCGATTGCCTCGCCATCAACGACTTCCGCGAGATCACGTCGCGGCCCAACATTGACACCGTGGTGATCGGCACGCCTGACCACTGGCACGCCATCATCGCCTGCGAGGCCATGAAGGCGGGGAAGGACGTGTTCTGCGAGAAGCCTGAGACGCTGACCATCCGCGAGGGGCGGATCATGGTGGAAACGGCTCGCCGCTACGGCCGCGTCTTCTCCGGCGGCAGCCAGCGCGTGCTGGGCGACTACGGGGCGCTCGCCCGCTACATCCGCAGCGGAGCCATCGGCAAGGTCAAGGAGGCATTCGTCAGCGTCGGCGGACCCTCCCGCGAGTGCGACCTGCCGCCCGAGCCGGTGCCGCCCGGCCTCGACTGGGACCTCTGGCTCGGCCCCGCCCCCTGGGCGCCCTTCAACAAGGGACGCCTCGGCTTCCGAGCCTGGAAGGACTACTCGGGCGGCGGCATGACCGACTGGGGCGCCCACAAGTTCGGCGCCGTCGTGTTCGCCATGGACCTCCAGGAGACCGGCCCCGTCGAGATACTCCCGCCCGATGGCAAGGACGTGAAGCTGCTCACCTACGTCTATGCCAATGGCTTCCGCATGTACCACGGCGGCGCGGGCGACATCACCTACAAGGGCACCGAGGGTGAGGCGTCGCGCGGCAGGATGGGCCAGCCCATTCGCCCCGTCGAGATGCTCGGCTACAAGGGCGACGGCGGCCTGGCCGGCGACTTCCTCCACTGCGTCGTCACCCGCGAGCGCCCCTTCCGCGACATCGAGTTCGCCCACCGCGGCGTCAGCGTGTGCCACCTGGGCAACCTCGCCTACTGGCTCGGCCGCCCGCTCAAGTGGGACCCCGTGAAGGAGGACTTCATCGGGGACCCCGACGCCAGCCGCTGGGTTGACCGCCCCAAGCGCGAGCCGTGGACGCTCTGACTGTCCGGCGCTCTGCTGCGCGCCTGCTAGGCGTCTCGCGTCAGTGGGTGAGGGGGATAGACATGGTTGAGCGAGGAATCACGACCTCCGCGGCCTTTGCGGCAGCCGCGGTCGCGCTTGCGGCCAGAACGGTTCACCCGCCTGGTGGGCCTTGACATAGCTCGCACGCCCGGCCGCGACGATAGCTTCCAGATGTACCTGCGCACAGTTACCCTGCCGAGCAAGGATGACATTGGGTTCCGGCGCGGGCCGTCGAACGAGCTGGACCTGACCTTGCACTGGGTCTTCGGGTACTTCAGACGCGGGGACCCCAAGGCGTACTTCAAGGCCGAGGAGAAGAAGGTAAGGCTGACATTCCTGAGCGAGTGATCCATCGGGCGGCAAGCAGCCTGAGATCCCTACCCCTCGCGCGGCACAGCGGCTACAAGCGGATTGGCGGGCGTTTGACATGCCGTGGTTCTGTATGGTATCATGTCACCCCCGGAAGGAGGATAACATGGTCACGGTGACCTTCACTGACTTGCGCAATCATGCGAAGAAGTACTTTGACGCTGTCCAGGAGGGCGAGACGCTTGAGGTCTACCGATACGGCAAGCCGATCGCTGTCGTCTCACCGGCCAGACCGCCGGCATCAGACTACTGGAAGACGAGGAAGCCGCTGCCAATCAAGATCAAGGGCGTGTCGCTCAGTAGGATGATCATCGAGGAGCGCAAGGAGGGCTTGTAGTGCGCCTGTACCTTGACTCGTCCGCCTTGATGAAGTGCTACCTGCCCGAGCCCGGATGTGACCGGGTGCTTGCTCTCTTCGCGGAGGCCACGGAGGTCATCCTGAGCGTCCTGGTGGTTCCCGAGGGAGTCTCCGTCCTCAACAGGTGCCGGCGCGAAGGGCGGATTTCCGCCGCCCAGTACGGCGACCTCAAGAAGATGCTTATGGCGGATGTGGCGCACGCCACGGTGATCGAGCTGGGGCCAGCCGTCATCGCCCGCGCAGTCCAATGCCTTGAGGCGGCACCGTTGCGGGCATCGGATTCCGTCCATGTCGCCTCGGCCCTCGAGTGCCACCCCGACCGCTTCCTCACTGGCGATGAGCGGCAGCACGAGGCCGCGCAGGCAGTGGGGCTGAACTCAGAGCTCGTCGGGTGAGCGGATCGCCCCGCGCGTTGATTTTCCCCATCACAGAGCTATAATGCCGGATGGATATCCCGTCCGCTCAGGAGAACGCCATGCCCTACCGTGAGATCAAGAGCACCCGCGACATGTGGGAGAACAACCTCCCGCGCTTCCCCCGCAAGACGGCCATCGTGGAGGGCGGCGCGGCCCTCACGTTCGCCGAGGCGAATGAGAAGATCGAGCGCCTTCGCACCGCCTTCGCCAACCGCCTGGGCATCCGCCAACACGAGAACGTGGCCGTGCTGCTGCCCAACTGCCTCGACTACTTCCTCGTCTATTGGGCGCTGGTCAAGCTTGGCGCAGTCGTCGTCCCAGTCAACACCCGCCTGCGGGCCGAGGAGATGCGCCACATCCTCAGCACGACCGACGGCTCGACCCTCATCGCCCACAAGAGCCTGTGGAAGACCGCCCACGCCGCCCTCGCCGACTGCCCGAACATCCAGCACATCGTCAGCGTCGGCTTCGAGGAGGAGGGGCTGATCCCCTACGGCGAACTCCTTGCCACCGAGCCCCAGCCCTACACGCCGCCCGACATTTCGCCCGAAGACCTCGCCATCATCATGCACACCTCGGGCACCACGGGCCAGCCGAAGGGCGCCGTGATGCGCCACGCAGACCTCCTCTTCAACGTCCGTATGTCCCTCCTCGCCCACGGCTGGCGGCACGAGGACGTCCACCTCCTCGTCGTGCCCATGTTCCACGCCACTGCCCTCTACTCGATGCTCCCCGCCTCGGCCTACCTCGGCTCCGCCATCGTCGTCGCCCCGCGGCCCCACGTGCCCGAGCTGGTTGCCCTCATCGAGAAGCACCGATGCACCACCTTCTTCGGCGTGCCTACGCTCTTCTACTGGCTCGCCACCTACCGCGACCTGGCGAAGCACGACCTGGCGTCGCTCCGCCTCATCGCCTACGCCGGCTCGATGATGCCGCCCCAGACCATCTACAAGCTCCGCGAGCGCTTCCCAGGCGTCGCCCTCCACAACTTCTTCGGCCTCACCGAGACCATCTCCGCCACCCACGTGCTGCCCAACTGCGACGCCACGGCCCGCGCCGACTCCATCGGCAAGCCGCTCCCCGAAATCCACCAGCTCATCGTCGGCGACGACCTCAAGCCCGTGCCCACGGGCGCCGTCGGCCAGCTCTGCTTCCACCGCTCAAACGTCGTCCGGGGCTATTGGGGGCAGCCTGGCCTCATCGAGCAGGCCTGCTTCGCCCACGAAGGCGAGGAGTATTTCAACACCGGCGACCTCGCGATGGCCGACGAGGACGGCTACGTCTACCTCCGCGGCCGCAAGAAGGAGATGATCATCGTCGGCGGCGAAAACGTCTACGCCCTCGAGGTCGAGAACACCATCCTCACCCACGAGGCGGTGATGGAGGTCGCGGTGGTCGGCATCGAGGCCACGGGGGCGAGCGCGTATCTCGGCGAGCTCGTCAAGGCCGTCGTCGTGCCCAAAGAGGGCCGCAAGCTCACCGAGCTCGACATCAAGCGCCACTGCGCCGAGCGCCTCGCCAGCTACAAAGTCCCCAGCCTCGTCGAGTTCCGCGACGCCCTCCCCCGCAACCCCGGCGGCAAGGTGCTGAAAAGGGAGCTGAAGTAACAAAGGTACTTGAAGCTGGATGGGCACCCGCGCTATACTCAGGGCGTGAGGGCGCTGGGCTCGCCTGCGTGCTCGGGTGGCCTTATTGACTGGTGACCCATGCAGTTGCCCAATCTAACGCGTGAAGATGTGGCCGCCATAGTGCCAAGTGCTTCGGACGTAGGGCCGGCGATGAGAGGCGGCCAGAAGCTCGTCTTTCCGTGCCGAATCTCAGGACAGCGATGCGTCCTCAAGTTCATGCTCCCCAATCCCTCGCCGACACGAGACGAGGAGGAGGACCAAACGTTCGACAGCACCGATGAAGTGACCGCCAGGGCAAGGCGTGAGGTGAGCATAATGGGGCAGTGCGACAGCCCTTACCTGGTCAAGCTCGGTCCGGTGCCATTGACCCGCACTGACTACGGCGCGCAGTCGCTGATCTACTTCGCTGAGGAGTTCATCGAGGGTGAGGACTTGAAGGCCATACTGGGCCGGCAGAGAGTCCTCACCATTAGGGAGCTGGTCCGTCTCGCGCGCAACGTAACCGAGGCGGTGAGGGTTCTTTGGCAGGTACGGAAGATCCACAGGGATATCAAGCCCAGCAACATCATGCGCCGTGATGCAACGGCTGAATTCGTGCTCCTGGATATGGGCATGGCATTCGATCTCGGAGATGAGTCGTACACTCCTACAGGGCTGGTCCCAGGAACGCCGATCTACTTCTCACCAGAACAGACGGAGTTCGCACGAAAGCGTCAGATGGACTTTCGCTCGGATCTGTTCTCGCTTGGGATCGTGCTCTATGAGGCTGCCTGTGGCATACATCCGTTCCGACCGCCCGGCGTCATGAGCACGTATGAGGTGATCGCCAATATCCTCACGTACCACCCTCCTCCGCCAGGGCAGTACCGCCGCGACATGTCCCCCGAACTGGGTGCCACCATCTCTCGGCTTCTCGCGAAGAGGCCGCATCTCCGGTACAGAAGCTGCGAGAGTCTCGATGGTGTGCTTTCGGAGATCGAAGCGAAGCTGACGGGAGCCTGACCATGTCCATATATGCCCAACACGGCTATGGCAAATCGGATAAGATACAGCGCGCCATGGAGGCGCGACTGATCAGCGGTGTTATTCTGAGTCCCCGAGACGAGAGCCCAGAGAACCTCACTCAGTTCTCGCAGGCACTCCGACTTCAGTTCCCAAGTGCCGACCTCGCCTTAGATCCGCAGTTCTATGCAACCACCATTGCCCCTGTGAGGGACGGACACCTCCCTGAATACGCGTATTACCATCCGGGGTTGACGAGACGAGACTTCATCTCCCCCGCCAGTATCGCGCGCTTCGTAGCGGAGACCCTGGACTACGAGCGACGGTTGGAGCCATCGTTCCTTGTTGCCCCGACCGTCCATTTCGAGGATTTCAGGGATCCTTGGAGCCAGATATCTCTGTCGCTGGCTCAGGAAGCGGCCGAGTATCATTCGCGGCTTCAGGGCGCGCCGCCCTTGTACCTATCCCTGGCTTTTGCTGAGAGAGCTCTAGGCGCCTTGGACAGCCTAGGCGACTTCCTTGACATCCTTTCTGGTTTCGAAGTGAGAGGGTTCTACGTCACCGTCAGCCGTGATACGTCGCAGTACCAGCCACACATGGAGGCGGCCCGCCTGGAGAACCTCTTGTACCTGACTTACACCCTCTCGGTTGTCAACGAATATCAGGTCGTCCTAGCCTACTCTGATTTGATCGGCATCCTGCTCCAGGCTGTGGGCGCCCACGCAACGGCCTGCGGGTGGCATCACAGCCTCCGGCAGTTCTCTCTCGCCAGGTTCAGGCCATCAACGGGCGGCAGGCAACCGAGACCGCGCTATACCTCGATCCCCCTTCTCGCCTCCATTCTGGTCATTCCTGAACTCCAAGCAGCTTTTGATGCCGGCCTTGGTCCCGCAGTGCTGAGTCGCACAGACTACGATGGTGCCCTGGGCACGGCTTCGGGCATGAATGCCTGGCGTTCAGACCGGGCGCAGCGCGCATTGCACCACTGGGCAGTCATCAACCGCACCGTGAATGACATCACTTCGCGCGCTGACATCGGCGATCGACTCACCAACGTCCTCCTGCGGATCGGACAGGCTTCGGCATTGTTCTCTGATCTGCAGAACCGTGGTGTTGTCTTTGACCCAACATCAGGCCCAGGACATCTGGACCAATGGCAACAAGCGATAGAGAGCTTCCGAAGAACCGCCAGCGTGTAGTTGCCGCAACAGCAAGGACTGCCAGGGAAGAGTCCGTGGTCCGAGCCTTTGAGAAGCAGTTGCGTCAACCGCATGGATCCGCATGCTTCCCTGCGTTCTCCGCCGTCATCCGGGAGGTCCCGTCGGCGCAAGGTGTGGTGGACCTTGTTGCCGTTAAGGGCCGGTTGCCACGCGACGGCACGCTCAAGAGGCTTAGAACCCTTGCTGCGCAATCCGCAGAAAGTACTGCTCAGGTTCTTTCTTTGTTGAGGCCGCGAGCGCCCCGTTCCCTCGCGTTCCTCAGCCGGGTAAGTGGTCTCTCGCTGCCTACTGTTACCCGAACGGTCTCGCGGCTTGTCTCCCACAGGATTGCCAAGGAGACGCGTAGGGGTACCTTGGTGCTCTCCGCCGGGGCTGCCTTGCCAACGGTCGACTTCTGGGCCTTCGAGGTCAAGATCAACAAGTGGAAGCGTGCCCTCTTCCAGGCGATGCAGAGCAAGGTCTTCGCAGCCCGAACGGTGGTCGTCTTGCCCCCTGACCGCGAACGGGTCTTGCTGGCCAATCTGGCAAAGTTCAGGAACATGAAGGTCGGTGTCATGACCTTCGACGCTTCTCGCCAAGAGTGCCGTGTGCTCCTAGCGCCCCCAAGAACAGGCGGCACATCCCGGTTCCACTACCTGTTCACCCTGGCCCAGGTCCTAAAGGCAATCGACGGCCCCTGGCACTTGCGCCGCCCACGGCCACACGGGCCGTGACCTGCCGATCCCTGCCCAGGGGTCAGCGGTCCGCCCCAAACCACTCATGGCAACTGACCTACCTTTGTTTTCTACCGGCCCCGGATAATGAAGATGCCCATTCGCGTAACATCCGCATTGCCAATGCCTTACGGATTCGAGCATTATCCGGGAAGGCCGGAACCGGGCTCTGGCGACGGGCCGCGCTGCCACGGCGCCGGCTTGCCCCCACGCAGGTAGAGGAGCCGCACGATGAGGCGTTCGGTACTGCTGTTCAGCGTACTGGCACCCGCGGTTGCACTCGCCGCCACGCCGGGGGTGGGGGTGTTCTTCAAGGCCGAGGAGGCGGCGGCACTGCGCGAGAAGGTGCAAAAGCCGACCTGCAAAGCCATCTACGAGCAACTGCTCAAACGGGCCAACGAAGCGATGGCGAAATGGCCCGACGACAAGGCGAAACACCGCTTCGACGAGCTGATCCCCAAGCTGCCCGACATGCAGACCGAGTTCGTGCCCAAGGAGTTCCTGCCCGAGGGCGGCAAGGAAGCGGGGATGGCACTCGGCAACTACGCGAAGGAGGGCGCACCCGCCGCGGCTTTCGTCTACCTCATCACGGGCGAACGGCGGTACGCGGAGTTCGCGTGGGAGGTCTTTGAGCTGTGCGCGAAGGCCAACCGCTGGGGCTGGTTCCCCTGGAGCGGCTCGCACATGCCGCAAATCCACTTTGGCATCATGAGCCGCGGTCTCATCCTCGTCGCCGACTGCGTGTGGGACACGCTCTCGCCCCAGCAGCGCCAGCACGCCCGCGAGGCCATCGCCGACAAGTGCGTCGAGCCGTACTTCCGCATCGTCCTCCACACGCCCGGCATGGGCCTCTTCCACCTCCGCTCCCGCAATCAGGGGAGCAACGCCCTCGCCGCCGCCGTCATCGGCAGCGTGTTTGTGGGGGATGCTCTGCCTGAGAACCGCATCTGGTTCAACAGCCTGCTCCAGACCTTTCACTGGGCGATCACCGCCGACATCGGCTGGATGGGGCAGAACCTCGAGAGCGGCCTCGGCGGCTACTGGTCGGTCTCGATGCAGAACCTCTACACCGCCGCGGCCGCGCTCTGGAACGTGCGGGGCATTGACCTCCGCCCCCACCCCGGCTTCGACCAGGCCACCTTCTACCCCATCATCCACGAGACCACCGTCCCCGCCGTCAACCAGTTCACCGACCCGATTGGTCCGCTCTCGAAGGCACTGCCTGGCATCATCTCGGGCAAGCCGATCGAGCTGCCCCACGGCGGCCGCTGCGGCGCCTGGTGGCTCGACTACGCGGCCAAGTTCCCCGACTCCCCCGCCCACCACTTCCTCCGCAAGGAGATGGTCGCCCCCGACCGCCTCAGTGTCGCCGACGCCCATCAGGGCGCGCTCGGCCAAGTGCTCGGCATCGCCTGGTGGGATGATGAGCTCCTCGCTGACCCCAAGCCGCCGACCAGCCTCGCCCAGTTCACCGACCGCATGGCCGGCATCCGCTCCGGCTACGGGCTGGGCCAGACCTATCTCTACTTCAACGGCGACCTCTTCCTGAGCGCGCGGAACGAAATCCTCTGCACCACCTCCGGCATGTCCTGGCACTTCCCCTGGCACCAGTACCAGGTGTCCGAGACGGGCATCGAGACCGAAGGGGAGCCTTTCGCCCCCAGCATGGTCCTCAAGGAATCCTACAACGACGAGCGGTTCGCCTATTTCCGCGCCGAGAGCGGCTTCAGCAACGTCGCCTACTACCCCCGCCCCGGCCAGCGCGAGAGCCACACCCACTACGACAAGCGCGAGCGGAGCATCCTCTACGTCCGCCCCGCCGATGGCGCCCCCGACTACTTCGTTTTCTCCGACGTCGTCCGCCACAAGGACGACAAGCCCCGCTGGCACGCCTGGACCTGGCACCTGTGGAACCACGCGGAGAACTCCAAGAACTTCGGGCGCTTCGTGCCACAGAATAGTGGATGGCGTAAGGACGCGCTCAGCGATGCCGTGCGGATCGAGCGGCCGAATGCCGACCTTTGGGTCTGCTTCCTTAGGCCCGCCGAGCATGTGGGCGTCTTGCCGCTGAAGGTTGCCATGGAGCAGCACGGGGTCCCGTCCCAGCCCTGCGTCTCCTACCAGATGGATCACAACGGCCAGATGCTCCGCGCCATCGCCGGCGGCTACGAGAATGTGGCACAGCCGCCCTCGGCTGTGAAGATTCCGCCCTCCGCGTGGAAGGGCCTCGCCCCTAACCTCCCGCGGGTTCCAAACCCGCGGGAGGTCAAGCTGGACGACGCCCCGGAGAAGCCCCCCGAGTTTCTCGACCTCAACCCGCCACCGACGGAGAAGACTGTCACGAGCGAGGTCGTCAATGGTCTCACGGGCGGCGTCCGCTACCGCGCCTCGCTCAAGTGCAAGGAGGCCAACTACCGTGTCTACGAGGCCACTGCCTGGGAGATCGGCCTCGAGCTTCTCGACAAGGAGGGCAAGGTCGTCGCCAAGCCCGAGACGCCCTACGGCCATCCCGACCCGCTCAAGCTGGGCGCGCCCAAGAGCGACATCAAGACCCACGACTGGACGGAAACCGCCTCCTACTTCGACGCGCCCGAGGGAGCCGTCGCCTGCCGCGCCAGCTTCCGCGCGGTTGGCGGCGCTCACTACTTCACCCTCGGCGAATTGTGGCTGAGCGCCATCGAGCTTCAGCCCGTAGGCAAGCCGACCCGCACGAGAGAGCAGCGCTTCCTCACCCTCGTTATGCCTCTAGCCAAGGGCGAGCGGCCACCGGAACTCCTCAACACCTCAAGCGGCAGTGTGGCGCTCCGCCATGCTCCTGGGATCACCGATGGAATAGAGCTGACACCCGACGGCGTCCCGGCAGTCCACAGGCGAGTCAAGGACCCTATCGTCGGGTTCTTCCCCGACCCCAAGAAGCGAGGCGGTGCTTCAGTCTCGCTCAAGAGCAACCCCGATGCGAATGCCAAGCAGCTTCTCGCCGGGCTGAAGCCGGTGCTCGACCAGCTTGCCGCCGAGCGCGATGCGGTGACGAGCAAGGGAAGGAAGAACCTCGCCCTCGACGCCAAGGTCACGGCCTCGGCCAGCCGCGATGAGCGGTTCCCGCCCTCGAAGGTGATTGACAACCAGGTGGCCGAATACCCGCTCGACGGGCATCTCGACTACACCCTCGGCATCGTCTGGACCTCCGGCCGCTTCGCAGGCTACGGCTCGGGCAAGGAGTCGCTCCTCGACAACCGCGACTACTTCCCGCTCTACGTGAAGCCGACCTACTGGCTCCTGCCCGAGGACAAGCTGGGCCACGTGGAGCTTGAGTTGAAGGAGCCGGCGGCGGTGGACCTCGTGCGGCTCCTGAACACCAGCAACGCGGGGCTGAACGACTTCGCCGCCCACACCTTCCGCGTCGAGCTGCTCGACGCTGACCGCAAGCAGTTGGCGAGCAAGGATGGGGCGTTCGGCAAGGTCTTCGACCGCCCCTTCCAGCACGCCTTCTTCGCGCCCAAGTGGTTCAGCCGCTACACGCCCAGCTTCGCCGGCATGCTTGAGCCCGGCCTCACCGTGCCCTTCGGCGACGGCTGGAAGGAGATCGCCTTCGACGGCGTGAGGGGCGTCAACTTTGTCCGCGTCGCCATTACCAAGTTCTGGGGCATCGGCGGCGGGCTGAATGAGGTCCAGGTCTACGGACCGTAGCGGCTTGCCGTTGCATTCCCGCAAGGCTCCTGGTACAATGCGCGGGCCTACCGCGGGCCCCGGTGGGCCATGAAACTCAGGAGGAACCGATGGCAAAGTGCTCTGTTGCAGCGGCGGCGCTTCTGTTGCTGGCTGCGCCGGGCCTCGCGGGCGAGGGGCGGCCCACGCAGGCGTCCGAGGACGTCGGGGCGGAGACCGCCTCGCACCGGGAGGCCGAGCCGCTGGCCATCGAGTTCGCGAATCTCTCGACCCTCTGCCTGCACGTGAACGGCAACCTGCTCGCGGGCGACTCGGGCGCCCAGGAGATCAAGGTCATCAGCCCGGCCGGGAAGCAGGTGGGGACGCTGCGGCCGGGCTTCGGCCCCGAGGCGATGACCGTGGCTGCCGACGGCACGATCTACTGCGGCGGCCAGGGCAAGCTGGCCAAGCTCGACCGCGAGGGCAAGGTGCTCAAGACCGTGTCCGTGCCCGACGATGCGTCCGGCCCCGAGGCCATGAGCCCGCGGGCGCGCGGCCATGCGCTGCGGGTCTCGGGCATCGCCCTCACCGACAAGGACCTGTTCGTGGCCTTCGGCTCGGGCTGGAGCTTGGGGTCGAAGTCGAAGCTCTTCCGCCTCACGCTCGACCTCGAGGCCCCAAAGCTCTTGGCCGAGGGCTTGCGCGGCTGCTGCCAGCGGTGCGACATCGTGGCCCGCGGCGGCGTGCTCTACCTGGCCGAGAACGCCGCGCACCGCGTCGTGCTCTACGACCGCGAGGGCACGGTGCTCGGCAGGTGGGGCGAGCGCGGCCGCGCCGACCTGGCCGGCTTCGGCGCGTGCTGCAACCCGATGAACCTGGCGTTCGACGCCCAGGGCGCGCTCTACACCGCCGAGTCGGGCCTCTGCCGCGTGAAGCGCTACACGCCTGACGGCAAGTTCCAGGGCCTCGTGGGCTACGTGGGCACCACGCGCTTCACCCAGGCGGGCGGCCTGGCCGCCTCGTGCAGCAACATCGCCATCGCCGTCACGCCCGACGGCGCCCGGGTCTACGTGATGGACTACAAGGACCGGAAGATCCGCGTCCTCGAGAAGAAGGGCTGAGCGCATGCCGCCGCGCCATCTTGTGGGCGCGCTCGTGGCGGCCCTGGTCGTCGGCTGCGGCGCGCCGGGCGAGGTGCGGCAGGCCGCCCCGCCGCTGCGCGTCGTGGTGATGGACCCCCTCGCCCTCGAGCTGGCGTGCGACTGCGTGGCGGGCTATGCCCAGCGGCGCTACGACCGGCTCGCGGGGTTCCTCGCGCGGCGCCTGGGGCGGCCAGTCGAGCTCGCCTTCGCCGAGGCCCTCTCGTCGCCGCGGGTGGGCGCGCGCGAGGGGATTGACGTCGTCATCGGCAAGTGTTCGGTCGTGCGCTTCGACGCCGCGCGGCTCGGGCTGAAGCTCCGAACCGTTGCCATGCTGAGCGGCAAGGACGGTGAGGCCACGCAGCGCGGCCTCTTCATCGTGCGGAGCGCCGACCTCGCCCGAGCCGTCCGCGACTTGGCCGGCCGCCGCATCCTCTTCGGCCCGGAGGAGGCCGACGAGAAGCGTTCCGCCACCCTGGCCACGCTCGAGGCCTTCGACCTGCCGAGGCCCGCCACGCCCGTGTTGCGTCCGAGCTGCAACGCCGCCGCCCTCGCCGTGCTCGACGGCGAGGCCGACGCCGCCGTGGTCTCGGGCTACGCCCTGCCGCTCCTCGAGGGCTGCGGCACCATTGACAAGGGAGCGCTGCGCATCGTCGGCACTACCGACCCCGTGCCCTTCATCGGCGTCTTCGCGGCCGACCGCATGACGCCCGAGGGCGAGGACGCCCTGCGGAACGCCCTTCTCGACGTCCGCCGCGACCGCCGCCTCCTCGCCGCACTCGAGTCGCGCGACGGCTTCCTCGCGCTCCCGGCCATTCCGCCCGACGCCCCTGCCTGGCCCGACTGGCGCGGGCTGCGGCGCGACGCGACCAGCCCCGACGTGCCCGCCCGGCTCCCGGCCCGCAGGCGCCTGCTCTGGTCGCGCACCCTCACCGGCCCGGGCATGTCGGGCCTCGCCGTCGCCCGCGGCCGACTCCTCGTCGCCGACAAGGACGCGAAGGACGCGCGGGACATCTTCCGCTGCCTCGACGCCGACACGGGCCGCGAGCTCTGGCGCCTCGCCTATCCCGCCGCGGGGGAGATGGACTTCACGAACTCGCCGCGCGCGAACCCCGTGATTCACGACGGCCTGGCCTACCTGCTCGGGGCGTTCGGCGACCTGCATTGCGTGAGGCCCGACAGCGGCGAGATCGTGTGGACGCGGCACCTGCTCCGCGACTTCGGCGCCGAGCGGCCCGCCTGGGGCACGTGCGGCACGCCGCTCGTCGTGGGCCACAAGCTCATCGTCGCCCCCGGCGCCAAGGACGCCGCCCTCGTCGCCCTCGACCGCCTCACCGGCAAGGTCGTGTGGGCCACGCCCGGCATCCAGCCCGGCTACGGCAGCTTCATCCTGGCCACGCTCGGCGGCGTGCGCCAGATCGTTGGCCACGACGCCACCTCGCTCGGCGGCTGGGACCCCGAGACGGGCCGGCGCCTCTGGACCCTCGTGCCCGACGAGGAGGGCGACTACAACGTGCCGACCCCCATCGCGGTCGAGGGCAGGCTCCTCGTGGCGACCGAGAACAACGGCACCCGCCTCTATGGCTTCGATGGGCAGGGGCGCATCCTCCCCACGCCCCTCGCTGCCAGCGAGGCCCTGGCACCCGACACCGCGACGCCCGTGGCCCTCGACGGCCTGGTGGTCGGGGCCTCGGGGCGACTCGTCTGCCTCGACCTCCACGACGGCCTCAAGACCCTGTGGCAAGACGAGTCCGAGGAGTTCGCTCACCACTGCTCGTTCATCGCCGGCCCCCGCCGCGTGTTGGCGATGGCCCAGGCCGGCAGGCTGCACCTGCTGGCTGCGAGCCGCAGGGGCCTTCGGCGGCTCGGCTCTCTTGATCTCTTCGGCGACGTGGCCGCCACCGAGCGCGACGTCTGGTCGCACCCCGCGCTCGTCGGCAACCGCCTCTACGTGCGGAACCTGCTCGGGGTCTACTGCTTCCTGCTGGACTGAGTGGCGCGTGGCCGGCTCGACGGTGGGGCCGAGCGGGACCGTTTATCATTATATGACACTGCTAAGTGCTGTGATTGCAATGCCTTACGGCGGCCTCGACAAGGGGACAGGAGCCTTTTCTGCGAAGCACCTTTCAGGCCGTTCCGGGAAAAGGCTCCTGTCCCCTTCGGCTCATTGGGCTCCTGATACCTTTGACGGCCGGCGGGAGGGTGCCGGAAGCCGCAAGTGTAGCGGCGGACTATCTTTACGGCGAACGTGCTCCGGACGCCGCGCGCAGCGCGGGATGGCCTGAAATCGCGTTTTTCCGCATCGCCCCCGTAGCTGCCCTCCCCCGACGGCGCGGTCGCGCGTGAGGCATTGACAACAGTGCAGCAGCGCTGTAGAATCGGGCGGTCGAGGAAGCCGAGGCGCTGTGCTTCTCCCACGCTCAGGAGGCCGCCCTTGAGGACGTTCCACATCGTCGGAGTTGTGGGTGCTGCGTGCATCGCCGCGGGCGGTTGCGGGCTCGGGCAATGGGCGATTCGGCGGGACCGCGTGAGCTACAACATCGCCCTGCAGCGGACGGCGAGCGAGGAGATGCTGCTGAACCTCGTGCGGCTGAAGTACCGCGAGCCTACGCTGTTCCTCGACGTGGGCAACATCTCCACCCAGTTCGAGTATGCCATGGAGACCGAATGGATCTGCGCGTACCCGCGCAGCCGCGCCTACACCTTGACGGGCAAGGTGATGCCTTCTTACACGGAGAAGCCGACGATCACGTACACTCCGCTCCGGGGCGAGACGTATGCGAGCCGCGTGATCGGGGAGATCGCCCTCGACCGCCTGGCGCCGCTCTACGCGACGGGCTGGCGCGTGGACCGTCTGATCCGCATGCTGGTCGAGCGCGCCGGTGAGCTGTGCAACGACCCCACGGTCGGCCCAGCGCCAGGCGAGAGCCTGCGCCCTCAGCAGAAGCTCCTCGAAATCGCCCGCATCTGGCGGCAGCTCCAGAAGAGCGGCGACCTTGCCTTCACCACGCCCACGGTCGAGAAGGTCGTGGCCACCGGCATCCGCCGCGAGGAGGTGACAGCCAAGTGCCAGATGGACGCGGACAAGGAAGGCTACCGCTTCCGTCCCGCCAAGGACGGCACGTGGGAACTGCTCCGAAGCGTGCCCTGCGGCCTGATCATCCGCGCCGCATACTCGGATGAGAAGGACGCGGACAAGGTGGACGAGTATCTGAAGATCAAGCCGGCGCGCACGCGCGACCAGCGCGGCCGCTTCGTCGAGCGCATCCGCCTCATCGCCTTCGGCGAAATCCGCGACGGCGGCGAGAAGCCGGACATCCCGGAGCTCCCCGTCCAGATTCGCTCCCTCAACGGCGTCCTGTTCTACCTCGGCCAAGGCATCCAGGTGCCCCCGGCCCACGCGCAGAGGGGGATCGTGAAGACCTACAAGGATGAGCAGGGCCAGGTGGTGGACCGCCACGAGGAGACGAAGGACCTGCTGGACGTGCGATGCAGCGTGATGCGGCCCGCGGGCGCCTATGTCGCCGTCCGCTACCGCGGCTACTGGTTCCACCTCGAGGACGGGAATACGGACTCGAAGGACACCTTCTCGCTCCTGCTCATCCTGTGCGCCCTTCAGTCAGGCGACGCGAAATCGGCCCAGCCGCTGCTCACCCTCCCCATCGGAGGCGGGGGCCGGGGAAGAGGAGGAGATTGAACCGCCGGCGCTTCATCGCTTCGCTGGGAGGGGCCGCGCTGGGCCTCTCACGGGCAGCCCTGGGCCAGCAGGCGCGCAAGCCCAACATCATCTTCATCCTGGCCGACGACCTGGGGTACGGCGACCTCGGCTGCTACGGCCAGAAGCAGATCAAGACGCCCTGCCTCGACAAGATGGCGACCGAGGGCATACGCTTCACCGACGCCTATGCCGGCTCCACCGTCTGCGCCCCTTCCCGCTGCGCGCTCATGACCGGCTTCCACATGGGCCACGCGCTCATCCGCGGCAACGCCCGCGTGCCCCTGCGGCCCGAGGACACGACGGTCGCCACGCTCCTCAAGCGGGCGGGCTACGCGACCGGCATCATCGGCAAGTGGGGGCTCGGCGAGGCGGGCTCCACAGGCATCCCCACGAAGCAGGGCTTCGACTACTGGTTCGGCTATCTCAACCAGCATCACGCCCACAACTACTACCCCACCTTCCTCTGGCGCAACGAGGAAAAGGTGCCGCTGAGGAACGTCGTGCCGAAGGAGGACGCCCAGGGCGGCGGAATGGCCTCGGAACGCCACGAGTACAGCCACGACCTCTTCGCCCAGGAGGCCCTCGCATTCGTCGAGAAGCACAAGGACAAGCCCTTCTTCCTGTACCTCGCCCTCACCATCCCCCACGCCAACAACGAGGCGGGCCGCGAGGGCATGGAGGTGCCGAGCGACGAGCCGTACACGAAGGAGGATTGGCCGCAGCCACAGAGGAGCATGGCCGCAATGGTCACGCGCATGGACCGCGACCTCGGCCGGCTGTTCGGCCACCTGAAGAAGCTGGGCATTGACGACGACACGATCATCTTCTTCTCAAGCGACAACGGCCCGCACCGCGAGGGGGGCAACAATCCCGATTTCTTCGACTCCAACGGCCCGCTTCGTGGGATCAAGCGCGACCTCTACGAGGGCGGCATTCGCGTGCCGATGATCGTCCGCTGGCCGGGCAAGGCCAAGGCCGGCCCGATGAGCGACCTGCCCTGGGCCTTCTGGGACTTCCTGCCGACCGCCTGCGACATCGCGGGCGTCGAGGCGCCAAGAGGCCTTGACGGCATCTCCGTGCTCCCCGCCATCCTGGGCAAGGAGCAGAAGGGCCACGAGCACCTCTATTGGGAGTTCCACGAGGGCGGCTTCAAGCAGGCCGTGCGCCTGGGCAACTGGAAGGCCGTGCGGCTCGGCACGCAGCGGCCCATCGAGCTATACGACCTGTCAGCCGACCTCGGCGAGAAGAGCAACGTGGCCGACCCGCATCCCGACGTGGTGGCCAAGGTGGCCGAAATCCTCAAGGCCGCCCGCACCGACTCCAAGGAGTGGCCCATCCGCGAGGGGCCTCGGCCAAAGGCCAAGGGGAAGCAATGAGAAGGGAGCCGGCTATGCGCCCACGCTCGCCCGCAGTCCTATCGGTCCTATCCGTCCTATCGGTCCTATCCTCCGTCGTCTCGGCCGGCGCGCCCGGCCTCAAGCAGAGGATGTCTGCGATGGCCCCGACGCGCAAGGTCGTCTACAAGGAGGTGGGCGGCGCGAAGCTGGAACTGCACGTCTTCGAGCCCGAGGGGCTGAAGCCGGGCGACAAGCGACCTGCCATCGTCTTCTTCTTCGGCGGCGGATGGGTGGGCGGCTCCCCCGTGCAGTTCTATCCACAGTGCAAGTACCTCGCCTCGCGGGGCATGGTGGCGATGAGCGCCGAGTACCGCACCAAGGGCTCGCACGGCACGTCGCCCTTCGAGTGCGTGGCCGACGGCAAGTCGGCCATCCGCTGGGTGCGGGCGAATGCGGCGAAGCTGGGGGCTGACCCCGACCGCATTGTCGGAGGCGGCGGCTCGGCCGGCGGCCACGTGGCCGCCTGCACGGGCACCATCGAGGGCGGCGACGAGAAGGGCGAGGACGCTGCCATCACTTCGCGTCCCAATGCCATGGTGCTCTTCAACCCCGCGCTGCTGCTCGACCCCGAGGAGTTCGGGCGGCTTGGCCTCGCCCCAAGCTGGCTCACCAAGGCGAAGGAGCGGTTCGGCGACCGCGACATGCGCGAAATCTCGCCCTGGAATCACGTGAAGGCCGGCGCACCGCCGGCCATCGTGTTCCACGGCAAGGCCGACGCCACGGTGCCCTTCGTCACCACCGAGCGATTCATCGAGGCGATGAAGAAGGCGGGCAACCGCTGCGAGGTGGTGGCCTTTGACAGCGAGGGCCACGGCTTCTTCAACTTCGACCGCGGCCCGGCCTTCTACGACACGATGGCCGCGGCCGACAGGTTCCTCGCGTCTCTGGGCTACATCGAGGGTCCAGCAACCCTCGACGCCTTCAGGAAGTGGCTTGAGGAGGCCAGCCGATGAGCCGACGGAGGCTCGCCCCGTGCGTCCTTGCGTCGTGCGCCTTGGGCGCATTCGCCGCCGAGCAGCCGTGGCAGGTCCTCGGCATCGGTGGGGGCGGCGGCATGTTCACCCCCGCCACCTCGCCCTACGACCCCGAGCTGATGCTGATGTCGTGCGACATGAGCGGCAGCTACCGCTCGACCGATGGCGGGAAGCACTGGGAGATGATCCACTGGAGCCAGCTCCACTCGTCGCTCGGCTGCCGCCCGCTCTTCACGCCCGACAGCATCTACTGGGTGTGTGGCTCCGAGCTTCGCGTGAGCCGCGACAAGGGCAAGACGTGGACGCCCGTCGTCGTCACTGGTGGCACGGCTGGCTTGCCCAGCCGTGTGTCTGGCGGCCAAGCCGCTTGGACCGGCGCTCCGACCCGCCTCGCCGCGCGTGCCACGGTCGGCTTGTCCGACCGTGCCGATGGGAAGAGCACGGCTGGGCAAGCCAGCCGTGCCACAACACTCTTCGTCGGCACCGACGCCGGCCTCTGGCGCTCCCCCGATGGCGGCAAGACCTGGGCCGAATGCGCCAAGGGCAGGTGCTACGCCGTCCTCGCGCTTGGCAGCAAGGTTCACGCCTCGATTGACCTGAAGTACCTTGTGAGCAGCGATGACGGGAAGACGTGGGACGAGGTCAAGGTGCCGCTCTTCGATGGCCACGGCTTCCAGGCGCTTGCGGGAGCCGAGGCGGGTGGCAAGTCCCGCCTCTTCGGCGTCGTCTTCAAGGTCGGTATCCTGAAGTCCGAAGACGAGGGAAAGACCTGGGCGCTGGCCGACCAGTTCCGCGACTGCAATGACATCCACATGGCGTCGAACCAGCCCGAGGTCTCCTATGCCGTCCAGGAAGGGCGGCGGGGCGAGCACGGGGTGTGGCGTACGCGCGACGGTGGGAAGACGTGGGAGAACTGCTTCCGCATGACGGGGCCGAAGGCGAACGTCGAGCGCTCGTGGGTCCAGACGGAGATTCACTGGGGCTACTACATCACGCCGCTCGGCTTTGGCATCAAGCCCGACGACCCCAAGGTGGCGATGGTCACGACCCAGGGCGACATCTACATCACGCGTGACGGGGGCGATTCCTGGCAGCAGGCGATGAACACGCCCGCAGGGAAGCAGCCCGACGACGGGCGGCCACGCTTCGCCTCCAACGGCCTGGAGGTGACGAGTTGCTGGGAGTACCTGTTCGATCCCTTCGAGCGGAATCGCCGCTACATCGCCTACACCGACATCGGCTTCGCCCGCTCGCTCGACGCCGACAAGACCTGGAGCTGGGCCGCCAAGGGCTGCCCCTGGTCCAACACCTTCTACAAGGTCGTCTTCGACCCGGCCGTCAAGGGCAAGCTCTACGCCGCGACGAGCAACCGCCACGACATCCCGCACTGGACCCACACCGATGGCAACCGGCCCAACCACGCGGGCGGCGTGTGCGTGAGCGACGACCATGCCCAGTCCTGGCGCGTCCTCGGCAGCGGCCAGCCGAAGCTCCCCTGCACCTACCTGTGCCTCGACCCCAAGACCGCCAAGGCGCCGCTCACCTTCTACGCGACCTTCTATGAGGGCGGCGTCTACAAGTCCACCGACTCCGGCCAGACCTGGGTGAAGAAGTCCGAGGGCCTCGGCAACCCAGGGAACCTCCACGCCTACATGGTCAAGGCGCATCCCAAGACGGGCGACGTCTTCTGCTCGATCACCGCCCATCGCGTGGGCGCCCGCGAGTTCCCCGTGCCCGGCGGGCTCTGGAAGTCCAGCGACGGCGGCGAGAGCTGGACCGACCTCACGAAGTCCCTCGGCCTCAAGTGGCCCGGCGGCTTCGCCCTCCACCCCGACGATCCCAACACCATCTGCCTCACCGCTGGCACCGTGCCCGGCGGTCCCCAGGGCGGCGTCTACAAGACGACCGACGGCGGGAAGAGCTGGGCGCGGGTCATCGGCGACGCCGACTTCGCCAGGAGCGCCCCGCCGGGCTACGTCCATTGCTTCTACGTCAACCTCCATCCCGACAAGCCCGATTGGGTCTACGCGGGGACCGTCGCCCACGGCCTGTGGCTGAGCCAGGACGCTGGGAAGACGTGGCGGCGCTTCGATGCCATCCCGTTCCGCGCCTGCCAGAATGTGGCCTTCGACCCCGAGGACAAGGGCGTGATGTATGTCACCACTTTCGGCGGCGGGGTGTGGAAGGGCCGCTGCGAGCCTTGAGACTGAGGAGCCGCTTGAGGAAACGGAGACGAGTATGTTGAGAGAACGGGACAAGAGGGCGGGAACGACCCAGTGGGGCGCCGTGGCGTTGTGCTTCTCCACGCTGTGCGTGTGCGCCACGGCAATCATCATCACCCACATGATCCTGAACCGCAGCCAAGGCGAGGCGCCCAGCCCGGCCGCCGTTGGGAGTGCGGGCTTCAGCCCGTCCCCGAGTGGGGGAGACTTACGGCCTGAAGGCCGCACTCCAAACTCAGAGGCACGGCCGGAAGGCCGCACTACGAACCCTGCCCCGGCTCCACAACCATCGCCTGCGCCGGCAGCGGCCCCGGCCGTGCCGGTGAGAGTTGAGGGGAATCTCGTGCGCAACGGCGGCTTCGAGACCCTCGGCGGCGAGGGGGCCTCGCTCTTCGAGGACTGGGGCTACTGGGGCCGATGGGAGAAAGGCAACTACACGCTCGAGAGCGCCCCAGGCCGCACGGGCAAGTACAGCGCCCGGATGAGCTGCGTGACGCCCGGGCGCGGCGGCATCTCGCAAACGCTCGAAGGCGTCAAGCCCGGCGACAAGCTGAAAATCACGTTCTGGGCCAAGGCCGACAAGGCGGCCGGCGGGCGGCTCTTCCTCAACCTCGAGGGCACGCCCGGCGACGGATGGGCCTCGATGGACATCAAGCCCGGCACCTACGACTGGCAGGAGTTCACCAAGGTCGTCACCTGCCCGCCATCGTCCGCGCCCGACTACCATATCGCGATCTTCTTCTACAACAAGACCCAGGGCGACGTGGCGATTGACGACGTCGCCGCGGTGAAGCTGGCGCCGTAGGGAGGCGGGATGAAGGCTCCTCAAGCGCTCATCATGTGCCTGTGCGTGCTGGCGCTGTGCGTGACGGCGGTCTACGTCACGGACCGGCTCACCGCGCCGAGCCGCGAGCCGCAAGCCGTCAGCCACGAGCCGCGAGCCACGAGCCGCGAGCCGCAGCCAAAGACTCCTGTCTCTGAAGCTCGAAGCTCGCCGCTCGCCGCTCGCGGCTTGCCTTCGGGTCTCCCTGCTGACGCGCCTTGGGCGGTGGGCGTCGCAGCGACCATCACGAAGGTGTTCCGCGACGAGCCGTTCGCCGGGTCGGCCGTGATGCAGGCAGAGATCGCCCTTGCCCGCAACGAGATCGAGGGGATTCAGCTCGTCGTCGCCGCGCCGTCGCAGGAGTTGCGCGACGTCGCGATCACTGTGTCGCCGCTGCGCTCCGCGAGCGCCACCTTCCCGGCCGACGGCGTCACGTGGAACCTGGTTGGCTACGTCGAGACGAAGGGCGAGCGGCCCTACTGGGCCGACAAGGTGGGCTTCTGGCCCGACCCCCTCCTGCCGGCGAAGCCCTTCTCCGTGGCGAAAGGCGAGGTGCAGCCCGTCTGGCTCAACATCCAGACCGCGCTCGATACCCCGCCCGGCCTCTACAAGGGCACCGTGACCCTGACGCCCGCCAACGCCAAGCCGTGGCGGGTGGACCTCTCGGTGCGGGTGTGGAACTTCACGCTGCCCCGGACTGGCCACCTCAAGACCCTGTGCTGGATGGACCCCGGGCCGCTCCTTCGCTTCTACGGCCTCGAAAACATGGACTCGCCCGGCGCCCTCGACCTGTTCAAGCGTTTCGCCGAACTGTCGCTCCGCAACCGCCTGGGGCCGGGCGGCACGCTCGGCTGCGGCTTCTCGTGGGCCAAGCCCCAGTGGCCCGTGCGGAAGACCGAGAGCGGCTATGACTTCTCCCAGGCCGAAGAGCTGCTCCGCTTCGGCTTCGACCGCGGGATGAACTGCTTCCTGATGGCCGTCATCCCCAACCTGAAGCGGACCGGCTGGCCGAGCTACAGCGACCAGTGGAAGGCCGACTTCCGCGATTTCGTGACCCACTACGCCCGCTTCCTGCGCGAGAAGGGCTGGGAGAAGCTGGCCTACGTCTACAACTTCGACGAGGCCCCTTGCGCCTACTGGGACGTCGTGAAGCAGAACTACCGGATGGTGAAGGCCATTGACCCGAGCCTGCGGGTCATCCAGTGCCTGAACGAGCCCGAGGGGGTGCGCGCCCTCGCCGGCTTCGCCGACACGTGGGACGTCTACGTCGCCCAGCACCACCCGTCGGGCGTCGCCGAGCGCATGGCGGCGGGCGACGAGGCCTGGTGGGCCGTGTGCCTCTATCCCAAGGAGCGGCCCAACCTCTTCGTGGACTACCCGGCCATTGACGCGCGAATCCTCGGTTGGCTCGCCTGGATGCACGGCATCAGCGGCTTCGAATACTGGAGCACCATCTCCTGGGGCGATGAGAACGTCAAGGGCTCGGATGGCCGGAAGTGGCCCGACACCCCCTGGAAGCTGGCTAAGTTCGCGGGCGACGGTTACTTGTGCTATCCTGGCCCCGACCACAAGCCGCTGTCGTCGGTGCGCTTCGAGAACCTGCGCGATGGCTTCGAGGACTACGAGTATCTGTGGCTCCTCCGCGACAAGCTGCCGAGCCTGTCCGCCGCCGACCGCGCTGAGGCCGAGAAGCTGCTTCAGGTCGAGGCCCCGCTCGCCGAGAGCAACGTGGTCTACACCGACGACCCGGCCGTGCTCCTCGAGCACCGGGCCACCATCGCACGCTTGCTTGAAAAGTGACCGTGTCTTCTCGTCCCTACGCTCTGCGTGGGGACGGCTCTTCCGCCGCTCTGCGGCGATGAATGGACGCGGAGCGTCCCCGATGGCGCCCCTAGGCGGAGCGTAGGGGCGAGGGGATTGTCTATTGCGAAAGGACGACCGGAATGGACCGCCGCGACTTCCTTCGCCTCATGGCCGCCGCGCCGCTTGCGCGCCTTGCCGCGGGCGCCGAGGCCGGCCGCCCGAAGCGGAACGTGCTCTTCATCGCCGTGGACGACCTTCGGCCCGAGCTGGCCTGCTACGGCCATCCGCAGATTCTCTCGCCGAACCTCGACAAGCTGGCCGCCCGCGGCCTGCTCTTCGAGCGGGCCTACTGCCAGCAGGCCGTCTGCGCCCCGTCCCGCGCCAGCCTCCTCACCGGCACACGCCCCGACACCACGCGCATCTATGACCTCGAGACCCCGCTCCGCAAGGCCATGCCCAACGTCCTCTCGATGCCCCAGCACTTCAAGAGCCACGGCTACGAGACCGTGTCGCTCGGCAAAATCTACCACCACGGCACCGACGACAACGGCATCGGCTGGAGCGTGCCCGCCTGGCACCCCAAGGGCGAGTGGCTGGGCCGCGGCTACCGCGCCGAGGCATCCATCAAGGCCGTGCAGGAGCGCGACAAGACCAACCCCGAGCGTAAGGGCATCGGCCCCGCCTTCGAGGCCGCCGACGTGCCGGACAACGGCTACCCCGACGGCGCGACCGCCGACAAGGCCATCGAGGAACTCCGTCGTCTGAAAGGCAAGCCCTTCTTCCTCGCCGTCGGCTTCCTCAAGCCCCACCTGCCCTTCAACTGCCCAAGGAAGTACTGGGACCTATACCGCCGCGAGGAGATCAAGCTGCCGGCCAACCGCGACTGGCCGAAGGACATGCCGCCCATCGCGGGGAGCAACTGGGGCGAGCTCCGCGCCTACGCGGGCATCCCCGCCAAGGGCAACCTGTCCGACGCCCAGGCCCGCGAGCTGATCCACGGCTACTACGCCTGCGTGAGCTACACCGACGCCCAGGTTGGCCGCGTGCTCGACGAGCTGGGTCGCCTCGGCCTAGCCGACAGCACGGCCGTCGTCCTCTGGGGCGACCACGGCTGGAAGCTCGGCGAGTACTCCGCCTAGTGCAAGCACACGAACTTCGAGCTCGACACCCACGCCCCCCTGCTCCTCAGCGTGCCCGGCCAGAAGAACGCGGGGAAGAAGTCGCGGGCGCTCGTGGAGTTCGTGGACATCTATCCCACGCTCTGCGAGGCGGCGGGGCTGCCCCTGCCGGGCCACCTGGAGGGCGCGAGCATGATGCCCCTCACCGAGAATCCCGAACGCCCGTGGAAGACGGCCGTTTTCAGCCAGTACCCTCGCGGCAAGATCATGGGCTACACCATGCGCACCGACCGCTGGCGCTACACCGAGTGGCAGGAGCGCAAGACGGGCGAGGCCACCGCCCGCGAGCTATACGACCATCAGGCCGATCCCGGCGAGAACGTGAACCTCGCCGGCCGCCCTGAGCACAAGGCCACGGTCGAGGAGTTGAGCGCGAAGCTCAAAGCCGGCTGGCGCGCGGCAAGGCCAAGGGTATAATGCAAGACCGGGCCGGCCAAACCACAGGAAGGAGATGCAGGATGGCGACGATGGCCATGAAGGCACAGTTCGAGGCATCCGCCGACGCGGTGTGGGGGATCGTCCGCGACTTCGGGCGGCCGGACAAGTTCATTGCGGCCGTGGAGAGCTCACGGCTCGAAGGCAGCGGCGTGGGCGCGCGGCGCATCCTCGGGTTCGGCGGCGCAGAGGTCGTCGAGCAGCTCGACGCCTTCGACGACAAGGCCCGCAGCCTCACCTACTCGATCGTGTCGGCGCCGCTGCCGATGGAGGGCTACTCCGCGACGATGCGGGTGCGCGAGGCGGGCAAGGGCCGCTGCGAACTCGAGTGGTCCTGCCGCTTCACGCCCAAGGGCGCGTCCGAGGCCGACGTGGTGAAGATCATCGAGGGCGTCTACACCGCCGGCTTCGAGGGCATCAGGAAACTCGTGTCCTAGATAGCTTTCAGCGATTCGGCGTCTTCGGGCCAGCTCGCCGCCTGAAGGCGGGACTCCAAACAGAGAGCGTTCTCGTTCGGAGTCCCGCCTTTAGGCGGTCTTGAGGCTCCCCACCGGCGTGACGCCGAATCGCTGCAAGCTGTCTAGTCCCAACTCAAGCGTGATTTTTTCAGAACCCTGAGCAGAATGGCTCGAAATGCCCGATCCCTGTGGGTAGAATGTGTTTGACAGAAGACACGTCCTCCCGCAGGAAA
>Ga0194125_10002277_pt1 | contig 31992 bp, 35 predicted proteins | sample TA2KigC250mmetaG_FD_148626 | JGI IMG/M metagenome (GOLD analysis project Ga0194125, IMG submission 148626) | Freshwater microbial communities from Lake Tanganyika, Tanzania - TA2015034 Kigoma Deep Cast 250m | ecosystem: Environmental > Aquatic > Freshwater > Lake | place: Tanzania: Lake...
TACCAGTAACATATTTTTCTGCATCACCAATCCTTATATTGACTACATTTCCAGGTCTGGTAATTTTATGCTTCCATTTTTTACCTGATTCGTCAGTAACAGATAATACCTCTATTGGAGTCTTTATAGTTTTGCCAAGGTCATCTCTATATCTGAAGGGAATCTCTCTGTAAATCCCGTGTCTTTGACGATGAAAATCAACATGTATGGCTTCATTAACAGTAAAAGACGAATCTTCATTAATGGTTATGTCAGAATGGAATTGAGTGATGGTAAAATCCTGTGCAAAGACAGGTAAGGCAAAGAAAGTCAATATAAAGAATGTGATTATGATCACGTTGAAATCCTTGTACCAGAGCTTATACATATAACTTCCATTTTGAAGTTTAGCAGATAAATCTTAAAAAATCATTGAAAAACAATAAGAATACTAAAGATATGATCAAAAAGACACTAAGAAAAATATCTATATTCAATAATTATAATAATTTATATTTATAAATCAAATACTTTATTATCAATTATTTTATCAAAAAATAATTGAATATTTTTAGGCATTATGCTATACATTGATTCCAAAAATGTTATTAAAATATAACATTAGTATTGCCTACATAATTTATCACTTACGCCACATGTTTTTATTGAACAACTCTACAAACTTACTCATCTAATGATTTATATAGAAGAACAATTTAAAGAACTTTTACATCAGTGTTTGGATGGTAAAGAATATGCACTGGAAGAATTTCAGAATACTTTTGGAGAGGATATTTATAATTTTCCCATGAAGGTACATAGACTTGAAAAAGAAATGGCTGCTGAGTTTTACTGTTACTGTTTTGACAAAGGCAGAATTTTTAAGAGATTGAAGACATTTGAAGGAAGGTGTAACCTGAGAACTTATCAGTACTTAGTATTGAGAGACCTTTTTACAGAATGGTTTAGAACTCTCGATTTCACTAAAAATTTTACAGCTTCATTAAATGATCCGATAGATCATGATGATGAGACAGAAAAGGGTGTCTTTGTCAAATCAGATGAATCATCCCCGGAAGAAACTTTATTAACTATTCAATCTATGGAAAAATTCGAGACGACACTCGGAAAGATTCCGCAGAATGAACGTATATATCTCAAGTTACTGTTGTTTGCAGAGATGGACTTTGAACCTGAAGATATAAGAACAATAGCAAAGATATCAAAAAGAAGCTTCAGGGATGTTTTATATTCTCTGGCTCAACTTGAACAGTCTCTCATACAGAAAAGCGAAAAATATGCACTTAATGAAGAAAATCTTTATAAAGTTAGCTCTAAAATATTTTTTCACCAAAACGAAATTAGCGGCATTACAGAGTCATCAAATAGAGAAAATAAGGAAATGATACAGAGAATCGAAGGAAAGATAAAAAAGAGGTTATTACAAAGAAAAAGATACATATCAAAAAAACTTGGTGGTCAAGCAACAGTTTCATACAGAGATATAGCTGGTATTTTAGGGGTATCTCTTGGAACTATTGCTGCTAACCTCAATAAAGCAAAAGACCTTTTCTTGAAAATGTATCAGGAAGCTGAAAATGAAAAGTAACGAAGAAGCATGTCTTAACAATGAAATCATAGCAGCATATTTAGATAATACACTGTCTCCAAAAGATATGACTGTTGTTGAGGAACATCTCATGTCTTGTGATAAATGTTTAAGAGAAGCCATTTCTCTAAATGAGATATTATTGAGAATGTCCGAAGGAGAAGCCATTCCTCTCCCTGAAAAGCTTAGAGAAAAAGTAATTTCAACAAATCGAACTTCAAAGAAAGTAAAATATTTATCTGAATTTGTTATCTCCCTCTCTGAAAAAGCTATATCTTTAATTAAAACCGCTTTTCTTCCAGAAGGTACAGAACTCAAAGTATTTGGTAGTCAGTCACCCGCCTTAATTTATCGTGGGAAAGAACTATCAGGGGATGTCCTTAATATTAACCAGAAGATTAATGATATAGATATTAGGATTCAGTTTTATAATACCGAGGGACCAGCCGCCTCTCTAAGAGTCTTATTTCTAAAAGAAAATTTACCTCTCAGCAAAGAGAGGATTACTCTTTATAAGAAAGATAGGCTATTGTCCTCAAAGGTAACCTCTAAAGAGGGAAACGTCATATTTCCTGATATAAATTACGGTTATTATCGAATCTCCATACCGGGTGAAGACATCGAGATGTCCTTTAAAATATTACCGGAAGAAAATAACAAGAGGAAAAATAATGAATAGCGACCCAAAATACTTAACCATTTTTCGCCAGGGGAATATTCATATAGTAGACATGTTTGAACAAAACACCCTTTTCCCTAAAAGGGAGATAACCATAGAAGACAGTTTTATTCAGGATATATGCAGGGATGTTCAACGTATTACCTTGCTGGCTAACAGACGTTACTTTGACAGCTCTGTCAAACAAGGCGACACATTGGTTTTGGAAGAGCTAAAAAAAGTTGGATCTGTTATCTTTTCGCAATTACTCCCTGATGAAGTAAAGACTAATCTGAGAAATTCGAAATCCACCGCTCTCTTTCTAAAACTTGACGAACATCTTATCCACATACCATGGGAATTGTGTTTTGACGGAAACGATTTCTTAACAACGAAATTTAGAACAGGCAGGCAGATACTGACTGCGCAAACTTTTCAGAAAAAAGGACAGAGGCCGCATATTAATCAGGATTCAAAGGTAAAGATGTTGATAATTGTTGATCCTTCCGAAACGCTCAAATATGCTCAAGAAGAAGCAGAGTCACTTTGTTCCATCCTTGATAAATCAACTAATATTGACGTTGAGCTTATCGGAGGACAGCAGGCAACTAAAATGAATCTTATTTCTGAGTTAAACGGAAAGGATATTGTTCACTTCATAGGCCATTCCTTCTTTGACGTCAGGCATCCAGAAAATAGTGGGTGGGTTTTAAAAAACAGTATTTTAACTCCTTCTGAAATAATTCGCATGGATTTACCTCCCTTTATGGTGTTTTCTAATTCATGCCAGGCAACTGCTGCTAAAAATCATCTGATGGGGTATGTGTATGATGAGCAATCTTTTGGTGTAGGTGGAGGATTTCTCTTATCAGGAGTGCAGAATTTTATAGGACCTTTCTGGATAGTTCATGATGAAGATAGTGTGAGCTTCTCTTCAGATTTCTACAAAGCTTTTATGGCGGGATCAAGCCTCGGAGAGGCATTGCATATTGCAAAGGAAAATATTATCAGAGAAAAAGGCTGGGACAATCTCCTCTGGGCTTCTTATGTATTATACGGTGATCCAACATTGAGAATAAAATCTAATAGGGACAAGGAGAAGGTTGAAGAAAAAATAATTCATAATGATGACTTGGAGTTTAAAACAGTAACTACTCCCCAGAGTGATGTCAGCTCATTAAATTATGAATCTTTGGTATATAAAACTAAATCCTCTATCTTCAAACCGATTATAATAAGTTTAGCATTAATCATATTGCTTGGTTTAGGTATTTATATCTTTGCCCCGACTATAATCCATTCTTTTAGCGATTTCATTTCAAATAGGCTGGAAACAAAATGGTATCCCGTCTCTGGTTCCTGGGGATACAAAGATGGCAAATATACATTAATTACTGAATTCTGGGATGGAACTGCTGTTTCATATTTTGATCAGAAGGAGTTTAGTAATTTTCAACTCACGATGAATATATATAAAGGCGAAGAGGCATGGCCAGATGCTGCTTTTGGCGTGATAATAAGTTCAAATGTCAAAGGGGATGCATTGATTCTCTATTTCAGAGATGGTGAAGCTGGTTGGGTCATTGAAAGAAATGGAGTAAGGGGGGAGATAATAGGAAAAGCATTATCAGATGTTCCAGCGAAAAGTAGACTAAAGCTTATAGGCGCTAAAGGTTCTTATCAAGCTTACCTGAACGGAATTAAATTGGCAGAGATAGAAAATAACCTCTTTACAAAGGGCAAAATCGGTGTAATAATTGAGTCACGCTGGAGAATACCCCCCGGATTTAAAAATATTGAGGTTAAAAAACTGGAGGGTTTATGAGAAGGATTTTAAAAGTAGTATCCCTCATTTTATTCATGACTTCTCTTTGCCCCTATTATTCGGATGCTTCAACTAAAAACACCATTGCGGTCGTAGATTTTACCAATAATGCAGGCTATAGCAGTCCCTCTCAGATTGAACGAGTAGCCAGTGATATATTCTCTGTACTTCTGGCTAATACGGGTAAATTCCGGGTTTTGGAGAGAAATAAGGTTGATTCAGTAATAAGGGAACTACGCTTCAACAAGACAGAATTGGTAGATCCAAAAAAAGCGGTAAAGATGGGAAAGCTTCTCGGAGCTCAATATATTGCAACCGGTTCCATAATGGAAATGGGTACAGATGTAAAAACCTTTTCAGGTTATGGAGTAACTACAAAGAACATTAATTACACGGTTGCAATCGAGATAAGGATCATTGATGCAGAAAGGGGAGAGATAATCTATGGAGAAATGACGTCAGATTCAACAACAGTGCGTCAGACACAGAATCTGTCTACAGATCAAGGAGAGGAAATATATAAAAAGCTGCTTAAGAATGCACTTTCAAAAAGCGTTGATAAACTCATGGATAGTTTTTCCGGACGGTCTCAACGGAAATCCCTGACCAGAGGCAATCAAAAAATTTACATTATGTCTACTCCTGAGGGTGCTGATATAGAGATTAATGGAGCATTTGTTGGGAATACTCCATATGAAGCAACATTATCAGAAGGAGTGCATAAAATAAAACTGTCCAAGTCCGGCTATTCAACATGGGAAAAGAATGTAAGGGTTTCAGACGGAATGCAGATAAAGGCAACGCTTATAAGTGAAGGGTTTCAGCAAAAATGATATTAATTCATAGAATAATGAACAAGGAGAAAAGGGCATGGTTAAGGAATTTATTTTAATTTTTATCTTTGGGTTTATATGTCTTAATGTCGTCCCGATTTATAAACAGTCTTTAGAAGCAGGTGTGAGGAAAGAAAGAATAATGGTAGTTATTCCTGAAGTTCATTTACGGATGCCTAAAGTCCCTGACCCTGCCGGAGAAACGGAAATAGTACGTACTCTCATTGAAGCTGGATATAAGCTTGTTGACCAGCAACAGGTTAAAAAAGTCAGGTACAACGATGTATTTGACAAGGCATGGAAGGGAGATGACGAAGGCGCGCTTAAGATTGCAAGAAAGTATGATGCAGAAATACTGATAGTTGGGCAGGCGTTCAGTGAATTTGCCGGGGTAACAAGAGTGCCTTCAATGCGGGGAATGCCAGGCGGCGATCTCATCTCTTGCCGCGCAAGGGTTGAGGCAAAGGCAATAAGGACAGATACAGGGCAGATAATTGCTACATACGGAGCACATGGATCTGCTGCTGATATAAGTGAAAACATAGCAGGTAAAGGAGCGCTTGCTGATGCAGGTAGACAGGTTGCAGATTACTTCGTAAAGATGTTTGAAACAGCGTCTCTATCGGTTTCAGGGGCTGGAATAGAAATGATAGTGGAAGGCATAAAGGGATTCTCAGCATTGAATACCCTGAAAAAGAAATTAACTTCCGTTCAAGGAGTTGATGATGTTGAGGTATTAAATTTTGAAGGAGGTATCGCTACCATAGATGTCTCCTTTAAGGGGAATGCCATGGAATTTGCCTCTGCTATGGAAGATAGTGGGATAAAGCTGAAGATAAAAAAACTTGAGGCAACACGAATAAAAGCTGAATACAGGTAAGGGGGAGATATGTGGTTATTTAGAACTTTTTTATTTTTTATCGTTCTTTTCTGTTCATTGTCTTTTGTATCAGCACAGCAGAATCTAAGAATAGCAGTGATGAACTTTGAAAATCACTCTTCTTATGGTGGTAAAAAATACTCACAAAAAGCTGCTGATTTAATGATGAATGAGCTCACAAAGAGTGGAGTCTTCACTGTTGTTGAAAGAAAAAGGCTTGATGCATTGTTACAAGAACAGGACTTTCAAAGTTCAGGTAATGTAGATCCTCAGACAGCAGTCAAAATAGGGAAAATGCTTGGTGCTGATATAGTTGTCCTCGGTACTATTGATAAACTGGGAGTTGGGACTAAAAAAATAAGAGTCGGTGATTCCACAATTACAAGATATAGCGCATTTGCCAATGTCAATATCAGAGCAGTTAATGTCCAGACAGGTGCAATACTTTTTTCAGATTCAGATGAGGCTTCAGTTGATGCAAAAAGTGCAACTGTCCCTGGTTATGACATGGGTTCAAATACCCCGTCTGTGGATGGACCGCTCAAGACTACAATTCAAAGGCTGTCTAAGAGGTTTATAGAAACAATGAAAAGTCCTGATAACAGACAAAAAGGGAAACCGTCAGTCCTGTAAAGGAGGAAAAGATGCTTTATTGTCCCAAATGCAATTTGACATATGAAGAAGGGAAAAAGTTTTGTAAGGAATGTGGAGGGAAGCTTGTTGTAAAAGAAGAAGCTGATTCGGTTTCAACCGAAAGTCATGAAAAACCTGAAGTAGCATTTGTTCATGAGACAAAAATCATAGATGAAAAGAAAAAATACTGTCCTTCATGTGGCATAGAATATACCTCTGATAAAAAGTTTTGTAAAACCTGTGGAGTTGTGCTTTCCAATACACCAAAAAAAGATTCTCAAACAGAATCTGTAAAAAATGCAACCACTGCTTTTAAATTTACTCCAACCCCTCCAAAACCTTCATTTGAGACTGTATCTGACATCCCCTCAAGTTCAAAGGTTAAATCAATACTCCGGAAAAAGAAGAAGCTCCTGAAGAATGGTCAAAAAATGATGACCCTCATAGGTAATCTGGAAAAGCAAAAAGGTCTTATTTCAGAAGATGCACTGGCTATCACCATGAGACCTTATCAGATGAAGCTTGAGGAAATAGAAAAGGAGATAAGCGGAATTAATGATTTTTTGAATGAACTTCAGAAAAAAGTCACTGTTGAGATAGATGGACTCGAAAAAGAAGTTCTCCCGTTTAAAAACCGCCTTTCTGAACTAAAGACTATACGAAAAGCAAAAGGACTTACATCCAGCGATTTTAACAGGTTTAAAAAAGAGCCAAAACAGGCATCAAAGAGACTCGACAGCAAGATAAAAAAGAGAAAGAAAATAATGCAACTATTACTTCCATCTACTACCGGAAAGCTTGAAGGAGCTGGTGCATCTCTCTACATGAAAGTAGCTGCTGGGATTGTTATCCTTGCTGTTTTAGGGGTTAGCGGCTATTTTGGATATAAATATTTTAATAAAAAAGATAAAGATGAAATTACATTTCCAGACAAAGGAACTCCACAAGCTTTGCCTGAAGAAGAAATTAGAAAGGTTTTTGAAACCATTAAGAAGGCGAATTTATCTGAAGATATAAATCTTTTTATGTCTTGCTATTCACCGTCTTACCCAACTCATGAGGACAAAAAGAACCAAACAGTTAAAAACTGGCAAGATTATGATTTTGCTGACCTTTCTTTTACTGTAAGAGATCTCATTGTTAATCAAAACACTGCAGAGGTCACCGTTGATTGGCAGATTAACGCTCGTTCTGCAAAAACAGGAGAGACACAGACATTTAACATTACAAATAATGTAGTCTTGCAAAAAGAGTCGGGACAGTGGAAAATCACTGCTTTGAAATAACTTCAGGAGGGACTTGGAATGAGCGATTTTTTAGATAAGGTTAAAGGTAAAGTTGACGAGGGAATCAGCAAAATAAGCTCAAAGTCGAAAGAAGCAATTGAACTTGCGCAATTAAGAAATCAACTCAGGCACCTTGGAAAAGAGAAAGAGGAAAAGATTAACGCATTGGGAAGGTTAGCGTATGATATGCTCCGCAAAGATGAATACAATGAGCAGAGGCTTAAAGAGCTTTATCTTCATATAAACGAAGTTGATCGTCAGATAGTGAATGTTGAGGAAGAAATAAAAAAGGTTCAGGCGATGTCAGCATCTGAAGATATAGGTATTGTCGCGCGATGTGAGTGTGGAGCAGGTATTACCGCCAACCAGAAATTTTGTGCGTCTTGTGGAGGGGATGTGAAAGCAGTTACTATGCAGCCGTCGGCGCCTCAAGAGGTAATGAAGCGTTGTTCAACCTGTGGTGCAGAAATCAAAGAAACAGCAAAATTCTGTGGAAAATGCGGAGCAAAACAGTAAGGTATGAAAATAGATGAACGGAAATATAGATTTTGGCATCAAATAGATGTATAAGTTTATTTATTGGAGGTGACTATGTTTTGTCCAGAATGTGGTGCAAAGAATGAAGAAGGAGCAAGGTTTTGTGAAGGGTGTGGAAAAGAGTTAAAAGGAGTAAAAATAGTACAACCAGTTGGAGCGAGAGCCGCAGCGGCAGTTATGCCGATTACTACTATTAAGAGGCCTTTGCCAATTGTATTAATAGCTACGTATTTAGCAATTACTGGAATACTATTGGTAGCTATTTCATTTATTATTGAATTCACGATAATCGCTGTTCCGAAAAAAATAGAAGCAGCTATGGATTTTACAAGTTTTGTCAGTGAGACTGGATTATCTCTTTTTAAGATTGCCTTAATCACTGAGATATACTTTTTCTTTAGTTTGCTCTGTATTGCTTCAGCTTACGGGCTTTGGAATTTTACTTCTTGGGGTAGACTTCTCACAATAATTGTAGCTGCAATCGGATTTATTGAATCTCTGATTACTTTGTTCATAACCAATACTGGTGGCATTTTTATAGCGATTGTGACCATGCTTGCCTCTATTGCTATAGTTTTATACCTGATATTATCTGATGTTGGTCATAGATTTTCGGAATAACCGGCTTCTTTACAGAGGAGGATATATTATGATTAACAGAAGGTTATTAAATATATTTATTATAGTCATTTCAATACTATCTTTTTCTACAATATTTGTTGTTGGTACAAGCTATAGCTTTATTTTTGGTGAAACAGCAGAAGACTACTTCCCACCTGAGGGAACAACTAAAATTTTTGAATATACAACAGGTAAGAAGCCTACAGTTTATGCAACGGTTGGTAAAGCGACGTCTTTTCAGGGCAAAAAGACAATCCCGATTTTCAATAAGGCTGTTATAGTTGGAGAGAAATCAAAAGAACATACTTCTTATTATGAAGTTTCAGAGTCTTTTATAAAACATGTAGGAAGTACTTACACAGAGGAAAACAAGAACATAGTATATGATCCTCCATATACTGAATGGCGTTTTCCAATGAAAGAAGGGATTAGCTGGGAAGAAAATTTTGTAAGAAGAACTACTGTTCAAAGAAACGAAAAAATACAAAGAATTAAAAGTAAATTTACTGTATTAGGTAAAGAAAAAATATGGGTACCAGCAGGAAGTTTTAATTGTTGGAAGATAGAATATATAGTTGAAGAAAACGGTATCACCAAAGGAAAAGGAATAGAATGGATAAGTAAAGGATTAGGAACTATAAAAAATGTTGTAAAATTTCCAGATGAAAAAGAATCTGAAAAAGTTCTAAAAAGTTACTCCCGTAAATAGAAAGTAAGAGAGAGGGTAATACAATTGTGAATATTATTAAAAGATACTTGATAAAATTCAGCAGAAAATCATTTTTAATTATTTTTTGCCTAATAACGTTTTTAGTCTCATCCTGCATTGAAGTAAAACATAAAATGACAATCAATAGAGATGGCTCAGGGAATGCATCTATTGAATTTTTAATACAGAAAGAGTTTGCACCTATGTTAGTTCAGGAAATAAAAAAAGATATCCCAAAAGGATGGAAAATTGCCGAGGAAAAAGAAAAAGATGGTAAATATTTGTTAGTTCTTAAAACAGAGTTCAATAATATTGGGGCATTAGAGGATAGTGACGTAAAATATACTTTTTCTTCAACTGAAAAGGGCCTTTTTAAAGAGTCTTATTATATCAATATAAAACAAAAGATAAGCAGAAGCGATCCCTTCCCCTATGAATTCATACTTAAAGTTCCAGGAACTATAGATACAACTAATGGAACGAAAATCTCATCTAATGAAGTCAAATGGAATTTTATGGGTCTTCAGAGGGGCGCTGAAATGTATGTAGAGTCTTCTGCTCTAAGGACTTACATTTTCATCATATTTGGCATCGTAGGGCTTTTGGTTCTCTTAGGGATAGCATTTATTATTAAAATATCAATAAAACGAAGAGCACCTCAAATGGTATCTATTAGAAAAAGTATTTTTTGTACGCAATGTGGGAATGAAAATCCTATAAATGCCTCTTTCTGTACAAATTGTGGGATCAAAATTGATAGTAATTAATCGTACATTAATTATTACGTTATCACTTATATTCTTCCTATTATGTGTGGATTTATCGCGTAAACCAGAACATCAGTTTAGCGCCAATTTTTTAATTTTTTCTATTGAACAATATCGTACATATGTATCACCTCGGCTTAGTGGTATTGTAGTCTGTAAGTTCAAACCAAGCTGTTCATCTTATACAATAACAGCTTTACGGGAATACGGATCTCTCAAAGGATCAGCGATGTCAATTAATCGCTTATTGAAGTGTTCACCTTTATCATCTGAACATGGTGCCGATTCTCCATGACTGCCACTTATTTATAAGAGGAGGAAACATGAAAAAATATTTTCTGTGTTTGGTCAGTCTTATTATTTTCATGTCGCAGTGTCAATTCGGGTTCGCAAGCAACACCAGAGAAAAAGCACCCTCCTTAGAAGTGCTCAGTGGTTCCAGCAAGGAAATTTACCGCCTGATCGATTTTAAGGGTAAAGTTATATTCGTCAATTTCTGGGCTACATGGTGCCAGTCATGCCAAGAGGAGATGCCTTTCATTCAAGGTCTTTACAATCGTTTCAGAAATGACACGCTACTTCAGATTGTTAGCATTATCTATAGAGATGATTATCAGAAAGCTCTTGAATACAGGAATCAACATAATTATGATTATCCTTTTTTCTTAGATAGCAATAATAAGACAGCGATTTCCTATGGCGTGACAGGCGTGCCAGAGACTTATATTATAGACAAAAAAGGATTTGTGAGGAAGAAAGTAATCGGGCCATTTAATTGGAGTTCTAAGGAGTCGATTTCGCTGATATCAGGTTTAGTCAATGAAACTACAGAGGTAACGGTTATGGCGCCCTCGCCTCAGACAGGCTACAGGGACGATCAACCTTTCCGGGCATGTGGAATTGCATGTGGTTCTTTTATATTCATAATTATAGCCATTTTTATACTGAACATTGCCCTCTTGGTGTGGGTTGCCAAAGATGCGAAGAATAGGGGAATGGGAAGTCCAGTTGGCTGGATTTTTCTGATATTATTCACCGGTGTAATTGGCCTTATTATTTATTTGTTCAGCAGACCAAAAGGCGAACTTGTTATTTGTGATGTTTGCAAGAACAAAAAGTTTAGAGTACAAAAAATTTGTCCACATTGTGGAAACTCCTCAAGTCCAATGGATGTTAAAGCTGATAAATATGATAAGCCAAAAACACAGATTGGTAGTGGTACAGGACCACTTCATAAGTTTTGTACGCAATGTGGTTCAAAAAACGAGGCGAATAGTAAATTTTGTATTGATTGTGGTGAAAAGCTTGAATAAAGTTAGACATTCCTTTAAAGGGGGGAATTTTATGAAGAAAAAGAATAGCATAGCACTGTTGGTTCTTTCGTCCCTCATCTTTATAACATTATCATCATGCAGCAAAGACCTTTCGAGAAGTGCAGCGGAAAAAAAGCTTAAAACCCTCGAACCACAGCTAATAACGCGCCAGATAAAAAGTCAATATGGCCCAGGCATTAGATTATTTGAGAGTCAAATTAAAGATCCGAATACTTTCAGACAATACGAAGATCTGCTTGATAAATTACAAGCCGGCGGCTGGATAAAATACAAAAGAAAAACAGATTCCGTTCAGTTTTTTTCACAGATGTTGTATGGTCTATGGTATGACGTACATTTTACCGATAAATTAAAGCAATTCATTGTTAAGAGAAATCAGTCTGGTGTTGAAGTGTTAGTTGCTAAGAGGGAATTTGATAAAGTTACCGGTATTGCTAAGCATGATCCTAATACCTGTGAAGTGGAATTCATGTCTAAAGTAACACCAACCAAATTGACATCAGTTTTTCCACTAGAAAAGCACGAAGCAGAGCCTCAAAAGCACACGCGTGTCTTTAAACTATTTGATGATGGCTGGCGAATGCAATAGGTTCATAACTTTTTTGTCTATCGATCAGATATTCAGTATATATGAACCTAAAGAATGTTGTGATTTAAAAACAATAAGTCAAATTGAAGAACTTGCTGATTAAGTATGATACATTATGAGTGTAGATGTTATGAAAAAAACAATGAGGAACAAATCATGGTAAAGGTGACAGGAGACAGCCCCTGTTCTAACTGGAAAATTACAAAAAATCTTAGGTATCCCATCAAAGCTGTTTATACAGCAATCATTTTTCTTTTGGTTATTCTTCCCCTTGTTGCATGTCAATCAAGTAAGTATAAAGATAAAGGTGATGTTGTTAAAGTAAAATTTATTCGAAATTTCCATAATGCGATTATAAACAGTGATTACATTACTGCTATCAATTGTACATGTGAAGCTCAGGAAGCTAAAAAAAAGGGAAATTTTGGCATAGGAGAACAAGAAATCGAATTTATGCGTACCAAGTTCCCATGGAATGATCTTAAATTGCTTCAGGTGACTGAAATAGTTCCCAATTATTATGAATTAAAATTTGAAGGTAAGTCTGGAATTAAAATGCAAGACCTTGCCATAGATCAGAAAAATGGTAGTTTATGTATTTATCTACAATTGTAATATATAGTGACAATAAATCAATATGCATGTAAGCATAATTAAGGAAAGTAATTATGAAGAAAAAAGAGTTAGTTACACCTAAAATCTCTGAAGAAAACGAAACTGTGAAAATGGTTCTTTCAAACAGAATAACTCTTATTTTATTGTTTAGCTTGATGCTGATTTGTATCAATTATACACATGCCATTGACAATAGCATTGTGGCAGAGGTTGGGAAATACAAGATAACAACTGAGGAATACTGGAAGACCTATGATAATGTCATGCGCTTTTACAGGGACATTTACAAAGATAAGTTTGATGAGGAGATGGAAAAGAAAATGAAGCTGAAAGAAAAGGTTCTTGACTCCTTGATAAATGACAAGGTGCTTCTCATAGCTGCTGAAGATGCCGGGATCAGCGTGAGTGATAAAGAAATTCAAAATGCAATAACACGAGAACCAGCTTTTATGAAGGAAGGGCGATTCAACGAACAAATTTTTCTAAATAGATTAAAACTGAACAGGATTACTGTTGAGGAATATAAGAGGTTAAAACGTCAGGAGCTAACTATTTCGAAAATGAAGAACTATATAACTAAAAATACGGCAAATGCTCAATTTAAAGAGGAAGAAATAAGAAAATTCATTGATAAATATAAGACTAAGGTGAGAATTATTATTAATCCAAATCAAACATACACAATAGAAACTTCTTCGGCTTTTGACAAATCACAAATAGCAAGGAATCAAATAGAGCTTTTAGGTCAGGCCCTGGATCAATTCAGATTGTACGTTGGGAGATATCCAACAACAGGTGAAGGGTTACAAGCACTCATGAGAAATCCCGGGATTCGAAAATGGGAGGGCCCATACCTTAAAAAAGAGATTCCAATGGATCCATGGGGAAGGCCATATATTTATGTCAGCCCTGGTAAACATGGGGATTACGATTTATTTAGCTTGGGGAAAGATGGTATACCTGGTGGTACGGGTGAGAATGAAGATATCACAAGCTGGGGAGGTAGCACAGGATATTATGACGGAGAGCAGAAAAGAAGAAAACCATTGTCACCAATGTAATTTATTAATGTGAATTGATTTGAATGCAAAATATTTGAAAGGGGAAGACTATGAAAAAGATGCTATTTCTAATAATAATTTTCCTGCTTATTACATCAGGTTGTGGGCTTCGAATACCTGGTACAGGAGGCGATTGTATTAACGTCAAAAAAATTGTTCCTGCTGAGGTTAACGTCGCAAAATATAAGAAGATTGCAGTTATTGATTTTGATGGTAAGGGCGGAAGGAATATAGCTGAGTGGATGGAGACAGAGCTTCAAAATGCACAAGTTGACGGTAAGCCTTATTTTGAGATAATAACGAGGTCACAATTGCTGAAATTACTCGGTGAGCAAATGCTTAGTCTTAAAGGATTTGTTGATCCTAATACTGCAGCACGGATTGGAAAAATATCAGGCACTCAAGCTATTGTTACTGGTACCGTCACTGCCTATCGCCATGATAAAGGTGTATATTATCGACAGGTAACAAGAGGCAGGGGAAAACAACAATATGTTGAAAACGTTCCCTGCGAGGTTCAATCTGCTTTTGTGCAATTCACAACCTCTTTTATAGACTCCACCAGTGGCAAGATTTTAGCAAGAACATCAGGTGAAGGTCAGTACATAGGTGATTCATGTGAAGGGATGGATGGATTAGCCGGACTCCTTATGGATTCTATTTTCAAATCAGTAAAAAAACAGACTGACAATGTGGTTAGAGGTCCTATAGATGTGCCAGAAAGGGTGATTAACAAAGCGTCTTTAATGGCGATTCAGCAATTCGTTAAAAAAATAGCTCCGCATTACCAGGATGTATGCATAATTCTAAAAAAAGATGATACTGAAGGAATAGACATCAGTTTTAAATCGAAGCCCGAAAATGAGAAACAGATCGAGAATTATTATGAGATAGGATATAAGTACGCAATAAGAGGACAGTGGGAAGATGCCATAACACAATGGGATAAGGTTCTTTCTATCGATCAGAACAGACCTGCTGCAATATATAACATTGGAATCGCAAATGAAATGATGGGCGATTTATTTCTTGCTGAAAAGCTGTTTAAAAGGGTAACTGAAATAAAGGCTGATGATGTCTTTTTTGATGCCCTTGCAAGGGTGAGAAAATCAATAGAGCAACAGGAAATAATATGTAAACAAACAGGAAAAGGTTGTTACAGACCCCCAACTCAAGCAGAGACTAAAACAAATAGAATAATGGCTCCTGCTAACGAAAAAGTTATTGTACCCTCAGAAATAGAAAGAGACTCTGCAGTAATCAAAGAAACCGTAGTAGCCAGAGCTAAACCTGATAGTAAAGCAAAATCAGTGGGAAAGATAAGTGCTGGCTCAAAAGCTGAAAGACTTGATACCAAAGGTGACTGGATAAAAATAAGAGTTTTTAATGGTGAAAAATCAATAGAAGGATGGGTGCATAAATGTTATATAGAGGGTGAGGACATCAAATGTCCTGTCAAGAAAATTAAAGAGAAAAAGCAAGAGGGAAAAGTTCCTGTTTCACCAATGTAGAAGTTTATAGATAGAGTGAAAATTCTTATTATTTAGGAGGGAAAAGTATGATTAGGATTCTGTTTGGAACTATTGCAGTAATTTTTATTCTGGGTTGCGCGGGTGAAGTAAAAGAGCTTCAGATGAGAGATACAAGCATCAATAAAGATGTTGGTAGTGGCGTGAAGACTGTTATTTTTCCAAATGGAACTGTATTCGGAGGTGCTTCAAAAGAACAGGCAAGCGCTCTTGCTCAAATATTTGTTGACTCTCATAACATGGCAATGAAGGAACTCGAAGAGATTAAGGATGTTAGCAAGAAATCACGCGAAGATCTTGAAATAATCAAAAAGTCAACACAGAAGATAGAAGAGACAACTCAGAAAAACCTTGAAACAGCTCAGTTGGCACTTAGGATGCTCGAACAGCTTTCTAAAAGACATGGAACAGGTGAAATAACACTATTCTTCCCTGTTGGATCTAGTGTACTCAATAAGGGTACTCTTGAATATGAAAGACTGGTTAATTTTGTTGATTACCTATCAAGGGAAAGTAAGGGCAGAAAAGTTTTACTTATCTCAATTGGTAGTGCCTCAGCCTTTGGAGATAAGAAGATTAATCAGAAACTGGCAATAAAACGCTCAGAAGTCCCTGTAGAGATTGTTGACAAATATCTTGTGAATGTGCCACATGAGTTTTTCAGAGTTTACAGTACGGGTGATTTTTATAGCCCTAAGAATATTAGCATGAAGGAGCATCAGAGATATCAGCATACACGGATAATTGCGTTTTATGAAACAGACCAGATTCCTCCTTTGCCAGAGGAGCCAGCAAAAGATACACCCAGCCCTCTTCAAAAATGAGTTGTTTTGTAAAAAAACTGAAAGCCAATCTTACTATTATCAGATTGGCTCTTCATTACTAAATTTTTTGTGGTGATATAGTAGTATTATAAGTAATTGCTTGCGCGATAATACTATAACAACGGAGGAGAAAATTGAAAAAAGGTATTATTATAATTGTTAGTGTTGTAGGCATTATTACTCTTTTATTAACCTTTGGTTGTAACACCATAGATAAACCATTGCAAGTCTGATTTAAAGATGGCTGCTGAGGAATGTTGCTGGCTATGGGGTAGTGGCGTGTCTATGGCTAAAGATGGGACACTCAGAGTCATCTCTGTTAAAAAATTGGACAGCAAGTCAGGTAAGGCATTTGGGGAAAATTTCTATCAGATATTATTCGAAGCTGATGCAGAGTATTTTAAAAAAGTCGGCAAGTTCGATAAAGGGCAAGTTGAAAGAAGACGTGGAAGGCATGCCTTTCCATAGTGAACGTGTGCGGTAGGTTTTTCAAATCCAATAGATGATGTTGGAAAGGTCAACGTGAAGTCCCTCTTTTACAGCATTCTGTTTGTGCCCTTTGCACTGGTCTCCTCTAAAAAAATCTCTAAGCGTGCACATTGGATGAAGGACCTGTTGACATGTTATAAATCTTTCTGAGTGTAAATTTCATGGGTTAGTGTCAAGAATCTTTCGCAAATTCTTTGGCGACCTGAATCCGGTTATACTTTATTTACGCAATTTCATTTAAGGACACTTACAGACCTTACAAAAATATTTCCCTCATTCAAATATTCCTGTGTTGAGAAATTATCTTGAAAATAGCTTATAGTTTCGACCATTAGATAATTATTTCACTGCCGTACTCTGAACACTTCATCAATTTTCCTCATCTTATAAAGAAAACAAGTCATTCAACGTAAGGAGGTGATGAAGGTTTATTTACCAATAATAGAAAGGGAAGAAAGCATAGAATTGGGTCATCTTATGATTAACTATTTTAGAGCTTCAAAAAGGAGATACCAAAATGAGAACAAAAATGAAACTTATCTCATTGTTGATATTTGCATCACTTTTTACTTTTGTATCCCATGCTTTTTCAGCAGATTATTGGTCTTATCCACTTAGTCCTTGGAGCCCTGTCACTCGTGGTTTCGGAATTTGGGTGAGTGGTTGGGGATATCATTTAGGCGAAGATGTTGTAAAACCAGCTTATACAATTGTTAAGAATGCGCGATGGGGATATGTTAGACACGTTGCTCCCCATACGAAATATGGTTGGGTTGTTGTTATTGAAAGCCCAAGAGAATGGGAGACATCTACTGATCCAAAAACATGGAAAAATCCTATATGTCATGTATATGGCCATCTTCGATATGATTCATACCTGGCTGCTACAAAAGTCAAATTAAATAAACTTATCGATAGAGGTTGGATTATTGGACGTTTAGGTACTTCAAGCGAAAACGGTGGATATACTCCCCATTTGCATTTTGGTGCCCGAAAGGGGCGATATACTTCTACTTGGGTTTATTGGGGCTATTCAACAAGCTCATCTGTACTTTCTCAGTGGTACAAACCAAGCTCTGTAATTAACAATTATTGAATATGATGAAATTGCAAAAGTTGTCCTTAAGTCAGTGCATAGAGTTGTTTAACAGGAGGGGGTGCTCTCCCTCCTGTCTCTCTTAAATCTATTAAAGTAAAATTTATGAAAGGAACATCAGTCATGATACATTATCTGAAGGAGAAGGACATTAAGAAAGTTATATTTTGCATTTTTTTAATTAGCTTTTCAGTTTTGTTAATTAAATGGATAATTAGCGATAGGCATATTCAAGAATCAGGTCGTCCTAAGTGTGTGTTCAATTCGATTCTGAAAGTTCAAAAGCCCAACGCTCTCCGGAATTCTTTCAATGAAAATCTACTAAATTTTTCAGTAAAGGAAGAAAATATACTGTCTTCAGACCTTCAATTATGGATCAAGAAATTTATTGAGGAAAGCCCATATGGAGAAGCTACATTTATTGAACTAGGAAAATTACTCTTTTATAACGGTTACAAAGAATTAGGTCAAGAAATGGTTGAAAAGACTTTATGGGAAAATCCTCTTGATATAAGAGCCCTGCAAGAATTAGGCACTATTTATAAGGATTCGGGCAAATTAGAGAATTTTAGAGGTACTTATCAGGGGATCTTGGAGAGATTTCCTGATAAGTTAGAAACTTATGTTACCTTAGCTTCTTTTTTATCAGATAATTCAGATTTTAACGAAGCTCGGTCTATACTTGAATTTGGAATAGAAATGAACCCGAATAATACTGAATTTAGATACGCTCTGGGGGATTATCTTGAAATTTCGGAGTCTTATTCAGAAGCCGAAGAACAATATAAGTTTGCATTGAAATTAAATGATAATGATCCCGAGGGATATTTCAAACTTGGAGAACTTTACCTTAAAATGGGCAAGAAAGAGGAGGCTGAATCCTTTTTCACTAAAGCGTCCCAACTTTCAGAAGACTTTGCAAGGGTAATTCAAGAATTCAAAGAGAGCTTCAGTAAAGATTATCCCATTTAAAGATATTTGTAGCTTAAAGAGCAGCAGAATCTACTATATATATCGTAAGTCGCAGTAGACTCTCCCAAGTAAAGAATTAGCAATAATCATTTTTTCGCTGAACAATCCTTAACTTTTTTTCATCTTCTAAAGATAGAAGATAGAAGTAAGCTGAGAAATTAACGATTGTTCAAATGAAGGAGGGAGGTGAGTAACATGTATAAAAAATTTCTAAATATTTGGAGAGTAAAAAGCTTTATTACAAACAAGGATACTTATCTGGGAAGAAAGGAGGACATGATGAAGAAGTTATTATCCATAGGTATGCTGTTTATCATAGCAATTGGTTTAGTGATCATCGAAAGCGATGATGTATATGCCATGAATAATGAGTCTGCTGCAATGCTGGCAGGCGCGATAGCCATTTTTGGTAAACCTGTCCTTAACGCAATAGCTGGTGAAATATTCTATCCCACTTACTACAATTCATATCCTGTTTATAATTCCTATTACAATTCTTATCCAGTTCAGACAGGGGTTATCTATCAAACAGCTCCAATCTATGACTACGACTCGTACTATATACCATATAATGGCTACGGAAGGGGATATGACAGAGGATATTCAAGAGGATATAAAAGAGGGTATAGGAGAGGCTGGGATGATTGCGAATATTACTCCCATAGATGCAGGAGATATTAGTTGAGGTCTTATAGGATAAATAGTACTAAAAATTTAAAATTGAAAGGAGCTTTAGCGATGAAAAAAACACTTTTCTTAATTACACTTTTAATGATTTTTATCCTTACAGCTTGTGGTGGAGGAGGCGGAGGAAGCAGTTCTCCAGGAGGCGGTGGAGGCGAGACTCCAACTTCAGAAGCAGTTAAAGAAGAAATCAGGCTTGGTGTACTGACTGCAAACAGTATTGTGATCTCCGTGATGAACAATATGAACGAGATTATTGATGAAGCTATTACTAATTTCAATTGTACTAATTTCTCGACTTCTATATCAACAAACCTCATGATTAATAGTTTGCCTCATTATGTTTATGCGTCAGGACAGGCAAGACTTTATAACGGACAGACGCTTCTTAATTGCGATTACTTTTTCAATACTGGTTCGTTCTTTGTTGAGAAAGCTGAAGTTGAGGGTAGTGGATACATAAATGGCGGCGAAGTTAATTCAAATTTTCAGGGGAATTTTAAAATAACAGGTAGCGAAGGGTTTCTAACTGCGGGGGATATATTCACTGATATAATCATTTCAGATTATTTCTTTATCAACGGCCCAGGTTCATTTACAAATATAAACCATGCTGGGATCCAATATCCGGATATATTTGGCACCTTAAATAATGTAAAAGTAGATATGCAATCTGCAATGGATTTATTTTTTAATACCATGTCCGGGTACACTATATCCCTTGGTAATGTTGCTAAGGTTGTCAAAGATGGATATATATATGCCTATTCATCAGACTGCCCAGAGCTCATAATCTATTTCAATGGTACTAACGTAGTTGATGTCTCCAGCCCCTGTACATCTCCATCTCAATTTAAAGTAAATGTTGATACAGGCAAAATTATTGAATAATTGTAATGCCTTAACCCTGAAAAGAAGCCCGATACTATAGACAAAAGGAAATGGCTAATCCCACTGTTAGAATTGGTGGTATTAGCCATTTAAATCTTGCAGTATTAGGCAATAAAGATGCTTCTCTCTATGAAAAACTCACCTTCACTGGTTTTCTTTCAACCTCTGGCGCTTCGAGCTCAAAGAACTCTTCTTTCTCGAACCTGAACATGGATGCCACGATGTTTGACGGAATTGATTCTATCATGATGTTATAGTCACGAACTATAGCATTATAATACCTTCTCGCATATTCTATATTGTCTTCCAGTTCCTTTAACTGTGATTGGAGTTGTAAAAAGTTTGTATTAGCCTTCAGCTCAGGATATGCCTCTGCAACAGCGAACAAACTCTTTAATGTATCTGTCAACATATTCTCAGCCTTTGCTTTATCAGCAGGAGATGATGCATGTATCGCCTTTGACCTTGCCTCAGTGACCTTTTCAAAAACATGCTTTTCATGTGACGCATATCCCTTAACAGTTTCAACAAGATTTGGCACCAGATCATATCTCTTCTTAAGCTGCACATCAATATCCGACCACGAGGATTTCACCGTGTTTCTCAATCGAATGAGTTTATTATAAATTGCGATGACTGCAAAGATAAAAACTAAAAAGATTCCAATGATGACCAGTATTGTCATCATTACCATATTTGCCTCCCTACAAAAATTAGAGACGCATCAAAATGCGTCTCTAATTTATCATAAAGAAATTGAGTATCAAAGCCTGATAACGCTAGTACCTTCGCTCATATTTCTCACCTTCACAAACTTCTTTTATCTGATCCTTTACAAGGTTACCGTCTTCCCATGCCCTCTCCTGAACTTTCCTGCATTTTGTACGTGCATCGTAGTCTAATGGTTCAGAACGATACACACCGCGTCCGTCCTCTGTCCTGTATTCCACAGGTCTTCCAGAGTATGCTGCTTCCCGTGTTGCCCTCATGGAAACATCAACAAATGTTGCACCGGCAAGAGCACCAAGAGCTGCGCCAATGACGCCTCCCCGCCAGTGGTTTTTCCTGTCAAGTAATGCCCCGGCGACGCCTCCAACAGCAGCACCAGCACCAGCCCCCTGCGCATGATATTGTGTACAACCAAATGTCAAACCTATGAGTGACAAAATCACTATCAATGAAATTACTTTTTTCATACATCCTCCCTTTCACACATTTTCTCTTTTAAAAATATAACATTTTATAATTCATAATACAAGTGCTGCTATATTGTTTTCTGTGTATTTTTGGAATGTCGATAAAGTACTCAAATATATTTGATTGTTGATACCAAAAGGATACTCGCAAATACAGATATATGTTTCACTATTAAGGTAAAATAGTAAAAGGATGATTTTAATTCGTTAAGAAAGGTTTATTTTTTTGATGAATGACCATATTGATAAATTTATTAAGCATCTTGAGCTTGAAAGGGCTGCATCAGCCCATACATTACGGTCTTACAGGAAAGACCTTGAAGAATTTTTTCAATATGTAAAAACAAAACCTGAAGATATAGACATAATAGACGTGCGAGGGTTTATTGCAGAACAGATTAAAAGTGGACTTAAAAAAAGTACTGTGGGAAGAAGGCTTGCGAGCATAAGGTCTTTTTTTAAGTTTCTCCATAGAGAAGGTTACCAAAAAACAAACCCTGCGAAATTTGTTTCTAACCCAAAGGTTTCAAAACTTCTCCCAAGATTTCTCTCTATTGATGATATATTTTCTCTTATTGAAAAACCCGAGGGGATAGGATTGATACCTGCAAGAGACAAGTCTGTTCTTGAACTCCTTTATTCAAGTGGCCTGAGGGTAAGCGAGCTCTCAGGGCTCAATATAGATGACATCAATATTAAGGAAGGATTGGTAAAGGTTAGGGGAAAAGGGAAGAAAGAGAGAATAGTTCCTGTTGGTTCAAAGGCGATTGATGCACTCAAATCATATATCGTAGAGAAAATTCTGCTGAAAAGTAAAAATAAGGCATTGTTCCTCAATAGAGCAGGGGCAAGATTATCAGACAGAGGGGTAAGACGGATAGTGGTTAAATATGCAAGGATGGTGGGTGTGGCCGGACAGATAGGACCTCATACTATGAGACATACATTTGCAAGCCATCTCCTTCAGGCTGGTGCGGATCTCAGGGTGATACAGGAACTTCTGGGCCATTCATCACTTTCGACAACACAGAAGTATACACATCTGGACATTACACATTTAATGGATGTTTATGACAAGGCACACCCTTTTGCAAAAGAAGAAGATAATGATGTATCATAAAATATTCAGCTTGCAGGCTTATTAGTTAATGTGCTGTCTCACAAATAGCTTTACTATAACTGTCATTCCGAGCGAAGCGAGGAATCTCGTTTTTAGATTGCTTCGGGACTTAGTCCCTCGCAATGACAATGTATAGAATTGTTAGGGACAGCACACTAAATAGTTTTTATAGGAGATAGTGTTTATGGCAAATGAAACGAGCATGATTAAAGGAACGACAATATTATGCGTCAGGCGTAACGGCATGGTAGCAATCGGCGGTGACGGCCAGGTTACCATAGGTAATACTATCCTTAAGCAAAATGCAAAAAAAATAAGGAAGATATTTGGCGAAAAAGTCCTCACTGGTTTTTCAGGGGCAACAGCAGATGCACTTACATTGTTCGAGAAATTTGAAGGTAAGCTCGAATCTTATAGAGGAAATATAACCAGGGCTGCTGTTGAGCTCGCAAAAGACTGGAGAACTGATAAAGTTTTAAGGAGGCTCGAGGCCCTTTTAATAGTAGCAGATATGGAACATAGTTTTATAATCTCTGGCACAGGGGATGTGATCGAGCCTGAGGAAGGAATCGCGGCTATTGGTTCTGGAGGTCCATTTGCTCAGGCAGCGGCAAGGGCACTCCATGAAAATACCTCACTTTCAGCAAAAGAAATCGTGGAGAAATCCATGAAGATTACCTCTGATATTTGTATTTATACAAATAAAAATATAACGATAGAGGAGCTTTAGTGGTATCGGAGTTCATGATGGACATGGAGAAACTCACACCGAGAAAAATAGTTGAAGAGCTTGATAAGTACATCATAGGACAACATAAAGCAAAAAAGGCTGTTTCCATTGCGTTAAGAAATAGGTGGAGAAGGCAGAAGCTCTCTCCTGAATTAAAAGACGAAGTCCTTCCTAAGAACATAATTATGATTGGCCCTACAGGAGTGGGGAAGACAGAGATCGCGAGAAGACTCTCCAGGCTTGCGCATGCGCCGTTTGTAAAGGTCGAAGCATCAAAGTTTACAGAGGTAGGTTATGTCGGTCGCGATGTAGAATCAATGATACGGGACCTCATGGAGTTATCCATAGGTATGGTGAGGTCAGAACATGTAGAAAAAGTTCAGGAAAAGTCAAAAATGCTTGCTGAAGAGCGATTACTTGACCATCTCCTTCCCCAGCCAAGAATGGTAAAGGGAATTGGCCCCGAGGAAGAAGAAAAGGAGAGGTATAAAGAAACAAGAGAAAGACTAAGAACGCAGTTGCGAGAGGGAAAACTTGACAACAGGTATGTAGATATTGAGGTAAAAGAAAAAATAATACCGTTTGGTGTTGTGTCAAATGTAGGTCTTGAAGAGCTTGAGATAAATCTTAAAGAGATGCTCGGCAGTTTTTTGCCTGAAAAGTCAAAGAAGAAGAAGGCGAAAGTTCCTGAAGCACTAAATATATTTTTGCAGGAAGAGGCAAATAAACTTATTGATATAGATAAAGTGACAAAAGAGGCAATTGAAAGGGTTGAGCAGGCAGGAATTGTATTCGTTGATGAAATAGACAAAATAGCGAGTAGAGGATATACACACGGTCCCGACGTCTCCCGGGAAGGTGTCCAGAGGGACCTTTTGCCAATAGTTGAAGGCTCTACCATAGCAACAAAACACGGCCCTGTAAAAACAGACCATATCCTCTTTATCGCTGCAGGGGCATTTCATATGACAAAACCATCTGACCTGATTCCAGAGCTACAGGGAAGGTTTCCTATAAGGGTTGAACTCGATGCGCTCGGTAAAGATGAATTTGTAAGAATACTCACCGAACCTTATAACGCATTGATTAAACAATATACTGCTTTGCTTTCTACAGAAGACGTAGAGATAGATTTTACAAAGGATGCAATTGATGAGATTGCTGACATTGCAGCAGTTGTGAATGAGAAGACAGAAAATATCGGTGCAAGAAGGCTGTATACTGTACTTGAGAAACTCCTTGAAGACATTTCCTTCGAAGCACCTGAAAAGAAGAACGGGAAACTTTCAATAGACAGAACATATGTCAAAGAGAAGCTAACCGAGATTGTCAAAGATGAAGACCTAAGTAGGTATATCCTGTGAAAAGAAATCCTAAATACGAAATTCTAAATCCTAAACAAACTCACATATTTCAAATTAAAACCTGTCAGAATCGACTCGTACCTCATTTGAGACATTGTAACTTGGAATTTTGAATTTGTTGAGCATTTGGTACTTGGGATTTAGAGTTTTGTTTTGTTTCTCGCTTGTTTTACTTGCCTCCTGTACCACCGTGCGCTATGAATCATATCCAAAGGCAACCCATGCTGTTGCATCATGGTATGGACCTGATTTTCATGGCAGGCCAACATCTTCCGGAGAAATATTTAATATGTATGCCTTGACCTGTGCTCACAGAGACTATCCTTTCGGAACAAAGCTAACAGTAACAAATGTTTCAAACAATAAATCAGTAAACTGTATCGTAAATGACAGGGGACCGTTCGTATCAGAAAGGGATCTGGATTTGTCCTATGGTGCAGCAAAAGAGATCGGCCTCATAGGTCCAGGTACTGGAAAAGTGAGGATTGAATATGCAGGGAGAGATACTCAGTATGTGAGAGAAGTGAAATATATTCAAGGAAGCAAGGGGCCGTTTGCACTACAGGTTGGTTCTTTTAAGGAACTTTCGAATGCTGCCCGGCTCAAGATGGCCCTTGAACTCAAATATAGCAAGGTGTATATCACAGAGGCAGAGATTGATGGGAGCAGATACTATAGGGTAAGGATTGGTAAATTCCCTGCAAAAGATGAGGCATCTCGCTTTGCAAAGACCCTTGCGAATGAAGGATACAGTGTCTTGATAACCAGTTACGATGAGATGATATGAACAGGTTTCCTGATACTTATTGAGAGGGGCTGCACCTCTTTGGTCACTTTTTCGATTTTAACTTTGCACTTGTTTCTTTATTATATCATATACTGATTCAAGTGCCTCGTCCAGTTTTTCTATATTTCGTGTGCCTCCCTGTGCCATTTCGGGTTTTCCACCGCCTTTACCACCGGCAATTATGGAAATACTTGTTACGATCTCTCCTGCATGATATCTGCCTTTCAAATCTTTTGTGACCATACAGACGATAGATGCCTGGCTATCGATAACTGACGAGACAACAATAACACCTGATTTAATGCGGTCTCTAATATTATCAGCAAAGAGACGGAGTTCCTCTAAATTAAGTCCGTCCTTTCTTATTTTTACAATTTTTACTCCATCATGTTCGCGCGCCTCTTGCAATGCCTCAGAAATCATATCTCTGGTAGTACCTGTTTTGAGTTTCTGAATTTCTTTTTCAAGTGACTTCATATCATTGAGAAGCTTTTCTACTTTCTCCAATGGTATATCAGTTTTTAATACTACCTTTATTTCGTCTATCTCCATTTTTTTCTGCTTGAGATACTCAAAGGCATACTTCCCCGTCAGTGCTTCAATTCTCCTGATACCAGAGGCAACACTCCCTTCTGAGAGAATCACAAACAATCCTATTTCACCTGTTGCCTTACAGTGTGTACCACCGCAGAGTTCTTTACTGAAATCTTCAACGTTCACAACCCTTACCGTTTCACCATATTTCTCATTAAATAATGCGACCGCACCTGTCTTCATCGCTTCATCGATCTTCATTATATCTGTTCTCACAGGTAAGTCTTCGAGTATCTTTTCGTTGACAAGGTCTTCAGTCCTGTTTATTTCTTCATCCTGCATTGCATTGAAATGGGTAAAATCAAACCTGAGTCTTTCAGGACTGACAACTGATCCTGATTGCTTAATATGGTCACCAAGAACTATACTCAATGCCCTATGGAGTAAGTGAGTAGCAGTATGGTTTCTCATGATAGCCCTTCTTCTCTCTCCATCAACAATACAGGTAACTTTTTCACCTTTCTTGATTTTCCCTTTCTCAATCTTTACGTAATGAACATAAAGATGCAGAACAGGTTTTTTGGTATCAAGAACCTTTATATGTGAGCCATTTGACTCTATAGTTCCTGTGTCGCCTATCTGGCCACCAGATTCGCCATAAAATGGTGTCCTGTCAAGGATTACCTTACCTTCTTCGCCTTCTATTAACTCGTCTGCTAAATGACCGTTCTTTACTATAGCTGTGATAACTGCCTCTGCCTTTAAGTTATCGTATCCTAAAAATTCTGTTTCAACCGTATGTCCACTTGCTTGTCCTTCTAACATTGGTAAAGTTATATCTGCCCCCTCCGTACTATCTGTCTGTGTTCTTCTTGATCTTTGCCGCTGTAATTCCATCTCTCTCTGGAATCCTTCTTCATCAAATCTTAAACCTGCGTCTATTACCATGTCCTTTATTGAATCAGGATGAACGCCACGAGAATCATAAAGCCTAAAAGCCACTTCTCCAGGAAAAATATTTTCACTTTTTTCCTTCAATTTTGAGATTTCTTCAGCAGTAAGATTCATCCCTATCTCATCAATTCTCATAAATTGTTCTTCTTCCATATTCAGAAGCTTTTTAGTTCTTTCTTTCTCACGGACAATTTCTGGATATACATCACCCATAGAGTTAGTGACAGAGTCAACTAATGTATACAATGAGGGATCGTGCATATTAAGGATTCTTGCATGTCGTGATGCCCTGCGGATTATTCTTCGAAGAACATAACCTCTCCCTTCGTTCGATGGTACCACACCCTCGGAAAGGAGAAAGGTAATTGCACGGATGTGGTCTGCAATAACCCTTATAGACACGTCTGTCTCTTGTGATGAACCGAATTTTACACCTGAAAGAGTGGAAATATTCTTGATGATTGGTTGAAATAGGTCTGTAACAAAATTGGTCGTTTTACCTTGTAGAATTGCACTGATTCTTTCAATACCCATGCCTGTGTCTATACTTGGTTTTGGCAGTGGTGTAAGGTTTCCCTTCTCATCCCTGTTAAATTGCATAAACACAAGGTTCCAGAGTTCAAGAAACCTATCACATTCACACCCAACAGAACAGTCAGGCCTTCCGCATCCTATATGTGTTCCCTGATCTATTATTATCTCGGAACACGGGCCACATGGGCCTGTATCACCCATCTGCCAGAAGTTATCCTTTGGACCAAGCTTTGCGATTCTTTCATCAGGAAGTCCTGTCAGTTCAGACCAGAGTTTTGCAGCCTCATCATCTTCCTCGTATACAGATACGTAGAGTCTTTCTTTTGGCAATTTAAACCAATCTGTTAAAAGTTCCCACGCAAAGAGAATTGCGTCCTTCTTAAAATAATCACCAAAGGAAAAATTTCCGAGCATCTCAAAAAATGTATGATGTCTTGCCGTATGTCCTACATTCTCAAGGTCACTATGTTTTCCTCCTGCCCGCATGCACTTTTGACAAGAGACTGCACGAAGATAAGGACTCCTTTCTTCTCCGAGAAAAAATGTTTTAAACTGAACCATTCCTGCATTGACAAACAGAAGGGTAGGGTCATGTCGTGGAATGAGAGGAGCGCCTGGTACAATACTGTGCCCTTTTAATTTAAAGTATTCCAAAAATGCAGTTCTTATCTCTGAACTCTTCATATCAATGAGTTGTAGACCAGTTCCCTTTTGGTATCTACCTATGGGTCGAAGGCTTGATTATTTCATATATATGAGTTTGCCGTCGAAAAATAGAAGAAGTTTTGTCTCAACCACCCCTAATGTGGAGTAAATCCATTCTTCTCTTGTCTTCCCTTCGAATGGTTCAAGAATTTTTAGGGAATCTGGAGATCCCCATGCGTACCTTACCTGTTGAGGGATCATACCAAGCACAACTTCACCGCTTTTTATGTGTTCCTGGATAGCAGGGGAAAATCCTTTAATCTCTTCTTCTGAATAGCGTATTGATTTTGTACAGCCTACCTGTGAAAAGAATAGTAAAGCTATGATGAAAACAACAACTTTTTTCATTTTTAGTCCTCCTTAAAGTTTTTATACCTCATCACTGTCTTTATTGTATCGTAAGAATACCCTTTCCTGAGAAGAAGATTATAAACCCTTCTTTTTACTTTTTCCGGTGGGTAGTGTTCTAATTTACTGTATTTTTTATCCACAAGTTTTTGAGCATTTTCGATGTCTTTTTTTTCATAAGAGTTAAGCGCCACATCAACAATATGCTGAGGTATACCTCTATGGAGCATAAATCTCCTTGCTCCATGATAACCAAGTAATTTTATTGTCAGTGCCTCTCTTCTCAGAGAGTCAGCTAATGACATGTCATCAATGAGACCTATATGCCTGAGGTATTTTATTGCAGAGAAAATCACTGTTTCAGGGAAACCTTTTTTTATCAGCCTTTCTGACAGTTCCTTCTCGCTTCTTCCTCTGTAACACAGGAGTTTCAAGGCATATTGCCTTGCCTTATCGGCCAAATCTCTCAATGTCCATCTTTTCTTTATCAGTAGGTTTATCAACAAATGTCAGGTCGCTTGTGGACTGGACTCCCCTTACTCTCAGTGCAAAGTCGTCAGGATTTGTGGCTCTTCTCAGTGCTTCTTCATAGGCTATAAGCCCTGATTTGAAAAGATTAAATAAAGATTGGTCAAAAGTTTGCATCCCCCAGTGTATGGCTCCTTGTGCGATTACATCATGAACCAATTTTGTTTTATCTGGATCAAGGATACAATCTTTTACGGTAACCGTAGCTACAAGAACCTCAACTGCAGGAACCCTGCCTTTCCCATCTACCCTTGGCACAAGCCTCATAGATATAATACCTTTCAGCACCGATGCAAGCTGTATCCTCACCTGTTTATGTTGATAAGGAGGAAATACAGAGATAATTCTGTTGATTGTCTCTACAGCATCTATTGTATGTAAAGTACTCAAGACAAGATGACCTGTCTCGGCTGCGACAAGTGCTGTCTGGATAGTTTCAAAATCACGCATCTCACCAACGAGTATTACGTCCGGGTCTTGCCTCAGAGCCTGTCTCAATGCCTTACTAAATGACTCGGTATCGCTTCCTATCTCCCTCTGGTTAATGATGCTTTTTTTATCTCTGTGGAGATATTCTATCGGGTCTTCAATAGTCACAACATGTACTGTCCTGTTCGTATTTATCAGGTCTATCATTGAAGCAAGGGTTGTTGTTTTTCCGCTCCCGGTTGTCCCTGTAACAAGGATGAGGCCCATTTGTTCCATAGTAAGTTTCTTAATGACATCAGGGAGAAGTAATTCCTCCATCGAAGGGATTCTGGTAGGGATAACTCTGAAGACGATTCCTACGGTCCCCCTCTGTACGAATGCATTACATCTGAACCTTCCGAGACCTGAAACGCTGTAGGCAAGATCTATATCATTTTTCTTTTTGAATATATCCTTCTGTGCAGGTGACATAACAGAAAGAGCGATATTTAATGCATCTTCCTCGCTTACCCTCTTTTCTGAGGTGAGAGGGATAAGCTCTCCGTAAATTCTCAGTATCGGCGGAGAACCAACCTTAACATGAAGGTCTGAGGCATCTAAAGATCGCGCCTTTTTTAAAAGCTCATTAATTTCCATGATTATCTCCTTAGGTTATATGAATCAATAATCCTTTTTTCAATTTCCTTTGCAACTTCCCCATTATTTCTCAAGAACTCTTTTGCATTTTCCCGACCCTGACCGATTCTGTTACCACCATAACTGTACCACGCTCCTGATTTTTCGATGATGCCTTTTTCAACTCCGAGGTCAACAATTTCTCCAAATCTCGAAATCCCTTCACTGAAATATATATCAAACTCAGCCTGTTTGAAAGGAGGGGCAACCTTATTTTTCACTACCTTGACTCTTACCCTTCCACCTATAACTTCCTGATTATCTTTAATATTTTCTATTCGTCTTATATCGAGCCTCATAGTAGAATAAAACTTTAATGCAGTTCCACCTGTCGTAGTCTCAGGGCTGCCGAACATAACACCTATCTTCATCCTTATCTGGTTAATAAATATTACTGTGGTAAGTGATTTTGATATTGCAGCGGCGAGCTTTCTCAGTGCCTGGCTCATCAGCCGTGCCTGGAGACCCGGAAGGGAGTCACCCATCTCGCCTTCTATCTCTGCCCTTGGTACGAGAGCAGCAACTGAATCTATTGCAATAACATCAATGGCACCGCTCCTCACAAGAGCCTCTGCAATCTCAAGAGCCTGTTCCCCTGTATCAGGCTGTGAGATAAGGAGATCTTCTATTTTTACGCCGAGTTTTTGTGCATAATTCACATCAAGTGCATGCTCAGCATCAATAAATGCTGCGTTGCCACCTGACTTCTGTGCTTGTGCAATAGCACATAATGCTAATGTAGTTTTCCCTGAGGCCTCAGGACCGAAAATTTCTATAACCCTGCCCCTCGGGTAACCGCTAATCCCTGTTGCAATATCGAGAGTTATTGAGCCAGTAGGTATTATCTGGAGACCTTCGGCAATACCCTCTGCGCCAAGCCGCATAATAGCACCTTTTCCAAAACTCTTTTCAATCTGCGCTATAGCCATTTCAATTGCCTTAACCCTATCTTTATTCGTCATACTTTCCTCCCCAACTGTATCTTATGTAAACAATAATAGTGAGCCCCTGTAGGTTTTAGTTCACTCTGCATCAGTTTTATATCGCTGACCTCTATACTTCCGAAGTCTTTTCCTGTGAAGTTATCAAGTTCATGAATAAGGTTTGATATTCCTTTTTGAGAGCGTACCCTTCCGAGTGTCAGGTGGGGATGGAAATTCTTGTCTTCCCTTTGATAGCCTAATAATGACATAGAGTCTTCAATATCGCCTTGGAGCTTCTTTAATATATCTGACATTTCAACTCCTGCCCAAATCACCTTAGGATATTTATTGTTTGGAAACATACCCATAGTACATATTTTAATATAAAATGGATCATAAAAGAATGTAATTTTAGTCAAAGATTCAATTATCTTTGGAATCAAACCCTCAGACGTATTACCAAGAAACTTAAGTGTAAGATGGAGGTTTTCAGAGTCTACCCACTTCACATCTCCATCGTAATTTTTCAGTACTTCGATAAGCTCACTTATAACCCGTTTTATTGGTTCAGATATTTCTATTGCTATAAAACATCTCATGTACATAGGATGATTTCTACCTAAATTGAGCGATTCTTTTTTGCTCAGAGTTTTCATCTACTAAAATTCATCAATCTTATCGTTTTGAGGTAGTACCAACCTCTATAACGGAATTTTTTGAATCAAAAATATTACATTTTGCTTC
>Ga0194125_10002278_pt1 | contig 31974 bp, 21 predicted proteins | sample TA2KigC250mmetaG_FD_148626 | JGI IMG/M metagenome (GOLD analysis project Ga0194125, IMG submission 148626) | Freshwater microbial communities from Lake Tanganyika, Tanzania - TA2015034 Kigoma Deep Cast 250m | ecosystem: Environmental > Aquatic > Freshwater > Lake | place: Tanzania: Lake...
GTCAAGGAGAACTCCGAGCTCGAGTTCGGCATCGACTTCGTCGACTGGTACGGCAACCCCACCAGCATCAAGTGGTTCTTCGACGGAGAGGAGCAGCCCGGCGCCACCGGGACGACCATCACCCGCGCGTTCGACTTCGAGTCGGCCGGCAACCACTCCGTCAGGGTGGAGATCTTCAACGGCCTGCGGACCGCCGCGCAGGAGTGGGCGCTCACGGTGCTCAACGTCAACCGGGCCCCGGTGCTCGACGACTTCTCACCCGGCCCCGACCCCACCATCGACGAGAACCAGTCGTTGTTGTTCCGCATCAACGCCTCGGACCCCGACCGCGACGCCCTCTCGTTCAGGTGGCTGCTGGACGGCAAGGCCCAGCCGGCGGCGACCTGCAACACCTTCCTGTACCTCACGGACTTCTTCTCCGCCGGGGACCACAGCCTCAAGGTGCAGGCCATAGACCCGGGAGGCCTGTCGACAGGCCGCAACTGGACCGTCCACGTGAGCAACGTCAACCTGCCCCCGGCATTCCTGGCCTGGTCGCCCAAGACCGACCCGCGAATACTCGAGCGCGAGAGCTGGCAGTTCTCGGTCACCCCCTACGACCCCGACGGCCAGACCCTCGTCGTCACCTGGTACGTCGACGGCCAGCAGGCCTTCGTCGGCAACCCGTTCATATACACCACCGACTACAGGTCCGCCGGCGTGCACAGGGTCCGGGCCGACGTCTCCGACGGAAAGGAGGTCGCCTCCCGCACCTGGGACATCACGGTCGTGAACGTGAACCGCCTGCCCGTGGCGGCCATCGACTCCCCGGCCGCGCCGGAGTTCATGGAGGACGACGTCATCCACTTCAGCGCCCGCTCCTCCTACGACCTCGACGAGGAGGAGCTCTCCTACTCCTGGAAGGAGGGCGGCGTCAACGTCTCCGACCAGATGGAGTTCGACCGCGTCTTCCAGCCCGGCCTGCACACCATAACCCTCGAGGTGCGCGACAAGTCGGGCGGCGTGTCCACCACCTCGGTCCGCTTCCGCGTGAGGTTCGTGGAGGTCTCGGCGCTCATCGGGGTCGACCGGCTCGAGATCGTCGCCGGGGACAAGGTGGACGTGATCATCACGCTCTCCAACGTGGGCGACGCCAGCGCCGGCGATGTGCGACTGGAGGTGTTCGTCGACGGCAAGAGCATCGGGTCCAAGGACTACCCCGAGATAGCGGCCGGCGGGGGCTCCCGGGAGGTGTTCAGGTGGACCGCGGTCAGGGGCGAGCACACGATAACGGCCAGAATCGGGGAGCAGACCTGGACCAAGGAGGTCTCGGTGCTCAAGGCGCCCGAGGAGAGGACCGGGGTCGACGTCATGTCATACGTCGGGCCGCTGCTGATAGTGGTGGTCGCGGTGGCGCTGCTCGGGTTCGGCGCCTACGCCCTGCGGCGACGCTGAGACGGCGACGGACGGGGGCCCCCCGGAAAGTGATGCGCCGGGCCCCGCACCGGGGGAGAATGGCGCCCCCGCCGAACGCGCGCCGGCGGGGGGAAAAATCGGGAGGGCCGCGAGGGGTGGGGTAGCCTGGATTTTTCAATTTTGCGATATTGATGCTTATTAATTTATCTACACATAAGTAAAATTTTATATACGGTATGTAATACACTTCCCCAATGTTGGTGACGCCATGCGCGCGAAGTCATTGATGGTATTAGTAGTCGCCCTGTGCATGCTCCCCGTGCTGCAAGCCGCCGAGCCACCGAGGGCGGTGGAGAACATCACCATCGAGGTGTCCTGGTTCGGCGACGGCAAGAAGACCGCGCTCATCGACTTCCAGTCCCCCGGCGTGGACGACCGCCTGAACCTCTCCGTCCAGACGGGGCTGTACATCGACGCGGCCGAGCTCAACATCTCCACCGTGGCGCAGGAGCCGGGGAGCACGGCCTACCCGACCAACCTGACGCTGGACTTCGGCGGCGACCAGAAGATCGAGTGGCAGTGGAAGGGGGAGGGCTACGGCCAGTTCGGGCGCCAGTCCATCTTCAAGAACGGGCTGGGCGACTTCAACATGTCCGTCTCCGGAGGCTCGTACAACGACTCGCTGGCCATAAGGCTGCCCAAGGAGGCCACCATCCGCAGCGCCAGGTTCAACATCAGCGTCCCGGAGAGGACCATGGGAACCCCGGGCAACATACTGGTGATCTACGCCACGAACTGGGACGAGTGCGCCCGGGACACCCAGTCCAAGATCGCGGCGTTCAGCAACCAGTTCCAGGTGGTGGACCTCTGGAACGCCCGGAGCAGCACGCCCAGCCTGAACGACCTCAAGAAGTACTGGTCGGTCATCGTCTTCAACCACGCCTGGGCCGGCTACCGGTTCGCCGACCAGGGCACATTGGGCAACAACCTCGCCGACTTCGTCGACGGGGGCGGCGGCGTGGTGCTGTGCTCGTTTTTGTACTCCGGCGGCTGGCAGGGCCACGTCAGCGGCCGGTTCACCAACGGGAACTACTACAGCATACCCTGGAACAACAACGCCATGTCCGGTTACTCGTCCATGTCGATGACCATCAACTCGGGCGCGACCGGCCACCCTCTGTTCGCCAACGTCTCCGCGGTGAGCCACCAGGCGTCCGGGTCGATGAACTACGATTACGTCTGGCTCGTCAACCCCGGCCCCTCGACGGGAGAGGAGCTCGCCCGGTGGCCCGGCGGCACGGCCGTGGCGGCCAAGAGCGTCAAGGGCGTGGACCGGGTGGACCTGCAGCTCGTGCCCTACTCGTCCTCCTACGGCAACACCGGCTACGGCTACGCCACCGGCATGAGCGGCGACTGGGACAAGCTCGTCCGGAACTCGCTCCTGTACGCCGGGCGCAAGCTCTTCACCGGGACGGTCGACATCCTCAACGACGCCAACCCCGAGTTCAACAAAACGAGCTTCCAGGGCAACTACACCTTCGACGGGATGACCCAGATGCTCCAAGACTACCTGGACGGCGCCAACGCCTCCTTCACCGACGCCTTCGGGAACGCCATGGTGGACATCCCCATAAACTTCACCGCGGCATTGCCCGCCTACTTCAAGGTGAACAACCTGGAGGTGCTCTACGACTACAAGACGGCCATCAAGCGCAACCCGGCAACGGACGACCTGGCCTCCTCGCTGGCCGAGCTGCAGTCGTCCATCCAGGGGACCTACAACAGCTCCATACCCCTGTACGTCAGCTCCGATTCGGCGGGCCATGCGAAGCTCTCCGACCTGTACCTCAAGATGTCCCCGCCCGCCCACGCGCCGACCATAAACTCGTTCTACCCGGCCTCCGCCACGGTGGTCAAGGAGAACTCCGAGCTCGAGTTCGGCATCGACTTCGTCGACTGGTACGGCAACCCCACCAGCATCAAGTGGTTCTTCGACGGAGAGGAGCAGCCCGGCGCCACCGGGACGACCATCACCCGCGCGTTCGACTTCGAGTCGGCCGGCAACCACTCCGTCAGGGTGGAGATCTTCAACGGCCTGCGGACCGCCGCGCAGGAGTGGGCGCTCACGGTGCTCAACGTCAACCGGGCCCCGGTGCTCGACGACTTCTCACCCGGCCCCGACCCCACCATCGACGAGAACCAGTCGTTGTTGTTCCGCATCAACGCCTCGGACCCCGACCGCGACGCCCTCTCGTTCAGGTGGCTGCTGGACGGCAAGGCCCAGCCGGCGGCGACCTGCAACACCTTCCTGTACCTCACGGACTTCTTCTCCGCCGGGGACCACAGCCTCAAGGTGCAGGCCATAGACCCGGGAGGCCTGTCGACAGGCCGCAACTGGACCGTCCACGTGAGCAACGTCAACCTGCCCCCGGCATTCCTGGCCTGGTCGCCCAAGACCGACCCGCGAATACTCGAGCGCGAGAGCTGGCAGTTCTCGGTCACCCCCTACGACCCCGACGGCCAGACCCTCGTCGTCACCTGGTACGTCGACGGCCAGCAGGCCTTCGTCGGCAACCCGTTCATATACACCACCGACTACAGGTCCGCCGGCGTGCACAGGGTCCGGGCCGACGTCTCCGACGGAAAGGAGGTCGCCTCCCGCACCTGGGACATCACGGTCGTGAACGTGAACCGCCTGCCCGTGGCGGCCATCGACTCCCCGGCCGCGCCGGAGTTCATGGAGGACGACGTCATCCACTTCAGCGCCCGCTCCTCCTACGACCTCGACGAGGAGGAGCTCTCCTACTCCTGGAAGGAGGGCGGCGTCAACGTCTCCGACCAGATGGAGTTCGACCGCGTCTTCCAGCCCGGCCTGCACACCATAACCCTCGAGGTGCGCGACAAGTCGGGCGGCGTGTCCACCACCTCGGTCCGCTTCCGCGTGAGGTTCGTGGAGGTCTCGGCGCTCATCGGGGTCGACCGGCTCGAGATCGTCGCCGGGGACAAGGTGGACGTGATCATCACGCTCTCCAACGTGGGCGACGCCAGCGCCGGCGATGTGCGACTGGAGGTGTTCGTCGACGGCAAGAGCATCGGGTCCAAGGACTACCCCGAGATAGCGGCCGGCGGGGGCTCCCGGGAGGTGTTCAGGTGGACCGCGGTCAGGGGCGAGCACACGATAACGGCCAGAATCGGGGAGCAGACCTGGACCAAGGAGGTCTCGGTGCTCAAGGCGCCCGAGGAGAGGACCGGGGTCGACGTCATGACCTATGTCTGGCCGCTGCTGATAGTGGTGGTCGCGGTGGCGCTGGTGGCATTCGGCGCCGTGGCATTGCGCAAGAGATAGGGGCCTCCCGGCGCGCCCCGGGCGGCGCCCGGGGCGATTTCCCGTCATTCCCAGCGGCAGCGCCGTTACCGGCACGGACCCCTCCCCCGGATGGTGGGTATTTAAAGACATTTAGTACAAGGTAAAACAATATATAAGGTGAGAGCACATATGCGTTGCGACCAGGTGAATGGATATGCGAACGACGATACCAGTACTGCTAGTCACCCTGACCCTGCTGCCGCTGGCGAGCATCGTCAACCCCCCCGTCCGGGCCGAGAACATAACCATCGAGACCACCCTTTTCGCCAACGGCAAGCCGGAGATGCTCATCGAGTTCCCCTCCGCGGGCATCGACACCTCGGCAGCCCTCTCCCTCCAGACGGGCCTGTACATCGACGAGGTGCGGCTCAACGTCTCGTCGGTCGAGCAGCCCTCGGGGAGCCGGGCCTATCCCTTCAACATCGGCATCGACTTCGGGGCCGACCAGTCCCTCGAGTGGGCATTCATCGGCCAGGGCTACGGGTCATTGGGCTTCCAAAACCTCTTTGTCAACAGCAAGCCCTACATGAACGTCTCCGTCCCGATGGGCGGCGGGTTCAACGACACGGCGGCCATAAGGCTCCCCAAGGACGCGGTCGTGAAGACCGCCACGATGAACGCCAGCGCCGGCACGAGGATCGGCACGCCGGGCAAGATCCTCGTCCTCAACGGGGCCAACCCCTACTACGGTTGGGATACCGACCCCGTCAACAGGCTAAAGAAGTTCACGAACGACTTCAAGACGGTCGACAGAATCGACGCCAACACCAAGACCCCCACCTGGGACGAGATAAAGGACTACTCCGCGATACTGACCGCCACCGAGGGCTACTACTACGGCAGGGGCTACCAGGACTCGAACTCGCTGGGGAACCTCCTGGCCGACTACGTCGACGCCGGCGGCAGCGTGGTGTGCATGTTCATGACCTTCTACGACGGCATCCCCTACCGCCTCGGGGGGCGCTTCTACAACGACCAGTACTATGTCATAAAGCCGAGCTACTCGTACACCTCGAGCAGCGCCGGCATCGGTGAGATCCTGATACAGAACCACCCGGTCATGGCGAACGTGAGCAGCATCAGCTTCCCGTACTACGGGTACACCTACCGCTCGTACAACCCCACCCTCACGACCGGCGGGGAGACCATCGCCAAGTGGGGCGACGGGCACATCATGGCCGCCCAGAAGAACGTCGGCGGCGTGGACCGCGTGGACATCAACATGGTGCCGTACTCCTACGACGTCTCGTGGCCCTACCTCGCGTACTACGGCGACGGCGACGACCTCATGAGGAACGCCCTGCTGTTCGGCGGGCGCAAGCCCATCGACGCCCGGGTGGACATCTTCAACGACTCGACCATAGAGCTGGACCGGAAGGGCTTCATGGGCAACTACACCTTCCCGGACTTCTCGGCCCAGCTCAACAGCTACCTCGCCACGGCGGAGGTGACCTACGAGGACAAGTGGGGCAACCGGTTCGTCGACGTGCCCATCAACGTCAGCTCCCCCGGCGGGGGCCGCCTGTCGTTCGGGAACCTCGCGATAACCTACGACTACACCGTCCCGGTGAGCCTCAACCCGCACGACGGGAACCTCACCAACACCGTCGCCGACCTCATGTCCTCCATCGTCGGCGAGGAACAGTACAACATCCCGATATACGTGAGCTCCACCTCCGCCGGAAAGCTCAAGCTCTCCGGCCTGTACATCCGGGCGACCCCGCCGCGCCACGCGCCCCGCATCGACTCCTTCTACCCGGCCCTCGAGACCTCCGTCACGGAGGGCACCACGCTGGAGTTCGGCGTCAACGCCACCGACATCTACGGCAACGAGATAGGCTACGCCTGGTTCCACAACGACCTCCCGATGACCGGGGCCATCGGCGACCGCATGTCGCTGGGGCTGGGCTACGAGGACGCCGGGAACCACACGGTGACCGTCAAGGTGTCGAACGCGATCTCCGAAAGGACCTACACCAACCTGACCTGGGACATCCTGGTGAGGAACGTGAACCGCGGCCCCCGGATAACCGAGTTCTCGCCGCTCTCCGACCCCGAGGTCCCGGAGAACGGGACGCAGGAGTTCTCCGTGGAGGCCGAAGACCCCGACATCGGCGACACGATGGTCTTCGCCTGGTTCCTGGACGGGAAGGCGGTCGCCGGCGCCACGGGCGGCAGCTTCCGCTACGCGCCCGGGTACTTCGACAGCGGGCCCCACGCCCTCAAGGCGACCGTGACCGACCGGGAAGGGGCGGGCGACTCCCGCATCTGGCAGATCAAGGTGCTGGACGTGAACGTCCCGCCGGTCCTTGTGGAATGGAGCCCGCGCTACGACCCGCGCATCGAGGAGACCGAGAGCCTGACATTCAGCGTCACCGCCACCGACATCGACCGGAGCGACAGGCTGGTGGTGAGCTGGTCCATGGACGGGGCCCCGGTGTTCGTGGGCAACCCGTTCACCTACGTCACGGACTACCGCTCGGCCGGCGAGCACACCGTGGTCGCCTCCGTCTCGGACGGCGACGCCGAGGTGTCGCACGGGTGGAGGGTCACCGTCGTCGACCTCAACCGCCCGCCCCGTGCCGCGGTGGACAGCCCCGCCGACCATTCAGAGTTCGTGGAGGGCCAGTCGATAAGGTTCAGCGCGGACTCCGCCTCCGACCCGGACGACGACGTCCTGTCGTTCCTCTGGAAGGAGGGCGGCGTGAACGTCTCCGACCAGAAGGAGTTCGAGCGGCCGTTCCCGCCGGGGCTCCACACCCTGACATTGGAGGTCCGGGACCCCTCCGGCGGCCTGGCGACGGCCACGGTCCACTTCCGCGTGAGGTTTTGGGAGATCTCCGTGGCCATAGGGGTGGACCGGCTCGAGATCTCGGCCGGGGACCGGATGTCTCTCGTGCTGACCATGACGAACGTCGGGGACACCAACGCCACCGACGTCCCGGTGGAGCTTCTCGTCGACGGCCAGAGCATCGGCACCACGAAGGTCGCGGACTTCCGTCCCGGCGCGGTCGAGAGGGCGATTTTCGAGTGGAAGGCCACGAAGGGCCCGCACACCATCACCGCCAGGGTGGCCGGCGGGACCGTGACCAAGGAGATAACCGTCGAGGCGGCCCCGCCTCCCCCGCCGGGCGCGGGAATAGCCGACCTCGCCTGGCCCGTCGTGCTCGTCGTCGTGCTCGTGGCCCTGGTCGCATTCGGCGGGATGGTGCTCAAGAAGAAATAGGCGGAAGGCGCAGGGCGCAAGGAGCAAGGGGGAGTATGAATCCTCTCCCTCCATCCCGTGCCCTGCGCCTCGCGCCCCGCGCCTCCGTCCCTCGCGCCCCGCGCCTCCGTCCCTCGCGCCCCGCGCCTCCGTCCCTCGCGCCCCGCGCCTTGCGCCTCATCGTCCCTCTCCCCTGCCTCGATTAATTTTATATCGACACACCGACATACTCTATGCGGGGGGCCGTTCCCTGACTGACACCGAGCTTCTTTACATGCGGGACATCGAGGCCAACTACATCCGGGAGTTCGACGCCCGCATCATGGAGCGCGCCCAGGGATGGGTGATGCTGGACAGGACGGCGTTCTACCCGGTCGGAGGCGGGCAGCCCTCCGACACCGGGAGGCTTATTTTCGAGTCCGGCGAGGTCCGGGTGCGCGAGGTCCAAAAGCGCGCCGGCGTCCGCCACCTCATCGACGGCGAGGTACCCCCGCACGTGGGCTTCCTCCGGGGGATACTGGACTGGGCGCCGCGGCTGGCCCACATGCGCATGCACACCGCCCAGCACGTCCTGTCGGGCGTGGTCTTCGACGGCTACAAGGCCCGGACGGTGGGCAACCAGATCCACGCCGACCACTCGCGCATCGACTTCGCCCCGGCCGCGTTTTCCGAACATGACCTCAAGACCGTGGAGGACAAGGTGAACGGCCTGCTGTCCGGCAACCTGCCCGTGACTGTGCGCGAGGAGGACCGCTCGATGCTCGAGAAGCGCATCGACGCCCGGCGGGCCAACCTGGACCTCCTGCCCAGGTCCGTCAGGCGCCTGCGCATCGTAGAGATCGGCGACATCGACATGTGCCCCTGCGGCGGCACCCACGTGCGCAACACCTCCGAGACAGGCCGCCTGAACATCTTCCGCCGCGAGAGCAAGGGCAAGGACACGGAACGGATAACCTACACGCTGGACAAGTAGGGCAAAGGGCGCAAGGGGCGAATGCGCAGGGCGCGAGGGGCGGATGCGCCTTTCCGTCTCACCGACAGCGCAGACCCCTGCGTCCCTTTGAACCGATCGCAGCGAACGTCCCCTCCGTCCCTTGCGTCCCTTTCTCCGGCCGTAAGAATTACCTTTAAATACGACTTCCCTGTTAAGGAGCATGCCAACGAGAGAAAACCGGCACGGTGAAGGAAGATGAAGCTCCCACGCAAGGTCAAGGCATACTGCCCGTTCTGCAAGAGGCACCAGCTGCTGGAGGTGGAGCGGGCCAAGAAGCGCAAGGCCTCCGAGCTCAGGCAGGGCCAGAGGCGCTTCAGGCGGGTCACCGCCGGCTACCGCGGCTTCCCCCGCGCCAAGCCCGAGGGGCGCGAGAAGCCCACGCGCCGCCTCTACCTGAAATACGTCTGCACCGTTTGCAAGAAGGCCCACCAGAGGCCCGGCATCCGGTCCAAGAAGCTCGAGATGAAGGAGTGATGCTCGTGAAGAAGGGAATAGTCCCCCAGCCGGAGACCACGTTCCTGAACGTGAAGTGCAAGGACTGCGGCAACGCCCAGATGGTGTTCCAGCGGGCGTCCTCGCCGGTCAACTGCCTGGTCTGCGGCGCCACGATGGCCACACCCACGGGCGGAAAGGTCAGAATCAAGCCGGAGTGCGAGATAGTCGGAGAGGTGCGCGATTAGATGGTGAAGCTCTCGACCTACCCCGACGAGGGGGAGCTCGTGGTCTGCACGGTCAGGGATGTGAGGGACTTCGGCGCCTTCGTCACGCTCAGCGAGTACCAGAACCGCGAGGGGTTCATCCACGTCGCCGAGGTCGCCACGGGATGGGTCAAGTACATCCGGGACCACGTGCGGGAGGGCCAAAAGATCGTCTGCAAGGTCCTGCGGGTCGACCAGGTCAAGGAGCACATCGACCTCTCCCTCAAGCAGGTCAACGAGCACGCCCGCAAGGAGAAGATACAGGAGTGGAAGAACGAGCAGCGGGCCGAGAAGCTCTTCGAGATAGTGGCCCAGGGCCTCCACCGCACCGTGGCGGAATGCTACCAGGACTTCGGCAAATCGCTCGTGGAGAAGTACGGGATGCTCTACACGGCGTTCGAGGAGTGCGCCGTCGACCCGAAGGCGCTGGAGAGGGACGGCCTCAAGGGCGCCTGGACCAGGGCGTTCGTCTCGGTCGCCCAGGAGAACATCGTCCCGCCCAGGGTGGCCATCCACGGGTACCTCGAGCTCACCTGCGCCCGCCGGGACGGGATAAACAGGATCAAGGAGGCGCTGGTCAAGGCCGCCGGCACCGGGAAGGGCCAAATCAGCATCCAGTACCTGGGCGCCCCGCGCTACCGCATCCTCGTCAACGCCCTCGACTACAAGGTCGCCGAGGACATATTGCAGGAGGCCGTGGACCGCGCGCTGGGGGCAATCAAGGCCGCGGGAGGAAAGGGCGATTTCGTCCGGGAGAAGGGAGGGAGTTGCGCACATACCTGAGGAGGTGCCCCTCCTGCGGGGGCTACACCCTCCGGGAGACCTGCCCGAAGTGCGACGTGATGTCGGCCGTCCCGGCGCCGGCCCGCTTTTCACCGGAGGATCGCTACGGCGCCTACCGGCGCCGCCTCAAACGCAGGCTGGAGGCGGAGCGGAATGGATGAGATCCTTGTGAGCCACCACAGGAGGCCCGCGCTCAGAAGCCCGTTGATCATCGAGGGACTTCCCGGAGTGGGGAACGTGGGCAAGCTCGCCGCGGAGCACCTCGTGGACGAGCTTGGGGCCGAGAAGTTCCTGACGATGCACAGCAAGTTCCTGCCGCCGCAGGTGCTCGTGGACGACACGGGGATCCTGCGGCTCGTGTCCAACGACATGTTCTTTCTGAAGCGGAAGGGGTCAGCGGCGGACCTCGTCTTCCTCGTGGGCGACTACCAGGGCATAACCCCCGAGGGCCAGTACGAGCTCGCCCACCGGTCGCTGGAGCTCCTGCGCAAGTACCGGCCGGCGCGCATCTACACGCTGGGCGGCTACGGCGTGGGCCGCATAATCGAAAAGCCCCGCGTCCTGGGGGCCGCCACGCACCCTGAGCTCGTCGAGGAGATGAAGAAGCACAACGTCATCTTTTCCAAGGGGGAGCCGGGCAGCGGGATAATCGGCGCGAGCGGGCTCCTGCTGGGACTTGCGATGCGGCTGGGAATCCCCGGGGTGTGCCTGATGGGCGAGACATCGGGCTACTTCGTCGACCCCAAGAGCGCCCGGATGGTCCTCGAGGTGCTCACCGCGATCCTGGGCGTCAAGATGAATTACACCGCCCTGGAGCAGAAGGCCCAGCACATCGAGAAGCTGACGGCCCAGTTCAAGGAGGCCGAGAAGGCCATCGCCGACTCCCGCGCCGAGGACCTGAGGTACATCGGCTGACGGTCATACCGGGTGCAGGGTACGGGGTCTTGGGCAGACTTTGGGATGAATCCCCGCACCCTGCACCCTGCACCCCGAGTTCGTCCCGCACCCAGCACCCCGCACCCCGTTCGCATGGGTTCTCCGACCGCATCGTATCCGCAAAGGCAGATTCTGAGAAACAACCTTTATAAAGAATACGCGGTATAGGGTGGAACAATGCCGGGGGATGAAAGGGAGCCGGAGACCCCTAAGGTTGTCAAAAAGCTTAAAAAGGTGAAGAAGGAGCCCGCCACCCCGGTGGGCGCGCCGGCGGTCGCGCCACCGGAGAAGACCCCCGAGGTCCGGAGAATCCCGCGGCCCCCGCCACCCGCAGTCGTCCGGGACGTGCCCGGTCCCGCCGTACCTCCGGTGGTCAGGCCCTTAGCGGCCCCCATGGAGCCCGGGCGCGAGGACGCCCCTCAACCGCCCGGGCCCTCGTCCGGACCGCAGCCCTCCCCGCGCCGGCCTCCCGCCTCTGGTCGCGGCGTCGACGAGGTCGCCAGGTCATTCGTCCCTCCCGGCACCGGGTCGCGCCCGCCCCCGCCGCCGCTACCTGACTCGAAACCGGTCGAGGGTCGGATAGGCTCCATAGACATCGACCGGCTGACCTCAGAGCTCGAGAAGGACATCCTCAACACCCTCACCAGCGAGATCGGCGGCATCCTGTCCACGCCCCCGGCCGCGGCCCATGAGAGGAAGGAGGTCCGCGACGACCACGCCGCCGCCGCGCGTCAACCCCCGCGTCCCGCACCGCCCCCGCCGCCCAGGGCCCAGGAGCGGGCGCTCGAGAACGAGCAGCGCGAGCGCAGGGTCGCCTACCGCCTCGGCCGGGAGTTCGACAAGCTCCCCGTCAACATGCGAAACGAGCTCATCAAGACACTGGCCCGGGCCGACGATGTGAAGGTGCGCGAGGACGTCGTCATAGCCTGCGCCACCAACTTCGAGAAGCTGCCGCCGGACGTGCGGGGCCTCCTGCGCACCCTCGCCAACGACCGCGACAGCCGCGTGAGGGAGGAGGTGGCCTTCGAGCTCAACCGTAACTTTGCCAGGATAACCCCGGACTTCCGCTCGGAGCTCATACCCCTGCTGGCCCGGGACATCGACGTCAAGGTGCGCGAGGACATCGTCGCCGTCATCGCGTCGCAGTACGACAGGCACCCCCCGGAGATCCAAGAGCTTCTCAAGACGCTCGCCTCTGACCGGAAGGCGGGCGTGCGGGACCAGGTCCAGCACGAGGTGCTCAGGAACGCCGAGCGCATCCCGGAGCAGGTGAGGCAGGAGATCGCCCGGCTCATCGAGAAGGCGGCGGTCGAATCCCGCGAGCGGGATTGAGGGGGGAGTGGCCTGGAGCCGGTCGGCATCTATTTTGTGGGCGTAGCGGGCGCAGGGAAGACCTCGCTGCTTGGGGCGATGCAGAGGTGGCTCGGGCTCAAGGGCCTCGACTGCGTCACCGTCAACCTCGACCCCGGGGCCGAGACGCTGCCCTACGCACCCGACTACGACATACGCGAGTGGCTGTCCCTGCGCAAGGTGATGGAGGAGTACGGCCTGGGCCCGAACGGGGCGCAGATAGCGGCGGCGGACCTCCTTGCGATGAGGGTGGGCGGGATCCGCAAAATCCTCGAGGCCTTCCGCAGCCCCTATATACTGCTGGACACGCCGGGGCAGCTCGAGCTCTTCGCGTTCCGCAAGGCCAGCCGGCTCGTGGTGGAGACCCTGACCGGGGAGCGGTCGGTCCTGGCTTTCCTTCTGGACCCGACCCTGGCCAAGGTGCCTTCCGGCTACATCAGCCAGCTCCTTCTCTCGGCGACCGTCCAGTTCAGGTTCTCCCTGCCGATGATGAACATACTGAGCAAGGCCGACCTCCTCTCGGAGGGCGACATCGAGAGCATCACCGGCTGGGCGGAGGACTCCTGCCGCCTGCAGGCCTCCGCCGAGGAAGAGAGAACGGGCGCGGCGGTGCAGTTCAACATAGAGCTCTTCCGGGCCCTGGAGACCGTCGGGGCCTTCCGCAACTTCATCCGGGCCTCTGCCACGGAGCTTGCTGGCATCGAGGACATCTACAACGCCGTCCAGAACCACTTCGCCGGCGGGGAAGATCTCACGAAGGATTGAAAGGGGACGGCATAAGGCGCAAGGCGCATGGCGCAAGGCTTGGGGCGCAAGGGACAAGGCAAGGAACAAGGGAACTTCCCGGGTCCCCCCATCCCCCTTGACCCTTGACCCTCAAGCCTTCGCCCTTGCGCCTCGCGCCCTGCGCCCTGCGCCTTCGCCCGTACCAATATCATTAATATCATATAATACCCAGTGATTACGGGGTTCACGTGGTCAAGCTATACCCCAGGGACGGGTACGAGAAGACCGAGTATTTGTCCCGCAAGGTGCGCGGGGTCATAGACCTCGTACGGCCCTTCACGCTGCTTGCGCCGGCCATCGGAGGGACATCGGCGGGCCTCATCGGCCTGGCCGCTTTGAACGGTTTCTCCCTGACCCGCTCGATGGTCATCGACAACATACCGACACTGGCCTGGGGCGTGAGCACCCTGGTCCTGATAAACGCCGCGAGCAACGCCCTCAACGCGGCGTATGACGTCGACATCGACCGGATAAACAAGCCCTACCGGCCGGTTCCCGCGGGAGTGGTCACCAAGGACGAGGCGCGCTCGCTGGCCTGGGTGCTCTACCTGGTCATCATCTGGCGCGCGGCGAGCGCATTCCAGCTGACCTACAGCTTCCTCGTGCTGAGCATAATGCTCATCACGATCGGGTACTCCATGCCCCCGCTGCGGTTCAAGCAGAGGCTCTGGTGGGCCAATCTCTCAGTGGCCTGGGCGCGGGGCATGCTCGGCTTCGTCGCCGCCTGGTCCATTTTCGACGACCCGCTGCTGCCCCACGGCGGGCTGCCCTTCGATCTGGCGCCCTTCACCATCGGGGGGATCATGTTCCTTTTTCTCGTGGGCGCCACCACGACCAAGGACTTCACGGACATCGAGGGCGACCGCAGGTACGGCATGAACACCCTTCCCGTCGTGTACGGACCGCGCAGGGCCGCCCTCTACTCGAGCCCCTTTTTGGTGATCCCCTTCCTCCTTTTGCCCGTCGCGGCCTACCTGGACATCCTCAAGCCCCAGGCCGCCCTCCTGTCCATCCTCGTCGTGTGGGGCTTCTACCTCATCTACCTTCTGGACAAATCCAAGTTCGAGCAGGACTCGAAGCTCGAGAACTCCCCCGTCTGGAAGCACATGTACCTGCTGCTGCTTGCGATGCAGCTGGGCTTCATGATCGTCTACATCTTCCCGGTGCCGGACCCGTTCATGTTCTGAGAACGCGGGATGTCAGGGTGCAGGGTGCAGCTGACGATGGTTTACCCCGCACCCAGCACCCCGCACCCTGATTCGGTTCAGCGCCCCGGTTTCTTCCCCGGCGCTGCCTCGTCGTCGGGCCAGTACTGGTGCCGGCGCCTGGCGGCGGGGCGGCGCACCGCCTCCTCGTAGTATGTCTCGACCTCCACGGGCCGCCGCCGCAAATGGAGGTAGCCGGCCGCGGCGGCGACGAGGACCAAGACGGCCAGCACCCCTCCGACCGGACCCCAGTCGATTCCCCCTCCGGCCCTCTGGGTGATGGTCACGTTGACCGAGGTGACGGATGCGGCCCCGCGCTCGTCGGTGACCCGGACCTGCACCAGGTACCTGCCGGCGCTGCGGAACTCGTGCCGCTGGGTGGAGATGGGTCCCGAGTCCACGTCGAAGCGTCCCCGGCCCTCGAAATCCCACTGGTAGCGGACTATCCGGCCGCCCCGGTCCGGGTCGTAGGAGCCGTCGGCCCTGAATGTCAATGTGTCCCCCGCGAAGGCCCGTGTCCGGGAGACCGTGAGCACCGCGACGGGCGGGGTGTTCTCCCGGTCAGTGGTGGCGTAGACCTCGTTGGAGACCGCCGTGAGGCCGCGCTGGTCCACCACTCGCACCCTGAACCAGTAGGTCGTCCGCGGCGAAAGACCCGTGTAATTGTGGACCGTCACGGACTGGAGGGGCACATTGCGTGGGCTCAGCTCGGAGAGCGAGGCCCCCTCGCGCTCGCTGGCGAATACCTCGTAGCGGGCGAAGTCGGCGTCGAGGTTCCGGCTCCACGCCAGAAGGACCCAGTCGATGCCGACTCCAGTGGGCTCGGAGAGCGCCACTGGAGTGGGGGGCTTCTCCACGGTGACCGTCCGGGAGACCTCCGGCGAGTAGAGGGAGCCGTCGTACGAGCGGGCCCGCAGGTTGTGGGAGCCGGCCGCCGCTGTGGAGGTGTCCCAGGAATAGGTCCAATCGGCCGTCCCCGTTGCGGTCATCCAGTCGCCCGAGTCCACCTTCACGGACACGGACACCACCTCCTGGCCGGGGTCGGAATCGCTTGCGGCGCCCTGTACGGTCACAACGCCGTTGACCTCCGCCCCCTCGGCCGGGGCGGTCATGATGCAGGATGGGGGGTGGTTGACCTCCAGGGTTATCCGTGCCTCGGAGGAGTTGACAATCCCGTCGTAGGCCCGGGCCGAGACGAGGTGGGTGCCGCCCGCCACCTTGGCGGTGTTCCAGCTGTACGACCAGCTCGTGTTCCCGGAGGCCTCCTGCCAGCTGCCCGCGTCGATGCGCACAAAGACCGCCAGCACGCCGTTGTCCGCGTCCGAGGCGGTCCCCTCTATGCCGACCGTCCCCGTGACCGTCGAGCCGCCGGCGGGCGAGACTATGGCGCAGGTCGGGGGCGCGTTCGGGCCGTGGTTCTGCACCGAGACGCCGCGCGAGGCGACCGCGGAGTACGCCTCGCCGTCCGAGCAGCGGGCCCGGATGGCGTGGCGGCCGTCGTCGGTGGTCCGGGTGTCCCACGGGAAGCTCCAGGAGGCCGTCCCGGTGGCGCCGGTCCACGGGCCGCCGTCGATGGAGACCTCCACCGCGGTGACGAGGTCGCCGGCGTCGGGGTCCGAGGCCGTGCCCGACACGGTGACGGTCCCGGAAACAGCCGCGCCCTCTGCGGGCGAGTCTATCTTCACCTCGGGCGGGTGGTTGGGGTTGTCCACGATGACCTGCCGGGCGTCCGGCAGCGAAACGTCGACGCCGTCGCTGGACCTGGCATAGACATGGTGCTGGCCGTTGCCGGCGGCGGTGGTGTCCCAGTCGAAGTACCAGGCCTCGCCGCCCCGGGCATCCTGCCAGGCCCCGGCGTCCACGCGCACCTGCACCGAGACTATCGGGTCGCCGTCGGGGTCGCTGGCGGTGCCCGACACGCGGGCGATGCCCCCCACTATGGCCCCGCCGCCCGGGTTGTCCATGGCGCACAGCGGGGCGGTGTTGGGGGCCGTGTAGCGGAGCACGGTTCCGTTGTCGCCGGCGGCCAGCGCGTGCCGCCCGGCCGGGTGCCAGGCGACGGCGTTGAGGCCCCAGTACCGTCCGGTCGAAACCTCCGTGACGACAGAGTCGTCGTACGAGAAGAGCACGCCGTCCGCGCCCTGGGATGCCGAGAGGTCCACCCCCGCGACCAGGGCGAGCGCCCTCGAGGGCGACCAGGCGACGGCCTGGAGCTCGCCCTTGAGGGAGGGGGCTGCCACCTTGACCGCCCCGGCGGCGTTGAACCGGAGAAGGGTCGTCATCTCGGCGGTGCACAGGCCCGCCCCGAGGGCCGGGCTCCAGGAGAGGCCGGTGGCGAAGAGGTCCTGCGCCTGGACGGGCACGTCCGTCACCGCGGACTGGCCGTCGAAGTGCTGGAGGTCCAGCGAGGAGTTGTCGTAGTTGTAGGAGGCGAGGTACGCCCCCTGGTCGCCCCAGCAGGCGGCCTTGTAGTTGCGCGCCGGGTCGGTCCGGACCTCGGTCAGGGACCCGCCCTGATATCTCAGGACGACCCCGTCGAGGCCCTTCCGGGCGGCCACGAGCGCGAAAGAGGCGTCCGCCGACCAGGCGATGCCGGCGATGCTAGAGTAGGAGGCGGTCGCCAGACGGGTGAAACCGGTCCCGTTGAACACCATCAGGACGCTTGCGGTCTCGGGGATGGCGGTGAACTCGTCCCCGCCGAGCAGGGCGAACGTCGAGGTGGTCAGCGGCCTGAAGGCGATATGGCGGATGACGATGCCCGGGTCGAGCTGGCGGGAGCTGAAACCGGCGGTGGCGTTGTACTCGAGGACCGTGCCGTTGCCCCCTCCCAGGAGGGCGTCGCCCGTGGAAGGGTCCCAGCCGACCGCGTAGAGGGGCTCGTCCGTGGGGGAAGCCAGGGGGGCGACAGTCCCGGCGGCGCGCGGGGAGGGGGGCCCTCCGGCGGTCCGCTCGCCCGTCGGCGCGCCCTCGCCCCCGGGAGCGGGCTCGGTCACCGCAAGGGGCAGGGTGCTGACCAGGAGGATTATGACCAGGACGGCGGACGGACGTCTCAGGCGGGGGAGCATGGCTTCCATTCCTTACCGTTGAAAAGGCTCCGCGGCCAGATAAACATATTGGTACCGAGGGCTCAGAAGTTGTAGTCCAGGGCGTAGACCGTCCCGTCGTAGCAGCCGAAGAAGACCTCCGCCTTCCCGTCGAGGTCGCCGTCCGCCACCGCCGGAGAGGAGAAGACCGCCTTGGGGACGAGGTACTGCCAGGAGGGCGTCCCGTCCTCGGCGTTGAGGCACACCACGCGGCGGTTGTCGGAGCCGACCAGAAGCTCCATCTTCCCGTCGCCGTCGAGGTCCGCCAGCGCCGGCGAGGAGCGCACGGGGCCGGTGACGTTGCGGGACCAGTCGTCTGAAATCGTAAAGCGCCCCATTTCGGAAATCCGCTCCATCTGGACACAGATTACCCTGCCGGAGTCCGTCCCGAAATAGGCTTCCTGGATTCCGTCCCCGTCCCCGTCGCATAATGCGGGCGACGAGACAACCCGGACCCATCTTGGATCCGTCACACCGTCACTGGATGCCCAGGAGCGTTGGATTTGGTCCACCGAGAATCGTGGCGGGTCGCCATAGATCGAGACGATCTCCGGAGCGCCGTTTCCGTCGAGGTCCTTGACCGCGGGTGTCGCGATGTAATGGGATTGCCCGGTCACCGTGTGCCAATCGACCCCCCCTTCGTGGGAGCCGTCGGTTCCGTTGAGCAAGGAGAGCCCCTGGCCGGCGCTGACCAGGACCTTCATCCACCCGTCGTTGAATATGTCCGCCACGGCGGGAGAGGCGTAGATTCCCTCGCCGCTCTTGTCGTTGACGACGACCACGGTCGCCCTCCAAAGCCGGGTCCCGTCGCCCCGCAGCGCGTAGACCATCCCGTCCATGCTGGCAACGACCACCTCCAGCTCGTCGTCGCCGTTGATGTCGGCGATAAGCGGCGAGGCCAGCACCGGCGCCCGCGTGGTGTACCTCCACAGGAGGGAGCCGGACGGCCCGTCCACGGCGTAGACGCGCCCGTCGCCCGAGCCGAAGACGACCTCGGGCACGCCGTCGCTGTCGATGTCTCCCACGGCCGGGGAGGCCGAGACGGGGCCCTGCGTCGGAAACCTCCACTTCAACCTGCCGGAGGTGGCGTTAAGGCAGTAGAGGCGGTAGTCCTCCGAGCCGATGAGCAGCTCCGGGTTCGGGTCGGAGGGATCGACGTTGGCGACCGCCGGGGAGGAGGACACCCGGCTGCCGCCCGTCCGGTACATCCACTTGAGGTAGGCGAACCTCATCGAGGCGGTCGCCTCGGACACGCCCGTCCGGCCGTTGTCGCCGCGGAAGGTGGTCCAATCCGCGGGCGATGGGGCCCAGACCGGGGCGCCCGAGTGGGCGGCGTCGTGCCTGAACTGGGTCCAGTCGGTGTCCTTCGGCACCCAGCCCCTCGGGGCCGGCCCCCCGCCGTCCCCGGTGCGAGTGGCACTTGCGGCCAGAAGCCCGGTGGCCACTAGCAGCCCCACGACGACCAAAGAGACCATCTGCCGGTGATTCGCTGTCATGCCCCTCCACCCGGATTTGTCATGAAATTATACTTAATTAAATATATTGGTACCGCATATGACGACCTCGTCACTGTGTGATAACGCTGGGTGATGCGAAATGGTCAAGTGCAAAAAGTGCGGGACGGAGATCAAAAGCGGCGAGAAGGTGGTCGTCCAGTACGACGGCCTCATGATGTACGAGAAGAACGAGGCCCACCCCACGCGCTTTGGCTCCCTCACGAAGTACTGGCACAAGAAGTGCAAGCCGTGGCACGAGTGAGGCGGATCACGAAAGGGGCAAGGGAACGGGGCAAGGGGCACGGGACGGCGCTCCGTCCCTTGACCCTTGACCCCTGCGACAAACGGATGGTACGATGGGCATCAAACTCGTGGCTTTCGACGGGTCCGAGGCCTCGCGGAAGGCGCTCAGCCAGGCCGAGGGCCTCCTGCGGGGGGATGACGAGCTTTTGGTCCTCATGGTCGTGCCGGTGGCCGTCATCGCGGAGTTCGCGGACGTCCCCCCCGACATATCGACCTCCCGGGCCCAGGGGCTGGTCAACGCCGCGGTGACCGACCTGCGCGAGCGGGGCGTGAAGGCCCTGGGCCTCGTCCGCGAGGGCGACATCGCCGACGAGATACTGAAGCTCGCGGCCGACATGCCCGTGGACATAATCGTCATCGGCCACCGCGGCCTGAGCAAGATCGGCCGCTTCGCACTGGGCTCCGTGGCCGACAAGGTGGCGCGCTACGCGACGCGGCCGGTGCTGATTGTGCGATAGGGAAAAAAGGCAGGAAGGCAGAAAGGCAGCAAGGGAAGGCAGCGAGGCAGCAAGGGAAGGCAGCGAGGCAGCAAGGGAGAAAGGAGGCGGCCGTCGTCCCTTGCTGCCTTTCTGCCTTCCTGCCTTCCTGCCTTTCACCAACCGCAAGGAAAAACCCATCTACGCGGATGACCATCACGATGCTGATAGCATGGAGGGCGAGGGCAGGAAGGTCGGGGTCGTCTTCGGGACCATCGGCACCAACAACTTCAAGATGGCCATCACGGACCCGACGGTCAAGCGCAACGATTACGTCCAGTTGAAGCACGAGGAGTGCGGCCAAGTGCTCGGACAGGTGGGCGACGTCCAGCGCGAGACCGACCTCACCATAGCCAACGCCCAGAAGATATCCTCGGGAGAACAGGTGGTCGTGGGAGAGCAGTTCTCCGGGGTGGTGAACATCATAGGCTTCAGGGACGAAAACGGCGTCCTCCAGGTGCCCCGGACACCCTTCAAGGCAGGCGATTCGGTCTCGGTCGCAGAGGAGAAGCTGATACGGGGCGTCCTCGGGCTCAAGACCGACATAGAGACCGGCGCCTACATCGGCCTTCTCAAGGGCCACGGCGTCCGGGTCTACCTGGACATCAACAACCTGGTCCAGAAGCACGTGAGCATACTGGCCAAGACGGGCGGCGGGAAGTCCTACATGGTCGGCGTCTTCGTCGAGGAGATGCTCAAGCGGATGGTGCCCGTGGTCGTCATCGACCCGCACGGCGAGTACTCCTCCCTCATGCACCCCAACCTCAACGAGCGCGACCAGAGGTTCATGGGCCGATTCGGGGTGAGGCCCCGCGGCTACGCCGAGCAGATAGTGGAGTTCTCCCCGGACACAACGATAAACACATTCGCCCTGCCCCTCAAGTTCGACGAGGCGAACCTGGACGTGAAGGACATTCTGGACCTCACCGGGATGAGGTCCAGCGGGCCGCATGTCGGCATAATCCAGCACGCCGTCAAGAGCCTCAAGGAGATCTCCGAGAGCTACACGCTCCACGACCTGGTCCAGGTCATCCAGGAGGACAAGAACGCCGCCAAGTGGGCGATAGTGAACAGCCTGGAGTACCTCGAGGGGACGGGGCTCTTCGGAGAGGCGCCGACCCGCCCCAGCGACCTGGTGAAGGAGGGAAAGACCGCCATCATCAACCTCAAGGGCATCTCCCCCGACATCCAGGAGCTCGTCGTCACCCGGGTGCTCAAGAAGCTCTTCGAGGGGCGAAAGCTCGGAAAGCTGCCGGCGCTCATGGTGGTCATAGAGGAGGCCCACAACTTCTGCCCCCAGGTCGGGCAGGCCCTCTGCTCCGGGGTGCTGAAGACCGTGGCCTCCGAGGGGCGCAAGTTCGGGCTGGGCCTCTGCGTCGTGACCCAGCGGCCGGCGAAGATCGACAAGAACGTCCTCTCCCAGTGCAACACGCAGATGATCCTCAAGGTCACCAACCCCAACGACCTGAAGGCCATCACCCAGTCCATCGAGGGCCTGGTGCCCGGGATGGAGGAGGACATCCAGCGGCTGCCCATCGGCGTGGCCATCGTGTCGGGCGGCTCGCTGACCTCGCCCATCCAGGTCGAGATAAGGGTCCGGGAGACCCAGCACGGGGGCACATCGGTGGACGTCCTGGACCGGAAACGGCTTGCGGGGGCCGCGCCCGCCGCCCCGGCCGCTCCGGCCGCCCCGACCGCCCCGCAAGCGGAGGCCGCCGGCGCCGGCCCGGCAGCGGTTTCGGGCGGCGACGGCGCGGCTGGGGAGCCCGACCGGAAGGCGGGGGCGGAGTTCGAATCGCCCATAATCGACGAGACCGGCACGGACCTGGACTACGACGACAGCGAGGTGGAGACGGACGAGAGCAAGCAGACGGGAAGGCGCAAGGGGGACCGGGACCCGGACCTCGAGGACGGCTAGGCCCGCGGGGAGGCCGCCGGCGGTCCGCGCCGGGCGGCAGGAGGAGGGGGGTCGCCCTCCGGTCCTGAGAAGGCTCGGGGTGCGGCCGGCCCGCGACCGCGACCGGCGGGAGGTGGTCTCGCTTCTGAGAAGCGAGCGGCTCGAGCCCTCGTTCGTCCAGAGGGAGTTCCTCGTGGCCGAGCACCGCGGCCGCATCGTCGGATGCGCCCGGCTCAAGTTCCTGGGGGACGCCTACGAGCTCGCCTCCGTCGCAGTCAGTCCGGCCTACCGGCGCCGGGGCGTCGGCACCCTCCTCGTCCGCCAGTGCCTCGACCTCGCCGACGGCGAGGTGTTCTGCCTCGCGGAACGGCCGGGGCTCTTCGAGAGGCTGGGATTCATTGCCGCGGAGCATCGCGCCCTCCCGGGCGAGGTGCTGTCCAAGCTCCGCAGGCGGTGCCCGGCGGGCGCCCGGGCGCTCCGGCACCCCGGAAGCTCCCGCGCGAGGACGCTGCGCCTGCTTTACGAGAAATGCGCCCGGGACCTCGAGACCACGCGCAAGGCGCTGGAGAAGGTCCGCATCACGGTCCCGCCCCGCTCCCACTACCGCAAGGCGGCCGAGGACTTCCTGGCGATGGCCCGCGCCTACTTCTCGGACGCCAGGCACTTCCACGCCGCGGGGGACCTGGTCAACGCCTTCGCAAGCGTGAACTACGCCCACGGCTGGCTGGACGCCGGCGCCCGCCTGGGCCTCTTCGACGTCGGGCTGGACGACCGGCTCTTCACGCTGGCGGAGTAACGGACAGGCAGGAAGGCAGAAAGGCAGGAAGGCAGCAAGGGAGAAAGGCAGCAAGGGACGACGGGCGTCCCCTTGCTCCCTTTCTGCCTTCCTGCCTTCCTGCCATCCCTTGCTGCCCCGCTCCCTTGCTCCCTTGCTGCCTTTTCCCCCTATTTTCCGGCGAGCACCGATAGCAAAGCCTCCGCCAGTCCGGGCACCGTGCCGAAGCGGCGAAGCTCCGGGGGCCTTATCCAGCGCAGCTCGCTGTGCTCCCAATCGAGCCGGACCCTCCCCCGCTTGACCTCGAAGAGGAAGGGATGCACCAAGAAATTGGGGCGCGGGACGGGAAGGGCGGGGCCCTCCCGGACGAGCTCGACGTCGGTGGCGCGCAGGCCCGTCTCCTCCCTTATCTCCTTGAGGGCGGTATCGAGCGGGCGCTCGCCCCTCTCGATGAGGCCCGACACGCCGGCCCACCTGCACCGGAATGTCCCCACCTTTTCGCTCCGCCGTAGGATGAGGACGCGGCCGCGTCGCCGCAGGAAGCAGGTGACGACTTGGACGGGCGGATGGCCGCGGTCGCGGAACATGGCGCTCGCCGCCGGGGGCTCAGTCGCCCCGGTCCTCGTCCTCGCGCAGGTGGCGCGGGTCCCTTACCAGCTCGTCGATCGCGCGCCTTCCACCGCCATGCCGCGCCCTCTGGCCCCGGCCGTCCTCCCGGCCCTCCTCGGTCGCGCCCTCGGCGCGCCGGGCCACCCTCTCGGAGAGGTTGCGGAATATGATGAGCATCTCCTGGACGGACGACTGCATGCTCGCTATCTGGTCCTTCATCGTGCGGATCTCCTGCTCGATGGCCCGGTTGGAGCGCTCCAGCGTCTCGAGCCGGCCCACCACCCCCTGCAGCCCGGTCTCCAGCCTGGAGACCCTCGAGGGCGTGTCGTCGTTTCCCGGGCGGCCGCTCATGCCCCGACGATTAGCTTCCGACTATAAAGAGATTGAGCAGGGCCGGGCCGGGCATCCCACTCTCAGATGTCGACACTGCGGCCGTGAGGACACATATAATTATCGGGCGGGACGATTCTCACCGGCAGGGAGGGTCCGAATGACCGCCGCGAAGAGGACGATGCGCAGGCTGCCCACGGGAATCCCCGGGCTGGACAGGGCCATCGGGGGCATCCCCGAGGGGAGGGCGATGCTGGTGACGGGCGACGCCGGCGCCGGGAAGACCGTGCTGGCGCTCCAGTTCGCAAGGGAGTGCGCCATGTCCGGTCTCCGGACCGTCTACCTGTCCACCGAGGAGGACGCCGGCGACCTGAGGGTGCAGGCGACCTCGTTTTTCTGGGACCTCCGCCCCCTCGAGACGGACGGGCGGCTGGGGTTTTTGGAGTTCAGCGAGCTTCGGGCCCAGGAGACCGCCGCCAGCGTCGGGATAGGCCTCGAAAACCGCAAGGCCCGCATGACCGAGCTCGTGGAGCACCTGAAGGAAGGGACCAGGGTGCTCGTCCTCGACAGCCTCAGCACCCATACGGCCAACCTCGACCACCAGGAGTTCCGGGACCAGTTCGACCTCATGCTGACCAAGCTTCGGGCCCGGGACATCACCGCGATGATAGTGTTCGACAGCGCCACCTCGAAGCGCTTCAACCAGGCGGCCCTCTACCACGCCTACGGCGCCATCTGGCTCCAGAGGCGGGAGAACCCTTTCACCGGCCAGCGGGAGAGGGTGATGGACATCGTCAAGATACGCGGGACCAAGACCCCCATCCAGCTGCTTCCGTACGAGATAACGCGCACCGGCCTGGAGCTCGGCGTGGCATCGCCCCCGGGCGCGGGAACCGCCTCCGCGGGGCCCTGAATGACAAACCACATATAGGTGAGAGCACTATCCGCCCCCGACGGTACCGACCGCCAAAGCGCGACCGGGTGTGCGTGATGGGTCCATGAGAAAAGCGGCGGCAATCGCACTGGTGGCAGCGTTCCTTCTGGCGGCCTTGACGGCCGCCGCTCCCGGCTGCGCGGCGCTGGGCGAGTTCTCTGTCGATGCACGGGCGACCTCCGACGAGGTCACGGTCGGAGACAAGATATCCATCGAGATCAACGTCACCAACCGGGGCAACCGGACCTACCAGCCGGTGGTCCTTCTCGTTTACATCTATCCCGAGGGGACGGGACTGACCGGCGTCGAACCGGTCTCCCCCACCCCGGTCATCGGCACGCTGGCCCCCGGACGGAGCGCAAACGTGACCGTCACTTGCCAGCCGGAGAAGCCCGGTGACCATTCGGCGACCGTGAAGATATACAGCCCCACCACCGCTTCCGCGGACTTCAAAGACAGCGCCGAGGTGTCCCGCGTGTTCAAGGCCGTGCCCCAAAACGACGGCGGGGGCAACGAAATTCCCGTGGCAGCGATACTGGGCGCCGTGGTCCCGGCCATCGTGGCGGTCGTGGCGGTGGTGGCCGTCTACCGGAGGAAGAGGAAGGCCGCCCCTGCGGCGGAGGTGCCGGCGGCGCAGCCCGTCCGGGAGGCCGCCCGGGAGACCGTCCAGGGCAAGCTCCCCAAGGACTACTACAAGTTCCGCCGCGAGAAGTTCGGCCGTCTCAAGCCGGTGGGCATCACCCGCGGCGGCGACACTATTTTGGGCAACATCAGGAAGCAGGAGGAGAAGGAATCCCCGCTGGAGGAGCCCGTCTGCGTCACCTGCTGCCCCAGGTGCGGCATCGCAATGGAGAAGACCTGGAAGTCGTGCCCCGACTGCGGCGCCAGGGGCACCATCGAGAGGGCGGCGGCGACCGTCGAGCGGCTGGAGAGGATGGGGGCCCCGACGGCCGCCTTGGCCGACATGCTCGCCAGCGCCCGGGCCTCGCTGGTGGCCAGAAACTACGACGAGGCGGAGACCTACGCCCACGACGTCGTTGACCGGGCCCGGACCCAGCTGCGCAGGATCGAGGAGGCGAACAAGCCGCCCGAGGAGCCCCCTTCATATGCCGGGGACAGGACCGCCACGAGGGAGGAGGAGTCGACGCTCTCGGCGCCGGCGTCCTCGGACACGGAGGCGGTCAGGGGATACACCGGCCCGGAGCAGGCCGCCCGGGCCGTGGAGGAACTGTCGGCCTCGAGGGAGTACGACGGTGTCCAGCCGGCGAGGAAGGAGCCCAACGCCTGCTGGAAATGCGGCCAGGGGCTCCGGCCCGAGTGGAAGAAGTGCCCCTACTGCAACTCACCACAGGAGGGGATATGCCCGTCCTGCGGCCGCATCGTCAAGCTGCGCTGGAACAACTGCCCCCAGTGCCGGGCCGACCTTTCCGCCGAAAAGCCCAAGCCCGCCTGCCCGGTCTGCGGGGCGGAGCTTCCCGCCGAGGGCGACTGCCGGTCCTGCCGGGCCCTGGCCCTGAGGGACAGCACCGCCCGCCTCGTGCGCGAGGTGAAGGCGAAGGGGGCGGATGTCGTGGAGGCCGGGTCGCTGCTTGGGCGCGGCGAGCTGGCCCTGAAGATAAAGAACTACGAGAAGGCGGCGGAGCACTTCCTGGCCGCCGACGAGCTCGCCAGGGCGGCGCGGAAGGCGTACCGCACGAAGCGGCTCCGGGAGCGGCTCGAGTCCGCCGAGACGCTCATCAAGGACGGCTGCGAGGTCGGGGCCGACGTCGCGGCGGCTCGCCCCATCCTCCTCGAGGCGCGGGAGGCGCTGGCCGCCGACCGCATAGACGAGGGGCTGGCGCTCGTGGAGAAGGTCAACAACCTGGTGGAGGAGGCGATGGCCAAGGCCCCCCCGCCGAGGGCGACCACCCCCATCCAGGTGCTGACCAAGAAGCCGACGGTCGTCGGCAAGGTGAAGGTCCGGCCCCGCTGCCCCCACTGCCAGGAGCAGATCGACGAGGGCCTGGACAAGTGCCCGTTGTGCCTCTCCGATCTCCGGGACCGCTGCCCGAAGTGCGGCGCGGTCACCAAGCCCGGATGGAAGGTCTGCCCGGCCTGCGAGGCGACGTTGGGCTGAGAAAGGAGGAGGAAGGAAGGCGCAGGGCGCAAGGCGCAAGGGGGAAAGGCAGGAAGGCAGAAAGGGAGCAAGGGAAGGCAGCAAGGCAGCAAGGCAGCAAGGCAGCAAGGCAACAAGGGGACGACGGGTCGTTCCATACCCCCTGCTGCCTTGCTGCCTTGCTGCCTTGCTGCCTTGCTCCCTCCCCCTTGACCCTCGCGCCTCGACCCTTGCGCCTCAAGCCTTGCGCCCTGCGCCCTGTGCCTTGCACCTTCTTCCACGGTTACATCGAATCCCAATCAGGTTAAATACTCGTATCTTGATAGAATATATACCGATGGGAAAGGGAGGTTTGGCGGTGGCGGTGGCGGTGCTCCTGCTGCCGCTCCAGGCGCTCGCCGCGCAGGACGGCCCGGCGCAGACGCGGTCGGAGGGCGACTACATCTGCGTCCGGGCCGGGGGGACGTTCCTGAGGGAGCGCGGTTTTGCGGTGGACGAGATCTATGCGGGATTCGTCACCGTGCGCGCCACCAAGGCGGACGAGCGGCGCCTGGAGGAGCTCGGTGTCGACTACTTCATCCTGGGGGGCAGGGACCAGGTGGTCCTGCCGGGCGGGAGCTTCACCCCATCGCCCGCCTCGTTCGCGGTCAAGGGGCGGGACACCCTCCGGCTGGACGGTGACGGCCCGTTCTACCTCGTCGTGAAGCTCAAGGGCCCCTCCAGGGCCGGGTGGATGGACGACATCCGGGAGACCGGGGCGCGGCCCGTCGGGGGAGCGCTGAGCCACTACAACCTCGTCGTGCGGGCGGACCGGGGGCAGGCCCTGGCCCTCCTGGAGCTCCCGTTCGTCCGCTGGATGGGGGCGCTCGAGCCCCGGCACAAGCTCCCCTACCCACTGCCCGAAGGCGTCTTCAGGTTCGACATGGTCTTCTTCAAGGAGGCCCCGGCCGACTTCGCCTCGGCGCTGGGCATCGTCGCTTCCTCGGGCGGGAGGGTGGTGGAGCTCGACGACGCCACCGCCTGGTGGAGCTCGGCGGTCGTGGAGGCGCCCCGCTCCGCCGCCGAGCGCATCCTGCGCATCCCGGGGCTGCGGGCCCTCGAGACGGTCGGGAGGACGTCGCCGCGCAATGACCTGGTCCGCTGGGTGGTCCAGTCCGGCGACGCCGGCACCATGGCGACCCCCTTCTGGGACGCCGGGCTGGTGGGCAACGGGGAGATCGCCGGTATCGCGGATTCGGGCATCGACTACGACCACATCAACTTCCGCGACAGGATGAGCGACGCCGGGGTTTTGGGCCCGGCCCACCGCAAGATTCTGTCCTACAACACCTCGGTGGACGACTGGGACTCGGGCTCCCCGATGGGCCACGGGACCCATACCGCCGGCACCCTGGCCGGCGACAGCATCGTCACGCCCATGGGCTACGACCTCTACGACGGGCTGGCCTACGGGGCGAAGCTCGCCGTCTACGACATCACCACCCCCGAGGGGAACTGGGACCCGCCGCTCATCCGGGGAATCCTCGGCGACGCCTACTCGTACGGGGCCCACACCCACTCCGACAGCTGGGGCGACGACCGCAAGGAGTACACGCTGCGGGCCCAGCGCGTCGACCAGTTCCAGTGGGACAACCCCGACTTCCTCTCGCTCTGGGCGGCGGGCAACAGCGGGCCGGGCAACGGCACCGTGCTGGAGCCGGCGACCGCCAAGAACGCGGTGGCGGTGGGGGCCACGGCCAACGGCAACAGCACGGACCTGGCCTCGTTCAGCGCCCACGGCCCCACGCAGGAGGGGCTCATCGCGCCCCTGATAGTGGCGCCCGGCCTGAGCGTCCACTCGGCCCGCTCGGACAACCAGAAGAGCACCTACAACGACGGATACGCGGACATGCGCGGGACCAGCATGGCCACGCCGGTGGCGTCGGCGGCAAGCGTCATCATCGAGCAGTACTTCCGGGAGGGCTTCTACCCCGACGGCGAGAGGCGCTCCGGGCCGGGCTTCCAGCCCTCCGGGCCGCTGCGCAAGGCGATACTGGCCGCCTCCGGGGCCGACCAGTCGGGCGGGGCCTACGTGACCGGCGCGATACCCGATTTCTCCCAGGGCTGGGGCAAGCTCGAGCTGTCCTCGGCGCTCTACCTTGCCGACTACCCCGAGAGCAACCGCCTGTGGGTCAGCGACTACTACAACGACAGCCACCAAAACGACGGGCTCGCCTCCGGAGAGGTGCGGGAGCACATGGTGACGGTGAACTCCAGCCGGCCGCTGAAGGTGCTGCTCGCCTGGAACGACTGGCCGGGCGCGGGGCTGGTCAACGACCTGAACCTGGAGGTGGTGTGCCCCAACGGCACGGTCTACCGCGGCAACCAGATTGTCAACGGCGCCTCCGCAGTCTCGGGCACAGCCGACAGCGTCAACACCGTGGAGGGCGTCATAATCCCGCGGCCCGCCGCCGGGCTCTACGTCGTCAGGGTGGTCGCCCTCAACGTGCCGGGCGGCGAGAGCCCGGGCAGCGGGCGCCAGAGGTACGCCCTCGTCGCCACCGGGGACCTGTTCGATTCCTCGGTGGGACTGGTGCGCATCGACCGCGAGCGGACCGGGACCCGGGCCACGCTGGGCGTCACCCTGCTGGACAGCGACCTTGCGGGCGCCGGCGAGGTCACGGTGATGGCCGAGAGCACCACCGAGACCGACCCGGAGCCGCTCCGGCTGGCCGAGACCGCCACGAGGGGGCTCTTCGCGGGCCCGCTGGCGGTGGCCCCCGGGACCCCGGCGCGCGACGGCACCCTCCAGGTGCGCGACGGCGACCTCGTGCGCGTCGTCTACGAGGACCGGGGGCCCCCGGGCCTTTCCTGGGCCACCTGCCAGGTCGACGGCTCCCCGCCCGAGGTGCGCAATGTCGAGCTGGGCAACGTGACCAACAACTCGGCCTACCTGAGCTTCGAGACCGACGAGGTGTCCAAAACCCGCGTGATCTACGACGACGGCTACGGGGAGAGGTCGGCGTCGGACGGGAGGGCCTCGTTCGCCCACGCCCTGGAGCTTTGGGGCCTGGCGCCCCGGACGGGCTACGCCCTCGACATCGAGGTAGCGGACCCCTACGGAAACTCGAGGCGCTTCGACTTCGGCGGGAGCCACCTGCTCTTCCGGACGCACGACCTCACCTACCGGCCTCCGCCGGGCTTCGCCGGCTGGGCGGCCTCCGGGGAGGATGCCAACCGGTTCGGCGAGGAGGGCCTGTCTTCCGGCGTCTCGGCCGGGCGGCCGTATCTCGCCGGGCTGCGCTTCGACGCCTTCGACTACCCCGAGAACGTGGTCGTCACCGCAGCCGGGCTCCGGCTCATGGTCAAAAACACCGACGCGGCGTTCGCCGACAGCCTCTGGACCGTCGAGATGCTCGGAACCTCCGCGGCGGCGCTCTTCGACGGCAAGGCCGCCCCCAACTACACGACGCTCAGGGACGCCCCCTACGAGGACTACCTGGGGGACCAGTTCGGCCCGGCGTCCCTTGCTTCCGGGCGCTGGCAGGTCCTCAACCTGACGGCGGCGCAGTGCCGGGTGCTCTCCCGCCAGCTCCCCGACGGGTACGCCTCGTTCCGGATCAAGGGCCCGCTCGCGGGGCCCGACTCCGTCCTGGACTGGTGGAGCGGGCGCTCGCCGGACCTGGTGTTCTGGGCGCCCCAGCTCGTCTTGGACATCGCCCACGCCCCGCGGGTGGTGCCCTGGGCCCCCTCGACGCTGGTCATGGACGAGGACACGGTGGACACCTCCCTGGACTGCTCAAGGATATTCCAAACCGACGAGCCGCCCAGGTACGACGCCCCGTTCAACTACGAGGGCTCCGGCGCCAACCTGACGGTGACGGTGGCGGCCGGGGGGAAGGTCACTATCTGGCCGCGCGAGAACTGGAACGGGGCCGAGGTCGTGAGGCTCCGGGCCACCGACCCCCACGGCCTGGCGACCGTGCACCCGGTCGCGGTGACTGTCCGTCCCGTGAACGACCCGCCCCGCATAGTCTCGGTGAACGGCACGGCGCGCCGCGACGGGATGCAGTTTTTCGCCCGCCAGGACGAGGCACTCTCCATCGAGATCGGGGTCGAGGACCCGGATTTGGAGTTCGAGGGCGAGAGGCTTTGGTATGTCACGAACGACACGCTGGTGCGGTTCAGCTCGACCTCGGGGCCGGCGCTCTCGTTCCGTCCCACCAACTACGACATCGGAACGCGCCTTGTGCGCGTCAGCGTGCGCGACCCCGACTTCGAGGACTCGGTGAACCTGACTTTCGTGATGGAGAACGCCAACGACCCCCCCGTCGCCTACATCCAGTACCCGGTCGCCGGAGGGAGCTACGACAACCAGACGCCCATCAGGTTCTCGGCGAGGGGGTCCTTCGACCCGGACACCCGCTGGGGGGATGTCCTCAACTACACCTGGGAGGCCGACGGGGTGGACACGGTCGGCCACGGGGAGGAGCTCCAGGCGGTGCTGGCCCCCGGCAGGCACGTCGTGACGCTCATAGTGAGGGACCGGGAGGGGGCGTTCGACACCGCCTCGGTGGAGCTCCGGGTGAAGGCCGTGGAGCCCCTGCCGATAATCGACAACATCACGCCCCCAGAACCCGAGCGGTCCCGCTCGAGGGACATGATAATCGCCTCCGGCGCGGCGGCGGTCGGGCTGCTGCTTCTGGTCGCCCTGTTCCTGGCCGCAAGGCGGGTCGGGTCGCGCGTCGCGACCGGAAAGGAGGCAGCGCCCCCGGCCGCTGAGGCCGGAGAGGCAGGGACCCAGCGGCCCGGCAGGAAGAGGCGGGGGCGCCCGAAGGCCCCGCCTCCCGCGGAGGACGACGAGCCCTGCGGCGAGGCGGAGGACGCTCTCGATGTCAGTGCCTTGGAGGAAGAGGGGCAGTAGGCAGCGGGCAGCGCGCGGGACAAGGCAGCAAGGGAGCAAGGCAGCAAGGCAGCAAGGCAGCAAGGGAAGGCAGGAAGGCAGCAAGGGAAGGCAGGAAGGCAGCAAGGGAAGGCAGGAAGGCAGCAAGGGGTGCGGAACGGCCCGTCGTCCCCTTGCTCCCTTGCTGCCTTGCTCCCTTGCTGCCTTGCTCCCTTGCTGCCTTGCTCCCTTGCTGCCTTGCTGCCTTGCTCCCTTGATGGCATGCTGAAAGCCGGCCGCCTCCATAAGGGGTATGGAGGCACATGCCATGGAAATGATAGGGTTGGACATACACAAGAAGAATTGTTGGGCAACGGTTTTGGATGAAAGCGGGAA
>Ga0194125_10002286_pt1 | contig 31896 bp, 32 predicted proteins | sample TA2KigC250mmetaG_FD_148626 | JGI IMG/M metagenome (GOLD analysis project Ga0194125, IMG submission 148626) | Freshwater microbial communities from Lake Tanganyika, Tanzania - TA2015034 Kigoma Deep Cast 250m | ecosystem: Environmental > Aquatic > Freshwater > Lake | place: Tanzania: Lake...
GAGATTCCCCCCGCTCGTGTAGGCAGGTTCGGCGTGACTTACGCGGCCATGTTCCCGCACCCAGCGATCCGATTCGGCTTGAATAGCCTGTCCACCGCGCCGAACGATGATGCCCGCCACGCCGCCGCCATGCTGCAATTGGGCGTTGGCGGCATTGACGATCGCATCCACATCTTGTTGGGTGAGATCGCCTCGAGCGATTTGAAAACACCGCCCGGAGGGGTATATGCGTTCGCGCATCATAAAGTGATTGTAACTACTCAGCCAAACGGGGAAGTTCCCGAAAAAAGGGTGTGCGAACGCAAAGCGGCTGCGCCCCCTTCGCACACCCTTTTTTCGGGCTAATCCGTTCGATGGCTGAGCAGTTACAAGTGATTGTAGCATTCACCCAAATGGTCGTCAACGCGAGGAATCGAAAACCCGGTCTCTGCGAGAAACCGGGTTTCCTGGGCATCAGCTCGATGACGCTAGACAGCCGCTTTGGCCTGTTCGACGACTGCGGTAAATGCCTGGGGATCGCGCACCGCCAGGTCGGCCAGCATCTTGCGGTTGAGTTTGATCTCTGCCTTCTTCATGGCATGGACGAAACGGCTGTAGGGCATGCCATTCCGGCGGGCAGCCGCGTTGATGCGGGCAATCCATAAACGGCGCAGATCGCGCTTGCGTTGGCGGCGATCACGATAAGCGTACCACAGGCTCTTCAGGCGAGCCTCGTTCGCGCGTCGGTAGAGACGGTGGCGAGTGCCGAATTGGCCTTTGGTAAGCTTGAGGACTTTCTTGTGTCGTCTTCGTCGAGTAAAACCGGTTTTTACACGTGCCATTTTTTCTCTCCTGCGTGCTCCTGGGCGTCGGCAACCAAAAGCCAGGTTCGCCCGTTACATACACCCAACAGCCGCGTACTAAAGTTATTTTGTATCATCTCAATAATAAGGGGGGCGGGGGGTGTGCGGGCGGCGAAGCCGCCCGCACACCCCCCATCTTCCCCCAAGTTATTGAGAAGATACGTTATTTTTTCGTCTGACCAGTGCGAGCGTTCGGGTTGGCTTTATACCTGTCCAGGTAGGGGGCCAAACGGCGCACAGTCTGGGAGATCTTCTTGCCCTCCACAGGCTGCAAGCGCGTGAATTCTCTCTTGGTGCGTTTGGGCGTATGTCGGCGCAGGTGGCTCTTGCCGCCTTTGGTGCGCACGACCTTCCCAGAACCAGTCACCCGGAAACGTTTCGAGGTTGCTTTGTGGGTCTTGAGCTTATATTTTTTGACCTTATTCTTTTTCGTCACAGCAAAACTCCTTCACAAAAAACACCGCGGCTCAGGTTTCTCGATGACCATCTTCCTCCGCGGAGATTTCCAATTTTACCATTCGATGAGAATGGGACTTACTCAGATTTTGGCTGGCCGGCGCTTTCTTGATGGACTTGCTTCTCTCCCTTATCTGGCACCAGGATCATGAGCATAGAGCGACCTTCCATGGAAGGTTGGTACTCAACCGAGCTTACATCGCGGAGTTCTTCCGCAACGCCTTCGAGGGCTTCCATGGCGATCTCGGGGTAGTGCATTTCTCGCCCGCGGAACTGGATGCGCACTTTGACTTTGTTCCCTTTTTCCAACCACCGGCGAGCATCGCGTATTTTGAAGATGCGATGGCCCTCGCTTGTCTTCGGTCGGAGACGAATCTCCTTGACTTCGATCTTGGTCTGGGCCCTGCGCGCCTCGCGCTCCTTTTTCTTTCTCTGGTAGATAAACTTCCCGAAATCCATCACCCGGCATACGGGGGGCTCCGCATTGGGGGCGACTTCGACAAGATCCAGGCTGGCTTCTTCCGCTATCCGTAGGGCTTCTTGAATGGGGACAATCCCATGATTCTCACCATCTGGCCCGATCAAGCGAACTTCACGAGCGCGGATGTCTTCATTGGCACGATAATTTGGATCGCTTATATCTTTCTCCTCTTCTCGCCATCACGAGAACTGCAACGGTATGATAACGGGGGGGATAATACCACGAAGGAACGAGAATCGTCAACAAGTATGATTCGAAAGTTGCAGGTAGGTGGTCTGCTTCTCCCCCAAGATCCCCGTCACGAGGTGATAGACGGCGTAAAGCTCCAGGGCAAAGGGCAGATAACCGCCGTAGCCCAGCATTGGCATCTCGAAGATGTGCCAGAAATCCACGCCTGGCACGGTGTACACCCACTTGGGATAGGAGAAATAATTCCAGAATTCCCAGAAGAAAGCCGTGACCAATACCCCGACCCACAAGGCGATGATCGGCCGCCAATCCCTGTCCTGAGTCCAAAGCGTCAGGCTGCGGTTCCCCAGCCAGACGTTGAGGGGTTCCATGATGAAATAGATGCTCAGCCAGAGGAAGGGGAAGAAAAAACGCGGCCAGATCAGCATCAAAGCCAGCATCAGCCAACCGGCAAAGAAAAACCCTATAGTGGTTGGTCTGTCAGCGCTGATCTTCGGGCCGTGGCCAAGACGTCGAATCCAAACAAAGGTGCTGATTAACTCCGCAGTGCCAAACACCGCCGGGATGACCGTCGAGAAAGCGATCGAAGCCAGCAGCCCATACTCCAGATCGGTGAACAACTCACGGCCATCGTAATACCAGTTTTGCAGGCGCCAATTGAGCGTCTCGAACAGCCACCACACCGGCATCGAAACCAGGAACAGGCCAATATACTTGCGCCAACTGCGGGTCAGCAAAGAGGTGTTCTTGCGCCTGAACACCAGCCCATCCACCGCCAGGCAATAACCCAGCCACAAAGGGAAGAACCCCCAGTGGGTGCGCGGGCCAGGCAGAAGCCAGTTCATGAGCCAGAAGATGACAATTAATGCAAGGCCAAGCCAGCCATGCGTAGGGTATTTCTTTTCGGGAGGCATCCGGCAAGAGGATATTCGAGATTGGATATTACGGCAACTCGTACAACTCCATCAGGACCCCGAAAGCCGCCTTGGGATGAATGAAGGCGTATTTCCTGCCGCCATCGCCGATCACCGGCTCTTCGTGGATCAGTTGCACATCCTTTTCCTTGAGCTGCGCCAGCATGGCCGAGATATCATCCACTTCCAGGCAGATATGGTGCATGCCGGGGCCGCGTTTCTCGAGATATTTGGCGATCCCGGAATCCGCGGAGGTGGGTTGTACAAGTTCGATTTCGACGCCGCTCACCGGCAGGAAGGCGATAGCCGATTTTTCGCGGGGTACCTCTTGAAGAAGCTCGAGACTCAACCCCAGGGCATCGCGCCAGAATGCCAGGGCGCCTTCGATATCTTCGACGACCATGGCGACATGATCAATACGTTTGATGATTGGCATTTTACCTCCAGGTTACCAATGAATCCTCTATCGGATAAGGAATACCGCTACAAACCGGTCGGCTGATATACGCCCCACACGCCGCGGAGCACATTACAAATTTCGCCGAGGGTGATGTCGTTTTCGACGCACTCGATGAAGATCGGGATCAGATTTTCTTTCCCGCTGGCCGCTTTCTCCAGATGAGCCATCAATTCGTTCACACGTTGGGCGTCGCGATTGGCGCGCTGCTTCGCCAGGCGTTGGCGTTGATCCACCTCGATGGTCGGGTCAACGGACAGGCGCTCCAAAGCTATTTCTTCCTGAACCTGGAACCGATTGACGCCCACAACGATCTGATCCTGCCGTTCTATGGCCTGCTGGTATCGGTACGCCGCCTCCTGGATTTCGCTTTGAATATAACCCTGTTCGATAGCAGCCAGCGCCCCGCCCATATCGTCAATCTTGCGAATGTACTCCTCAGCCCGGCGTTCGATCTCATCGGTCAGGCACTCAAGGAGATAGGAGCCGGCCAGGGGGTCTATGCTATCGGCGACGCCGGATTCATGGGCAATGATCTGTTGGGTGCGCAAAGCCACGCGCACCGATTTCTCCGTAGGCAGCCAAAGAGCCTCGTCCATGCTGTTGGTGTGCAGCGATTGCGTGCCGCCGAAAACGGCGGAGAGCGCCTGTAACGCTACCCGCACGATATTGTTCTCGGGCTGCTGGGCGGTGAGGGTGGAACCGGCTGTCTGAGTGTGGAAACGCAACATCCAGGAACGAGGATCCCGCGCCCCAAAGCGCTGGCGCATGATTTTAGCCCACGTGCGACGGGCGGCGCGGAATTTGGCGATCTCCTCCAAGAAATCGTTATGCGCGTTGAAAAAGAAGGAGAGCTGGCTGGCGAATTCGTCCACATCCAGTCCGGCGGCGATGGCCGCCTGCACATAAGCGATGCCATTCGCTAATGTGAAGGCCACCTCCTGCACCGCCGTGGAACCGGCCTCGCGGATGTGATACCCCGAGATGCTGATCGTATTCCAGTGCGGCGCTTCATGCTGGCAATACTGGAACACATCGGTAATCAGACGCATGGAGGGCTTGGGCGGAAAGATGTACGTGCCGCGAGCGACATATTCTTTGAGGATGTCGTTCTGGATGGTGCCGCGCAACTTGCTGGGATCGACACCCTGGCGCCTGGCGACAGCGATGTACATGGCCAACAGGATCGCCGCTGGGGCGTTGATGGTCATGCTGGTCGAGACGCGCTCCAGGGGGATATCGCGAAACAGCGTCTCCATATCTCGAAGCGAGGAAATGGAAACCCCCACCTTGCCCACCTCGCCCGAGGCGATTGAATCATCGGCGTCGTAGCCTATTTGCGTGGGGAGGTCGAAAGCCACCGAGAGACCGGTCTGCCCTTGTTCCAGCAAGTAGCGGTAACGGGCGTTGGACTCCTCGGCAGAGGCATAACCTGCGTACTGGCGCATCGTCCAGAAGCGGCCGCGGTACATGGTCGGCTGTACGCCGCGGGTGAAGGGATATTCCCCCGGGAAGCCTAATCTTTCCTCATAGCTGGCATCCTCCTCGAGGGGGAGCAACAGCCTCTCGACCGGTATCCCCGACGAGGTAAAGAATGCGTCCCTCCGCTCCGGGAAACGTCCCAACACCGGGCGCAGGGTTTCTTCTTCCCAACGTTTTCGCTCATTCTTAAGCGTCATCGTCCACCTCACAATATCGAATCCATCGAAGTATACTCGAAAGCTCCTCCTGGCAGGTGCGCGCTTCATCTATATTCAGTTTGACGAAACACACTTTCTCCTTCGAAAGTTGACACCCCCTCCCATCGCGGTATAATTCCCCCGCATAGAATACCGGCCCCGTAGCTCAACTGGCAGAGCAGTTGACTCTTAATCAATTGGTTACAGGTTCGAGTCCTGTCGGGGTCACAAGGCGAACCGCCCGACGATGTCGGCGGTTCTTTCAAGCTCAGCCATCGAACAGGCAATCGAAGATTTCGGGTTCAAGGCTGGAAGGATGGGAACCAGCGTTCGAGCAAACGCAGGAATTCAGGATCGGCGCCATTGCCGCCAATGAAATGCGGGGCGAGCGCCAGCCCACCGAGGGCGTACATACCCGAAATGGCCAGCCCGCCAGCCGCGAAAAATATGCCGAGCGCGCCGCCTCCCAGGGCAAAGACGCCGACTGCCAGCCCGCCGAGCGCAGCCAACCCTAGAGCAAGGCCGCCGAGGGTCATCCCACCCAGGGCGATACCGCCGATTGCCAGCCCACCGATTGCAACATTCCCAATGGCGATGATGCCCTTTGCCACTCGCGGGCGAAAAGTCCCGGGTTCATAGCCAGTAGCGATGTGAACGAGCGGCCAACCAAAGAGTTCCACCTGAGATTTGTATTCGAAGCCATAATAGTAGGCTGGGACAGCGAAGGGCGCGCGATTTGGCATCGAGCGCGGGCGGTCATCCAGCCACTCGCCGCAGAAACGGCACTTGACGGCCTCGTCCTGGATTTGTTCGGCGCAGAATGGACAGATCTTCATGGGGCCTCCTTTTTCGCATAGAACAACGCGAAGGAATCACCGGGCTTCTACCCCAGCGCCACATCCAACAACATCATCACCACGAAGCCGAGCATGGCTCCCAGCGTGGAAAAATGCGTATCCTTCTCACGCTGCGATTCGGGGATCAATTCCTCGACCACGACGTAGATCATCGCCCCGGCCGCGAAGGATAGTGCATACGGCAGGGCGGGACGAATGAGCAGCACCGCCGCCGCTCCCAGCACCCCTGCTACCGGCTCCACCAGCCCGGATAACTGGCCATACCAGAAACTCTTCGAGCGGCTCATCCCTTCGCGGCGCAACGGGATAGCGACCGCCGCCCCCTCGGGGAAATTTTGAAGGCCGATGCCAACAGCCAGGGCGATCGCTCCCGCCAGCGCCGCGCTTGGGATTCCTGCCGCAACCGCCCCAAAGGCCACCCCAACCGCCAGCCCTTCGGGGATGTTGTGCAGGGTGATCGCCAACACAAGCAGGATGCTGCGCTGCCACGAGGTCTTGAGTCCCTCCGCTTCACTCATCGGGTAGCCAATATGCAGGTGCGGCAGGGTCTTATCCACGCCCCACAGGAATGCCCCGCCGAGCAGAAATCCAACTACCGCTGGCGCCCATGAAGGCAGCGCCAACTCCTCGGACATTGCGATGGCCGGCGCCAACAGTGACCAGAAACTGGCCGCGATCATCACCCCTGCGGCAAAACCCAACATGCTATCCAATACGTGCCGGTTGATGGATTTGAAGAAGAAGACCGCCGACGCCCCCAACGCGGTGAGGAACCAGGTGAACAATGTGCCCGCCAGCGCCTGCATGACGGGATCGAGCGTGGTGAACCATTCGATCAACATAGCGATATCATCACTCCTTGAAGCACCTTTCTCTGTTCCAATTATACTCAAATCAGAACAAGAAAGGCCCGGCGATCTTTTTCCCCGCTGCCCCGAATCCTCTACTCGTAGTTTTTGCAGTGGACTCATTGATAATAAAAACATCCCTGATCTCGAAGAAGACCAGGGATGTTTACGCTCGAACAATCAAACGCTTTCGAAAAGGATGGACGAAACTTCGAAAGCGGACATGGATCGGTGATCGCCTGGGGGCGGATCCTCCAGCTACAAATTCTGCGCGACCAGTTTGTCCAACGCTGCGCCAACCTTTCCGCCAGCCTGCCAGTAATCGAACTTGGTGGTGTTGATGTGTTCCACGAAACCGCCCATCCGCCGCATTTCTTCCACCATGTGAGTTACGAGCATCCCATCGCGATCGGTTGTCTCTTGACCCTTGCCATCCCACAAAGCGATCAGGCGAGCGCGATCAATCCCTAGAATCAGAGAGGAGTACAGCGCCCAGCGGTTGTTGCGCCGATAGGCATCATCGCCCGGTTTGACTTTGCCAACTCGGTCAAGCTGGAAATAGATCCGGACAGCAGGGTGATTGCGGATGTTATAGAACCGCTCCACCCATGTATCTCCGGCGAAACTGACATTCCTCTCGATATACTGCGGCTCACTGAAAGGAAGATGCACTTTGACCTTCATGCCTCGTTCGAGACAGGCCTCGATAAAGATGATTTCGCTGCCACAGGCCGCCCCCGCCGTGATACCCAGATCATCATCGCTAATACCGAATTTATCTAAGGCCGCGTCGATCCGTTTACGAACCTCCTTCTCCATTTCCGGCAAGAATCGTTTCTCGGCCTGATCTTCCTGATCTATCTTATGCCCGGCGAACAGGATCACCCATTCTTCCCTGGCTTCCTCTGCTTCGGGCGTTTCACCTTCAGGTTCCTCTTTACGAATCCGACGGATCTCATCTTTCAGAACCTCGATACCCGCCTCGACGAATTCTGGGCGCAACAAGAGGGATTTGAGGATCTCTACCTGGCTGATCGAGGATTGCAGGAAGAAGATATTCTTCCTGGCGGCAGTGAGGGCCTTCTTGTAGGCCCGTTTGACTACCCTGACATCATCCGCCATCATCACCATCAATTCTGCCAAAGAAACCAAAGTCCAATAGTCGCTGGATTCATCTTGGGCCAACTTGTCTAGAGCAAATTCCAGCGTACCCTTCAGATTTGGCAAAATATCCCGGATCACCTGAACATCGGGATCAGCTCCCTCGTCGTACCGTTCAGCCAAATGATCGAGGATGACTGAGAGAGTCAGAGCGTTGATGCCTGGGTAGTACTGGTTCAGATCGCAATAGAAACCCTTCAGGTACGTTTGGATCGCTTTGACCAACCAATGCGAGGCGTCGAAGGCTTCTTGAAGTCGGGTGTCCTCATCTTCGATATCTATCCAGGACTCAGTCCACATGTCTTTGTAGATGCGCCCCAGATACGAGATCGCTTCCGTATCTCTAGGCTCATCCATGAGGAGATTCTCCAGTTTGACGATCGCCTCATCCACCCGACCGAGTCGGTTCAGGTGGAATGCCTCCTGGCGGCGGAATTCCGTATTCTGGGGGTTCAGCTCCAGGCCCTGGCGATATTGCTGGAGAGCCAACTCGTGGCGCTCCATACCGCGCAAAGCCTTCCCAGCCTCACCGATAGCCTCCTCTTTGATCAGAGGATTACTGATCTCCTCTGTGAGCAGCATGATATCGCCCATACGTTTCTGTCGCTGGGCAATGGTGACGCGCTCTTTCCACTCGTTATATTCCCGCCAGAAGCCCGTCGCCAGAGGGGTTCGCAACGTTTTGCGATCTGGTTCGCCCAGCCCCGCGAGCAGGTTGAAGACCGGGCTGTGGACGGCGTCCTGATCGGAAGCCCAGGTATCGCGGCACACGCGGGCAATCGCCTGGATGTCCTTATCCAGAAAAGCCGGATCAGGGACGCCCTCGTCATTCGTGTGATAGGGGATGGTGCGCACATTGAAGATATCGAAGGGCATGTAGGCGCGGCCAGATTGGATGTGCACCACGCCGCGCTTGCGAAATGCGTGGCGGATTCCCAGCTCATAGTACACGTTGGCGTTATCAATGCTCAAATCGCAGATGGCTAAATCCGCCAGCAGAAGTTCCTGGAACATATCGGTGAGAATATCTCCAGTGGTCGTCTCTTCATCTGCGCGGAAGGGTTCGAACCCGGCCAGCTCGAGGGCTGGTTTGATCAAATTCTGGTAGATCGCATTGAAATCAATGATGGTGCCATCGAAGCCCTGTTTCTTCCCAAAGGGCATTACCACAAAGGCGTGAGGTTTGGCCCCGCGCGCGCCCTCCCTTTGTGAACCTGCGTAGATTTTATCGCCATCCGAAGCGGCTTCGAATTCTTCGATGACTTCTTCGAGCGTATCTACGAATGTTCCTTTGGCCTCGGCCACTGCTTCCCTGACTACATCTTCTACGGCCGCCTCGACCGATTTCCTCACGGCAGCCACTGCGCTATCAATAACAGAGTCGACAATGGCAGAATCAGGTTCAACCACCATTGGATGTTCTTTCGCCTTCTTGTCTGATGGACGCGCAGTTCCTCCCTGCGCGGGTTTCCTAAGATTTTTGATTGTATCGCCAATTCTACTCATCATTCTCTCCTCATGATTATCAACCGGGCGTCAGGCTCCATCGTCCCAAACTTCATCGTCGAAATCGCTTGCATCAACGAATTCGTCGCTGACCTCGCCGAAATCCTCGTCAACGAAATCACCTGTACCATCGAATTTTTCATCCACACTGAAATCTTCATCATCGCCAAAGTCCTCATCGTCGAAATCGCCTGCAACCTCAGATGGTTCGCCCTCGCTGAAATCCTCATCGTCGAAATCCTCTCCCAGCTCCTCCCCGCCCTCGGCGGCAACGACTTTTTCGGCTTCGAGAACATCGGCAAAATCCTCGACCATGCCTTCTTCGGCAGCGCTCGAAAACAGAGCTGATTCGGCTATGGCGGCGTCCACGGCTCTCTCGACCGTCATCGGCTCTGGCCCAGGGGTATAGAGATCCGCCTCGCCAGATACCATCGACTCGACCATGGCGTCCGATTCGGCCAGGGCGGCTTCGACTGCGGTTTCGACCGTCTCGAAGACATCGAGACTCTCTTCCGGCGGGATATCCAATTCATGATCATCAATTGATATGATATCGGCAAACATGCTCCTGAGGGAATCAGCGGCGTCATCCACTACTGTTTCGACTCGTTCTACCGCCTCACCGAGACCCTGGTCGTATAACTCTTCCACCTCAGTAATCAGTTTTTCCTGAATTCGAGCAGTGGCTGCACGCCCTTCTTCGAGAGCATGCTCTACCAGTTCGGCCTCATCACCTTCGGCCTCGGCCAGGGCTTTCCGCATGGCTCTGATCCACTCCAGGTTCTGGTCGTAGAGGACTTTTTCGGTTTTGATCGCTAGCTGAGCAGCGTCCTTGCTGGAAGGCCCAGTCTCTCTCAAGGTCAGCCACCAATCGCGGATGATGTTGAGTTCCAGGATCACCTGGCTGTAGTTTCCCACCCTCACATCCAGGCCGCGAAGTTCTTCCCAGCCAATCAGCGCAGATGCAATCGCCGCCGTGAACGCCACCCAGATAGCCAGGCTGCCCCCCCAGGCGGCCAGGAAGGCGCCAACGCCGCCGAATGCCAGAATCCCCCATTGGATGCGTTTGCGATCCCGTTGCATCTCCAGGTTTTTCTTGACGTGCCAGTTGAGCTGGTCTTCGAGGCGATATACCAAATACTCGTCGCCAGAAAGGTCCGTGAATCCCGGATCGCTGTTCTCATCGTCAGGGGAATAGTACGGCGGAACATCGCCCTTATATTCGGTAAGCACCAATTCCCCGCCGGCGCCCCGGTACAGGTCGCGTTGGATCGCTGCCAGCCGGTTACTGAGAATCGTGTCACGATTCGGCCTGTCTTGATTTGCGGTGCGATATGTGTAGATTTCCTTCAGAATACCTTCCGCAGCCGCACGATAGGAGAGATACTTTTGACCCTGCTGGAATTTATTGGTAAACGCAGCGACTACAGAAATAACGATCGGCGTGAGGATGAGCAAAACCCTCAGGATGAGCGCAACCACCGTGGGTACCCGCTCGGTGTAATTATCCACCAAAAGCGCAAATAGAACGGCCAGCACCCCTAAAGTAGCCATCAACCGCCGCACACGCATGTATTGTTTTTGCACAGATGCGGCATTGGCATCCAAGATAGCATAACGACGCCAGGCAGTTTCGAGTAACAGGTTACGGGAAGTGGACAGGTTCATAACAGACCTTTCTCATCGAGAATGCTTCTTTTTTTCCAATCGAAAATTTCTCATCACACATCTCAGAAATCTAACTTTTCATATAATTTGCGCAACTCAAGTGGTTTCTGGTCTTTTGAAATTTCAGAGATCCTATCATAGGCTTCGAACAATCTCTTGCTGAGCACCTGGCAGAGTTCGACCAGTAGATCAGGATCGTTCCTGGCAAAGTCAATGAAAGCGCCATTCTCCATCCAGAGTGTTCTGGTATCTTCCATGGCTGTGGCCGTTACGGAGTTGGGCGCATTGTAGAACAACGACATCTCTCCGATGCTGTCGTACCGATCCGCAATCATGATCGAAACCGTGTCGGTGCGATCCCGGATCTCCCTCTCGACAGCCACCTTACCTTCGATAACGACATACATCTTACCACCCACTTCACCTTGCCGGAAGATAATATCGCCATGAGAAAAGGTTTTCTCTTCATATAGTTCAGCCAGGCTCACCAACTGGTCATTAGAGAGCTTATGGAATGAGGAAACATTTTGCAAGAGCTGAATTTTCTCTTGTGTAGAAAGCATGATCCCCTCCTAAATAGAATCATCCTTTTTGAGAAGCGCGCTCACTGATTTTCTTTATTTCAGAGATCGGATGAAACCGGCGCCAATCACTGCAAAAATCTCTAAGAGACTGTTTTAAAAGTCGCCAGAAACCACAGGTAAACACAGATGAACACCGATTTTCTTGATGAACAGCCGTCTTTTATCGCCGAAATCCCTTTTATCTGTGTTCATCTGTGGCCGATTTGAGTTTTAAAACACTCTCTTACAGAACTATCCCCATGCCTGTGCAATAATTCGCACAGTACCCCGTTGTAAATAAATGGGTTATAATCTACATGGAGGTATTCCCCTCCAAAAGGAGAATGATATGAACCTATTCACCCTCGACAACCTGTTCCTGCTGCTGACCGGCCTGGTTGCCATCTACCTGCTCTGGCGGTTCTACACCCGCTGGAGCAAGGAGAAGAAAGTCTACGACCTGTACTACGGCATGGGTTTCCTGGTGCTGCTGGTCTCCGGCCTGCTGCTCATCTTCCTGGGGCTGGGCATCCTGGCCTCGCCCTGGGTGCTGACGGTGGCCTCGCTCATCCCGCTGGGCATTTCGATGGGCATCGCCGAGCAGTACTTCCCGCAGTGGAAAAAGGCCTTCAAGTGGTTCGCGCTGGTCGGCTTCCTGGCGATCGCCATCTTCAGCATCGCCGGCATCGCCATCGGGCGCAAGATCTCCGTGCCTCTCTTCCACGGCGTGGCCGGGCTGGTCATCTTCCTCGGCCCGTTCTTTGCAAAGAAGGCTCCCAAAGGCTTCTTCTGGGTCGGCATCGGCGGACTGCTCATCGGTCTGGGCGGCATCGCCCTGGCGTTCATCTCGATGGGCGCGCAACTGCTGTTCTTCAGCCCGCAGTTCGTCATGCTCATCCTGACTCCGCTGCTGTTCCTCATGACCCTGGCGTTCACGTACGGCTTCGTCAAAGATATCAAAGGGTAAGTTGGTAACTGGTAGATTGGTATATTGGGAAAACCATTTACCAATCTACCAATTTATCCAATTACCACATCAGAGAACATATGCAAGCTATCAAAGACCGTTTCAACTTCCTTTTCAGCTCTACCAAAGGACTCATCCTCGTCGCCATCGCCATGATCGGCCTGGAGACCGCCCTCTTCGGGATGCTCTCCGGGCCGATGGCTGAGTTCGGCGTGCGCGACGTGGTGGTGCGCGCTCTTAAAATGGACCTCGTTCAGGCCGAGCGCGAGGGACGCATCATCATCCTGTACCACTCGATCGCTATGGCTATCATCGCCATCGAGACTTACATGGTCACCAGTCTGTTGAAGATGCGCGAGTTCTACAAGACCGCCGTGCGCGCCCTCGTCACGGTCGGCTACCTGCTCGCTATGATCTTCGGCATGGGTTTCGCCTACTGGGGCCACAACTGGGCTTTCCATGGACTCTACATCACCGGCCTGTCGCTTATCTTCTTCGCCGGCGTCCTGTTGACCATCGCACTCTGGCCCTGGAACAAGGAATATTACCAGCCCGACAACGCCTATTCGCGCACCAAAAAAGGCGTTGATCTGGAGCGCATGGCCTTCTTCGCCACCGCGCTAACCACAGTGATATCCGCATTGTTCGGCGCGGTGCCCGGCTCGTACTTCGGCAACGGCTTCGAGACCTTCCTCGCAGAGAACATCATCCGCTATCCGCACAAGACCGTGATGGAATATTCGGTCATCGGCCACCTGCACATCATGCTGGCATTGATCGGCATCATGCTTACGCTCATCATCGGGCGCTGGCTGAACTTCAAAGGCATCTGGCACAAAATCGCCATGCCGCTGATGATCCTCGGCACCATTGTGCTCAACCTGGGTGTGTGGGGCGTGGTCACCCCGCTGGAACCCATCGCCCACATGATCATCTATGTCGGCGCCACCCCCTCGATGCTGGCAGCCCTATTCCTGTTGATCTGGAGCTGGGGGAAGTTGATGCGTGAGGGGACAGCTCATCTGGAAAAACCTTCCTTCGGGCAGAACATCTCCGCCCTGACACGCGACCCGCTAAAGTTTGGCCCCACATGGCAAATGCTCTTCATGAACTTCACCACCAGCGGCATTGGCATCTTTATGGCTGTCAAACTCGACGAAATCTTCCGCGTATGGCCAGCCCGCGAGGAGCGCATCGAGCTGACTGGTCACTGGCACGTGCTCTCGGCGATCATCGCCACCATCATCCTGCTCTATTATGGGGACATAATCGGCTTGAAAGGCAGAGTACGCCGATGGTACGGCTGGGGCATCCTCCTCCTCTCCGACCTCGCCTTTGCCTCTGTCACCATCTTCGAGATGAAACGACTCTTCATCAGCGAGGCTGAGCAGCAGCCGCTGGTCAACCTGCTGATGTACCTGATGGACTTCGGCCTGGCTATGTTGCTATTGCTGCTGGCGATCGTGATGGTCTGGCGGTTGGTGGATTTGTTCAAACCCAAAGGTCGCTGGGCGGAGGAAGTGGATCACGAACTCGCGGCGGAGGTGTCGAAATGAAACGTGTTATATCTCAGATTTCGCATTGGACGCGGACGAGCGCGGACGAGCACGGAAAAAAATCGTTAAAGTCCGCGTCCATCCGCGTCCATCCGCATCCCGTGGTTGTCGTCCTCGCCATCACATTGTTCTTTCTGGCCTCCTGCCGCCCTGTAGATTTGAACGCCCCGATGCCCGCCTTCGACACCGGTGTGAACCCGGACGCCTGGGCGCAAATCCCGGCCGGTGAGTTCTACTACGGCCAGCACGAAGATATCGAAAACACCGCTGCCTACGAGATCATGGTCACAGATGTCACCGTGGGACAATACGCAGATTTCCTCAACGTTGCCCTGGCCGATGGCTCGGTCGAACTCGTGGACGGGAAAATCGTCGGCTACTATCCAGGAGACGTCTTCCGCGGCGTCAAGCATGAGGAAAAGATCGAGGCCGGAGATTGGCTCTTCATCCCGCTGGACGACCCCTCCCAGCGAGTGAAGTTCGATGGCGCCACCTTCATCGCCCAGCCCGGCTACGAGAACCATCCCATGACGATGGTCTCCTGGTTCGGCGCCTGGGGCTATTGCAGCTACTACGGCTATCGCCTGCCCACCGAAGTGGAATGGGAGAAAGCCGCCCGCGGCAGCGATACCCGCCCCTTCCCCTGGGGCGAGGAAATCGCCCGCGAGAACGCCAACTTCTACGCCAGCCGAGACCCCTTCGAAGATATGAGCAGCTTCGGCTCGCGCACCACCCCGGTCGGTTTTTACAACAGCAACGTGTATGACGGTTTTCGGACCCTCGACTCGGCCTCACCCTACGGCCTGTACGATATGGCCGGCAACGTCTGGCAGTGGACGGGGGACGTCTATGAAGGGATGCACGTACGGTTCCTGCGCGGAGGCTCGAAAGACACCTACGAAATGGACTTGCGTCTGTGGGTTCGCAACAACGCCACCCCGACCTATGTCAGCCCAGGTGTGGGATTCCGCTGCACCAAAGATCAATAACGTGTTAGGGAGTTAGGGGTTAGATACCTAACTCCCTAACTCCTAACCCTTCCGTGAACTCATGCCCAATCTCCAAACATCCATCTCCAATCTCAAATCGAAATACTGGCCACTGACCAAGCCCTTGCAAACCGGTTTATTGCTTGCCACCGGTTTGGCCGGCTATATGAGTGCCCGCTGCCCGGTCTTCAACATGGGGACGGTTTTGAGCGTGGCCGGCAGCCTGTTCCTGGCAATCAGCGGCTCGACGACGGTCAATATGTGGTACGACCGCGACATAGATGCCAGGATGAACCGGACTTGCTGGCGTCCACTGCCCACCAGGAAGATCACCCCGCGCGAGGCGTTAATCTTGGGGCTGGCGCTCTCGGCGCTGGGCGTCGGGTGGGCGCTGGCGATGGACTGGCTCTACGGCTTGATTGTTTTCGCCGGGCTATACTTCGACGTGGCTATCTACACGATCTGGCTAAAACGTCGTTCAGCCTGGAGCATCGTCTGTGGTGGCATCTCTGGGGGCATGCCCGTGCTGGCAGGTCGGGCTTTGGGAGTTGGCTATATTGACTGGGTCGGCGCCACTTTGGCGCTGGCGATCCTACTCTGGATACCAACGCATATCCTGACCTTCGCCATGAAATACCACGCCGATTATCAGAAAGCCAATATCCCCACCTTCCCGTCCCATTATGGATTCAGGGCTACGCGCCTGACCATTGCTATCTCTAGCGTACTGGCTGCCATCGCTATGGCTGCAGCAGCCTACGGCATTGGCATGGCCTGGGGCTACCTGCGCTTGATAGGCGTACTCTCAGTGGGTATGTTGAGCTTGGCCATCGCCATCTCTGTGCGCCCCTCAGAACGGGTCAACTTTGGGCTATTCAAATATGCTTCACTATTCATGCTGAGCGCGATGTTGATGATCGTCCTCGATGTACTTTGACGGTTGAACATTGGAACGTTCACACGTTTTTATGAAACCCCTCCACCGTATATTCCTACTGCTCACCGCTCTGCTGGCTTCTTATCAAGTCGTCCAGGGGATAGATGGTCTGGAAAGGATGGCGATCGCATGCTACACCATCGCCTTTGGCATGCTGATCGTTGCCTCCTTGTTGATGATGATCCTGGGCTTCGAGGTGCTGGATTCCCCCTTGGTGGTGATCTCCTCGACGTTGATTCCGGCCAGCCTGGCCCTGGGGTTGGTTTCTGAATACCTCGATGTGATTCTTATTCCCTATGGGATTTTCATCGTCGCTGGCATGTTGGTGATACTCATCACCCGCTTGGCCGGCCCCCAAAAGTTGGCCGTCATCGTGCTGGCAGTGGTGCACGGCGTGGCCGGTTTGGCGATCTTCGCCCTGCCCATCATCCTGGCCTTGCGCGGCGACACAAAGGGGGGCTTCGCCTGGGTGGGCATCGGTGGGGGGCTGATCGGCATCGGCGGGCTGCTGCTCTCTTTTCTCAAAGGCGGCAGACCGATTCTTCCACGCGAGACCATTCTAACCGTTCTCCCCAGCCTGCTGCTGCTGTCCACGGCAGCCTTTGTGGCCGGGTTTGCGTACCTGTAAAGGATTTTTAACTATGGGAAAGTTTCTACGTTTCATCGGCATACTCTTCCTGAGCATTTCAGCGCTCTTCAACATCGCCGGGGGGGCAGGCACCACCTGCGTGGCCTTGAACCCCACCGGCTATGATGGTAAATTCGCTGCCATTGCTGGCCTGCAATGGCTGTATATCCTCTACGTCCTGGTTACACTGGCCTTTGGCGTGATGATGGCGCGGGCCGTTGTTCTACTGATCAAAGGGCGCGACAACGCCTACCGCTACAGCCTGATCTCCCTGATTGGAGCGACCATCGTCGGCGTGATACACATCATCACTTCGCGCGCCCTGCGCGGCAGTTCCATGCCTGTAGACGGGGTGGTCTATACCACCGCACTGACCCTGGTCATTTTCTTGATCTTCAAAATCCCCGGCGTGTGGGCGCAGGTGGACTTTACCAAAGCCAAGAAGAAAGACTCCGAAATCGCTGGCGGCGCGGCGGCCATCATTGTCGGCGCGCTTTGCCTCACCATCCAATACCTGATGGCGCCAACCCATACGATCAATGGGGTCAATTACGGAGATGCTTTTAATTTGACAATGACTGTGACTGGTGGGGCATTGATGTTGACGGGGCTGGGAATGTTGATCCGTGCGTGGCGCAAATCGCCCCACGCAATGGCTGCTGTCGGAAAACCAGAAATCTCCGCATAAAACCGCAATCAAACAAGAACCGTGCTGCTTCACATGAACAAGCAGCACGGTTTCGTTTTAACAAAGGATTCCTGTTTTTTCTAGTCGCCAACATCGAATTCTTCCAAAATATCCAAATCTTGCCGTAATTTCTTGAAACGCACGAAGAAGCTGGTCAGATAAACCAGCAGTACGCCAAATAGCACCGCATAACCAGCAATCATGTAGCCAGCGGTATCAGGGGTGGCTTGTTGGAACAACATTTTCGAATACTCCTATTCAAATAACAAGGGATAGATAACAGATGGCTGACCACAGACTGCGGTCGGCGGTCTTTAGGCCGAAACCTTCATGCGTAACTCTTCGACCACGACAGCCAGCTTGCCCATCCGAAGGCGGTGCCAGAACAAATCCACGAAGAGCACAGAGAAGGTGAACAGGCTGAAGAAGAAAGTGGCCTTCATGGGGTCAGTCATGCTAAAGCTGCCCTCGGCGCCCGGGTCGCTATCGCCTACCACAACCGGGTGGATCGTGCGCAGCAGGCGTATGGAGATGAAGGTCAGGGGGACGCTCAGAAAACCCAGGATCGAGTATACCGCCCCGAAGCGGGCGCGACGGTCGGGGTCTTCGATGCCCTGGCGCAGCATCATATAGGCGGCATAGATCAGCTCGACGATGGTCGCTGTGGTCAGGCGTGGGTCCCAGGTCCACCAGGTGTTCCACACCGGGCGAGCCCAGATGGAACCCATGATGATGGCGATGAAGAAGAAAACCAGGCTGATCTCGATCGCCGCAATCCCGGCGATGTCGTATTTGCAGTCATTCTTCAGCAAATAGAGAATGCCCACAACGGCAGCCACCAAGAAGCCCAACATGCCCACCCAGGCGGTGGCCACGTGGAAGTAGAACACCTTTTGCACCTGTCCCATGGTGCGTTCGAGAGGGGCGTAGAAAAACACCATCGCAACAGCAATCACGAAAAGGATCGCTGTGACGCTATCCAGGATGGTAAGAAAACGGGGTTTCGATTGCATAAGATCACCTCTAAAAGATTATTGTCCTTCTTTCTCAGATTCTAGATTCAGATTTTCTTCGATCCATGCCTGTTCCTGCTCGGTGAGGGAAACAGGCGGCGGTTTTCGATAATCCACGAAGTCAGCATAGCCGCCATTATCGTAGCAGCGAATGAAGACAGCCTGTAAATCGAGCACGACATCGGGATCGGGCGCTTTGAGAGGCACGCGAAAACGGGGCAGGCGCTTATCGAGGGGCGCGGGATACGTCTCGAAGACCTCGCGTTGGGAAGAACGATTTACCGATACGATATAGCGGTAGGGCGGCAACTTCAGATAGCTGGATTCAGGCAAAGCGATGGTGTGCAGTCCTTCGTGGAGCAAATCAACCTCTACCAGGTGGGCGCGGCTATTCATGATTTCTTGCTGCTTCTGGCAGTAGAGGCGATGCCCCTCCCCCAGCGCCCTATTGGAAGGGCTGAGGATTTCGATGACAGTGACTACCTCTCCCCCGGCGCTGTGCACGATTTCCAGGTAAGGTTCACGATATTCGACCGGCGGTACGGTAATGGCCCAGGGGGAATCGGCTTCTGCGGTCAGCACCGCCGTCTGGCTTTCGAGACCGTAGGCAGGGGTAACTTCTGCAAGAGGGCGTCTGATCAGGGTAATGTCAGGATAGATGATATGTGGCACCTCCACCAGGTAAAGACGTTCGCCCATTCGAGCGTGGTAGTTTGGGCGGATATGGGGTTGAAGCGCATCTCGAATATAGGTGATCAGGCTTTGATGCAAATCCGGCCACAGAGCCGGGTCTTCGAGGTAGGGATCCATTCCGGGAAACGGGCTGGGCATGGTTGCCTCCTCTCACTCTTCCACTACATAATCGAAAAACATAAAAGCAATCGCTATAAAGATTATATCGTAGACGACAAGGATATTGAGCCAGGCGTTCACTTCTGCCCAGGCTAAATTCTGCAGAAACCCTCCGCTCGCCTTGACAGCGGCGATCATGACCGGGACGACCAGGGGGAACAACAAGATCGGCAGCAGGATGTCGCGCGTGCGAGCTTGCACGGCCATTGTCGAGAGCAGCGTGCCGACGGCCACATAGCCAATCGAGCCGAGCAAGATCACCAGCAACAAACCGGGGCGGAATAAATTGATGTTATAAAGCACGCTGTAAACCGGTAAAACGATCACTTCGACGACGAACATAAAGATTAGATTGCCAACGGCCTTCCCGAAGTAGATCGCGCTGCGGTCTACCGGCGCCAACAACAGACCATCCAGGCAGCCGCGGTCTTTCTCAGTCGCCATGGAGCGGTTGAGACCCAGGGTGCCAGCAAAGGCGAAAGTCACCCACAAGACTCCCGCGGTGACGCTGGCGCGGGCGCGGGCATCCAACTCTAGCGCGAAGTTGAAGATCAGAATCACCAATAGAGCGAAGACTAGCATGGCGGTGAGCAGCTCGCGGCTGCGCCATTCGGCAGAGAGATCCTTCCAGACCACAGCCCACAGGGCGCGGAAGAAGTTGGCGAGAGGAGAGTTAGGGGTTGCGGGTTGCGAGTTGCGTTTTACGTCATTCCGTTTCACGTTTCACGTCTCCTCGACCGCCCGACGATAAAAGGCCAGCAAGTTATCCGTGGTGTCCATCTCATCCCAGCGAATCGAGGCGACGATCGTCCCCCGTGAGAGCACGTCGAAACGAGAGGCCAGGTCGGCGGCGCGGGCCAGGTCGTGAGAGGTCATCACCACGGTGCGGCCGCGGGCGGCCACCTCGCCCAGAACCGTATCCAGCATCACGCAGGCATCTTGATCCAGACCAGTGTGGGGCTCGTCGAAGAGCATCACCTCAGGGTCGTGCAGAACGGCGCGGCCGATGGCCAGGCGCTGCTGCATCCCTCGGGAAAAAGTCCGCACCAGGTCGCGGCGGCGAGGGTGCAAACCGACCATCTCCAGAACCTCCCTGATACGGGGTTCAAGTTCTGTTACAGCATACATACGCCCATAAAAGCGCAGATTCTCCTCAGCGGTCAAGTCTCCGTACAGCAGAGGCAGATGCGATACCACTCCCAGACGCCGCCGCACAGCCGCAGCCTGTCCTGGCAAATGATAACCGGCGATGCGCACCTCCCCCATCGCCGGGCGCGAGAGCGAAGCCAATATCCGTAGAAAAGTGGTCTTCCCCGCGCCGTTAGGGCCGAGCAAGGCCACGAACTCGCCAGCCTCGACTTCGAAATCCAACCCGCGCAGGACGGTTTTGGGACCGAAACGTTTGACCAGTTTTTTGACGGTGATCATTCGTCGTGTGCAAGGAAGCCTGGGTGCGGGGGGGCAGGGGAGCAGGGGGGCAGGGGAGAAAAAATGAATCCCATGCTCCCGCGCTCCCTAGCTCCTGGCCATTTCCTTCAAACGCGCCTTCAATTCCTCGCGTCGTTCGAGATATGCCGCTTCGGGCAATTCGCCTGCCTGGTAAAGCTCGTCCAGGGCAATGATGGCATCCATCAACTCCTCTGGGGTTTCTGCAAGAGCAAGGATTTCTACTTCGGCAGCTTCGGCGTCGTCCCACTCACCGCCCTCCGACCGATTGCGCCGCCATACATAAATGCCCGCTCCGATGAGCGCCGCGCCCAAAGCCCCCAGCCCGATCATCAGGTTAGTCATATTATCCGTACCAGAGGATGAAGTCATTCCAGACGGCAGCCTGGGGAGGCCAGAAAGTGTAAAGCTGAACGTTTCACCAGCTTTCAGGCTGTCAGAATGATAGGTCCGATAGAGGACTCCCTGGAAATCTCGCGAGCCGCCATCTCGAAGTTGATCTCCCTTGATCTTGACGCCGTCTTCCGGAGCAATCATAATCGCCGCGACAGTATCCAGGGGAATTGGCAGGGATATATCGGCTTTCTTCTTGTCATAGGGCATCTCGAAGGCAAAGGTGATTTCGTATGGCTCTGCGGCTGGACGTATGCTACCAACGCCGAACCCAGCAGCGGTTTGCATGTAGCCCAGTTGGATATTCTCATCTACTTCGAGGTTGAGAGCGCCTTCAGGCAGTTCGAACTCGATCACCGGTTGATCATCTAAAGCGATAACTGTCTGCTCGCCAGTGTTCGAGAGAAGCACCAACTCGATCACCTGCACGGAGTCAGGGGTGACGAAATCGAAGAAGATATGCAGCCGCTCGATCACCAAACCGGTTGAATCCGTCGTGGAGTCGAAAACCATCAGATCGAGGTTTACGTCCCCAATATCAGCGGCAGCCTGGACAAAATTGGAGCCATAGACTACCTGGTCGTATTCAATAGTCGCCAGGAAGACACGCCCTTCTGGCATGGGGATTTCTTCGAAGACAACCAGGCCATCTTCAGGGAGAGCGCCGATTCGAGTGAAGATCTCTTCCATACCATCATAGCCATGCAAGGTTACCTCGGCGCCCGTGGAAAGGTCGCCGCCGGATCCATTGACTACTTGGACGAAAACATACGCGGGAGCTTCGGAGGACATTCCAACGGGCAGAGGCGTACCCTCGGGGGAGGCTGCCCCCCCAGGGGTCGCGTCCGATTCTCCCTCCTCGGAGACAGTATCCACCTCAGGAACGGCAAAGGTCAATGAGCGCAAGAAAGTCGTCAGGGCCCAGCGATCCTCCTCACCCAAATCGGCAAAGGCATGCATCTCTCCCATGCCGCCCGAGATGGACAGGTAGAGATCGGTCGCCGACTGATAGCCCATGAAAGCCTGATCGGTGAAATCCACCGGCGAGGCGGAAAGCTCTCCCGCATCCGGCCCATCCCCCTTGCCCCGCTCCCCATGGCAGGATGCGCACTGCTCCGCATAGAGCTTTTGACCCCTCGACAGTTCTTCGTCAGACGCGCTCAACGAAAAGGCGTAGGCGATCACATCCCAACGCTGCGGCACCGAGAGGCTCGCAAAGGGCGGCATGTAGCGCTCGATATTGCCATTGGCCACGATGAGATACCAGTCGGTGGGCGTGGCCTGGCGCGCCAGTTCGATATCCCCAATTGCAGGGACAGGGTTGGGCAAATCAGAAGCATCGCGACCATCGCCCAGGCCGGCTGATCCGTGACAGGTACTGCAATTTTCGGCGAAAAGAGGCTCGCCGCGCGCGGGGTCAGGAGGCAACACTGGAAAGACGAGTTGTTCGGCTGCGGGGATTTCTGGCGGCGCGGTAGGCGACTCATACCCGGGCGGCGGCGTGATATCTTCGGAGAGAGAGCCGCATCCGGCGAGGACGAGCAGAAGGAGCAGGGGTGCGAGGATGCTGAGGAGAAGGTTTCGTTTCATTTCATGTATCTGTGTGGCGGGTAAAACGTGATGCGCAAAACGTAACGCGCCATGCTTCACATTTTACGTTTCACGTTTCACCGATCACGACAACGCTGTCCCACACTTAGGGCAGAATCGGTCGGATCGAACCACTGGGCCGCCGCACTGCGGGCAGAAGCCCCCCGCTTTCTCCTGGCGGGCGAGACGGCGCGCGGCGATCATGGCTTCCAGTTCATCGTCCGGGTTCACAGCCCCCGCGGCGATGGCGGTCTCGAGGCGATCGCTGGCGGAATCCGACGCGGCCTGGCCCTGGTATTCATCGAGCTGGCGCAACACTTCCGCGCCGCGCTGGACAAGTTGCCCCCGTTGGAGAGGGTAGTCCTCGGCGGGAATCTTGCCCAACGTGTAGTCGAAATCCAATTCGGAAATGGCGTTGAGAATTCGATCTCGCTCGGCCAGGAGCGTAGAAAGCTCGCTTGTCGAATGACGTCCGGCGGCTGACTTGCGATCGAATAACGGTTGACCAACGAACAACGCCGTGAGGAGGAATAGAGCCAGAATGAGGAAAATAGAGCCGATGTCCATGGGGAATGTGTCAAGTGTCAGGTGTCAGGTGTCGAGTGGCGGGCTTATTGGTCGAGGAGAGGGTCAATGAGCGCGGTGATTTGGGAAACCGAGGAAAAGGGGCCAATTTGAACATGCGCCAGCAGCCCATCTTTGCCGATGATGTACGTTTCAGGGACGCCACGAATGCGGAAAGCCTGGGAGGTTCGGGTGCCCAAATCAGGGGCGTTAGGATAGGTGATCCCGAATTTGTCCAGGTACTCCCTGGCTTTTGTGTCCATATCGCTCCAGGCCACGCCCAAAAAGATCACGTCATCGCGATCTTTGTAGGTTTGCCAGGCAGCTTCGAGTTCATCGGCCTCTTGCTCGCAGGGGACGCACCAGGAGGCCCAGAAATTCAGGACCACAACTTTGCCTTTCAAATCAGCCGAGGAGATGATCTCGCCCTGGTAAGTGGTCAGCTCGAATGCAGGGGGCTTCTTCCCCACGCTGACGGGGCCTTCCTGGGTGCGCTTCAAGCCCAAAGCTACAATCGCCAATAATAACAGCAAGACAACCCAGGCAATCATCTGACCCCATTTAGGGCGAGAGGATTCTCTGGCTTTTTCGACTCCCGTCGTGTTTTCTGCTTCGGTCATGAATAACTCCATGGGGCAGTGGACAGCAGGCAGACTGTTTACTGCTCACTGTCTACTGACCACTGCTTACTGTTCACTGTTCTCTGCGGCGCAATTCTTCCTCGAAGCGCTCCACATAATCATCTGCCGGGATTTCTTCAGCTTGTGGTGATGGCTCATCACCAACTGATACCGGCTCGATTCGACGCCAGCTCTGCACACCACGGATGAGGATGATGACGCCAGCCAGAAATGCAATGGGTGGGACAACGTATACCAACCAATTGAACCCCTGGCGAGGCGGTTCCGCCAACACCCGGTCGCCAAAGCGATCTGTGAAGTATTGCTTGATTTGATCTTCCGACCAGCCCTCGGCGAGTTTCATGCGGATTTCTTCTCGCCAATCGGCGCAGGCCTGCGTCCCGCAAACATCCAATGGGACATTCTCGCAAACCGGGCAATACATCTCTTTGGCGATGGCGTTGACTTCGTCATCGGTGGGGGCGGTGGGATCTGCGTCCTGGGCAAAGGCTGTTACTGGTATTGCTAACGAAACCAGTATAAGCAGTAGAATGGTGATTGGTGATTGGCGATTGGTGAGCTGAAAATTGCGCAACATTTCGTGATCTCCGTCAACGTTTCACGTTATTCGTTTTACGCTTTACGTTTTCCGTCATGCCTTTGCTGCCTCTCGATTTTTTCGTGACGCCAGCACAGGAGCTAACCCGGATTCTTTCTCTGGCCAGGCAGCCACAAGCGTGCCGAAGATGAACACCCAGCACCCCAGCCACATCCATTTGACCAGCGGGTTGTGGTAAATCTTGAAGGTGGCGCTGCGCGTGCTGATCTCTTCCCAATCTACCAGCAAGACATAGAAATCATCTTCGATGGTGCTGCGCACGCCGGGGATAGTCATGGGCTGTTGAGAATCGTAGAAGAAATCCCGGCGAGGATATAATTCACCTACAGGTTTGCCATCCTTGCTGACGCTCACCACAGCGCGGGCGACATTGCGGTTATCTGGGGCGTCGAAAACCGCCAGTGAGTCGTAGGTCATGGAGTATTCACCCAATGTCAGGGATTCGCCCTGGCGCAGGCTGCCCTGGGTTTCGCTCTGGAAGATCTCGATGCCGATGATGCCGATCGCCAGCATCGCCATACTCAAGTGGATGATATATCCGCCGTAGCGGCGGCGATTGCGTTTGATCAACTCCCAAAGCGCCAGGAAGAAGTTCTCTCCATGCCGCCTGCCACGCGCCGCCGCCCCGCGGCCAAACTCATACAGCGTCACCGCCATCACGAAGGTCGTCAGGAAAATCCCGATTATGGCATAGAGGTTGCTGATGCCTGAAAAAACGACCGCTGCGACAACCGAAACCGCCGCAACTGCGGGTTTCCAGACAGCGCGTCCCAGGGTTTTGATGGTCGAATGACCCCAGGCCGAAAGCGGGGCGACAGCCATCAACAGGAGCAGCCCTGCCATCAAAGGGCCGTTGGCGCGCTCGTAGAAGGGCGGGCCGACGGTCACTTTTTGACCGGTGAAAAGCTCGGAGATCAGCGGGAAGATCACCCCCCAGAAACAGACCATCAAAATACCGATAAAGAGCAGATTGTTGAGCAGGAACAGGGCCTCGCGGGAGAGCATCGAGGTCATCTCGGCTCTGGCTTTGAGATCGTTCCAACGATGGAATAAGAGGCTCATCGAGGCGATGAAAGTCAGCCCGATAAAGGCGAAAAACAGGGGGCCAACCGCGCTCTGGGCGAAAGCATGCACCGAGGAGAGCACGCCCGAGCGGGTCAAGAAGGTGCCGAAGATCACCAGGGAATAGGTGAGGATAATCAGCACCATGTTCCACTGTTTGAGCATGCCGCGTTTTTCTTGGATCATCACCGAATGCAGGAAAGCCGTCCCGGTCAGCCAGGGCATAAAGGCGGCGATCTCCACGGGGTCCCAACCCCAGTAACCACCCCAACCAAGCACGTCATACGCCCAACGGCTGCCCAGCACCAGGCCCAGGGAAAGGAACATCCAGGCCCACAGAGTCCAGCGACGCGTCAGGCGGATCCATCGGTCATCCGTACGGCCGGTGACCAGGGCAGCGATGGCAAAGGAATAGGGGATCACAAAGGCCACAAAGCCCAGGTACAACATCGGGGGATGAATGACCATGCCAGGATGCCGCAAGAGGGGATTCAGGCCCTGCCCGTCACGGGGATAGAACAGGCTCGACGCCGCGGGCTGGAACATCTTCTCGATGACCTGCCCCGAGGGGAACTGCCACAGACGGGTGAAGGGATTCTCGACGAAGATATTCAGCCCCAGGAAGAACGCCAGCGTAACCAGGGAGACTACGATCACCCAGGGCAGAAACTCGCGGTCGCGCTCCCATTTCCGCAGCGTCACCGCCGAGGCGAACGCCGACATCAACCACGACCAGAAAACCAGCGAGCCGGCCTGACCACCCCACAAGGCCGTGACCTTGAGATACATGGGCATGCTGCGGCTGGTCACGCTGGCGACATATTCCACTTCGTAATGATCGGTTGCCAATAAGACGATGATGCACAACGCCGAGAGCGTGAGCAAGGGAAAGGTCAACAACATGCCATTGCGGGCGCTATCCACCCAGGCAGGCTTGTTCTGACGCATGCCGTAAAAAGACGCCCCTATCCCATATAGGGAAACGAGAAAAGCGGCAGTTAATGCGCCAAAGCCGAGGTTTGCTATCATAGGGACTCCGTTTCAAGTCTCACGTGTCATGTGTCAAGTGCTAAAGTGAACTCGGCACTTGGCACATGACACATGGCACTTGACACTATTGCTGTACCTCAACCTGCTCCGGTACAGCTTCCTCGTACTTGGTTGGGCACTTGAGTAATAGCTCGTCGGCGTAGAATATGCCGTCATCGCCGAGGCGGCCGGTCATGATCGCCTGGGCTTCATCCTGCAAGAGATCAGGCATAGGCCCTTCGTAGATGATTTGCAGGCGGGAGCGACTGGGGTCTGTCGCCGCGGCGTGCAGGGCCTCCGCCAGACCGCCTTCGGCTTCGATTTCATCGTTATCCCCAGGGACATGCGCCACCTTGAAGGACAGGCTCAGGCTTTCTCGGTCATAGGCGATGGTGTCGCCAAGCACCGCGCCCGAGATGCGCAAATCACGATCGAGAACCTGATCCCCTTTGGCGACGACCTCATCTATGGTGAGGAAATATTGCGCGCTGGCCTGGGTCGAGGATACGATGAGATAGATCACCGCGGCCACGATCAGCGCGCCGCCAACGATGAATTTCATCCGATTCGATGAACCTTTTTGCGTGATTGTTTCTTCCATAACATCTCTCCGATATTCCGCTTAAATCTTCTCGGACATCATTTTTTAATCTCCGCGCTCTCAGCGTCTTTGCGGTGAAATCGATCTTTTTTGTAACTGCTCAGCCATCGAACGGATTAGCCCGAAAAAAGGGTGTGCGAAGGGGGCGCAGCCCCCTTCGCACACCCTTTTTTCGGGAACTTCCCCGTTTGGCTGAGTAGTTACTCTTTTTTCAGAAACGCCACAAACGCCAAGAAAGTTGTTTCCTTGCCGGTATATTTTGTCACAATGAGATTAATCCACGGTGAGTAATCGAATTTCAGAGAAATCGCCAGATCCTCGTCAATCTCAGGCCAGTGGATGACCTACCCCGACGGCGAGACTTCGAAATGCTTCCGCTGGGCGGCAGTGGCTTTCGCCAGTCGCGGCGAACAATCCTCCCAACGCGGGTGATAGGTGAGGCCATCAACTCGGGCGCAACCGTGCCCCGCAGGCCCGGCAGAAGCGATCCCCAGGGCTGGCCCGCTTGCCACATTGATGGCAATGGGTACGGTCTTGATCGAGATCATCCTGACGCCCGGAAGCCGCCCTCCGGCCGCGATTGGCTCGCTTTGCTTCAGACACATCCTGCCCCGATCGCCAATACCAGATTATGCCGCCTACCACTAAAAGCATCCCCAGACCGCCCAAAAGCCAGGGCAGCAGCGAGGGCAGGGTGATCTCCGCACGCTTCGTTGTCCCCTCGGTAGAGGGCGCGCCGGATTGAATCTCGAAGCTCTCGACGCTCAGGGCGTCGTTATCTTTTTGGTAATCCACCTTCACGCTGACGACATCCCCGGCAATCGGCGCGCCGATCTCCATGAGATAATATTGCATGCCATCTGAGCCGGCCTGGAATTCTCCCAAATCCGGCTCGACGCTCATCTGGCTAGCCCCGACTGGCTGCTGCACCTTGACAACCATGGACACAATATCATAATCGCCTACCCAGGTGAACTCATAATGGCGTGCGTTGCCGTCCTTTTCCAATTGGGGGTCGTAATATTCCAACTGTATGTCAGGCGTCGTGGCAAGCACAGTCACATAGGCCCACTGCGCCTCGGCACGACGTTCGTACCCGGCATTCAACAGTGATCCATCCGGCTGACCAATCGCCACCGCGTGGGGGTCGCCTGCAGCAGCCGGGATGCGAAAGGTCACATCCACCGGCAGCTTCACATCCGGGTTCAGGCTGGCCCGCAAAATCACCAGCATCTCCGGGCGGTCGTACTCCGGCCACAGGTCCACCTGTAAGTAAGCAAGCCGGATTTCATCCTGCGCCTGCGCGCCCGCGGGAATCAATAGCGCCAACAAAAAAACAAACAACAAGATTCGCTTCACCATAGCCACTTCCTCGATCAAAGAATTTTTGCGACAAATCTTACCACGATCCAGCCAAACCAACTTGCGAACATTTTACGCTTTACGTTCTACCCAATCGCCTCCCGCAACCGGTGCGCCAGCTCGCCAAACTCAGGCGTGTATCGCAGATATTCTTCCCGGGGGCGCGGCAAACTAACCGGCGCGTCCATGCGGATACGCCCCGGCCTGGGACTGAGCGCCAACACCCGGTCGGCCAGGAAGACCGCCTCGGTAATAGCATGAGTCACCATCACAATCGTCTTGCGGCGCCTGCCGCCGCCAGAGGAGTCTACAGCAATGCGCAACAACTCATCCCCCATGGTTTCCCGAGTCAACGCATCGAGCGCGCCGAAAGGTTCATCCAGCAGCAACAAATCGGGGTCGTGCACCAGGGCGCGGGCAATCGCCACCCGTTGAGCCATCCCTCCCGAGAGATCACGCGGCAGCCAATTCTCGAAGCCTTGCAAACCCACCAGGTCTATTAATTCTTGAACCAGCGGGCGAACCTGGTTCACCGGGACATTTTGCACTTCCAGGGGCAGGGCGATATTCTCGAAGACGGAGCGCCAGGGCATCAGATTCGAATTCTGGAATACGAACCCAACTCCACGGCGCGGCTCGAGCAGGGGTTCGCCGCGAAACAGTACGCGTCCCTGTACGGGTTGCAGCAACCCTCCCAAAATCCGCAGCAGGGTGCTTTTCCCACAACCCGAAGGGCCAATCACGCACACGAATTCCTCAGGATGAACCGAAAATGAAATATCATCCAAAGCTTGCAAGTCGCCGTTCCCATCCGAGAAAACGGCGCTCAGATTCTGGATTTGCAAAATCGGCTCAGTCTTCGATGAACTCATTCGTAAAGGCTGCCTCCAAATCCAATGGGCTGGTCAACATGCCCATCTCCAGCAGGACCTCTTGCATATTCTTCCAGGCCTCCAGATCGGAATAACCCAAATGCTCGCGCTGATACAGTTGGATCGAAGCCTCCAGAACCTCCATCTGGACATGTGTATCCGCATCCGTCAGGCCTTCGACGAATTTCGTGCTGATCTCGAAAGCATCCGTGGGGTGTGTCACAGTATAGCGGATACCGTTCAGTGTAGCCTGCACCATGCGGCGAACCAGATCGGGATTCTCCCGGATGGTCTGCTCGTTGGTGATCAACCCGTTAGACACCAACTGCATATAATCGGACACCGCGATCACATCAACCTCGTATCCCAACGAGCGCAACTGCACCGGCTCATTGGCGACATAGATCACCACAGCATCTTCCTGATCCGTGGCCAGCGCTTCGACCTGGTTGAAGCCAATCGAATCCAGCGTGACATCGCTTTCCGTCAAACCGCCGGCATCCAGCAAGGCCCGCAGGCCGATATAACTGGCCCCGAACAGGCCCGGCAGGCCAATGCGTTTGCCCGCCAAATCCTCAGGGGAAGCAATGCCCTGTTCCGACTTGGCAACCACCCCCACCGGGAACTTGTTATACCAGGCCAGCACATAGACCACGGGCAATCCCTGGTCGCGGGCCAGCAAAACCTGCTCCCCCGAAGCAATCGCAAACTGCAAATCGTTGGCCCCCACCAGCGCCACGCCATCAGTCTCGAAGCTGTAATCGAACTCGACCTCGATGCCGACATCGCGAAATTCTCCCAGATCAACAGCGGCGTAGAAGGGCGTGTATTGCACATTGGGGATATACCCCATCGGCAGGCGGATATGGGTAAGCTCGGCTTCTGCGACCGGGGCGACCTCTGTTTGCGCGCCACCGCAAGCAGCCAGCAAGAAGGCCAGCAGAAGGATGATGAAAATGATTGGACGTTTCGACATCGTTCTATTCCTTATGGATTGTTGAATAAAGATACAGGAGCGGCGGACGACCTCGCGGGTGATCCTGCTGATCGAGCCGATACCGCCTCCGAGGGATTTGCGCGATCAATCCTGCGCTCGTCGCTGCCAGGCCAGCAGGCGTGCCTCTATGCCTGCAACGATGCCATACAAGATCAAAGCCATACTGATCAACACGAATACAGCCACGAAAACCAGGGAGGTATCATACAGGCCGCGCCCCACGTTGATCAAGAAACCCAGGCCGCTGTCCGCTCCCACGAACTCGCCCACCACCGCCCCGATCACAACCAGCGTCGCTCCCACCCTCAGCCCGCCGAAGAACACCGGCAGCGCAGCGGGGATCTCCAACAGGCGCAAAGTCTGCCAGCGGGTGGCCTGCAGAGAACGCATCAGGGTATGTAAATCCTCTGGCGCGGCGCGCACGCCCACCACCGTATTCACCAGCACGGGGAAGAACACGATCAAAGCGGCGATCAACACCTTCGAGAGAATCCCCGGCCCGAACCAGATCACCAACAAGGGAGCAATCGCCACCAACGGCACGGACTGGCTGGCAACGATATATGGCGCCAGCAAACGCTCCATCCAGCGAGATTTGGCGATCAGATATCCCAATGTGGTGGCCGAGCTCACCCCCAGAGCCAATCCTGATAAGACTTCTTTTAGGGTTGTGACCAGATGACGGAATAAACTGCCATCCCCCACGATCTCCAGAAAGCGTTTCAGTACATCTCCCGGAGAAGGCAGGATGAAGCGCGGGAAATCTCCCAGCACGATCAGCAATTGCCAGGCGACCAGCATTCCCGCCATGGACACGAACAAGAGAATGATCCTTCGTGAACGCATCTTTCAGCTATCTCAGTAACCGCGTTTCTTAAAGGAACGCAGTTACTGGTGTAACAAAAAGCCCCGATGCAAAGCAAATCGGGGCATGACGAACAATCCAGACAAACCTGTGTGCCAGGAACGAAAACCCCGAAAACCTCAGTTTTCGGGGCAAGCGAACACACCAGCCTATACAGGCCAGCGCATCGCAACCTTCTACCATCCGGACTATACCGTCGGCCCCGGAGTTCCACCGGATCCTGTGCTTCGACTACACTCAGCACTCGCGGGCTTTACCGCCGGTCGGGAATTGCACCCTGCCCCGAAGGTGGTTATTTGATTACCAGCATTATACTCACCCCAAAATTCGGCGTCAATGGACGTTTGTCACTCCAGGTTCATTGCGCGGCCTCCAGCCGCAACCGAAATCATAATATGAATTCCACCTGACGGCATTTTCGGTTACAATATCCTCTGACCATTTCACCCAGCGAAGAATCGAGTTACCCCATGAATATAAAAACAGCATTCCTTCTGTTCAGTTTCAGCATTGTAGCGCTGACAGGCTGCAATCTGACCACCAGTGAAGAGGCGACCATTTCGGCAGATCAGGTGCTCACCGCGATCGTCCAAACCGTGGATGCCGCGCTATCGCTTACGCCGCC
>Ga0194125_10002288_pt1 | contig 31859 bp, 26 predicted proteins | sample TA2KigC250mmetaG_FD_148626 | JGI IMG/M metagenome (GOLD analysis project Ga0194125, IMG submission 148626) | Freshwater microbial communities from Lake Tanganyika, Tanzania - TA2015034 Kigoma Deep Cast 250m | ecosystem: Environmental > Aquatic > Freshwater > Lake | place: Tanzania: Lake...
TACGGTGAGCGTATCGAGCCCAACTGGTGGTGCAACATTGGGTTCTCCAAGTAGCGCAACAGTGACTATCGTGGAAGATGATCCACCACCCTCTGGACTTTTTACTGATATTTCTGCCTCACTTCCGGGTGTTAATTATGGCTTGGTTGCTTGGGGCGATTTCGACAATGATAGTGATTTAGATATTTTATTGACTGGTCAGCAAACGTCAGGACAGCGTATCTCAAAAGTCTATCGTAATGATGGTAGTAGTTTTACAGATATTACTGCGGCATTAGTAGAGGTTCTTAATGACGGTGAAAGCTCAGCGGTATGGGGTGATTATGATAACGATGGAGATTTAGACATTTTATTAACAGGGAATGGGTCGGGAGGTTTTGATGTTTCTAAAGTCTACAGGAATGATAATGGAAATTTTGTAGAAATATCTGTTTCACTTGTACCTGTTCGAAGCAGTTCAGCAGCCTGGGGCGATTATGATAACGATGGAGACTTAGATATCTTGTTGACTGGGTATTCGCCAGGTTCAGGCAATGTAAGCAAAATTTACCGCAATGATGGGAATGGCACTTTTACTGACATTAATGCTTCTCTCCCAGGAGTTAAAGAAGGCTCTGTTGCCTGGGGCGATTATGACAATGATGGAGACTTGGATATTCTTTTAGCTGGCGATTCAGATACTGGCTATATATCAAAGGTCTATCGCAATAATATTGTAGTAACGAATGCAATTCCCTCAACACCTTCAGGCCTTTCATCTTCCGTAACTGGTAGCTCAGTAACTCTAAGCTGGAATAAATCAACTGATAATCAAACCCAACAAAATGCGTTGACTTACAACTTACGAGTTGGAAAATCTTCTGGTGGTAGTGAGATAGTTTCACCTATGGCGAATCCCAGCACGGGCTACAGTCAACTATATGCACTCCTCCTGAAAATAAGTTCTATGCGACAACATTGCAAAGATGACTCTCATGAGCTTATGCGCTGTCGCAAATACTGCCTTTTTAAATGGTTGCCCCTCATTTCTTTTTTTGAAAAAGTATTTTTTGAACGTTGGATTATGATGGATCACTCTAACTGTCATAATCCAGATCACTCTCCTGAGATGCCGATTCCCTCTTTTGGATATCTTACTTGCGCCTTCATATTTGCCTGATTGATACACTGTAGGGTCAATTCCCGCAAATGCTATCAGGTTCTTGTGCGATGCGTAATTATCGATCCGCCCTATCTCCGATAGGAATGTGGTTGCTGTATTATTGCCGATGCCGTCGATAGAGGTGACAATCTTGAGATCCTCTACGATGGATGACTCGCAGTACTTCGTGATGGCCTTGGTCAACTCATCACGCCGCTTTTGAAGATGTAAAAGCGTGTCAATCTTCCCTGATAGAATTATCTCCTTCCCCGGGCTTACTGTTGCAATTGATTTACGTGCTATGTTGATGAGTTCCGCTGGCGTGAACCGTATCCGGCAACTGCACGGCTTTTCCTTCAATGTCTTTGCAACAATATTTGGCTTTGCCACACTCACAAGACGGGCGGAAGGAAATCGCTGTATGAAATGCAGCATTACCTTTGTAAAAGGGTTGCACGTGGACTCCAGTTCCGGGAATGTTGTATGAAGAAGCCTCCGGATCTCTACCTTTGTGGCAGATAACTGATGGCACAGGGATTCCCGCTCCCTGGCCATGTCTCTGATATCCTGCAGATCCTGAGAGACGGCAAGCTGCGTTACGGAATCCTTATGTGCAAGGATAAAGTGGGCTATAGTGCTTGCGTCCTTCTTGTCTGTCTTTGTTTTCCTAAGAGAGAGCTTAGCAAAGTTTGCGATGAGAAGAGGGTTTATGACAACTGTCTCGATACCCTTTGCCGAAAGAAAAGAATACAGATTGATGTGATAACATGCCGTGGACTCCATCGCGGCAACAACGTTTTCATAGCTATCGCTGTTGGCCTCAATTGCCTTCAGAAGTTCGCTAAACCCGGTACCATCCATATCAAAGGAAATTTCAAAACGACTTTTGCCATGGTCATCAATCCCATGGGCAGATGACCTGTCCTTTGAAATGTCTATCCCTACATAAAGCTTACCCATACATTACCTCCTCCTTCTGATTTAGGATCAGGCAGGGTATGCCTCCAAACCAATCCTCCTGCGTAACAAGGGCTTAAACACCCAATCAACTTATCATGGTTTAAGGAGGCAGGGAACAGACTGTAGTCAGGGCTCAGTGGCCCAGGAAGGACTAAGCTCTCCTGCCTTTACCATAGTTCTTTTATAGCACATCTGTAGGTAGGAGGAAGGTTCCAAAATTAGGAAATACAAATCATGGGAATAGTTGGACAATAAAAAATTTACCAGTAGGAACATATTATTGGAGCGTTCAAGCGATTGATAATGTATTTGCGGGTTCTGTTTTTGCAGTAGAACAAAGTTTTACTATTACAACCTGCCCAACGCCTGGGGTTTCTTCAAATCCTTTTCCTTCCGATGGGGCAACAGGGGTATCAACCAATCCGACCCTTAGCTGGACAAGTGCTACCAATACAGATTCCTATGATGTCTATTCCGGGACTTCCACTAATCCGCAATATGTAGGCAACACCACCAGTGCCTCTTATCCGCTTTCCGGCCTTAATGCCAATACTACCTATTACTGGAAGATCGTTGCTAAGAATACCTGCGGAGTCTCTGCTTCCAGCGCCGTGTGGAGCTTTACTACTAATATCCCACCTCAGGGTAATATTTTGATAGATAATGGGAATAAGTATACAAATTCTTTGAATGTATCTTTATCTCTGACAGCTACCGATGATAGTGGAACAGTATTCGAGATGCAGTTCAGCAATGATAGTACAAACTGGTCTTCACCTGAGACTTATGCAACAACGAAGGCATGGACACTGACTGCTGGGGATTGAGACAAGACGGTTTATGTAAAGTTCAAGGACAATGACGGAAACTGGTCAGGTATATATAGTAATACCATCATTCTTGACACTACTGCACCAGATACATCAATTGACAGCAAGCCTACAAATCCTTCTGTTTCAGGCAATGCAAGTTTTACCTTTAGTTCAAACGAGACTGGTTCTACATTCCAATGCAAGCTCGATACCGGGAATTATGAAGGATGTATTAGTCCAAAGACCTACAATGGACTATCTGACGGCAGTTATACATTTTATGTCAAGTCAATAGACCCGGCAGGCAATCAGGATTCAACCCCCGCAACATACACATGGGTCGTTAATACTCAATATCCTCTAAGCTTCTCAGACAGCGGCATCCAGTGTGTAGAGAGGGTTGGTGGCGGCAGTGACAGCGATAACCTCGAAGGCGGCAAACCAAAAGCGGATGTGGAGTATGAATTCAGGGTTACAGTAAAAGATACCCTTGGAACGCCAGAATATGTGAAACTCTTCCTGACGCAGAGGAACAGTCCAGTTTCAGGCGAATTTACAGGATTTACCATGAACTGCACCGGAAGCTTCAGCACCGGAGCAACATGCACCTATGCGACAAAACTCGGTGCTGCAGCAGTCCACAAGTTCTATTTTGAAGCAAAATCTTTAGATGGTGAAACTGTTAAATATCCAGAGTCTGACTATATAACAGGTCCAGTTGTTCAACTACTCACAGGTTACAATCTCGCAGGTATTCCAAGGGATATAAATAGTGCAAACCTGAATGGTTCACAGGCTTTTGGCAGTTCCACAACATACAGGTGGGATGCCAGCGATGGCTATTATAAACTTGTGACGAATGCAAATCCTGTAAAGACAGGTGAAGGTTACTTCTCCCTGAGGAAAAACAACACCTTATATGAACTTATAAATTATGGTGATATTCAGGCGAATGAATACACATACAAGCTCGATGCTGGCTGGAATATCATCAGCAGTCCATACGCAGGCAATGTAAAACTCTCAGATATAAAGGTGCAGAAAGGTTCTGAAACACCAGTTACATGGGAGCAGGCAATAACAAATAACTGGATTGTGAATGCTATCTACTATTACAAGGGTAGTGATTGGGGAAGTACATATGATTATGAGACATCACCAGAAGCAACCCTTGTACCGTGGATGGGTTATTGGATTAAGCTCAATAAGGAAGATGATACATATTATCTGGTGATACCGAAACCGCAATAATAGGAGTAAGGGATAAGGATTAAAGAGGTCAAGGGTGTGATAAATAGTTACTTCTGGCTACAAATTATTGAACTCTTCTATGGTGAGTCCTGCCTGATATATCAGCTTTCTGAGCAGACCGGGGCCAAGTTCATCGTGCTGAGGTATGGATAATGTCCATTGATATCCAGGTTTTGTCATCATTACATGAGAGCCTTTTTGGCGAACAGCAGACCAACCTGCTTTCTGAAATTTTCGGACGGCTTCAGAACCAGAACAGGGTTTTAAGGTTTTGCCCATTAAACTGCAACTTCGACAAGTCTGGAGGGGTCAAGAGACAATTTGGATTCCATCACCTCAAGCCATCCTTCAACAGCCTCCTTGATATTGTTAATGGCTTCTTCATAAGTCTTCCCCTGAGAAAGACATCCAGGAAGCGCAGGTACCTCGGCAACATAATACCCCGCTTCATCCTGTTCAATTATTACACGCAGTTTCATTCAGTCTCCTCCTTCAGGAAATATTTGATTGAAATTTATCATATAAACATCTTTTTGTCAAAACAGGTATGTAAAAAAAAGGATTAATAGAGAATTAAAGAGATTGCTTCGCCTTTGGCTCGCAATGACAGAGAAAGAGAGCTCCAATGACAAAGGTGAAGGGCTCGCAATGACAGGAAAAGAAGGGAGAAGAATTGATATGAGAGAAAAGATAGCAATTATTACAGCATCACTTTTGCTTTTATTATGTAGTATTGTCTTTGCATCCGATGGATGGCAAACAGATATAAAGGTAAGTGTGCTGAATGCAGAAAACAGGCTAACTATTGGGCAAAAACCTGATGCTACAGACGGTATAGATGGAAGGTACGATATACCAGCATTCCTTGCAGGAGACATACAGGCATACATAGAGCTTAATGGTGAACAATACTGGAAAGATATAAAAGGGATATGTACCCAAGCTTGCACGAAACAATGGGACATATTTATAGAGTCTGAATTAGAGGGGAAGACAATTAATCTCAAATGGAATCCTTTGGAATTGCCACTTGACATGAACATAACGCTTACGGACACTGTTACAGGTACAGTAATAGATATGAAGAAACAATCGAGTTATACCTATGAGAATACAGGGGAAAGACAATTCGTAATAGAGGTGCAGCAATGAAACAAATTCAAATTGTACATACTCAATATGTCATTGCGAGGAGCGAAAGTGACGAAACAATCTCATCATCTTTTGAGATTGCCACGTACCCTTCTGGTGCTCGCAATGACAGAAAGGGCAATGCTTTTCAAATTCTTTTGCACAATTTTGGAGTATTAGCATCAATATTAATCCTACTTTTCAGTTCAAGCTCAAAAGTTTTTGGTGATAATCCGCCGCTGCCGCCTGAAGTAAAGCTTACAGCAAATCCATCAGCTATAGATTTTGATGGTGTAACTATTGGTTCATCTTCAGAAAAGACACTCACAGTAATGAATGAGGGGAGTGTAATACTGACCATCGGGACAATACCAACTCTACCAGATCCACCATTCAAGATTGTAACAGATAGTTGTTCAAATAATAGTCTTGATCCAATTGCTCCAAACAATTCCTGCTCAATAAAATTTAGATTTACCCCACAGACATCTGTGAAATACGATACAAATTTAAACATATCTTACAAAGACCCTGATGATAATGAATATAATTTATTCATTGCACTTACAGGCAAAGGTGTAACACCTTCCTTGAAAGTCACAGGAGGCGGCGGAGGAGGCTGTTTTATAGCAACAGCAGCCTATGGCTCATATCTTCATCCTGATGTCAGGGTGTTGAGGGAGTTCAGGGACAGATGGCTTATTGCAAATTTCACATTGCAAATTGCAGAATTCAAAATTGAAATTCCGAATATAATCGGAAGGGCATTTGTGAAATTCTACTATACAGTTTCTCCGCCAATTGCAGATTTCATAGCCAGGCATGAATCCTTGAGGCCAATTACAAGGGTAATACTTACGCCTATTGTTTATACGGTACAATACCCGCTACTCACCGGGTTTGTTGTAATGATATGCGGATTCGTATTAATTATAAGAAAAAAGCTCTTCATTTGACAGTCTTAAAGATACTCTGATAAGCTGAAACTGCTATGTTTCCTTTTTTTGTAGCAGCAAAGACGATTTCCGATGCATGGTTTCAACTCATTTACAACCTCTTTGACTACGCCTATGAGCAGAAGATACAAAAAGGCTCATTTGAGAATGAGCAATACCGGCTCCAGTATCCAGGCATAACCGTGTATATTGAGCACCCCTATTACGAAATGATACCAACCATGCCTCCGAACTCCTGTATCCCTGCTCCGACAACGCAGGAATATATAGAGGATTATTTTGTGAACTACCTCATGAATCCCGAACTTGCTGAGAACGAGACGTATAGGTATGCAAGCAGAATCAACAGCAAGATGCCAGAAGGGGGGACACAACTTGAACGTGTTATAGACATGCTTGGGAAAACTCCTCTTACGAATCAGGCTGTTATTGAAGTAGGAACCCCTGAAGATCTTGATATATGTTATGGAAAGGATGGAAAGCTTGACCCACCATGCCTGAGGTTACTGGACTTTAAAGTTATTCCAGTTAATAATGATCTAATCTTGACAGTCAGCGCATATTTCAGGTCATGGGATTTGTGGGCAGGTTTTCCTACAAATCTCGGTGGGATAGAGCTTTTAAAACAGTTTGTCGCTGGAGAAACTTCTCTCAAGAATGGCCCTATATATGCGTATAGCGCTGGCGCGCATATTTACGGCTATCAAGAGGAAATTGTACGATTAAGGACATTGAGGGTTAATAAGAATACAGGCGCGGCATAGTATTTTCGCTCATTCTCGGTCGTACCGACCTCCGAGGGCTTTTGCCTCTTGATTTTTACCGAGGGGTCGCATCGACAATCCGCTTAAATACTACGCCGCTTGTATTATAAATAGTTAAAGAATCAGGTTTTCTAAACTGGCAAGCTTATCGTAAAAGTCGTTCCCTTTCCAGGGTCACTTTCTACAGAAATCGTCCCCTTGTGATCCTGGATTATCTTCTGTGCAAAGGTGAGACCGAGTCCCGGGCCATAAATTTTTGAGGTAAACAAAGGGTCAAAGATGCTCTTGAGCTTATCTTTCGAGATACCTTTTCCTGTATCAGATATAGTTACTATCACATTTTCATTCTCTATCCTACTTACAATCTTCAACTCTTTAGTACCTGCCTCCATTGCTTCAAGAGCATTTTTGATAAGATTACATAGTGCCTTTTTTAGAAGTTTTTTGTCTGCATTGATTAAAGGAAGATTATCCGTTAATTCAGTTTGGACGTGAATAGCCTTTTGTGAAAAATCCTGTTCAAAAACAGTGAGGGATTCTTTGATTACATCAGTTACATTTGTAGGCTCTTTATATGACACAGCCATGCTTTTTAACTCAATAAGCTGCTTAATCATGCTTTCAAGTATGGCTACGTCTTCTATGATAATTTCCATATACTTTTTGTTGGGATCATCATCAGGAAGCTTATTATAGACCTTGCGTGCAAACCCTCCAATGGCAGTAAGGGGATTTCTTATCTCGTGTGCAACCTGATCCATCATCTGTTCCAGCGCACCTGACTTTTCCTCTACCACCTTTTTCTCATGCGTTGCCTTCAGGGAAAGTAATGACCTGATTCTCGCAGAAAGTTCCTTGTAGTCAAATGGTTTGGACATATAATCATCTGCCCCGATATCAAGACCTTTTACCTTATGTTCAACCTCACCCTTTGCAGTGAGCATAAGAATAGGAATATATTTGGTTTTTTCGTCTGATTTAAGCCTTTGACAGACCTCATAGCCATTTATTTTCGGCATCATAACATCGAGGACGATTAAATCAGGATTATATTCTGCAACCTTTTGAATGCCTTCTTCGCCGTTGTAAGCTTCTGCTGTGTCGTACCCTTCAGAGTGAAATCTCTTTTTCAAGAGATCTACGGTATCTTCAGCGTCATCTACAATCAATATCTTACTTGTCTTCTCCACCCAAGACACTCTCCCACTTGCCTCTCAGGTAAGCCTTTACCTGATCGGGTAATTCACGCACATTAATAGGTTTTGAGATATATCCTTCAAATCCTGCAACGATGATTTTTTCTCTGTCTCCTTTCATTGCGTGGGCAGTTAAGGCTACGATGGGAATATCTCTAAACTCCTCTTGGCTTTTAAGCCTTTTTGTAACTTCGTAACCATCAATTTTTGGGATTGAGATATCCATCAGGATCAGGTCAGGTCTTTCAGCCATTGCTTTTTCTATTGCATCTTCTCCATCAACTGCCTCAACAGTGAGGTAGCCCTTATTCTTCAGAACCTTCACAACAAGTTCCCGGCTATCCTCATTGTCTTCAACTATTAATATCTTCTTTGGCATGGTTGTTTACCTTCCAATGTTTTTGCAACTTTTATTATATAGAATCAACATGTTTCTCGAATACTTCTTTTTTCAGGGGAAGGGTAAAACAGAATTTACTGCCCTCTCCATATTTACTCGTTACCCAGATCACACCTTTATGCAATGCTACCAGTCCACTGGTGATACTGAGCCCGAGGCCTGCACCTTCGTATTGACGCACGGTAGAGACATCTACCTGTGTGAACTTATCAAAGATCTTGCCGATATCCTCCTCTTTTATCCCTATTCCTGTATCCTCTACACAGACTTCTGTAAATATAGGGAGCTCTCCAGGTTTAATACCCCGCTCAGAGGGCTTAGCGCTTATGGTTATACCCCCCTTAAGGGTGAACTTAATGGCATTGGATAACAGGTTTGTCAAAATCTGTTTGATCCTGGCCTCATCACCATAAATGAGAGGTAGGTTCTCATCTATATTAATAGTAAGTGTAAGTCCCTTCTGTTTTATTAGAGGTTCAAAGGTAGGGATAACAGACTCAGTTAACCATTTCAGGTCGAGCTCCATCGGTTCCAATTTTATTTTCCCTGACTCTATCCTGGATATATCGAGGATAGCATTTATCAGTTGCAGGAGGTGTCTGGCATTAACTGTTACCTTCTTGAGGCTCTTTTCCTGGTCTTCATTAATAGGGCCGTCAACCCTGTCTAATAATAGTTCTGTATAGCCGATGATAGAATTCATAGGGGTACGGAGTTCATGAGACACGTTGGCTAAGAAAGCGGATTTTAGTTTATCCAGTTCCTTGAGCTCCATTTTATCTCTTTCTAATTGCTCTATGAGATGGGTCCTTTCCGCCACAGAGCTTGCTAATTCCTCCTTATCCTGCGATATTTTCAGATATGATCTGTATACCCAGATGAAGAAAAGAGTCAGGGTAGCTACTAAAAAACGGATAGAGGTATTAAGACTTCCACCAATTGCATCCAGATAGAGGTAGTCCCAGATATATCGGTTTCCTGTTGGGATAAGTACGTGCTTTAAAATATGGCCTAAGGACCTGCTTATTGAGAACATAAGATATGTAGAGGAAAGCAACACCATGTAGTGCCAGAGCGGATTTTCTCTGTCCCTTTTGTAGAGTTTTACACTGGTAGTAAGGCACAGTATTGAAAGCGTTATAAATATGATGTTTCCTGTGATATCAGAGAGCAGAATCGGAAGGAGCGGGAGAATCGCAGGGGCAAAATACCGGACCTCTTTTTTTTCTTCTTTCAGTTGCTCTCTCAGTCCAATATAAAAGAGGAGCATTGCGACATTGAGAAGTATAAAATCGCATCTTCCCATGTAATAGATATATTCAGGACCTTGAACGAGTATCTTCATTCTGAAATACTCCCATCCCTCTATTTCTCCTATTCTCTGGGGTGGCCACCATGCCTCTGCAAAACGACTGATGAGTATATCTATATCCCATATGATAAAAAATATTACCGCGAGAAAAAGGTATCTCCAGCCCCTTTCTTTATGCAGACGGTGAGAGACAATAACCCACAAAAAGATAAGTAGGGCGATTAAATAGAAGATGCACCCTATCTGGTGGGTGTAGATTGCAGGATATTCGTGGGGTACATAACCCCAGGCATTGAGAGGGAATAAAATGAATAAGAGGAGAAGTGTTAAAAATTTCATGGAGTTTTCATTGATCCGTACTCATCTTGCTGATAGTATCCTTGAGTTCCTTTAAAAGATCCTCTTTGGTGAGAACAACCTTGTTTAATATCCCGTGTATCCTGCCGTTGAGATCGTCTATTTCTTTTTCCGATAGGTCTTTCTGGGTAAGAACAATAAGGGGTATCTCTTTGACTCTTTTTTCAGTCTTGAGGTACTCGATTACATCAAAACCAGTTTCAGGCATTGTTAGATTTAATACGATCAGGTCAGGCCTGAAGTCCTGTATAGATTTTATTGCATCCTCACTGTTGTATGCTGTTGTCACCTGGTATTCTGCCTCTTCAAGGACATTGCCAATTAATCTTACTGTTTGGGGATCATTGTCAACGATCAACACTCGTTTTATCTTTGCTGTCTTCTCAAGTTTTTTTAGTTTTCTCAATAGAATGTGTTTTTCTACAGGTTTGATTATATACTCTGCAGCACCAAGGCTAAAACCTAACCGCTGGTCATCCACAATTGAAAGGACGATCACCGGAATATCCTGTGTTTCGGGGTCTTTTTTTAATTCCCTGAGTACCTGCCATCCATCCTTCGTTGGCATCATGATATCCAGGGTAATTGCCATGGGTTTCATCTCTTTCGCTTTTTCCACTGCTCCTTCGCCTGTGAGGAGGCCGATGACCTTATAATCTTCACCTAAATATTTTCTTATGATATCAATAGCCTCTAAATTATCATCGATAGCCATCACGGTCTTTTTTGCACCTTCTCCGCCTCTTGATTCAATGGATGTATATTCTTCTCCAGGTTTTGCTACAATGCTTTGAATAAGCTCACATCCTTTACAGAAATCTACCTTTTCTGGATATGCAGCTATTTTCATGCCTGTGCAATGTGTTCCCATGATTAACCAACATCTGCCTTCCTTGCTCCCATAGGCAGGACAACTTGGCTGTCCGCAACGTATATATTCCCAGCATCGTATTGGTTTTCCTCCGTATTCCAGTTCTTTTAAAAAATCAACAACAGGTCTTCCAAAATAATCGGCTAAGGCTTCAGCTACTCTTGTCTCAATTATTGGCTCAGCAGGTTTTTCGAGTATTTCTTTCTTTAAAGGAAGGGTAAAACAAAATTTACTGCCTTCTTCAACCTTACTCGTAACCCATATGATACCTTTATGTAAAGATACCAGTCCTCTGGCAATACTGAGTCCAAGACCCGTACCTTCATACTGACGAACTGAGGTAAGGTCTACCTGTACAAATTTGTCGAAGATCTTACCGATGTCTTCTTCCTTAATTCCTATGCCTGAATCTTCAACGCAAATTTCCATAAATAATGGTGGCTCATCAGGTTTGATACCCCTTTCAGAAAGCATTGCTGATATGATAATCCCACCTTTATGAGTAAACTTGACAGCATTTGATAAGAGGTTTATGAGAATCTCTCTTATCCTATCGTCATCACCGTATATGAGAGGTAATCCCTCAGAAATATCTATAGTAAGCGAAAGGCCTTTGAGTTTCAACTGGGGTTCAAAGGTGGGAAGGACAGTTTCAACTACCCGTTTAAGATCAATTTCTTTCGGATTTAATTTTATCTTCCCGGCTTCTATCTTCGAAATATCGAGGATGTCATTAATCAATTGAAGGAGATGTCTTGCATTATTTGCCACCTTTCTTAGACTCTTTTCCTGGTCTTCGTTAATGGGACCATCAACCCCGTCTACTAATAAATCCGTATAACCGATAATTGCATTCATTGGAGTGCGAAGTTCGTGAGACATGTTAGCTAAGAATGTAGATTTTAGCTTATCAAGTTCTCTGAGCTCTTTGTTAGCCCTTTCCAGCAATGTTAAAAGCTTGGTCCTTTCGTTTAATAAAGCTGTTTTTCTCTTGTTTTCCTCTTCTAATTTTTTGCTGAATGAAGAGACGCTTTCGACCATATAATTAAAGGCCTTACCAAGGATTCCGATCTCGTCTTCGGTCTTCACATCCACAGAAACAAACATGTCTCCTTCTGCAAACTTTTTTGCTTTTTCCGCCAGGCTCTCAACAGGATGCCGTACTAACCTGTTCACCATGAGATAGATAAGAACGACTGCAATAGGTATGAGGAATAGCACTATTATTAATGTACGGTTCCGCTGTGCTACAACCTGAGCATATGTTCGCTCAGCATCAAGCTTCACTACGATGCCACCAATGACCTTTCTTGAAGAGCCATGACAGTGATAGCAATCCTTTTCGTTCGGAATTGGTCGAATTATAACGAGATGTCTTCTTCCGTTCGCAATATCTTCAAAGGGTTTTCTTGGATCAAACCGTGGTTCAATGCCTGTTTTTAACGTTTCTGTCAGTGTCCGCAAGATGGTTTGATTATTAATGGAATCTGCTACCCTTGTTTTTAATTTTTCTGTATGTGTTGTATAGACAATCTCCTGGTCGAAATCACAGATAAATACCTGCACATCTCTCATCTTTTTTCGTATGTCTGATAATTCTCTTTTTATAGCCTCGCTATCTCCTATCTCCATTGGATACTTTATGCCGGCATAGATGGAGTCAGCCAGCTCACTGCTGAGCGAGGTCGCAATTTCTAACCTGTCTTTCGTGCCGAAGTATATTCGCATGTAGATTTCGGCTAACAGTACCAGCAATATAATGATAAGCATGGCAGCCATTATCTTGTAACCCAGGTGCTTTTTTATTAAACCAAACATTCTGTCCCCTTATTCCTCACTTTTCACTTTTACTAAGAAGACCATAAGTAAAACGACATCTTTTTGTCATTCTGGCTCGTCCAGAATCCTTCTCACCTATTCCGTCATTCCGACTTGTTCGGAATCCTTCTCTTAAGAAAGATTCCAGACAAGCTGGAACGACAAGCGGGAATGACAGACAAGTATTCTTACTTATGATCTCCTTAGTAACTTATTTAATGTGCCCCTCCGTGAATCATGGGCTTATACCTGAATGCCTTGACCCTTTCCGTGGTGTGACAATCTTCGCAATCTTTCATGGTCATACGCCTCTTTGTGTCTTTAGGACTCCCTGTCTTCACATGGAACTCGCCAGGGCCATGGCATACCTCACAGCCTGCATTCTTCAGATGAGGCGTCTTTTCGGGACTTATAAAACCTCCTGGTTTGCCATATCCTGTAGTATGGCAGTGATAGCAACCTTTGATCTCCTCTTCTGTCAACCCTTTTTTTACCCTTTGAATGCTCTCGAATGACCTACTCTTTCTGGCATAAGTCATAAAGCTCTCATATTCGTCCTTATGGCAATCCTTGCAGGTATCGGAACCAACATATTTAGGTGGTTGTTTTTGGGTTTGACCGGGACTGAAAGATGGATTCAACAGAACAGATATAAGCAGGATAGTTATGGTAAATAACGTTTTTTTCATTGAAAATCTCACAAAATAAGATACTGTTATTATACCTAATTTTCCTTTTATTAGTGGAAAGGGGTCAGCCCTTGAAAATTGACATTATTATTTCTGCTTCTCTGTCCCACCTCTTTTGTAGCTTTTTATCTCCTTCTATTTTACTTAACATCCTCTTATATTTGTGTGTTATTCCTGAAGGACTTAATCCTCCTATCTTTTCTGATATCTCACTGTTTAAAGAAGATGTGTGCTCTTTTGAAAGATAAATAAACATCTCCCTGCTTTGCTTTAACTCTGTACTGATCTTATTTTCCTTCCTCAATTCCTTTAATTGATAGTATGCACATACCCTTTTGTATAATTCGTTTATATTTATTTTGTCAGTAAATATCCTCTTTGCTGTTACTTCTTTTAAAGGTTTATCTTTCATTATATTCTTGATTGCATTTTTAACAAACTCCTTGCTACCAAGTATAGCCTGTCCCACTATCCTTTCTACAGGATACCTCGGTGGATTCTCTATCCCTGCCTCCACGAATTCCTTGTATTTCTTTTGCGATGCATTAAATGTTTTTCCATACTCATCTAATAACCACGCTATGTTTAGCCACTCAGGACTCTTCCATTGTCCTATATAATACCGATAGCTGCTCCACTGATAATCATCAGGTAACTTTACTATGGTTGCCCTTACAGGATTTAAGTGTATGTACCTGCTAAGCTCTAATAAATACCCTTCTTTCTCTATACACAGTGATTTATATCTTCCTGCAAAAACATGTCCTATCCATCCTCTGTCTCTTCTCAGATAACTCCCATAACTCGATCCGATAAAATGCATAAATCTGGTAAGTCTTCCATCTGGTATCGACAATAACAAATGATAATGATTGCCCATCAAGCAATAGGTATACAGTTGTATGTTGTACTTTTCTACACCTTTTTTGAGTATCTCAAGAAAATATTCCTTATCCCTGTCTTCTGAAAAGATGTAATCGCCTTTGTTTCCTCTTGACAGGATATGATATATAGCGTCCTCATATTCCACCCTTAATGGTCTTGCCATGGTGTATATTTTATACATTATACAACTCTAATTATTTTGTCAATAATCAAGGGCTGACCCCAAATTTTTTTGGATATGGTGTATTATACATACATGGCATTTGTAATTGCCCTGGCAGGGAAGGGTGGTACAGGGAAGACGAGTATTGCGGCACTCACCGTGCGTTATCTTATTCAGTACAAAAGAGGTCCTGTGCTTGCGGTAGATGCAGATTCAAATAACTGTCTCAATGAGGCACTCGGAGTTGATGTCCATACAACCATAGGCAGATTGAGAGAAGAGTCGCTTCATACAATAAGGAGTGGTTCTGAAAGGCCCGGCGGGATGTCAATGGAACAACTCTTTGACTATCAGATTCAGCAATCAATCATAGAGTCGAAAGGATTCGATTTAATCGTTATGGGAAGACCTGAAGGCCCTGGATGCTATTGTGCGGCAAACAATATCATAAGAAAATATGTAGATAAACTCTCTGAGACGTACAACTATGTTGTTGTAGACAATGAAGCTGGCATGGAGCATCTGAGCAGAAGAACGACTCACAAGGTTGATTTGCTGTTCATAATCAGTGATCCAACGGTGAGAGGCATCCAGACAGCAAAAAGAATTTATGATTTGATTGATGAGCTTGAGCTTGAGATTAACAGGCGTGTTCTGCTTATCAACAGGGTATATGGCGATAAGGGGGAGGGACTGAAGAGCCTTGCCGGGAATGCCGGACTTTCTGTTGCAGGGATTGTGCCTCAGGACAATATTGTATTTGAATATGACCTTCAGGGCAGGCCAATTTTTCAACTACCAGAAGATTCACAGGCAGTCAGGACAGTATTCAACATCCTCGATTCACTGAATATCCCTTACCCTAAAAAAGATTTAGAAATAGAGAGAAAGAAGAAGAACCCTCGTGGTTAAAGGTTTCAGGTGATATATAATATCACCCAAAAGGTGAAAACCTAAAAACCAGGAGGGTAAAAAGATGATACAACAAACAATATTTCCATTCAAGTTAGAAATCACGAGGGAGAAATTAACGGCACGGGGTGGGTTAGCGTTGATGGCTGAGTTTAATCATGGGATTGGATTAAGAGAGCTAACGGATAGGTATTTACCATCTCCCGGAAGTAATCGTGGATTTAATCCCTCAGTCTTTGTAGACACGCTGGTGTTGATGCTGCAAGGCGGTGGCAGGAGTTTTGAGGATCTAAGGGAATTAAAATACGAAGAAGGATTAATGAAGCTGATCGATATTAATAGTATCCCTGACCCTGATAGTGCAGGAGACTGGTGCCGGAGGATGGGTAACTTACATACAGGACAATTGGGATTAAAGGGATTAGGAGAAGTAAGAGATAAACTCAATCACAGGATGATGAAGAGGGACAAGACAGAGGCATACACATTAGATGCGGATGCGATGGAGATAATAGGAGAGAAGGCAGATGCTTTTTATACATATAAAGGCAATAAAGGGTATATGCCGATGATTGGATTTTTATATGAACTTAATCTTTGCATATACGATGAATTCAGAGAGGGCAATACAGCACCTGCTTTTGGGCAGAGGGGGTTTTACCAGGAATGCAAGAGACGGATGCCCAAGGGTAAGAGAATAGGATACTATCGAGCAGACAGCGCCTCATATCAGGCGGAATTAATAAATGACTTAGAGGCAGACGGAGTTAAATGGGCAATAACAGCAGATTTAGATCATGCGGTGAAGACATTGATAGCAACAATTCCAGATAATAAATGGAAAGAGCCTGTAGAAGGTTGTGGTTATGAAATAGCAGAGGCGGTTCATACAATGGAAGATACAAAGAAGGCATTTCGTCTTGTAATAAAGAGAGAATTACGGAAGCAAGAGAACTTATTTGAGATGGGGAGATATTTCCATCATGCAGTAGCAACTAACTGGGATGAGGAAGAAAAGGATGCTAATGAAGTACTTCAATGGCATAATCAGAGGGGACAGGCTGAGAACTTCAACAAAGAACTAAAGAATGGATTCGGTATGGAGCGAATGCCATGTGGACAGACAGAAGCCAATGCAGTATTTTTCAGGATAGGAGTAATAGCATATAATCTTTTTATAGGGTTTAAGAGGCTCTCGTGTCCTGAGTCATGGATTAAACATACGATAGCAACATTTCGCTGGAAGATGGTTCAAGTAGCAGGTCGGGTAGTGAGACATTCTAAAAGTATTATTTTAAAGCTGGCGGTAGATATAGAGAAATTAGAGTTATTTAAAGGGATAAGAGGAAAGATTTTTGAGTTGAGTTTAGTTCTTGATGGATAAGAAAAGACAAACATATTGCTGTGCTAATGAATGAAAAGAAACAGAAGGAGTGGTATGTCCCTAAGGGGGTAAAAAGGTATATATAGGACGGTATTTTCTTGCAAAAGAGATTTCAGGTGCTAATTTGACAGAAGTAAATACCATATAGTTAAAAAATTACCCCTGAATCTCCAATGGTAGGATAATCTTTAAATTCTATATCGGGATTTGGGCCTTAACACCCTCTTTACGGAGGGAAAATTTTATGGTATAGTGTTGTACTCTAACTCTTTTTTAGATAAAATAATGAGAAAAAATTTCTTATACCATATTTTTCACCTCACAATGCCTCACCAAAAAATGAAAGGAGTGTGTGAGCAATGCTTATTATCGGCGAAAAGTTAAGCATCATAGCCAAAAGGGTCAGGGAAGCCATGATGAAAAAAGACAAAGCACCCATTCAGGAAATTGCGACTGCTCAGTGGAAGGCTGGTGCAGGCATGATAGATGCGAATATAGGACCTGCGGAAGATGGCGGAGATGAATTGATGCACTGGATGGTTACCACAATCCAGGAGGTTGTTCCACTTCCGATATGTCTCGATACAACAAATTATAGTGCAATAGAGGCTGGTCTCAAGGTACATAATAACGAATGGGGGAGGCCACTTATTAATTCCACATCGAATGACCCTGAGAGGTTTCCAATGCTTGAACTTGCAGCAAGATATAATGCCCGGATAATTGGCCTCACCGTTGGTAAGGGTGGACTGCCTGCAGATGCAGAGGAAAGAGCAGCCATTGCGGCAGAGATTATGGCAAGGGCTATGGAGTATGGACTCTCGCTTGAAGACCTCTATCTTGACCCCCTTGTTCTTCAGATAGCAACATCACAGGATCATGCATTAAAGGTCATCAAGGCAGTAAAGATATTTCAAGAGCTGAATGATCCACCTATGAAGACAGTAGTAGGTCTGAGTAATGTGTCAAATGGTTGTCCAAAGCATTTGAGGCCTGTGCTGAACAACTATTTTCTTTCACTGTTGATGTATGAGGGTTTGACGGCTGTTATAGCAGATCCGCATGATATTGTCCCAACAGTCAAAACGATAGATGTTATCCTGGGCAGAACACTGTATGCCCATTCGTATCTGGAAATGTAAAGATGAGGATTAAGGATTCAAGGATTAAAAGGGCAAAGTAAATACAAATTAATTAATAGCTAAAATTCTTTACTCCTTTAATCCTCTAATCCTGTAATATTGAGGAGGAGACATGGCTTTTACCCCACTAAAAGAGACTTACCCGGGAAAGGTTTATTCCGTCACAATCGGTATGGGTAATAAGGCGGTCACCTTTGGAGGTGAGAATGTCCTGCCATTTCATGCCTTTGAAGGTATAGTGCCGAATAAACCTGTTGTTGCTTATGAAATACAGGATATGCCGCCTGCAGACTGGCCCGAGAATGTTCGGAAGCCATATGAAGGTGTTTCAGATGATCCGGTTACATGGGCGAAGTACTGTCAGGATGTTCTGAAGGCAAGGGCTATAGCGCTCAGACTGATAAGTACACACCCTGATAGAGAGAACCGCTCACCTGAAGATGCGGCAAAGACCGTCAGTGATGTCCTTTCTGCAATTGATATCCCTTTGATTATCCTTGGCAGTAACCATGCTGAAAAGGATGCATCTGTGCTGGTTGCTGCAGCAGGAGCTGCAAAAGACCGGAACTGTATTATCGGTAAGGCACAGGAGGCGAATTATAAGACGATTGCTGCTGCTGCAATAGCTAACAATCACAAATTGATTGCCATGTCTGAGCTTGATATAAATCTCTCGAAACAGTTGAACATCCTTGTTACACAGATGGGTTTTGACAAGGAGAGATTAATTACAGACCCGATGTGCTCGGCCCTCGGATATGGCCTTGAATATACCTATTCGGTTATGGAGAGGATAAAGCTTGCGGCACTTGCACAAAATGATGCAACCATGCAACAGCCGATGTTAGGTGATATAGGGATGTATGTCTGGAAGGTGAAAGAGACGCAGGCAAGCGAAACGGATTTGCCTCAGTGGGGTTCTGTCGAAGAAAGGGGGATAACATGGGAGGCTGTTACAGCAACATCCCTGCTTTTAGCTGGTGCCGCGCTTCTTATCATGTGGCACCCGAAGGCTATTGAGGCAGTAGAAAAGGTTATTGAGGAACTGATTTGATTTGAGATTTATGATTTCAGATTTAAGACTTCAAATCTTCAATATTCAATCTAAAATCTAAAATAGGAGGCGAGATGGCTCTAACCGGTGTTGAAATATTTAAACTCCTACCAAAAACAAACTGTAAAAAATGCGGATTCCCCACATGTCTTGCGTTTGCAATGAAACTTGCCCAGAGGCAGACTTCTTTAGACTTATGCCCTGATGTTTCTGAAGAGGCGAAACAGAAATTAGGGGAGGCATCTGCTCCTCCGGTAAGGCCGATTACATTTGGCATAGGGGACAAAGCATTAAAGATGGGGGAAGAGACCGTGCTTTTCAGGCATGACAAACGGTTTGTGAACCCATGTGTCTTTGCACTTGAAATAAAGGATACCCTATCAGATGACGAAATAAAGAATAAGATCGAAGAGGTTCTAACCTCAGAAATAGAAAGGGTAGGGCAGAAACTGAGGGTTGATGCAATAGCACTTATGAATGACTCAAATGATGTAGGGAGGTTTGAGAATGCTGCAAAGATTATCGCAACTGGGGCACCAGACGTTCCGGTAATAATCTGCACAGACAACCCCCAGGCTGCTGATGCAGTAATAAAACTCTTTACAGATAAAAAGCCAATCCTCTACGGAGCAGATTCAACAAATGCAGAGGCTATGGCTGAAATTGCTAAAAAATATAAGTCAATTCTTGGGGTAAAGGCTTCTGTATCAGGCGGAGGGCTTGATGAACTGTCAGCCCTTACCGAAAAGATAAAATCGCTTGGTGTCGAGGATATGGTTATTGACTCTGGTGCGAGGAAGGCAAAGGATATTCTGAGAGACAACACATTGATCAGGAGGGCTGCGATCAAGAAAAATTTTAAACCCCTTGGTTATCCTGTTATCACTTTTGCACAACGTGATGAGAGTCTTTTTGAGACACTCATAGCTGTCATCGGTGTAGCAAAATACTCCTCCATAATTATCTTGAGCAGTATTGAGAAGTGGAAGAACCTTGCAATCTTTACCTTAAGACAGAATATCTATACAGACCCTCAGGTCCCGATGCAGGTTGAACAGAAGATTTATAAAATCGGCGAACCGAATCCTGAATCACCTCTGCTTGTTACAACAAACTTTTCACTTACCTATTTTATTGTCTCTGGCGAGGTAGAAAACAGCAGGGTCCCGAGTTATTTGGCTGTGATGGATTGTGAGGGTCTTTCAGTGCTTACCGCGTGGGCAGCAGGAAAGTTTACAGCATCAAAGATTTCACAGTTCATAAAGGAGAGCGGTGTCGAACATGATATTAAACACAGGGAGCTTATCATCCCTGGTTATGTGGCAATATTAAGCGGTTCAATAGAGGATAAACTTGAAGGCTGGAAGGTAACAGTTGGACCGAGAGAGGCGAATGGAATACCAGCATTCTTGAGGTCAAGAACAGCATGAAAGGAGGGGTAGGATGTCTAAGTTAATAGCCTCAGCAGCTATAAGGGGCGCACATAAACTTGTACAACAGGCTGAAGAGATGCTTGATAAGGCTATTACTGAGAAAGGTGAGGGTTTTTTATACGAATTCCCGGATACTGCATTTTATCTGCCTATGATATATGCAATGACAGGGTTCCCTGTAAAGACTCTGTCAGATATGAAGGTTGCACTGGGAATGGCAAAGGGATTACTTCACCCGGAACCTGAAGAGCATGTATGGAAACCATACTTGGGTGAAGCACTTGATTCAGGTATGGCAACACTCTTTGCAGAAGAGATTATTATGGCTATTCGTTATATCAATGGTCTTGAGCCTGTAACAGACCCTGATACAGGTTATGTCTATAACGGGTTTATAACAGATACTATCCAGAGGAATCTTGGTATCCAGCTTGTTGACGGAACAATGCCTGGTTTTGCTGCAGTCATTGGGGCTGCACCTGATGATGATACAGCAGTAAGGATTATAAGAGAGCTTCAGGAGAAGAATATCCTTACCTTTCTTTCAGGTCATACCAATGGTAAGTGTGTAACTAAACAGCTCTTAAAAAAAGGCATTGAGCTTGGTTGGGATACGAGAATCGTCCCCCTCGGCCCTGAAACAGAACATACCCTTTATGCACTTGATTGGGCGATAAGGGCTTCCCTTATATTTGGAGGTAAAAAACCAGGAGATTTTAAGGGGCATCTAAAGTACCAAAAGGATAGGGTCTTTGCATTTGCAATTGTTCTTGGAGATTTAGATAACATTAAATGGTCAACAGGAGCTGGTGCTATAAATATGGGCTTTCCTGCTATTTGTGATACGGATGTACCAGTTATACATCCGACAGGTGTATGTATTTATGAAGAGGTTGACAAAGAGTTTGACCATACCAAGATAGTCCAGAAGGCAATAGAGGTAAGGGGTTTAAAAATCATTGTTGAGAAGCCCCCGATCCCTGTTGCATACGGCCCGGCATTTGAGGGTGAGAGGATCAGGAAAGAGGATATGTTTATAGAGTTTGGTGGACAACGGTCGCCTTCATTTGAGTGGGTGAGGATGAGGGAGATGGAGGAGATTGAGGACGGTAAGGTTGAAGTAATTGGAAATAATTGGAAGGAAAATTATGAAAGGGGTGGAAAAATGCCCCTTGGTCTAATCATAGATGTAGCAGGAAGAAAGATGCAAAAGGACTTTGAGTCCGTCGTAGAGAGAAAAGTGCATCACAACATTAATGAGGCTCAGGGTGTCTGGCACATGGGACAGCGGGATTTAAACTGGATAAGAATAAACCATAATGCCAAGAGAGAGGGATTTACACTCGAACATCTTGGAATACTTAATGCTACCATGACCCACCACAGGTTCAGGGCAATTGTGGATAAGGTTCAGGTTACAATTTATACAGATGAGGAAGATGTCTTGAGGCTCCAGGAAGAGGCTCGGAAGGTTTACAGAGAGCGTGATCAGAGGCTTAGTGGACGTGTAGATGAGGCAGTTGATACATTTTATTCGTGCCTGTTATGTCAGTCATTTGCGCCCAGTCATGTATGCGTTATCAGCCCTGAGAGACTTGGTCTCTGCGGTGCATACAACTGGCTTGACTGCAGGGCCGCATACGAGATAGACCCAACAGGTGGGAATCAGCCGATTAAAAAGGGTGAACTTTTGGATACACGATACGGTAGATATACTGGCATTGATGAATACTTAAAGAAGGCAACAGGTGGTGCGGTTGAGACACTGAACCTTTATACTATTATGGAAAATCCGATGACCTCCTGTGGTTGTTTCGAGTGCATTGTTGCAATCATCCCGGAGGCAAATGGTGTTATGATTGTTCAGCGAGGTCATACAGAGATGACACCTGTTGGTATGAAATTTTCGACATTAGCAGGCAGTGTTGGTGGAGGCACGCAGAACCCTGGATTTATGGGGATTGGAAGAAACTTTATAGTAAGCAGGAAGTTTCTCGCCGGTGACGGAGGGATCAAACGAATTGTCTGGATGACCAAGAACCTGAAAGAGAGTCTTAAGGAGGCATTCGACAAAAGGGCTAATGAAGAAGGGATACCTGACCTTCTTGATAAGATAGCTGATGAGACCATTTGTGAGGATTCTGAGAAATTACTCGAATTCCTTGCAAGCGTAGGACATCCAGCACTTGAGATGGAGCCAATGCTGTAGCGTTATAGCGTGGAGCGTTATAGCGTGGAGCGTTATAGCGTGGAGGGTTATAGCGTTAAAGAACGCTATAACACGATAATGCTATAACGCAAAAAGGATATGGGGAAAATTACGAGATTCGAGGATATAGAGGTTTGGCAAGATGCAAGAGCACTAGCAAAGGTTATCTACACAATGACAGAAACATGGAAGGATTTTTCTTTAAGGGATCAAATGAGACGGGCATCTATATCTATTATGGCAAACATTGCTGAAGGGTATGCCAGGGGTGGTAATAGGGAGTTTGTGCAGTTTATGTTTATCTCAAAAGCTTCAGCTTCAGAACTTCAGAGCCATCTCTATTTGTCTTCGGATTTGAAGTATATCACAGAGCAAGATTTTACATCTATATACGAACAACTTGATAAGATACAAAGGAAACTATCATCGTTTATAAAGTCTTTGCGCAATAAACGCTATAACGCTATAACGCTATAACGCTATAACGCAATTTGGAGGTTATATGGAGAAGAAAATAGTAAAGAGTGCAAATGAGGCTGCAGAGCAGATAATAGAGTGGAGTGAATCACAGAAGATAGAGTCTTGTTTTGACAGGGCGCAAAAACTGAAACCATGCCCTATTGGCGAGACCGGTGCATGCTGCAAGATATGTCATATGGGACCGTGCCGGTTTGTGGGCAGTAATGCAGAGGAAGATGCAAGGGGAGTATGTGGCGCTACACTGCCAACAGTTGCTTCGAGAAATCTCCTGAGGATGGCTGTAGCAGGGACAGCAGCCCATTCAGACCATGCGAGGGATATGGCGTTTATATTACTTGCGGTTGCAAATGGTGAAACGAGTGACTTTAAGATAACGGATGTCAAAAAGCTTTACAGGGTTGCAGGTATCCTTGAGATAGAATTTGAAGGACGTCCTGTCAATGATGTAGCAAGAGACGTTGCCATGACACTCCTTGAAGACTTTAGACGTCAAAAAGGTGAACTGAATTACATCAAAAGGGCGCCTAAAAAGACACAGGAGAGGTGGAAAAAATGGGGTATTGTTCCAAGAGGAATTGATAGAGAAATAGCAGAGGCTATGCATCGCACCAATATGGGAGTGGATCACGCTCCTGATAACTTACTTTTGAGTGCTCTTAAGGTTTCTCTTTCTGACGGCTGGGGAGGCTCCATGATCTCAACAGATATTACAGATATCCTTTTTGGAACCCCCAGACCGATAAAGGCAGAGGCGAGTTTCGGGATATTCAAAGAAGATGAAGTCAACCTTGTTGTCCATGGACATGAACCCTCACTTGCAGAGATAATTGTAGAGGTAGTGAATGAACCTGATATGATTGAATATGCACAATCAAAAGGTGCAAAGGGTATAAATCTTGGAGGTATGTGTTGTACTGCAAATGAAATCTTGATGAGGCATGGCATCCCAACTGCTGGTGGTTTTACCAATCAGGAGCTTGCAATCATGACAGGTCTTGTTGATGCAATAGCAGTAGATGTACAGTGTATCATGCCTGCATTAACGGAGCTTTCAAAAAAGTTTCATACAAAGGTAATAACTACATCCTATAAGGCGAAAATACCGGGAGCTATTCATGTCGAATATGATGAGCACAGGGCAAGGGAGATAGCAAGAGAGATAGTCAAGATTGCTATTGACAATTATCCCAACAGAAAGGTAGAAGGAGCTCATATTTCTGAGAAGTATCCGGTAATAGCAGGATTTTCGCACGAATATATCGAGTACATGCAGGGTGGAAGATGGAGGGCATCCTTCAGACCACTAAACGATGCGATTATGGCAGGAAGGATTCGTGGAGTTGTTGGCCTTGCAGGCTGTGATAATCCGAGAGTACCCTCACAGGGTCTCCATCGTTTTCTTGCAATTGAATTGATTAAAAATGATGTATTGATAGTCTCAACAGGCTGCGGCTCTGCTGCATGTGGGACTGCCGGTTATCTGACACCTGAGATGGCTCTTGAGAACGCAGGTCCCGGGTTGAGAGAGGTGTGTGAAGCGATAGGAATTCCTCCAATTCTTCACCTCGGCTCGTGTGTGGATAATTCAAGGATTTTGACAATAGCAACCGCTATGGCAGAGGAAGGTGGTCTTTCTGATGAAATTGGAGGAATGCCGGCAGTAGGTATCGCTCCTGAATGGATGAGTGAAAAGGCTATTGCTATTGGGTGCTATTTTGCTGCCTCAGGTGTTCCTGTCATATTCGGTGGTGAATCTCCGGTCAGAGCAAGCGAGGAAGTAACGGGACTGATGACAGAGGTATGGTTAGAAAGATTCAAAGGTGCGTTTCATTTTGAGCCTGACCCTGAGAAGATACTATCACTTACCTTAAATTATATAGACAGGGCGAGAGAGACATTGAAACTCAGAAAATATGAACCTGGCAAGTTTGGTGCTGAGAGAGTTCTTATGGATATGGCAGCAAGACGCGAGCTCGAAAAGGCAGCAAAGCCACATTTGGGAATTTATTAAACGTAATGCGTGACACGTAACACGTAACACGTGACACGTAATGTGTGATGGGTAAGATAAGGACTCATAAAGATTTAGATGTTTGGAACAAATCTATGGATTTGGCTTTTGATTTATACAATATGACAAAAGATTTTCCTAAAGAAGAGGTTTATGGATTAACATCTCAAATAAGACGTTCAGGTGTATCTATTGTTAGTAATATAGCAGAAGGGGCAGCGAGAAATTCAAAAAAAGAATTTATTCAGTTTCTATATATTTCGTTAGGCTCTATTGCAGAGTTAGAAACTCAACTGTTATTAGCAAAAAGATTAGAATATTTAAGATCTAATGGTATTTTTTCTAATATTGATAAAATACGGCAGATGATTTTAGGTTTAATAAGTTACTTAAGAACACGTGACACGTAATGTATTTGTGTTACGCGTCACGTGTTACGTGTTACGCGTCACGGTTTATGGAGGGATAAATGATTGTAGATGAAATTGATATCAATGAACAGATTGGTGAAGTAGGCAAAATACTCGGCAGTCAGGAGAAGAAGAGGGGGATACTGATTCATGCCCTGCATCAGATTCAAGGAGACAATGGTTATCTTCCTGAAGATGTATTAAAGAGGCTTTCAAAAAACCTCAGCCTTTCGTTGTCCGAGATTTACAGTGTGGCAAGTTTTTACAAAATGTTTCATTTCAAACCGAGGGGCAGGAAGATCGTTAGGGTATGTCTTGGCACAGCCTGTTATGTGAGGGGGTCAAAAAAGGTTCTGACCACACTCGAAAACGAGTTTAATGTCAAGAACGGAGAAACAACAGAAGACCTTGCCATGACGCTTGAAACAGTAGGCTGTGTGGGTTGCTGTGGCCTTGCACCTGTATCTACAATCAATGAGGATATCATTGGTGAAATAGTAGGAGAAAAGAAGATAGAGACATTAATCAGTTCTATTAAGGAGGAGTAGTCTATCTATTAAGGGAGATGATATGGAAAGGCTTAAGAGTATAGAGGAATTTAGGGATCTCAGTGTCTTTCTTGGCAAAGAGGTCTTCAGTCCTGAGAAGAACATGGTGAAGATTTGCTGTGGGACTGCATGCACGGCTACGGGCTCCAGAGCTATTGTCAGGGTGTTCGAGGAAGAGATTTCAAAGAAGACTCTGGATCTGGAGATCGTTAAAACAGGGTGCCAGGGCCTGTGTCAGAAAGGTCCTGTTATGAGGACAGAGCCATATAACTATTTTTATCAAAGGGTCAAACAAAATGATGTAAGGGAGATTATCCCTACTACATATTCGGCAGGTTTTCCAGTAAGACACCTACTTTACAGGGACACCTTTCTTGAGAAACCAATTGAGGTGATGGAAGATGTACCATTTTATAAGAAACAGATGAGGGTTGTACTCAGAAATAATGGGAAGATAGACCCCTGCAGTATCAATCATTATATCGCTGTTGGTGGCTATGGTGCTGCGGCAAAGGTGTTTTCCTCCATGAGTCCTGAACAGGTTATTGAAGAGGTTAAAAGGGCTATCCTTAGAGGCAGAGGAGGTGCAGGATTTCCTGCTGGTGTAAAATGGATGCATACAAGAAAGGCTCCTGGTACAATTAAGATTGTTATAGCTAATGGTGACGAGGGTGACCCGGGTGCTTTTATGGATAGGTCAATAATGGAAGGCGATCCACACAGCCTGCTCGAAGGGATGCTTATATGTGCCTATGCAATTGATGCACATTATGGGTTTATCTACGTTCGTCATGAATATCCGCTTGCTGTTAAGAACTTAAGAATTGCTATTAAACAGGCAGAGGATTTAGGACTTTTGGGTAAAAATATCCTTGGTACTGGGTTTGATTTTACAGTCCATATCAGAGAAGGTGCAGGTGCATTTATATGTGGTGAGGCCACTGCACTAGTGGCCTCAATCGAAGGCAACAGGGGATTCCCTCATGCAAGACCTCCAAGGGTTTCAGAGCCGGGTGGTGGCCCCTGGGGTTATCCAGCTAATCTTAATAATGTAGAGACCTATGCGTGTGTTCCACAGATCATAGAAAATGGTGCAGATTGGTTCCTGAGCATAGGTACTGAAAGCTCACCGGGCACTAAGGTATTTGCCCTGACAGGGAAGGTTAAAAATACAGGGCTTGTTGAAGTTCCTATGGGAATAACCCTGAGGGAGATCATATTCGATATTGGTGGAGGAATCATAGGGAATAAAAAATTCAAGGCTGTGCAGACAGGAGGGCCTTCTGGCGGATGTATCCCCGAGAAGTATCTTGATCTGCCTGTAGATTTCGACTCTCTGGCAAAAGTGGGATCTATCATGGGTTCCGGGGGCATGGTTGTTATGGACGAAGATAATTGCATGGTTGATGTTGCTAAGTTCTTCCTCTCCTTTACCCAGGCGGAGTCATGTGGGAAGTGTCCGCCGTGCAGGATAGGCACATACCAGATGCTCCAGATACTCGAAAAAATAACATCAGGAAATGGTGAGAAAGGAGATATCGAGAATCTCGAAAGGCTCGGTAAACTTGTCATTGCAGGTTCTCTCTGTGGCCTCGGTAAAAGTGCACCAAATCCTGTTCTTACGACTATTAAATACTTTCGTGATGAATATGAAGAGCACGTGAGGGATAAATACTGCAGGGCAAAGGTATGCAATCTCGGTCTATTAAAAATAGAGCAAGAAGAGTGTATCCTCTGTGGCTTATGTAAACAGGCATGTGCTTTTGACGCAGTGAAGGAGACGCGGAGGAGTTTCTTTATTGACCAGGATTACTGCACAAAATGCAAGGCATGCTTTTTTGCATGTCCTGTAAGTGCTGTAAAGATAACGAAACAAAAATATATAAGGCTTGCAGAAGAATTAGAGATTCCCACTGAACACATAGAAGTCATTGAAAGGAGAAGCAGGATGACATTAAAGGATATACTGGAATCAAAACCGCATGAGATAGTGACCATTCATAAAGATCGTAATGTTTCGGACGCAGTAAAAGTAATGAGCGAGAAGAATGTTAGTGGTTTATTCATTGTTGATGAAAACAATAAGTTAGTGAGTATCTTTACAGAGAGAGATATCGTGCGGTGTGTTTTTAATAATATACCTTTCGATGAGATTCTCGAAAGGCTGGCAAGGCGCGATATCACGATATTTGATCCTTCAACGCAGATAAGTCCGGCGATATCTATTGCATCGAGAAAGCAAATCAGGCATTTACCCGTTGTCGAAGGCGATAAAATAGTCGGTATGGTTACTTTTAGGGACCTGGTTTCATATTTACTTCCGGAAATCTGCTTTATGGCAGAAACGATGTACTGATATACGAAGAAGTTTATAAGTATGGCTACATTGTGTGTCATTCCCGCTTGTCGGGTCGGAGCGACTCTCAGCGAAGACTCGTATCGAGAATCTTTCTGAACGATTCTGGACTTCGGCGTGAGCTCAGTCGAACGACAAGCCAGAAGGATTGCGGACAAGCCGCAATGACAGAAAGCGTTGAGAATGGCGTCTTACTAATGACATTCGTAGTAACTGTGAGGTAAGGAATGATGAGCGAACAGAATTTTTCTGAGGGAAAAGAGAAGAAACTCGAAGACATAAAAAAAGAGGCTGAAGAAAAGGCTTGCCCTGTTCAAAGGGTAAAATATTTTATTGAAGAATTCATTGCAGGACCGATGTGTGGTAAATGCTATCCCTGTTCTCTCGGAACTGTAGAGGCGAAGATCAGGTTAATCAGGATCAGCCAGCATTTAGAGCCTGTCGGTGAATCTGATCTTCAGATATTAAAAAGGATTGGTTCTCAGATGATAGTGGGCTCATTCTGTAAAAAGGGGAAAGATACGGGCAGGTTCATCATTGAAACAATGGATACTTCAGGGGAAGAGTTCAAACAACACGTCTCAGTCACCTGTCTGAAAAAAGAATGTAAAAGCCTCCTTAAATATATAATCAATCCCCATCTGTGTATTATGTGCGGGGAATGTTTAGAGGCATGTAAATATGATGCAATAATAGGTGAAAGGAAAGTGCCATATCTTTCCGGGTACCTTCCCTTTGAGATAAGGCAAAAGAGATGTACAAAGTGTGGAGAATGCGTCGAGGCATGCCCTACAGAGGCGATTGAGATAGTTTCGATAATCGCAGAGGAAGTAATAAGGAGTTTATAAGTAAAGTCATATAAATAATATGTCATTCCCGCTTGTCGGGAATCTTTCTAAAGAAGGATTGCGGACAAGCCGCAATGACAGACATCATTATTAGAAGGTATGGTTTTACTTATGATCTTATTTGTAGTAAGCAAAGAATAACTTAATAGAGGAAAGGAGGTCTGCATAGAAAAAATGGTGACGCTTAAGATAGACGGCAAAGAGGTTCAAGCATCTAAAGGCATGAATTTAATAGAGGCGGCGGAACTTGGTGGCATTCATATACCAAACCTCTGTTATCTCAAAGGGATGAAGGGTATCGGTGCATGCAGACTGTGTCTTGTTGAGGTGGAAGGGCTGAAGGCTCCTGTTATAGCTTGCAATACAAAGGTTAAAGAAGGAATGGTTGTCAATACGAAGACTGATGAGATTCAAGAAATCAGAAAATTTGTTATAGATCTTATCCTTTCCATGCACCCGCTTGATTGCATGACCTGTACGAAGGCAGGTATATGTAACCTTCAGAAATATGCGTATGATTTTGAGCTCAAGGAATCATCATTTACAAGAAAGAAATTAGGATATCCAACAGATGAAGTGAATCCCTTTATCAAGAGAGACACTGAATACTGCATTCTGTGTGGCAGGTGCGTCAGGGTCTGCAAGGAACAGGGGACGAATGTCCTCGATTTCATGGGAAGAGGGATTGAATCAAAGGTTGTTACTGCGAATGACAAACCACTTCAGGAATCAGAATGTACCTTTTGTGGGAGCTGTGTTGATGCATGTCCTGTCAATGCCCTGCTTGAGTCAGACAGATGGCGCAAAGGGAGAGAATGGGAGTATGAAAAAGTAAATTCTGTATGTCTTTTATGTGGAAATGGCTGTGATATCACCGTAAGCACGAAAGATGGCAGGATACAGAAGATTAGTTCAGGGGCATCAGCCGGTTCTGCTGAAAAATATATCTGCGCCTATGGAAGATTTGGTTTTGATTGTATCGAGGCAGAGACACGACTTACATCTCCTATGAAGAGAATAGATGGTGAACTTAAAGAAACGACATGGGAAGATGCCCTAAGTATAGTCGCTGACAAGCTAAAGAAAACAGGCAAGGGTGTAGGATTTATAAGCGTTGCAGGGATTATGAACGAAGATACGTTAACCCTGAAAAAGCTTGCTAAAGATGTTGTCAAAACAAAGAACATTGATACAACAATGAGCCTCTATGCAGAGAGCGATTCTTTTCTGAAATCTCACAAAGCGAATATTGATGACGCTGATCTTATCATGCTTGTTGGCCTCAATCCTTCACAGTGGGAAAGGGTATTACCTGCACTTGATGCGTCAGTGAGAAAAAGGGTGAATAGAGGGGCAAAGCTTATTGTTATCAACTCATCCGATACAAAAATCTCAGAGGTTTCAACAGGAAATCTTATAGGAAATGAGATTTCTATTCTCAAACGTATTGCAAAAGTCCTGATTGGAAAAGGATTGAAAGCAGATAAAAGCCTATCATCCTCTGTAAAAGATGTAGGAATCACAGAAGCAATCGAAAAGGCTGCGACACTTATTGCTGATGCTAAGGAACCGTTGATTCTTTCTGCACCTTCATTGTTTGATGCATCGGCTAATATCGCACTGTTAAAAGGTAAAGTTATATCTGTTGGTCTCGAAAGCAATGCAAGGGGTGTTGCACTCATGGGATTAACAACAGAAGGGAAAACCTATAAAGAAATGGTATCTGACAGAACCAGGGTTCTTTATGCCATTGGTGAGATTCCTTTAAACAAAAGACCAGATACCGATTTTCTCATTGTACAGACTTCACATCTTACCGAACTTGCTCGACAGGCAGATATTGTTCTCCCTTCAGCGACTTTCCTTGAGTCTACCGGCACCATGATAGATTATTTAGGAAGACTGAAGTATCTCTTAGAAGTGATTCAGCCTCAAGGAGAATCTAGGAGCCATAGAGATATTTTCATCAATCTTGCGAAGGTTATGGGTACCACGATCAAGAGACCTGCAGAAGCCGAAGTCAAGAAGGCTGCACGTAAGAAGAATAAACTTTCATTTACCCCTTTTGCCAAAAAGGAAGAATTAGGCATATCTCCAAATGAATTCATAGAGTCTATCAATGCATCTATGATAAACGGTTCAAGGCTTTTATGGCTTAAAGAGACAGGGAAGGCAGTTCAGGTGGTTTGCTGAAGGTTTTCTGATGTGCCCCCCATGCTTGAGATTTCTGCTACAGGTACAACATGGCTCCTTGTAAGAATAGACGATAAAGAATTAAAGATTCTTTCGTAAAAAAGTTGAAAAGCATTCTAATAACCACAGAGACACAGAGGCACGGAGATTGACATATAAAAAAAGAAGCCATA
>Ga0194125_10002290_pt1 | contig 31849 bp, 36 predicted proteins | sample TA2KigC250mmetaG_FD_148626 | JGI IMG/M metagenome (GOLD analysis project Ga0194125, IMG submission 148626) | Freshwater microbial communities from Lake Tanganyika, Tanzania - TA2015034 Kigoma Deep Cast 250m | ecosystem: Environmental > Aquatic > Freshwater > Lake | place: Tanzania: Lake...
GAAGAGATGCGCGGCCTGGCCAGGCGAATGCCGGTCACGGCCGGCACGAGCCTCGTCGGGGCCCTCTCGGTCGCCGGCGTCCCCCCCCTGGGCGGATTCTGGTCGAAGCTCCTGATCATCATCGCCCTCGTCCAGGCGGGCGAGGGTGTCCTGGCCGTCATCGCCGTCCTGGCCAGCGTTCTGACCCTCTGGTACTACCTCATCCTCCAGCGCAAGGCCTTTTTCGGGAAGCTCAACGAGCGGTGGAGGGACGTCCGGGAGGCCCCGTTCTGGATGGCCGCGGCGACGGTCGTCCTGGCCCTCCTCGTCATCGGGATGGGGATCCTCTTCGCCTCCGTCCTCCGGACCTGGATCCAACCCGCGGCGGACGTCCTGACCAGGGGGTTTTAAGCCATGATCCTCCACCTCGCCCTTCTCGTCGGCCTCGTCCTGTTCTCGGTCCTGGCCATCCTGGCCAGGGACCTCATCAAGTCGGCCATCTGCCTGGCCGCGGCCAGCCTCCTCCTGGGGATCATCTTCTTCCGGATGGGCGCCCCGTACGCCGGCGTCTTCGAGATTTCGGTCGTGGCCGGACTGATCACCGTCCTTTTCATCCTGACCATCGCCCTGACCAAGACCGAGGGCGACGTCCGCGAGTCCAAGCTCGTCCGGATGGTCTTCCCCCTGTTCTTCGTCATCTTCGCCCTGATCGACGCCCTGGTCATGAAGGGGCTGCTGGCCAAAATCCCGATGCTCGAATCCGCGGCCCGCGGCGGGACGTTCAGCGACGTCCTCTGGCGGGAGCGGACCTTCGACCTCGTCGGGCAGATCGCCGTCATCCTGGCCGGCGTCTTCGCCGTCCTGGCTTTGTTCCGCAAGAGGGATCCCCATGACTGACGCCTGGATCGTTTCCATCGCCTTCGCCGCCGCCCTGGTCGTCGTCGGCCTGTACGGCCTCCTGACGATGCGCAACCTCATCAAGCTGTTCATCGGCATCGAGGTCGTGGCCAAGGGGGTGAGCCTCATCCTCCTGTCCGCCGGCTGGGCCAGGGGGAACGTCCTCGTCGCCCAGAGCCTCGTCGTGACCTTCATCGTCATCGAGGTCGCCCTCGTGGCCACGGCCCTGGCCCTGATCATCAACATCACCAGAAAAACGAAGAGCTTGGACGTCCGCAAGCTCGCCCGGCTGAAAGGATAAGCCATGACCGGCCTCGACTTCCTCCTCTCCCCGCCCGTGGCCTTCGTCCTGTTCCTGGCGGTGGCCGGCCTCATCTACCTCCTCGGCAAACATCTGGCCCCCAAGACGACCGACGTCGGCGGCAAGCTGACGAGCTACGCCTGCGGAGAGGACATCCCGGGGACGAAGGTCCAGTTCGGCTACCGGCTGTTCTTCTTCATCGCCCTCTTCTTCACGATCATGCACGTCGCCGCCCTCATCATCGCCACCGCCCCGTCGGGCAAGCTGGCCCTCTTCGCCGTCCTCTACCTGGCCGTCGTCTTCCTCTCCATCCTGGCCCTCGTGACAAGGAGTTAGCATGCTCGCCCGGCTCGTCCGCTGGTCGCGGAAAAAATCGCCCTGGATCCTCCATCTCAACTCCGGCGCCTGCAACGCCTGCGACATCGAGGTCGTGGCCGCCCTGACTCCCCGCTTCGACGTCGAACGGTTCGGCGTCCTCCTCAAGGCCACCCCCCGCCACGCCGACGTCATCGTCGCCACCGGGCCGGTGACCCGGCAGATGCGGGACCGGATCATCCGAATCTACGATCAGACCCCCGAGCCGAAATTCGTCGTCGCCATCGGGGCCTGCGCCATGTCGGGCTGCGTCTACCGCGGCGCCTACAACATCCTGGGCGGCCTGGACCAGGTCATTCCGGTCACGGCTTATGTCCCGGGCTGCCCGGCCCGCCCCGACGCCATCCTCGACGGGGTCGTCAAGCTCCTGGGGACGCTCTGAGGAGACGGCCATGACCGACCAAGAAAAAATCGCGAAATTCCGGGAGCGGTTGGGCCTCAAGATCCTCGAGGCGACGAGCCCCTCGCCGCGCCGGGTCTTTTTGACCGTCGCCCCGGCCGACGTCAAGGCCGCCGCCGAAGTCGTGAAAACGGACCTGGGGAGCGAACATCTGTCGACGATCAGCGGCCTCGACCTGGGCGAGACCTTCGAAATCATCTACCATTTCGGCGACTCGGCCGGCAACGTCAACGTCCGGACCCGGATCCCGAAAGCCGACCCCCGCCTGCCGAGCCTCTGCCCGGTCGTCCCGGGGGCGATCCTCTACGAACGCGAGCTCCAGGACATGTTCGGGATCGCCGTCGAGGGCCTCCCCGACCCCCGGCCCTTGCTGACCCCGGACGATTGGCCGGCCGGCAACTTCCCCTTGAGGAAGGATTGGACTTTCGAACGGCCCCAAGAGAAGATCCCCGGAGGCAAGACATGAAGTTCCAGATCCCCATCGGCCCCCAGCACCCGGCCCTCAAGGAGCCGATCAGCCTCCGGATGACCGTCGAGGGGGAGGTCATCCGCGACGCCGACATCCGTCTGGGCTACAACCACCGCGGGTTGGAAAAGCTGGCCGAGCAGAAATCGTACATCCAGAACATCTATCTGACCGAGCGGATCTGCGGCATCTGCTCCCATTCCCACGCCGTGGCCTTCACCCAGGGCGCCGAGCGCCTTCTCGAGATCGAGCCTCCCAAACGGGGCCTTTACCTTCGCCATCTCGTCGCCGAGCTCGAGCGCATCCACAGCCACCTCCTCTGGCTGGGGGTGGCCGGCCACGAGGCCGGGTTCGACACCTTCTTCATGTACACCTGGCGCGACCGCGAAGTCGTCATGGACCTCCTGGAAATGATCTCCGGAAACCGGGTCCACTACGCGATCAACACCCTCGGCGGGGTCCGGCGCGACCTCGACGAGGCCCTCCGGAAAAAAATCCTCGAGGGCCTCGATGTCCTGAAACAGCGGAGCGAGTACTACTTCAAGATCGGGGCCTCGGAGCCGACCTTCGTCGCCCGGCTGGCGGGCGTGGGCAAGCTGCCCCGGGAGCGGGCCCTGGCCCTCTGCGCCGTCGGACCGACCCTCCGGGCCTCGGGGATCCCGAACGACGTCCGCAAGGACGACCCCTTCGCCTTTTACGGGGAGGCCCCGTTCGAAGTGGCCACGGCCGACACCTGCGACGTCCTCGGCCGGACGGTCGTCCGGATCAAAGAGCTCTTCGAATCCTACAAGATCTGCGGCTTCATCCTCAAGAACCTTCCCTCGGGTCCGGTCGCGGTCAAGGCCCCCCGCAAGGCCAAGCCCGGCGAGGTCGTCAGCCGCTACGAGGCCCCCCGGGGAGAGAACATCCACTACATCAAGAGCAACGGGACGGACAAGCCGGAGCGCCTCAAGGTCCGGGCCCCGACCCTGGCCAACTATCCGGCGACCGTCGAGATGCTACGGGACGGCTTCATCGCCGACATCCCCCTCATCTTCGCCGCCATCGACCCCTGCATCTGCTGCGCCGAGCGGACGGTCGAGCTCCGCGACGCCCGGACGGGCGAGGAGCGGTCCGTCCGCTTCAGCGAGCTCCGCCGGACGGCGGAGGAGCGATTCCGCCGACTTCCCGCCCAAAGGAACGTCCCCTGGCCGTTTTGAAGACCGCCCTTTATCTCCTCGTCTATCCGGGGCTCCTCTTCCTGTTCGTCTACTCGACCTTCGCCGAGTGGTTCGACCGGAAGGTCTACGCCCGGCTCCAGAACCGGATGGGGCCGACCCATACCGGACGGTGGGGAATCCTCCAGCCCGTGGCCGATTTCGTCAAGCTCATGGCCAAGGAGGACATCGTCCCCTCCCGGGCGGACAAGACGCTGTTCGTCCTTCTGCCAGTCGTCGGGCTGGCCGTCGTCCTGACGGCCGGACTCCTCGTCCCCGTCTGGATGTCGGACCCGGCCACCCCGGGCGTCGTCTCCTTTTCGGGCGACATCGTCATCCTCCTCTACCTTCTCAGCCTGCCGACGCTCATTTTTTTCCTGGCCGGCTGGGCCTCGACGAATCCCTTCTCGATCATCGGAGGGACCCGAGTCTTGACGATGCTCTTCGGCTACGAAGTCCCCCTCTTCCTCAGCGTCCTTTCGCCGGCCCTGCTCGCCGGGTCTTGGCGCCTGGCCGAGATCGCCGCCTTCTACCGGGCCAAGCCCCTCCTCCTCCTTCCCAACCTCATCGGCTTCGCCGTCGCCCTGATCGCCGTCCAGGCCAAGCTCGAACGGACGCCCTTCGACATCCCCCATGCCGAGACAGAGATCGTCGGGGGGACGTTCACCGAATACTCGGGCAAGAAGCTGGCCTTCTTCCGGCTCATGACGGACGTCGAGATGGTCGTCTCGGCGGCCTTGCTGGCGGCGGTCTTCCTCGGCGGCTTCGGCGGAGGGCCGCTCCTCGGCTTCATCCAGCTCGTCGCCAAGACCCTCTTCGTCATCTTCCTCCTCTCGGTCATCCGGGCGGTGACGGGCCGGATCAGGATCGACCAGGTCATCGGCATCGCCTGGCGATGGCTGGCCCCCCTGGCCGTCCTCCAGCTCTTCATCGTCATCCTCATCAAGGGGTTCCTCCGATGAAAGTCGCCGTCTTCCTCCCCGAGCTCATCCGCCATCTCTTCCGCAAACCGGCCACGGTCGACTATCCCTTCCAGAAACTCGAAGTCCCGCCCGACTTCAGGGGCACGCCCTTCCTCCACCCCGACCGCTGCATCGCCTGCAAGGCCTGCGAGCGCGACTGTCCGGCCGAAGCCATCGAAATCGCGACGGTCAACGAAGCCGAGAAGACCTTCAAGATGGTCATCCACAATGACCGATGCATCCACTGCGCCCAATGCGTCGACTCCTGCCCGACGACGCCCAAGGCCATGGAGATGGACAAGCTCTTCGAGATCGCGGCCTTCGACCGCCACGACTTGAAGGCGGAATGGGTCTTCGCCCGGGCCGTTCTCAAGAAGGAGCCCAAGCCTGCCCCGGCCGTCCCCCAGGCCGAACCGCCGCCGGCTTGACCTCCCCGGGATTTCGGACGGACAGAACGAGCCCGAGGGAATCGGCGCGATGACGGACCGAGGGACTCCCGGATGGAAGGCGGAAATCGGCGCGGAGATCGCCTCGGCCCGGCGGGTTGTCGTTCTGGGCGTCGGAAATACGGACCGGGGAGACGATGGGGCCGGCCTGCTTGTCGCCGCGTCACTCGCCCGAAGGCGAAAACGCCTCGGGGAAAGGCCGCCAAGGCCGGGGAAGCCGGAGGTCGAAGTCGTTCTCGGGGAAAGGGCCCCGGAGAACGCAACCGGGCGGGTCCGGGCCTTCGCCCCGGACCTCGTCATCATCGTCGACGCCGCGGCCGACCAGAATTTTCCCGGGACGGTCCGCCTCGTCCGAACCGAGGAGATGGCCGAGGAAGCCCTGGCGACCCATCGCCTCCCCCTCTCGATGCTCGCCCGCTACCTAGAAAAAACCGTCCCCTGCCGAGTCGTCCTCATCGGCCTGACGCCCCGGGACGCCGCCCCCCAGACGAAAGTTTCGGTCCCCGTTCGGAAATCCGTCCGGAGCCTGGCAAAATTTCTTTCGGAGGCCCTTTTCGGCCGGAAATAAAAGAGTTTTTCAACATGATATCCACAACGAGCATTATGATAAAGATATATCTTAAATATATAAAAATATCATTATGTAATATTTGCCGTTTAATGAAATCTTATCGATTTATGGGGATTTTAACGGTGGAAAACTCCGGTCTCCCGGCTCAGAGCTTCATGGGCATGAGGACATAGAGGCTCGACATCCTTTCCTCGCCCTCCGGCCGCATCATCGCCGCGCTGTTGTCGTCCTTGAGCTCGAACCGGACTTTTTCCTTCCTGACGGTCATCAAATAATCGAGGATGTACTGGGCGTTGAACCCGATCTCGAGGTTCGCCCCCGCGTATACGACGTCGATCTTGTCCCGGGCCTCGCCGATCTCGGGATTCGAAGAGTAGAGCCGGATCCGGTTTTTCTCCAGGCTGAACTTGACGCCTTTCGACCTCTCGGCGGAAAAGAGCGAGACCCGCCGAACGGCCCCGAGAAACGTCTCTTTCGAAAGAAGCGCGATATGGGGGTTGTCCTTCGGAATGACGGCGTCGAAATTCGGAAACTTGCTCTCGATGATCCGGCTGATGATCGTCCGGGCCCCGCAGCGGAAGAAGAGATTGTTTTCGTCCTGGTCGAATTCGATGACTCCCGGCCCGAATTTTCGGATTTCGGCGAGCGTTTTCTTGGCGATGATGACCCGGACGTCCCGGCCGGCGCTCCCTTCCTCGGATTCCTTGGCCGCGTAGGCAAGCCGATGGCCGTCCGTGCTGACGAGCTGGCGTTTTTTTCCCTTGACGACGAACAACGCCCCGTTAAGGTAGTACCTCTGCTCCTGGGCGATGGCGAAAAAGACGCCGTCGATCATGTCCTGCATGTCTTCGACCGGTATCCGAAGACTGTTTTCAAATGTCGGCTCCGGGACGGCCGGATAGTCGTCCTTGGCCAGGCCGACGATCTTGAATTCGCTTTCTCCGGAGACGACCTCGAGGATCTGGTCGCCGCGTTCGGTCATCGACACGGCTTGGCCTTCGGGCAGCGATTTGACGATTTCAAAGAGTTTTTTTCCCGGAACCGTGATCGCGCCGCTCTCCTCGACGGAGGCCTCGAAAGACGTCCTCATCCCGACTTCGAGGTCGGTCCCGGTCATTTCGACCCGCCCCTCTTCGGCCTTCATGAGGATATTGGCCAGAATAGGCATTGTGTTGCGCTTTTCGACGATGCCTTGGAGAAGCTGGATGTCCTCGAGGATGATGTCCCTGGCGACCGTGAATTTCATGGTCTCTCCTTCCCTCGACGGCTTCTTCTTGTTTTTATTAAGAGATATCTTCGGTCAAAGAGTAATGAAGAAAAGAAATAAAATCAACGGAAATGTGCATAACCGGTCTAACCTCCTGATTCCATTATTCGATGAAATGGATGAGGCTGTTGATCTCCTTGTCGAATTCGGCGTTGTCGCGCCGGAGCTGCTCGATCTTGCGGATGCTGTGGATGACCGTCGTATGATGTTTTCCACCGAATTTCTTGCCGATTTCCGGAAGGGATGTCTCGGTCAGTTCTTTGGCCAAATACATCGCGATCTGGCGGGGAAAGGCGATTTTCGGGGAGTTGTTCTTCAATTTCAACTGGGCCGGCTTGATCTTGTACTTGTGCCCGACGATCTTCTGGATTTTTTCCACCGTGACGATCCGGGAGGTCGAATCGAGAAGGTCCTTTAAGGCCTCCTTGGCCAGGTCGATGTCGACGGCGGCGCCTTTGAGGGAGGCGTAGGCGACGACCCGACGGAGATATCCTTCAAGCTCGCGGATGTTCGAACGGACCTTGTCGGCGATGAACAAGGCGACCGGTTCGGGCAGCCCGACCCCCTCGACTTCCGCCTTTTTCTTGAGGATCGCGATCCGTGTCTCGATGTCGGGCGGCTTGAGGTCGGCGATGAGGCCCCACTCGAAGCGGGACCGGAAGCGCTCCTCGAGAGCGGGGATCTCCTTGGGCGGGCAGTCGCTCGAGATGACGATCTGCTTTTGGTTGTCGTAGAGATGGTTGAAGGTGTGGAAAAACTCCTCCTTCGTCCGGTCTTTTCCCGAGAGATTGTGGATGTCGTCGATAAGGAGAACGTCGACGCTCCGGTATTTCTGGCGGAAGTCCAGGATCTTTCCGTATTGAAGATGGTTGATGAGGTCGTTCATGAACTTTTCGGTCGTGATATAGAGGATTTTCTGCCGGGGATCGTTGTGGAGAGCGAAGTGGCCGATGGCGTTCATGAGGTGGGTCTTGCCGAGCCCCGAGCCGCCGTAGACGTAGAGGGGGTTGTACGACCGGGCCGGGTTCTTCGAGACGGCCAGGGCGGCGGCGTGGGCGAACTGGTTGCACGAGCCGACGACGAACGTCTCGAAGGTGTAGTTCGGGTTGAGGTTCGGGTTCAGGATGTGGCCGAATTTCGAGCGGCGCTCGTCGGGCGAGCTCCTCTTGAAGGAGAACGAGGCGTCGTCGAAGATGTACTTGATCTCGAAGGTCTTGCCGAACAGCGAGGCCGACGATTCGTTGATCAGGGCCGAGTAGTGGAAGGACAGCCAATCCTTGAAGTAGGAATTCGGGACCTTGATGTAGAGAGCGTCCTGCTCCCGGCCGATGAAGGTCGTCGGCTCGAACCAGGTCTCGAAGCTCGCGGAGTCGACCTTCTTCTGGATTTCGAGAAGGATTTGATTCCAAAAATTCGATTTCTCTTCCATGGTCGCGCTTCCAGCTGCCTTTTCCACAGGTTTATCCACAACTGTGGAAATATCCGGCCCCCTCGCCCTTTCACAAGGCGTCAAGGCCCCGGCAGTTTATCATTCCGGCCTCCGAAATTCAAGAGTCCGGCAGGCCTTGTCGAACGGCCGATGCGGTTCACCTTCTTCGAGCGTCTCATGAAGGGGCCCGTTGTCGGGAATCGGCTCAGAAGTCGTAGCCGATCCAGAACCGGAGGGTCATGTTGGAAAAAAGACCTCCCGAGCCGGCGAACGGGTCGAGAGAGACGGCCTTGAGGCCCAAGGGCTTGGCTAAATTCCGCCATTCGAGCCTCTTGACCCATTCGAAATGGAACGGCAGGCCGAAGAGAAAGGCCTGGAGGCCGTAGCCGAACGAGCCGACGGCGTCGAGCTCGAGAAGGCGGCCCGACTCGAAGTCGGACCGGTAGAATTTCGCCGGATACGCGCCGAGCTTGTTCCGGGCGACATCGAAGAAAAGGGCGCCGCGGAAGGGGCCGACCGTTCCGATGATCGTCGGGACGGAGCCGACGAGGGGAAAGCGGAGCTCGGCGTTGAGGAACCAGTTCTTCGTCCCGATGATCCCGTAGTAATCGGCCGACCGGACGGTGTTGTTGCCGCCGAAATAGCTGATGAACGGGTCGCGGCCCAGGCTCGCGAAGCCCTGCCAGCGGAAGGCCAAGAGGAAGTCGGAGCCGAGGTAGAGATACTTCCGCAAATCGGCCTGGAAGGTCGTGTTGCGGATGAAGCTCTCGGCCAAGGGGAGGGTCGGGCTGACGGAGACTTGGAAGGTGTGGCCGGCCGCGGGCCCGTAGGGAGCCTTGAACAGGGTCGTTTCCCCCGTCAAGGCGAACGTCGACGAGACGATGTTGCCGTTGATGAAATATCCGCCCGGGCCGCCGAGCATGGCCCCGGCCCCCATGGCCGAGTCCTCGGAGTAGTTGAAAATGCCCAAGGAGGCTTCGGCTCGGTAGTACAGGCTGAACGGGTAGTAGGCGGCCAGGGCCGCCCCTTTGATTTCCCGGACGGCGATGGCGTCGGCCGTCGAGGCGAAATTCCAGAGGGTCGGGTCGTAGTAGTAGGCGTAGGGATAATAATAGATGGCGAACTTGAAGACCCGGGCCATCCAATGGAAGCGGCGGAGCCGGTTGAGATAGCCGAACTCGAAGGATTGGAAGTCGCGGACTTGATAGGCCGTCACCTGGAAGGTGTGGTCTCCCAGGATGTCGGAGAAGGCGATGGCCGAGCCGCCGTAGAACGACCCGTCGGTCGACAGGATGACGTCGGCCGGTGGACGGGCGGTCACGTAGAGCTTGCCCATCCCCTCGTGGGGCTTGATTTTTTCGGGAGGAACCGCGATGGACATTTCCGGGACGAAGGTCTCGATGTCCGCGCCGGCCGGGAGGTCGACGAACGGCGCCGACGGCTCGGCCGTCCCCTGGACGTCCATCCGGAAAATCTGGAAGGCCCCCTTGTTGAACGAGGAAAAGACGACCCGGCGGGGCCCCCCCTCCCGGACGGGGAGGGCGGCCGGATAGAAATTCCCCGTCCGGACGTCCGTGTAGCGAAACATTTCGCCGGTCTCGAGGTCGAGGGAGTAGACGTTGTAGGCCTCCCGGGCGTCGCCGGAGAAAAAGACCTGCCGGCCGTCGGACGAGAACGACGGGCAGACGGTCTGGCCGGGGCCGAAGGTCAGCTGTTTTTTCGTCTTGAGGTCGGCCAGGGGCGAGAGAAACAGCTTATCCGTCGACCCGACCCGGACGGAATAGACGATCGAGGCGCCGTCGGGCGAAACCGCCGGGGCCTTCTCGTAGAGGTCGTCCCCGGTGAGGTTGGTCAAGGCCCCGTCGGCCAGGTTCACGGCGAACAAATCGCGCCTTCCCTGGCGGAAGGCCCCGAAGATGACCCGCCGGCCTTCGGCCTCGAAGCAGGGGCCGGCCGGCTGGTCGACGGCCAGGGGGATCTCCCGGAGGGTCTTTCCGCTCAGGACGGAGATGAGGAAGAGGGCGTGCCGACGGCCGCGGCGGGCGAAGAAGGCCAGGCTGTCGCCGTCGGGAGACCAGGCCAGGCTCCGGCCGAGCGAAGGGTCGATTTCGTACTTGATATATTCGTATTTCGAGGTGTAGCCCTTGGTGATGTTCTTGAGGACCTGGCCGTCCTTGGCCGAGATGAGGACGATGTCCATGTCTCCATCGAGGGCGTTGTAGGTGATCGTGGCGATGAGCTCCCCCGAGGGCGAGACGGCGTGGGAAAAGGCGAAATAGTAGGGATTCATCGGGAATTCCGGGCCGAGGGCGAAGCTGTAGTCTTCCGGATTTTCCCGGGTCAGGAAATCCTTGAAACGGTCCCGGAGGTACCGCCGGAACTCCTGCTGGAACTCGCGGGACTTCATCTTGAAGGTCCGCTCGAAGGGGTCGCGGGCCCCGAGAAGCGAAGACCCGGACTTGAGCCCGAGCCAGAGGTCGCGGATCGCGTTCCTCCCGAAACGCTCGATGATGAATTCGTAGATCGCGTGGCCGAAATCGTAGGCCGGGTCCCTGGGCAGGGGATAGCGGGAGGCGATTTCGCCCGAGGCGGTGAACTCGGGAATCCGGTCGTTGAGGACGGCGTCGCGGAGGATGAGGGTCGACCAAAGCGACCATTCGCGGGTCACGTACTCGGACAAACCCTCGAACGTCCAGAGCGGGGGCTGGGTCAAGGCCGTCAAGGCCCCGCCCTGGCGGCCCCAGAGGAGGTCGAATTGGAAGATGTGGGCGAGCTCGTGGGCGATGAGGGCCTGGAGTTCGTCCGGGGCCATGTCTCCGTGGACGCCGATCCGGTAAAGGATCGGCTCGGAGACCCCGAGGATGCCTTCCTGGACCTGAAAGACGTTCGACTGCTCGAAGTCGGTGAAGGTCGTGTAGTACAGGAGAGGAACGGGCTCGGCCAGGTCGTGCTTGAGGTCCCGGCTGACCCGCCGATAGGCCGTTTCGGCCATGTCGACGACGCTCTGGAGAAGCTTGGGGTCGTCCGTGGTGAAGTAGATCGTGAAGTGGTCGGTCGCGCAGGATTTCCAGGCGAACCGGTCGTAGCGGACCCGGTTTTTGCCGTAGTAGGGGAAAAACTGGTATTGGGCTTCGGCCGCCCCGGCCAGGACGAGGGCGGCGGCCGCGGCGAGCATCGCGGGGGCGCGGCGTTTCATGAAAACTCCTTTGACTTCAGGAGGAGGATCCGCTCTTGAACCCTGGCCGAGCCGAAGAGAAAGCGGAGGAGGCGCGGCTTGATCCGGTCGAGGAGGTCGTGGAAGGCGAAGGCCGGGGTTTGTCTCGTGTTCTCGTAATTGAGATTGTCCTCGAAGGCGTTGCGGGCGACGATTTCCCCCGTCTCGGCCTTGAGGAGAAGGACCTCGATCTTGAGTTCGAAATTCAGGCGCTCGGCCCACCGTTTTTCGGGCTCGAAGGGGTCGTCGAATTTCCGCTTCTCGGCGGCGAGGAGGGCTTTTCGGGCTTCCCGGGAAAAGGCGGCCTTTCCGGTGAGGACGAGCGCTCCGGCCGGCCCCAGGGCGGCTTTCGCCCAGGCCTCGGGCCGGTCGGCCATCTCCGCCCCGGTCCAGGCGACGGGCTTCGCCGCGACCGGCCCCGGATATCTCGCCTTGAACTCCTCGAGGAGATACTCGGCCAGATCCTTGTTGAGGTCGAATTCCTTGACCTCCTTTTCGAGCCAAAAAGGGGCGACGACGACTTCGAAGGCGGCTCCGGGCTTGAGGACTCCCGTCGACGGGATCTCAACCCGGATTTTCTCGGCCGTCATCTCGCTCGTGCAGGCCGCCGCTCCGAGCCCGGCGGCGAGGAGGAGGGCGAGGAGGTTATTTTTTCTCATCGGACTTTTTGGCCTCCGCCGCGGCCTTGGCCGGAGCGAGGCTTTCTTTACATTTTTCGAGATTGGACTTTACAGTTTCGTTTTTGGGGTCGAGCTTGAGGGCGAGCTCGTATTCCTTGATCGCCTGATCGAACAGGCCCTTCCGCTCGTAGGCCACGGCCAGGTTGTTGTGGGCGGCGGCCGAGCCGGGATTTTCCTCCAAAGCTTTCTTCCAGCGAAAGACGGCCTCCTCCCAGAGGTTCTGGCGGGAGGCCCAGACGCCGAATTTGACTTGGTCCGCGGCCTGAGGGCCGGCGCATCCTCCCATGACGAGCGAAGCCGCGGCCGCGCCGATGAGGGTCCGGATCAGTCCTTTGTTCATCTTTTCTTTCAACCTACAGGTTTTCCCGGGGTTCGTCAACTCGAGGAGCATGGAGCCGGCAATCCTCCGTATTGGCTCGGCAGCCTGTTTCGTGCCATCTTGCGGGTCATTCTGGCCCGGGACGCCTCTTGTCGCCGGCCGGGCTGTTCCTTTATAATCTGGCCGATTTTATTTCCGGAGGATCCCATGGGGCGCTGGCTCGAAGGCAAACCCGTCGCCGACCGGGTCCGGGACAAGGTCAAGGAAGAGGTCAGCCGTCTCCTTCAAAGGACGGGCCGGGCTCCCGGCCTGACCGGCGTCTTGGTCGGGGACAATCCGGCCTCGCAGAGCTATCTCCGGATGAAGGAGAAAGCCTGCGCGAGCCTCGGCCTTCGGGGCCGGATTCTGACCCTCCCCTCCGACCTCGCCCCGGAGCGCCTCCGGGCCGTCATCGAGGAGCTCAACGCCGACGATGAGGTCGACGGGATCCTCGTCCAGCTCCCTCTTCCCAAGGGTTTCGACACTCAGGAGGTCATCTCCTGGATCGACCCCCGCAAGGACGTCGACGGCATCCACCCGACCAACCTGGGCCTCCTCCTTCAGAACGAGCCGGGGCCGCGGGCCTGCACGCCCCTCGGGTGCCTCGAGCTCATCGCCTCGACGGGCGTTTCCCTCGAAGGGCGGGACGTCGTCATCGTCGGCCGGAGCCTCATCGTCGGCAAACCCCTGGCGGCCATGGTCACCAACGCCGATGGGACCATCACGATCTGCCACAGCAAGACGAAAAACCTGCCGGAAGTCGCCGCCCGGGCGGACATCCTCGTCGCGGCCATGGGGCGGCCGGGCTTCATCGGGCCGGAATTCGTCAAGGACGGGGCCGTGGTCATCGACGTCGGCAGCAACGCCGTCAAGGACAAGGACCTCGTCCTCCGCCTCTTCGGCCGGGACGAGAAGCGCCTGAAGGAGGTCGACGACAAGGGCTACACCTGGGTCGGCGACGTCCAGCCCGGGGTCATCGACAAGGCCGCCTGGCTGACGCCGTCGCCCGGCGGGGTCGGCCCCCTGACGATCGCCATGCTCATGCGGAACACCCTCGAGGCGTTCCAGCGCCGCCTCGTCCTGAAGTAGAAAGAGGCCCTCTTCCGATCCGGCGGCCCTTGCCGCCGCCGGGCGCTTTGTGGTATAAGAGAACGCTTCGAGAGAGAGCGATCATGCCTAAAACGTGCGATATCTGCGGCAAAGGCCCCGTTTTCGGGCACAGCGTCAGCCATTCCCACAAGGCGTCTCCCAAGAAATGGCGGCCGAACCTTCAACACGTCCGGGCCGAGACATCCCAAGGGGCGAAAAAGATCTGGGTCTGCACCCGCTGCCTGCGGTCCGGAAAGGTCCGAAAAGCCCCCTGATTCCCTAGGTCCGATCGACCGACAGAATCCCCTCGATCTTCGAGATCGCCCCGATGATGGCCTCGAGATGGCCGATGTCGGTGATGGTCAGCTCGAGCCGGATCTCGGCCCTCGCCTCCGGCGAGGTCGCGACATCGGCCTTGTCGATGTCCCCTTCGAGGCCGGTGATCGCGGCCACGACTTTCGCCAGAAGCCCCCGGATGTTGGCCGCTTCGATGGTCACACCCGCCCGGGACGGGCCGGGGGAGATTTCGTCCCAGGAGACCTCGACCATCCGCTCCGGAGAAAGGAGCTCCTTCGTCACCCGGAGGCAGCGGAGAGCGTGGACCCGGATCCCCGTTCCCGCGGTCAGATAGCCGACGATCGGCTCGCCTTTGATCGGCCGGCAGCACCGGGCCAGGCGGACGAGCTCGGGAATCCGCTCCCGGTCCTGGATTACCGCGGCGCCCTCTTGCCCGTCCTTGGGCCAAGGGCCTCCCTCCGGACGGGCGATCCGGTCGAGGAGCTTCCTCGTCAGGACGAGCCGGCCCCGGCCGAGAAGCGAGAAGAAATCGTCCAGGGTCCGGATGCGAAAACTCACGGTCTCGGCGAGGCGGGCGAGAAGGGCCGCCCCGGCCGGATATCCCCCCTGCGTCCCGGGCTTGGCCGTCTGCCGGAGCCATAACTTGCGCCCCAGGGCAACGGCCTTGGATTTCTCCTGCTGGTTGAGCCAGCGCTTGATCCGGTGCCTGGCCCCGGAGGTGAAGGCCATTTGGAGCCAGCTCCGGCCGGGCGTTTTGCCCGGCGAGGTCGCGATCTCGACGATGTCCCCCGTCCGGAGGAGGGTCCGCAGGGGCGAGGCTTTGCCGTTGATCAGGGCGCCGGCGGCGTGGAGGCCGATTTCGGAGTGGATCCGGAAGGCGAAATCGAGGGCCGAGGCCCCGGCCGGAAGGGAGACGACCTTTCCTTTGGGAGTGAAGACATAGACTTCCTCGGGGATGAGGTTGATCTTGAGGTTGGCCAGGAATTCCTTGGGGTCGCCCTGCTCGCGGAAGAGGTCGACCATCTCCCGGAGCCACTGGAGACGCCGGTCTTCGCGGACGAGGCTTTGGGGGTCGTCGTCCTTGTAGCGCCAGTGGGCGGCGATGCCGTTCTCGGCCAGGGCGTGCATCTCCTTGGTCCGGACCTGGATTTCGAAGCTCGACTGATCGGCCGTGAGGACCGTCGTGTGGAGGGCCTGGTAGAGGTTGGGCTTGGGCATGGCGATGAAGTCGCGGAACCGGTGGGGGATGTGGGGCCAGTTCTCATGGATGATCCCCAGGGCCTGGTAGCAATTGCGGACCGTATCGGTGACGATCCGGAGGGCCAGGAAATCGTAGACTTGGTTGAAGTCGATCTTCCGGCTCTTCATCTTCCGCCAGATGCTGTAGGGCCGCTTGATCCGGCCTTGGATCTCGGCCGGGATATCGCCGGCCTTGAGGGCCCGGCCGAGAGCCAAGCGGAAAGACCGGAGGGCTTTTTCGGCCGCTTTCCGGCGGCCCTCGAGGAGGGCTTCGACCCGGGCGGCCTCCTCCGGCTCGACGTAGCGGAAGGCCCGGTCCTCGAGCTCGGCCTTGATCCGGCCCATCCCCAGCCGGTTGGCGATGGGCGCGTAGATTTCCAGGGTCTCGGCGGCGACCTGCCGCTGCTTGTCTTCGGGGAGATATTTCAGGGTTTGAAGGTTGTGGAGGCGGTCGGCGAGTTTGATGAAAATGACCCGGAGGTCGTCGGTCATGGCCAGGATGATCTTGCGGATCGTCTCCGCCCGCTGATGCTCGGGCGAAACTTCCTGGACCCGGCCGATTTTCGTCACGCTCTCGACGAGGTCGGCGGCGTCCTTGCCGAAGAGGCCGCGGAGCTCGTCCGGCCCGACGTCGGTGTCCTCGAGGACGTCGTGGAGGAGGCCGGCGGCGAGGGACGTCGAGTCGAGGTTCATATCGGCCAGGAGGCCGGCGACCTCGAGGGGATGGCTGAGGTACGGCTCTCCCGAACGGCGGACCTGACCTTTGTGGGCTTTGGCCGAGAAGACATAGGCCTTCTGGAGAAGGGCCGTTTCCTTGTCGTCGAAGCGGCCGGCGACCTTTTCCAGAATGTCGTTGAAGCGGATCATGGAGAGACGGCCGAAAGGCGGGAGAAGATCCAATCGACGGCTTCGCCGAGATGGGCGGCCACGGCGGCCGGCCGAGGGCCGGCGGCCTCGAGCCTCCTCCGCGAGGCGGCCCCGTAGCCGGTCATGACCAGGACCGGAGTCGCCCCGAGGCCCCGGCCGAACTCGACATCCTCGACCTTGTCGCCGATCATGAACGAGCGGGCCAGGTCGAGGTCGAGATCGGCCGCGGCTTGGCGCCCCATGGCCGAGCCCGGCTTGCGGCAAAGGCAGTCCCGGCGGTAGCGGGGATCGGTCGAGAGGCGGTAATGCGGGCAGTAATAAATGGCGTCGATCCGGGCCCCCCCGGCGAAGAAAGCCTCGGTCATCCGGTCGTGGATCCGCCGGAGGTCGTCCTCGGTGAAAATCCCCCGGCCGACGCCGGACTGGTTGGTGGCGATGACGACGGCGAACCCGGCCTCGTTGAGTCGGCCGACGGCGGGGATGCTCCACGGATAGATGCGGATCTGGCTCCAGCGGCCGGGATAGCCGACGTCCTCGTTGATCGTCCCGTCTCGGTCGAGGAGGACGGCCGGTCGGCTCATGGGAGAAACTCCGCCGCGGCGGCGAAGACATCCTCCACCGAGACGGCCGTCAGGCAACGGTGATCGTAAGGGCACTCCCGGTATAGGCAGGGCCAGCAGACGGCGCTTTTTTTGACCACGGCCGAGGGCGGGTGGAAGGGCGCGGTCACGGCCGGGTCGGTCGGCCCGAAAACGGCGACGACGGGGACGCGGAGGGCGTTGGCCAGATGCATGGGGCCCGTGTCGTTCGTCACGAAGACAGCGGCCCGGCTGACCGCCCCGAGGAGCTCGCCGAGGGTCGTCCGCCCCGCCAAATTCGCCTCCGGCCGTCCGAGGCGGGCGGCGATCTCCTCGGCGACCGGCCCGTCCTCGGCCGAACCCGTGAGGATGATCTCCGCCCCCCGGACGTCGATGAACCGCCGTCCCAGGGCGGCGAAACGCTCGGCCGGCCAGCGTTTGGCGGGCCCGTAGGCCGCGCCGGGATGGAGGATGATGAGCGGCCTGGCGGAGTCGAGGCCCGCCGTCCGGAGGATCTCCTCGGCCCTCGTCCGGTCCTCGGGCCGGAGGCCGAGGCGGATATCGGGCGGCCAGGTCTCCAAGCCGAGGCCTTCGATCAAGTCGAGGTAGTAGCGGACCATGTGGCCGGAGCGTCCGCCGTCCGGCCGGGAAATCCCTTTCGTCAGGAGAAATCCCCGGCCGTCGCGCCGGTATCCCCAGCGCTGCGGGATTCCGGCCAGGCGGAAGAGGAAGGCCGAAGCGAAGGAATTCGTCAGAAGCAGGCCGGCCTCGAAACGGAGAGCCTTGAGGGCGGAGGCCTGACGGAACATCTCGCCGAGGCTTCCGGACGGGCCGAGGGGCACGAAGCCGGAAGCGCCCGTCCCGGCCAGGAGGTCCTTCAGCCAGGCCGGTCCGGCGGTCCAGATTTCGGACCGGGGGTCGTTCCGGCGAAGGCTTTCGAGGGCCGGAAGGGCCATGACCGCGTCGCCGACCCAGTTGGGCATCCGGACGACGATCTTCATCGGACTCGCCGGGGGTCAGTCGGGGCGGGATTTGTCGGCGGGGGCGGGCTTGCCCTCGGCCTGGCTCTCGGCCGCCGGCTTCCCCTTGGACTCTCCTTGGCCGCCGCCTTTGTCCGCGGAGGCGGGGGGCTCTTTTTTAGCGTAGTCGGTGATGTAGAACCCCTTGCCCTTGAACTGGATGGCCGGCGGGGAGAGGAGTTTCCGAAGCGGGCCGTCGCAGTTCGGGCACTTCCGGCAGGGAGGGTCTGAGGCTTTCTGGAGTTTTTCGAAGCGCTTGCGGCACGTCTCGCATTCATACTCATAAATGGGCATTAACTCATTATATCAGAGACCGAAGTCTTGACGGAACACCGCGCGGGCTGTTCCGTCAGCGGAAGACGAGGGCTTCGAAGACGTAGATCTCGGCCCCCTTCCTCCAGGCGTCGGCCGGAAGCCCGGCCTTGAGGCAGGCCTGGGCCAGGAACTCCTCCCGCCGCCAACCGTTTTCGGCCGCGACCTGGGGGAGGAGAAGCCCCCGGGATTCGTCGTGGACGACGACAAGGCCGTGGCGGCCGACCCGGACGAGGCGCGGGTCGTCGATTTTCCGGAGAGGCGTGAGGACGGAGATTTCGTAGGACAGGAACCGCAGCTCGGCCGCCGAGACGGGCGGAAAGCGCGGGTCCTGGGTCGCGGCGAAGACGGCGCACCGGATCACGTTCTGGGACAGGGGAAGGACCGGCTCGGCGTGGCCGACGCAGCCCCGCAGTTGCCCGTCCTTCTTCAAGGTGACGAAAGCCGCCCGCGGGGTCCGAAAATTCGGGTTCGCTCCCTCGTCGTCGACGATCTCGCCCGATCGGACGTAGGTCTCGACGGCTTTCCTGGCCAGCCGGAGGAGGTCTTTCTTCTCCCCGGCCGAAAGGGAAAACGGGGGCTCGGGAGTCGGCCCTCCGGCCATGACCGCCGCGGCCATGTAGCCGACGACGCGGTCGGCCGGACCGCCGCCTTCGGTCGAGTCGGCGGTCCGCAGGATCTCGACCCGGGGGCGGCCCTCTTTTTCGGCGTAGAGGAGCGCGGTCAACACGGCCGCCCCCCCGCACATCCGGTTCGACTCGGGCCTTTGGATGTCCCGGAGGAGGGGGCCCGTCTTCATCCCCCGAATCATCTCGACGGTCTCCCGGTCGAGTTCCCCGGCCTTCTCCCGGCTCAGGAAATGGGACAGGTCGGTCGAGGCGACGACGAGGATTCTTCGCGACCGGGACAGCTCGGCCAGGGCGGCGGCGAGCCGGCGGATCGTCGGTTCGGAGGGATATCCGAGGACGACGGGGACGATCTTGGCCTTGGGCAGCGTCTTCTGGATGAAGGGAACCTGGACTTCGACGGAATGTTCCTCGGCATGGGCCTCCGGGACGAAGACGAACCCTCCGGCCTTGGTCAACAGGGAGGCCGCCTCGGCGTCCACGGCGGCCGGGCCGAGGGGGGTCGCGTACCCTCCGTCGGGCCAGATCGAGGCCCCGTGGAAGCCGATCCGATGGGAAGGCCCGAGGATGACGACGGTCTCAACGTCTTTTCCCCGAACGAGCTTGTAGCCGAATCCGGCCGTCGGGCCGGAGTAGACATATCCGGCGTGGGGGACGATCAGGGCTTTAACCTCGCCCGGCGGCGCGGACGGCGCGGCGGCGGAGAGGAAGGCCTCGATCGAGGCGCCGAGGCGGGACGGGTCGGCGTCGTAAAACTGTCCCGCCCAGACCGGCGGCCTCAGCCCCTGCCCTCCGGCCGTCCCGGCCCCGATGATCAGCAGCATCCCGACCGCCGTCCATGTCTTGCTCATGTCTTCAATATAAGGCGGATGGGGCTTCATGGCAAACTCCCGCCCCAGTTGACTTTTTTGGCCATATCCTTAAAATACAAGGGGGTAGGTTCTCGATGAAGGATTTCTTCAAGGCACTCCTGGCGATCATCGGCTTGGCGGCGGCGTTTGCGGTCGGTCTCAACATCGGCCGGGAAAAAGAGCGAAAAAAAATTCCCAAGTTCCAGGAAGACTGAGCCGGCTCAAGGACGAAAACCATGGGCTGGCGGGCGTACGCCCTTCTCATCCTCTTCGGCGCGTTCATCGTCCTGCTCCTCCTCCGCCCGAGCCTGACCTGTTTCGGCCGGAAACTCCGCTCCCCCTTCTATCCCCTCTTCCGCCGGAAAAAAATGGAGGAGGAGGCGCGCCGGCTCCGGCGGGAACGGATGGCCAAGACCGCGGCCGCGGATTACGGATTCCATCTCGATGACGAAGCCCGGCCGAGGGGGGCCGGCGTTTCCGAGAAAGCCCGGGAGAAGGCCGAGGACTACGGATTCAAGCTCGATTGAGCGATATCATTCAGAAAAAGGGGACGGTTCTGTTTTTTCTCGGGGAAAAAAGGACCATCCCCTTTTTGCTGTTGCTGGCGGCCTGCCGCCCGCCCGGGCCGGTGCTCCTCCCGCCGGCGGAGATCCGGGCCGTAGAAGGCCTGGCCGTCCTGAGGATCGTCCGGGCCGAAGCCTCGGCCCGGACGAAGTTCGGCTTCACGATCGCCCTCCCGGACCGGGGACGGATCGACGTTCTGGACCCCGTGGGGCGGACCGTCCTCCGGTTCGTCGTCGACGGCGAGGAGGCTTTCCTCGTCCTTCTTTCCAAGAGGGTCTACGCCCGCGGCGGGAAAGACGAGGTCCTGGAGAGGTTCATCGGGTTTCCCGTCGGCCTCGACGAGCTGGCCGGCCTTCTGGCCGGACGATGGGAAGCCGGGGGGGCCGCTCTTCCGGGTTGGACGCTGGAGCGCGACGGGCGCGGCCGCGTCGCCGCCGGCCGGAGAGGCGATCTGTCGTTTGCCGTCCAGGAGTTTTTTCGCGGCGGCGGCGTGCCGCGAAAGGTCTCCTTCCGGGGGCCGGGCGGAGCGGGAAGCGTCACTCTGCTCCAGGCGGCCTTCAACCGGGGGCTGGCTCCGCTGCCGTCCGGATTCTGGGAGCGGCTCCGGGCCGTCTCCTGGGAAGAGGTCGAAAGGCTGCTCCGGGATGAAGATTAAGTCCTTCGCCAAGATCAACCTCGGCCTGGAAGTCCTTCGAAGGCGGCCCGACGGGTATCACGACATCCGAACGCTGTTCCAGTGGATCGACCTGGCCGACGAGATTTCTTTCCGGCCCCTGGCGGCGCCCGAGGTCCGCCTGCGCGGAGACGACCCCTCGATTCCCTGGGACGAGACGAATCTCGTCGCCCGGGCGGCCCGCCTTCTCCGGGAGCGGACGGGCGGCGGCGCCGGGGTCGAAATCCACGTCGTCAAGCGGATCCCCGCCGGGCGCGGCCTGGGCGGCGGAAGCTCGAACGGCGCCCTGACCCTTTGGGGGCTCAACGCCTTCTGGGGCCTCGGCCTGCCGCCGTCCGCCCTCGAGGACATGGCCCGGAGCCTCGGAGCCGATGCGGCCTACTTTTTGACCGGGGGCCTCTGCCTCGGCGAGGGCCGGGGCGACATCCTGACCCCTCTCCCGGACCTGCCTCCTTATGCCGTCGTCCTGGCCTTCCCCCCCTTCCCGATCCCGACCGCGGAGATTTACCGGAGCCTGGACCCGAGCGCCTTGACTTCCGGGGACAAAGACGGTAGAATGGCCCAGTTTTTCGGGGCCCGAAACCCTGGGGTCCTGACGAATGCGCTCGAAGAGACGATCTTTCGCCTCTATCCTCAGCTCCGCGAGTTCAAGAGCTTCTTTCGGGACCAGGGAGCGGCCTTGTCCCTGGTCACGGGTTCGGGCTCGGCGGTTTATGGATTGTTCGAGGCGCGAGGCCCGGCCGAGCGAAGCTTGGCCGCCTGCCGAGGTCGGGTCGAAGCCGTCCTCGTCGAGACGATCGGAAGGGCCCGAGGCTGGGAGGCCATCGAGATTGGGGTGTCGCCAAGCGGTAAGGCAGCGGGCTTTGGACCCGCCATTCGGGGGTTCGAATCCTCCCGCCCCAGGAAACATCAACGCGCCGAGCGCGTCGAATAAAAGGACAGGACGATGAAGGTCTTTGCCGGAAGTTCCAACCCGGGCCTGGCCCGGGAGATCGTGGGCTATCTGGGCTCCGAGCTTGGCCGGAGCGTTCTCGAACGCTTCAACGACGGGGAGATCCATTTCTACATCGACGAGAACGTCCGGGGCGCGGATGTCTTCGTCATCCAAAGCGGCAGCTACCCCGCCAATGCCCATCTCATGGAGCTGTTCCTGATGATCGACGCCTTCAAGCGGGCCTCGGCCGAACGCATCACGGCCGTCATCCCGTATTACGCCTACGCCCGGCAGGACTGGAAGGACCGGCCCCGGGTTCCCATCTCGGCCCGTCTCGTGGCCGACCTCCTCGAGACCGCCGGAGCCGACCGGATCCTGACGATGGACCTCCATTCGCCCCAGATCCAAGGGTTCTTTTCGATCCCGGTCGACAACCTGACGGGCGTCCCCGTCCTGGCGCGGCACGTCCAACACCGGAAACTCGACAACCTGACCGTCGTCTCTCCGGACGCCGGCGGCGTCGGCCGGGCCAAGCACTTCGCCAAGAAGCTTGGGGCCAACCTGGCCGTCATCGACAAGCGCCGCCCGTCCCCGAACGTGGCCAGGGTCTTCAACGTCATCGGCGACGTCGCCGGCCAGAACTGCATCCTCTTCGACGACATGGTCGACACGGCCGGAACCCTCTGCCTGGCGGCCGAGGCCTTGAAGCGGAGCGAAGCCGAACGGGTCCTGGCCTGCGCGACCCATCCCGTCCTCTCGGGCAAGGCCGTCGAGAAGATCGAGGCCTCGCCCCTCGAGGAGGTCATCGTCTCGAATTCCATCCCCCTCAACGACGGAAGCCGCTCCTCGGCGAAGATCACGACCCTGTCCGTGGCCGAGCTGTTCGGCGAGGCCATCCGGAGGATCAATGAAGGCAGCTCCGTCAGCTCGCTGTTCGAATAAGGAGGACGACCGCCCATGAGTTTCGTCATTGAAAGCCAGCGTCGAGACGCGTTCGGCAAGAACGCGTCCTCTCGCATCCGCCGGACGGGAAGGATTCCGGCCATCCTCTACGGGGAGGGCCTGGACAACATCCCTCTCGTCCTGGCCAAGTCCGACGTCATCGGGATCCTGAAGTCCGACTCCGGGTTGAACACCCTCTTCCGAGTCGCCGTCGAAGGCCGGGAACGGGACGTCATGATCAAGGACCTCCAGATCGACCCGACGACGGACGAGCTTCTCCACGCCGACCTCATCCAGATCGCCATGGACAAAGTCCTCCGGGTCAGCGTCCCCGTCGAGCTCACCGGCGAGGCCGTCGGGGTCAAGACGGAAGGCGGGTTCCTGGACTTCATGACCCGCGAGGTCATGGTCGAGTGCCTCCCGGCCGACATCCCCGACCATCTGTCCGCGGACATCACCGGCCTTCACCTCCATCAGTCTCTCAAGGCGGGCGAACTCCCGCTGCCCGAAAGGCTGAGGCTGCTGACCGACCCCAACGCCGTCATCGTTCTCGTCCAGGTCCCCCACGAGGAGAAAGCCGCGGCCCCGGCCGAGGAGGTCGTCGCCGAGGCGGCCCCGGCCGAACCCGAGGTCATCAAGAAGGAACGGGCCGAGAAGGAGCCCGAAGGAGAAAAATAATCCGTGTGGGCCGTCGTCGGCTTGGGAAATCCGGGGCTGCGCTACGCCGCGACGAGGCACAACGCCGGGCGCCTTTTCGTCAAGCGCCTCGCCCGGTCCTGGGGCGTCCGGTTGAGGAAGCGCCGCTTCCTGTCGAAGACGGCCGAGGCCGTCCGGGGAGGCGATCGGGTCGTTCTGGCCCTGCCGCAGACGTTCATGAACGAAAGCGGCCGGGCCGTCCGCGCCCTCCTCGAAGGCTTGGCCCTCGAGGCCGCCCGGTGCCTCGTCGTCTTCGACGACGCCGACCTGCCTCTCGGGGACATTCGGATCCGGCCCGAGGGAGGGCCGGGAACCCACCGGGGGATGGCCTCGGTCGTCGTCGAGACGGGCCGGACCGATTTCCCGCGGATCCGCCTCGGCATCGGCCCCGTGGCCGAGGGCGAAGACATCGCCGATTTCGTCCTCTCGCCCTTTGAGAACGAGGAAAAAGCCCGGTTCGGGGAGAGCCTGGCCGCGGCCGAGGCGGCCTTGGACCTCGTCCTGGCCGGCCGGCTGGACCGGGCCATGAACGCCTATAATTGACTCCTTGCTCCTTCCGGAAGAGAAGGAGCTGGACAAACCATAAGGAGGTCGCGATGCGGCTTTACGAGACGGGGTTTCTCGTCGCCCCGGGGATGACCGAAGACGAGGCCGAGACGATCGTCCGCCAAATGGCCGACGTCGTCGCCCAGAAAAACGGGCGGATGATCCGGATCGAGCGGTGGGGGAAGCGGCGGATGGCCTACGCCATCGGGAAAGCCCAGGAAGCCTATTACATCTTTTTCCATTACGAGGGCGGGTCCGAGATCCCCCTCGAACTGGGCCGTCGCTTCCGCCAGATGGACACGATTCTCCGTTATCTGACCCTGGTCAAGGAGACGACCCGGAACGTCCGGAAGAAGAAAAAGGCCAAGGGAGCGCCGGCCGCCGAGGCCGAGGAGGCCGCGGGCGGAGAGGCGAAATCCCGGGAGGAGGTCTGATCATGGCGGACGAGAGAAAGGCCGACCGGCCCGAACGCCCGGAGCGGGGGTCCTACAAGAAATTTTTCCCCCCGAAGAAAAAATTCTGCCGATTCTGTCAGAGGAACATCCGGTTCATCGATTACAAGAGCGGCGATATCCTGAAGCGGTATGTCCCCGACCGGGGCAAGATTTCCCCCCGCCGGGTCACCGGGACGTGCGCCTTCCACCAGCGAAAACTGGCCGCGTCCGTCAAGCGGGCCCGCCACATGGCCATTCTCCCCTACGTCGTGGAGTGACGGAGAGACGGCCATGAAAGTCATCCTCAAGCAGGACGTCGAGAACCTGGGCCGCAAGGGCGACGTCGTCAATGTCGCCCCCGGCTACGGACGGAATTATCTCATCCCCCGGAAGCTGGCCTTGGCCGTCACGGCCTCGAACCTGAAGATGATCGAGCTCGAGCGCAAGGCCCTCAAGAAGAAGGCCGAGGCCGAGCGCCGCGCGCACCTCGGCCTGATCGAGAAGCTCAACGCGACGACCCTCTCCTTCGCCCGCAAGGCCGGGGAGAAGGACCACATCTTCGGCTCGGTCAGCGCCGCGGACATCAAGGACGCCCTCGACGGGTTCGGGTTCGAGATCGACAAGAAGAAGATTCTCCTCGATGAGCCGATCCGGCGTCTGGGGAATTATGCCGTCCCGGTCAAGGTCACCCCGGACGATAAAGCCGAAGTCAAGATCGCCGTCGTCCGGGAAGAGGAAGAAGCGGTCCCGGCCGAGGACGCGGCCAAGATCGAGGCCTAAGCCGCCGGCGCGGCCGGGCCCGACGGCCCGGAAGGAGGGATGCGGTGGAACTCGACCTGCTCTTTCTCAAGAAGACTCCCCCGCACAGTCCGGAAGCGGAGAAGCTCGTCCTCGGGGGGATCCTCGTCAATCCGAAAAACCTCAACGTCGTCCTCTCGACCGTCTCTTCCGAGGACTTCTACCGGGACGCGAACCGGACGATCCTCGTGACGATCGCCCGGATGGTCGACCGGGGGCTTCCCGTCGAGCTGCTCTCCCTGAGCGAGGAGCTCCGCCGGGGGGGGGGCCTGGAAGAGGTCGGGGGGGCGGCCTACCTGGCCTCGCTCATGGACGGCGTCCCCCGGAGCCTGAACGTCGAGTACTACGCCAAGGTCATCAAGGAGAAGGCCCTCCTCCGGCGCCTCATCCTGTCGTCGGCCAAGATCATCTCGGCCAGCTACGAGGAGAAGGACGAGGCCGACGAGCTCCTCAACGCCGCCCAGGCGGCCATCGTCGACGTCGCCGAGCAGCGGACCCGCCAGGGATTCATCCCCCTCTCCCAGGTCGCTCCCAAGACGATGGAGATCATCGAGCGCCTGGCCGACCGCCGGGAGGCCGTGACCGGCGTCGACACGGGATTCCGCGACCTCAACAAGCTCACGGCCGGCTTCCATCCGGCCGAGCTGGTCATCGTCGCCGCCCGCCCCTCGATGGGCAAAACGGCCCTCTGCCTGAACATCGCCCAGCACGTCGGCCTGCGGACCGAGGCCGCGGCCGGTTTCTTCTCGATGGAGATGTCCAAGGAATCCCTGGTCATCCGGATGCTCTGCTCGGACGCCCAGGTCGACATCAAGAGCGTCCGGACGGGGTTCGTCAGCGAACGCGAGCTTGAGCGAATCCGCCTCAGCGCCGAAACCCTGGCCCGGGCCAGGATTTTCCTCGACGAAACGCCGGCCCTGACCCTCATGGAGATGAAGGCCAAGAGCCGCCGCCTGAAGATGGAGGGCCAGCTCGACATCGTCTTCATCGACTACATCCAGCTCATGCGGACGACGGGGCGGTTCGAAAACCGGAACCAGGAGATGTCGTTCATCTCCCGGTCGCTCAAGGAGCTGGCCAAGGAGCTCGACATCCCGGTCGTCGGGATCTCCCAGCTCAGCCGAGCGCCGGAGAAGATGCGGCGCGAGCCGCGGCCCCAGCTCTCCGACCTCCGCGAGTCGGGGGCCATCGAGCAGGACGCCGACGTCGTCGTCTTCATCTACCGGGCCGAGAAATACCTCTCCCCCGAGGAGCTCCAGCAGAACCTCGCCCTCCGGGGCGTGGCCGAAGTCATCGTCTCCAAACAGCGCAACGGCCCGACGGGGGCGGTCAGGCTGGCCTTCCAGGACAAGTACGCCCGATTTTCCGACCTCGAGTTCGTGTACGGCGAAGGGGAGGCCTGACCGGTGGGATTCTTCCGCGAGCTCGGAGAAATCGCCATCCTCGCCGGGCGGACGTTCCGGGGCCTGTTCCGCCGGCCCTGGGAGGGGAAGATCTTTCTCCGCCAGCTCGAGGACATCGGGGCCCGGAGTTTCCCCGTGGTCGCCCTTACCGCGGCCTTTGGGGGGCTGGTCTTCGGCCTCCAGACGTACGTCGGTTTCCACCGATATATCGGCCAGGGTTCGGAAGCCTACGGCGGCCCGATCATCTCGCTCGGGCTGACCAAGGAGCTCATCCCCATCCTCGTCGGGGTCATGGTCGCCGGCCGGGTCGGCTCGGCCATGGCCGCCGAGATCGGAACGATGCGGATCACGGAGCAGATCGACGCCCTGGTCAGCCTCGGGGCCGACCCCGTCCGGTATCTCGTCGTCCCCCGGACGGTCGCGGCCGTCCTCATGCTCCCCTGCCTGACCCTCTTCGGCGACCTCATCGGGATCGCGGCCGGGCTTTTCTACAACGTCGTCCTCATGGGGGTCAACGGGACCCTCTATCTCCGCAACACCCTCCTCTACCTCGAACTCTGGGACGTCTCGAGCGGCCTCATCAAGTCGGCCGTCTTCGGCCTGATCATCGCCCTCGTCGGCTGCTCCCAAGGGCTCCGGACCGAGGGGGGGGCGGAGGGCGTCGGCCGGGCGACGACCCGGGCCGTCGTCATCCAAAGCATCTCGATCCTCGTCGTGAACTTCTTCCTGAGCGAACTCCTCCCCGGGAGCCTGGGCCTGTGATCCGGTTCGCCGGCGTCTGGAAATCGTTCGGCCCGAAAAAGGTCCTCGCCGGCCTCGACCTCGAAGTCCGGCGAGGGGAGACCATGGTCGTCATCGGCCAGAGCGGCTCGGGCAAAAGCGTCCTCCTCAAGATCCTCATCGGCCTCCTCCCGCCCGACCGGGGGGACATCTTCGTCGACGGCCGCGAGGTCAGCCGGCTTCGGGGAGAAGAGCGCCGGGCCGTCGTCCGAAGGTTTGGGATGCTCTTCCAAGGCGCGGCCCTGTTCGACTCGATGACCGTCGGCGAGAACGTCGCCTTCGGCCTGGAGCGGCAGACGGACATGGGGCGGGAGGAAATCCGCCGCCGCGTCGCCGAGAGCCTGGCCAAGGTCGGCCTTCACGAGATCGAAAATCTTCGGCCTCATGAGCTCTCCGGGGGGATGAAGAAACGGGTCGGGTTGGCCCGGGCGATCGCCTACCGGCCCGAAATCATCCTCTATGACGAGCCCTCGACCGGCATCGACCCGATCCGGGCCGACGCCATCAACGACCTCATCCTCGTCCTCCGGAAGGAGATGGGGGTGACCTCGCTCGTCATCACCCACGACATGGTCAGCGCCTACAAGGTCGCCGACCGGATCGCCCTCCTGTTCCAGGGGCGGATCGTCGCCCTGGGGACGCCGGACGAGATCCGGAACTCCCCGAACGGGGTCGTCCAACAATTCATCCACGGCCGGGCCCTAGGCCCGATCGTGTCCTGGTGAGAAAGGAGCGGACATGTCCCGCGAAGCGCGGATCGGGATTTTCGTCGGGGCGGCGTTCCTCGTCCTGGCGGCCTTCGTCTTCGTCGTCGGCGATTTTTCGGTCCTCTTCCGCAAGCCCGGAGAGACGATCCGGGCGACGTTCGACACGGCCGCCGGCTTGGACAAGCGGGCCGTGGTCAAGATGGCCGGCGTCCTCATCGGCCATGTCCGGGACATCAGCCTGGAGGGCCGCAAAGCCAAGGTCGAGATGACGATCTACGCCGGGACGAAGGTGCCCAAGGACTCGCGGGCGATGCTCAACATGCTCGGCCTGCTCGGGGAGAAATACGTCGAAATCCTCCCCGGCGAGTCGGACGAGGCCTGCCCGGACGGCGGCGAGATCGCCGGCCTCGCCTCGATCGGGCTGGACCGGATCGGCCCCCTTCTCGGCGGCCTGAGCGATGAGATCCGGGGAGCCGCGGCCGGCCTTCGGGAGACGCTCGACGAGGAAACGCGGGCCGGCCTGCGGGCGGCCCTGGCCGGCCTCTCGCGAGCGGCCGAGGAATTGCGGGCTTTTCTCGAGGCCAATCGCGGAGCGCTGCCCCGGGCGGCGGACGAGGCCGCCCGGACCTTCGAGGCCGCGGACAAAACCCTCGCCGGGGCGGCCTCCGATCTCGACCGGACCCTCGCCCTTCTCCGGGAAACGGTCGAGGAGAACCGCGACGGACTGCGGACGAGCCTGGAAAAGATCGGCGAGCTGGCCGTCCAAGTCGAAGAGGCCGTCGGGCTTCTCAGCGCCTCGCTGGACAAGATCGCCCGGGGCGAGGGGACGGCCGGCCGTCTCGTCCATGACCCCTCCCTCTACGACGAAGCCCGGGCGGCCGTCCGCCGTCTCGAGGCGGCTGGCCGCGGGTTGTCGGCCATCCGGCCGTCGCTCGAGGTCGAGGCGGGCTATCTCGGAAGGACCGGCCGTTTGCGGGCCGGTGTCCTGGGAGGGCTGCGGCCGACCCCGCGGGCCTCGCTCGAGGCCGGCCTCGTCCGCGATCCGCGGGAGGAGGCCTTTCGTTTTTCGCTCGTCGGCGGCTACCGTATGGGACGGTTCCTGGCCCGGTTCGGATTCATCGAATCCGAATTCGGGGCGGGAGTCGACTTTTTCTCCGGCCGGGACGGCGGCTGGGGGTTGAGTTTCGAGGGCTTCGCCTGGAACAGGGACGAAGGGCCTCATCTCCGGTTCACGGCCAGAGGCCGGGCCGTGGGCCGGCTCTATGTCGTGGCCGGGGTCGACGACTTTTCCCTGGCCAAGCGGCGCGAAGTCTTCGTCGGGCTGGGCTGGCGGTTCCCATGAAAGCCAAGGCCGTCTTCATCTGCCAGAACTGCGGGGCCCGGTCGCCCAAATGGCTGGGCCGATGCCCCTCCTGCGGCGAGTGGAACTCGTTTGTCGAGGAGGTCGAGGACGAAACCGCGGCCGCCGTCGAGGAGGCGTTCCCGCCGGCCGAGCCGATCGTCTTCGCCGACATCGAAGCCTCCCCCGAGCCGAGAGTCCGGGTCGGGGCCGAGGAATTCAACGCGGTCCTCGGCGGCGGGGTCGTCCCCGGCTCGCTCGTCCTCCTGGGGGGAGAGCCGGGAATCGGGAAGTCGACGCTCTGCCTCCAGGTCTCCCGGGACTTCGCCGCCTCGGGCGAGATCGTCCTCTACGTTTCGGCCGAGGAGTCCCTCGACCAGATCAAGCTTCGCGGAGACCGTTTGTCGGTCGGCGCCGGTCCGCTCCACCTCCTGGCCGAGACGAGCCTGGAGCGCATCATCGCCCAGGCCGAAAAGCTCCGGCCTCGAGTCCTCGTCGTCGACTCGGTCCAGACCGTTTACTCCGGAAAGCTCGCCTCGAGCCCGGGGACGATCAGCCAGGTCCGGGAAGTCGCCAACCAGATCTTCCGCTTCGCCAAGCGGCGGAACGTCCCCGCCTTCCTCATCGGGCACATCACCAAGGAGGGTTCGCTGGCCGGCCCCAAATCGCTGGAGCACATCGTCGACGTCGTCCTTCTTTTCGAAGGCGAGCGCGACCATAACCACCGCGTCCTTCGGGTTCTCAAGAACCGCTTCGGCCCCGTCTCGGAGTTGGCCGTCTTCGAAATGACGGCCGGCGGGCTCGAGGCGATCGCCAATCCCTCGGCCTTCTTCCTCAAGGAGAGGCCGGCGGGGGAGGCGGGCAGCGCCGTCGCCGCCGTGATCAAGGGGACGCGGCCGCTGCTCGTCGAAATCCAGGCCCTCGTTTCCTCGACCCTGTTCGCCGCGAACCCCCGCCGGATGACGGTCGGGCTGGACCGCTACCGGGCCTCGATGGTCCTGGCCGTTCTCGAAAAAAAACTCGGCTACGTTTTCGCCGGCGAGGACCTTTATCTCAACGCCGCCGGGGGGCTCGAAGTCGAGGAGCCGGCGGCCGACCTGGGAGTCGTCCTGGCCGTCGTCTCTTGCCTCAAAAACCGGCCCCTTCCGCCGGACTTGGCCGCCTTCGGGGAGGTCGGATTGTCCGGCGAAATCCGCTCGGTCGGGCAGGCCTTGCCCCGGGTCAAAGAGGCCGTCTCCCTCGGCTTCCAAACTGTCCTTCTCCCCCGGGCCAACGCCTTGGGGTGCGAGCGGGACGCTCCGGCCGGAGCCCGTCTGGCCGGCGTTCGAACGGTCGGGGAGGCCGTCGAGGCCGTTTTTTGATATCATGCTGAGGTTTTCATCATAAAGGACAGTCTCATGGGCCTCATCCTTTTCCGCCTGGTCGTCCTCGCCCTGGTCGCCGCGGCGGGATACTTCTTTCCCGCTTTCGGCCTCGGCCGGCCGGTCTCCGCCGCCCTGGCCGGGGCCCTGGCCGGGGTGGTCATGCTCCTGGAGACGAAGATCCGGAAGACCCAGTTCAAGGTCATCTGGGGCGCGACGGCCGGCACGTTCGCCGGCGTCGCCCTCGGCTGGGGGCTGGGGGCGGTCTCCGCCTCGACGGCCGCCGACCCCTCGACCCGGACCTTTCTCCGGATCTTCTTCCTGGTCGTCATGCCTTATGTCGGGTTCCTCGTCGGGACCCGGAAGAGCGAGTGGCTCGACCCGGCCTACCTCTTCCGCTTTTTCCGGGAGAAAAGCGCCGGCCGGAGCTACAAGGTCGTGGACACGTCGGTCATCATCGACGGCCGGATCGCCGACCTCTGCGACACGGGCTTCGTCGACGGGACCCTGGTCGTCGCCCAGTTCGTCCTCAAGGAGCTCCAGCTCGTGGCCGATTCGGCCGACGCCCTCAAGCGCCAGCGGGGGCGCCGGGGCCTGGACATCCTCGACCATCTCCAGAAGACCAAGACCGTGGCCGTCATGATCACCGAGATGGACTTCCCCGACATCCGGGACGTCGATTCGAAGCTCATCGAGCTCGCCCGCCGCCTGGAGGCCAAGATCATCACCAACGACCTCAACCTCAACAAGGTCGCCCGCCTCCGGGGGATCTCGGTCATGAACATCAATGAGCTGGCCAACGCCCTCAAGCCCGTCGTCCTCCCGGGAGAGTCCATGCGCGTTTTCATCATCAAGGAGGGGAAGGAGCGGGACCAGGGCGTCGCCTATCTCGACGACGGGACGATGGTCGTCGTCGACAACTCGCGCCGGATGATCGGCCAGAACATCGACATCACGGTCACCTCCGTCCTCCAGACGACGGTCGGCAAGATGATTTTCGGCCGGCACAACGAAGAGGCGAAATGACGGCGGTGTCTCGGACGGCGCCAAGGCCGTCCTCGGCCCCCGGCCCCGGGGAACCAGTCCCGTCGGTTCCCCCCGTCGGACGAGCCGACGGGACCCCCCTCCGCTACGGGGGCTTGAGGACGGCCTTGCCGCCGTCCGTTCACCGTCGTCGGATGAAAGCGGAGGCGGAATGAAGGGCGTGGGGGCGGTCATCGTCGCGGCCGGGGCTGGCCGGCGCTTCGGAGGCG
>Ga0194125_10002293_pt1 | contig 31841 bp, 27 predicted proteins | sample TA2KigC250mmetaG_FD_148626 | JGI IMG/M metagenome (GOLD analysis project Ga0194125, IMG submission 148626) | Freshwater microbial communities from Lake Tanganyika, Tanzania - TA2015034 Kigoma Deep Cast 250m | ecosystem: Environmental > Aquatic > Freshwater > Lake | place: Tanzania: Lake...
TCCGGAACCTACTGAAGACCAGCTTCTTGACATGGCACTTTCAAGCTATGAAATAGCTAAATCAGTTTTTAAAAAGGAACCCCGTATTGCCATGCTTTCATATTCAACCTGGGGCAGTGCCACCAGTGAGGAAATAGATAAAATCAGAAATGTTGTTGAAAGGGTAAGAGCGTTAAGACCTGAAATAAAAATAGATGGTGAGCTTCAATTTGACGCCGCAATAGTTCCTGAAGTAGCAAAAATAAAAGTGCCCACAAGTGTTCTTGAAGGGAAAGCAAATGTACTGGTGTTTCCAAATTTAAACGCCACAAATATTTCTTATAAAATAATGCAGAGACTTGCAAAAGCTGAAGTTTGCGGAACTGTGATTCAGGGAGCTGCAAAACCTTTCAATGACCTGTCCAGAGGATGTCTTGTTCAGGATATTATTCTTTTAATAGCAATGACATTACTGCAAACAAAAGGCATGGAAAGATAAAATGACTGAACTTGCAGAAAAAATATTAAATAAGAGTTTAAATAAGCAAATAAGTGCTGCAGCAGAACTTATTAGAAAGATTGAAGAGGAATCGAGTGATGTTTATGAAGATCTGCAGCTTCTTTATGAACATACAGGAAATGCCTATATACTGGGAATTACAGGTCTTCCGGGCTCGGGGAAAAGTACAATAATAAATCTTCTAATAAAATATTTCAGAAAACTTGGCAAATCAATTGGAGTAGTTGCAGTTGACCCATCAAGCCCTTACTCAAATGGTGCTATTCTTGGTGATAGAATAAGAATGATTGAACACTCTAAAGACCCAAACGTATTTATTAAAAGTATTGCAACAAGGGGCTGGTATGGTGGACTTTCAAGATCTGCTGCAAGGATTATAAATGTAATGGATGCAATGGGCAAGGATGTTATATTGCTTGAAACTGTAGGTGTTGGACAGACTGAAGTAAGTGTAATGAATTTTGCCCATACAACAGTTCTGGTACTTGTACCAGAAATGGGGGACTATGTACAAACCATAAAAGCTGGTGTGCTGGAGATTGGTGATATTTTTGTAATCAATAAGATTGACAAAAGAGACCCGGGCGAACTTTTGTATAATATGAAAACACTTCTTGATCATCAAAATAATAATACAGAAAAAGAGGAATGGAAGCAGCAAATTATATTAACAGACGCGACTGCAAATTCAGGATTTGATAAACTTTTAACTTCAATAAACATGCACGGACAGTATTTTTTAAAACACAAAAAAGAGCTATATTTAAAAAATAGGGCAGAGCAGGAGCTTCGTGATGAAGTTTACAGCCATTTTGTTGATTTGTTCAGAGATAAATTTGAAAGAAGTGATAATTTTGAGAGTATTATAAATGATATTTGTTCAAAAAAGGCTGACCCTTATTCAGTATCAGTAAAAATTATAGAATGGATTAAAAAAGTAGATGGAAGTAATAAAGAATAATTGAGGTATGCATAAAAAAGCATTTTATCAACTGCTATGAGAAATTAAATTTTTACTGGATTGAATATATATTTTTAAAAATATCTACCGGAAAGGTTTTTAAGATGGAGGATAAAAAAATAAGGACAAAACAATTATTAAAAAACATGGTGAAAAATGAAAATCCTGTGCCTCTTTATAGTAAAAAAGCCCTGGATAGAATTAAAAAAGATTTTGAAGATTTAAAAAACAGGTATTCTGCACCTGATTCAAAAATGTCGTGGTCTGTTACTCCATATACAATTTTAGGTTCAGAAATTCCACGAGAGATGCTCTATACCCCACTTCATCTATCTGATCTTGACTATGGATTTGATATCGGATTTCCTGGAAGTGAACCCTTCACAAGAGGCATACACCCGAATATGTACAGGGGAAAAAAATTTACAATCCGACAGATTAACGGATTTGGGGGACCTGAAGATACAAACCAGAGAATTAAATACATGCTTGAACATGGCGGAACTGGTATAAGTGTTATTTATGATCTTCCAACTACTCAGATGTATGATTCTGATGACCCGCTTTCAAAGGGACAGGTTGGGATGTCGGGGGTAGCAATAGATTCCGCGGACGATATGGAGATACTTTTTAAAGGTGTTCCTATTGATAAGATTACAATTTCTCTGGTCACTCATTACCCATCAAATACAGCAATACTTTTCCCAATGTATCTTGCTGCTGCTGAAAGGCGTGGACTGCCAATTGACCAACTGCGTGGAAGTGTTCAAAATGATATAACTCTGGAGGAAGTGGTCAGAAGTGGACCTGAGTATATTCCTCCTAAGGATTGTTTTAGAATACAATGTGACAATATAGAATTTATAAAGAACAATGTACCGTATTTTAACTTCAACACGCTAAATGGGTATAATCTCCATGAATTTGGAACTTCAGGTGTAACTGAAATGGCAGTTGCAGTTTCAAATGCAATTGAAAGTCTTAATGAGATGATTGAGAGAGGGTATGAGGTTGACTGGGTAGCAGAAAGACTTGCTTTCTTCTGGTCTATTTCAAGTGATTTTTTTGAGGAAGTTGCCAGAATAAGAGCTGTTAGAAGATTATGGTACAAAATAATGAAATACAGATTTGAAGCAAAAAGTTCCAGAGCAATGTGGATGCGCTGTCATGTTCAGACTTCTGGAATTTCACTTGTGAGAGAAGAACCGTTAAATAACTTAATCAGGGCGGCAATCCAGGCTTTATCTGCAGTATTTGGCGGTGTCCAGTCATTGCATGTTGATTCTTATGATGAAGCCTATTCTGTGCCCACTGAGGAGGCTGCATTGCTGTCGCTAAGAACACAGCAGATTATTCAGGAGGAAACTGCAGTAACAGAAGTTGTTGACCCGCTGGGAGGGTCATTCTATGTTGAAGCACTGACTTCTGATATTGAAAATAGAATACTGGATGAGATTGATGAAATAGAAAAAGTTGGTGGTTATGTTGCTTCTATTGAGAAGGGCTGGATTCATAACCGAATTGCAAATTATTTTTACAGGGAAAAGGAATTAATTGATAAGGGAGAAATAAAGTTTGTAGGCAGCAATGTTTTTAAATCTGAAGATAAAAAGCCATCAATTGAAGTATTCAGATATCCTAGAGGTGTTGAGGATAGGCAGAAAGCAAAACTGGAAAAACTTAGAATGACAAGGGATAATGAAAAAGTACAATATGCATTAAATGCACTTGAAAATGCGTGTGTTAGGAATATTAACCTGGTACCTTATTCACTGGAATGTGCAAGAGTGGGATGCAGTGTTGGTGAAATATTTAAGATTTTTAAAAAATCTTTTGGTCTCTGGAAACCTCCTGTTTTCTGGTAAAAAATACTAAATCAAAAATGGTTGCAGTATTAAATTTCAGGAGGTAATTTAATAACTTATTATGCGAGAACTTATTGTACATGGAGGAAAGATGGCAGATAGAAAAATAAAATTACTTTTATCAAAACTTGGACTTGACGTTCACAATAGAGGGGTTATAACTGTTGCCAGGATATTGAGGGATGCAGGTATGGAGGTAATTTATCTTGGCAATGCACTTCCTGCTGAAATTCTAAGCATAGCTGTACAGGAGCATGTTGATGTAGTAGGTGTGAGTTCACTTGGCGGTGCACACCTCACCCTGGGAAAGGACCTTATTGATGGTGCAGAAAAAGAAGGTCTTAAGAGTAAGGTGGTTTTTATCGTAGGTGGAGTTTTTTCTATCGAAGATGAGGAGAAGTTAAAAGAAATGGGTTTTGATGGAGTTTTTACAGCAGGGGTAACAAGAGACGAAATAGTAAGTTCTATAAAGAATCTTGTTCTTGCAAGAAAGGTATGATATAAAAAGTTTAAGTTATAAAGAATATTAATTATAAAAAGAGATTATCATAAAACATTGTAATAATACTAAAAATTACAGGATATTTTTATGGATAGGGTAAATATATGTCTCGTCGGAGCAGGAAGGGCAGCTGAAGTACACGGGGATGTATATTATTTTTCTATTCCCGGTGCAATTATTACAGCAGTTTTTGATGCAGATGCTGAAAAAGCAAAAATCCTTGCTGAAAAGTATCATATAAATGAAAGATTTGTTTTTAAAAAATTTGAAGATGCACTTTCATATGCAGTGTTTGATGCTGTAGTTATAACTACACCGACATTTACCCACTGTCAGTATACAAAATTGGCAGCCAGTAAGAAGGTTCATGTATTCTGTGAAAAACCCATGGCAATTACAGAAAAAGATTGTAGCGAAATGATTGATATCTGCATAAAAGAGAATGTCATTTTGCAGATTGGTTTTATGAGACGCTTCGATGCTGGATTCAGACAGGCAAAACAAATTATGGAAAGCGGGGAAATAGGCGAGCCATTAATTATAAAGTCCAATACAAGAGGTCCAGGGCTTCCTGGCAGATGGGCTTTTGATATTAAAAACAGTAACGGTAATCTTGCTGAGGTAAATAGCCACGATTTTGATTCAATTAGATGGCTTTCAGGTTCTGAATATAAAAAAATATATGCGGTAGCAAAAAATTCCAAGAGCTCTGAAATAAGAGAAGAATATCCGTTATTTTACGATAATGCAACAGTATCTGCTACAATGAAAAATGATGTATTCGGTCTGATTGACGGTGTATGTCCTTGTGATTATGGTTATGATGCAAGATGTGAAGTCGTTGGGACAATGGGAGTCTTATTTATAGGAAGCATACAGGAATATACAACAGTTACATGTACACGAAAAAAACAATTAGTTTCACCCCAGGTATTGAGCTGGAAGAAACGGTTTCATGATGCCTATATAGCTGAAGACAGGCATTTTGTAGAATGTATTATCAATGGTAAAGAACCTGAAGTAACTGGCGAGGATGGTAAAAGGTCTGTGGCTGCTGTAGTTGCAGCTAATGAATCCATTTTTAAGGGTGTACCTGTTGAATTATAAACTTTTATTTTAGGGTTTATATGCTTGCTGTAGTTTATCAAGGAAAAGGTTCCATAAAAGTAGAAGATGTTCCTATTCCTGAAATAGGAAAGAATGAGATTTTACTAAAAGTAAAAACTTCTTCCATCTGCGCAACAGATTTAAAAGTAAAGATATTTGGACATTTCAAAAACCCGGATGATAAAAAAATAATACTTGGCCATGAAGTTGCTGGAGAAATAGCAAAAGTTGGCTCAGACATTAAAGGATTTAATGTCGGGTCAAGAATATCCCTGGCACCAAATATTGGCTGCGGTGTTTGCTGGCAGTGTATAAAAGGACAGAGTAATTATTGTGAAAATTATGAAGCAATTGGTATTTCAATGGATGGTGCGCTTGCTGAATATATGAGGATTCCTTATAGATATATAGCACAGGGAAACGTTGTTTTTCTTCCCGAAAATGTTTCTTTTGAGGAAGCTTCCCTGGGTGAACCCCTTTCAACTGTAGTTTGCAGTACTGAGGCTGTAAATATTGCCCCTCCAGATGTGGTTCTTATTGTTGGTGTGGGCTCTATGGGAATTCTTCATGTAATGATGTCAAAACTGAGAGGAGCTCAGAGAGTCATAGTAAGTGAAATTAATGAGGTAAGAAGAAAACAGGCTATTGATTTTGGTGCAGATATTGCAGTAAATCCCCAGCATGAAAACCTTGGTGATATAGTAATGAATGCAAGTCATGGAAGAGGGGCTGACGTAATAATAGTTGCGGCACCATCAGCAAAAGCTCAGGAGGATAGCCTTGAAATTATTGCACGGCAGGGAAGAATTAACTTTTTTGGCGGGCTTCCCAAGGGTGAGGATGAGATAAGGTTTAAATCAAATATTATCCATTACAAACAGATAATCTTAACAGGTACAACAGGGCAAAGCATTGCACAGTACAGAAAATCAATAGAGATAATTGCCTCTAAAAGGATAGAAATAAATAAACTTATAAGTGCAAGATATCATATAAAAAATGCACAAGAAGCATTTGAAAGATCCAAATCCGAAAATGTTCTAAAAATAGTTTTTAATTTTTAGTTAAAAAAAGATAGCAATTGTTAAAGTGCTTGAAGTTATGATTTTTACAAAATTTTAAAATATCATAAAGTAAAAGATATCTTAGAAATTGAAGGATTTTTATGGAAATTAAAAAGTTGATTAATCCATTTACATTTGAAGTAAATATAAAAAATGAGATAATTTCAAATTTTGATAACCATATAGTTAGAAAACTGTCTTCAATGAAAAGTCAGTATATGGATTCACAGGCTTATGAAGATCTTTTAAAAAAAGAAGACTCGCTGGTCTATGAAGTTTATGAAAAACTTGCACCAGAATTACCAGGTGAGCTCATGCAGGGTATGTCGATTGTACACCCTGGTAAAGTTGGTGATGAATATTTCATGACCAAAGGACATTTTCATAAAGTTCTTGATACTGCTGAAATTTATTACTGCCTTAAGGGGCATGGCTATATGATGATGGAAACTATGGATGGTGAATGGCAGGCTGAAGAATTAAAGCCGCAAATTTCTTTATATATTCCTGGTTCGTGGGCTCACAGGTCAATAAACATTGATGATAATGAAGATCTGGTTACCCTGTTTTGCTATCCTGCAATTGCTGGACATGATTATGCTACAATAGAGGAAAAAGGGTTTAAAAAACTTCTAATAGAAAGAGATGATAAGCCTGTAGTTATTGATAATCCCAAATGGAAGACAGCGTAAAAATTTAAGTAATAAAAAATAATAAATTATTATATATTTTATTAGAAAAGTATTTCAATTAAATTATAAAAAGAAGAGTTTGAATAAATATGAAGCTCAAATCCTTAAAGAACTGCAAGATTCTTGTTACACCAACAAGTTTTGCAAAGTATAATAGAAGTCTGGCTGAGGAGCTGGAAAATGCAGTAAAAGGTGTTGTATATAATACTTCGGGAAAACCTCTGTCTGAAGAGGAGTTAATACCGCTTATCTGTGATGTTGACGGATACATCGCAGGGCTTGATGAAATCAATGCAAATGTAATTTGTGCTGCAAAAGAACTTAAAATAATTGCAAGATATGGAACAGGTGTGGATAAAGTAGATCTTAAAGCGGCAAAAGAACATGGAATTTATGTAACAAATACCCCTGGTGCAAATTCAGTGTCAGTAGCCGAGCTGACAATTGGTCTTGCTATAGCTGCTGCAAGAAATATTTTGGAAGGAAATAACAGTACAAAAAAAGGAGGCTGGCCGAGACTTTCAGGTATAACACTTGCAGATAAAACGTTTGGAATAATAGGTCTTGGAAGTATTGGAAAAGAAGTAGCAAAAAGGTTAAAGGCTTTTAATTCAAATATAATTGCATATGATATCTTATATGATGAAGCATTTTTAAAAGAATATAACATTGAGCCTGTCAGCCTAGATGAGCTTTTTTCCCGGTCTGATTTTATATCACTTCATATACCGGTGTCTGCAGATACTATGGATTTTATAAATAGTGATAACCTTGCAAGAGTTAAAAAAGGTGCAATTTTAATTAATACAGCCAGAGGTGAATTGATTGATGAGGATGCACTGTATGAAAGTCTGATTTGCAAACATTTAAGTTGTGCAGCAATTGATACTTTTAAAAGTGAGCCTTCAGCAGCAGGTAATAAATTGATAAATCTTCCTCAGGTTATTATAACTCCTCATATGGGTGCAGCAACTGATAATGCTTCAAATGAGATGACAAGGATTTCAATTGACGAGTGCCTGGCTGTTTTAAAAGGTAAAAAACCAAACTATGCAGTTATTGAACCATGACCGGCAGGAAGATTATTAATTGTGATTAATTCTGGTCACATAATTTTTTTAAGATTACCTCAATTAAAAAAATTTAACCGAATGGAAAAATTCATAGCTATCAATGTACTCGGGTGATAGACAGGAGAACAGATGGCAATAGTAAAAAAGGATAGTTTCATGATTGAAACAAAGCCAGGAAAATCTTTTTATTTTATTGGCGTTACCACAACAAAATCTTCAATCATGAAGATTTTTCCTTTATGGATGAATGAGCTTGGATTTCCTGAAATTAAGATTTACCCGTATGATTTAAAGATTCATGATAATGCAGAAAATTACAGGCAGTCTGTGGCACAAATAAAATATGACAGAGGCTGCTATGGTGCTCTTGTTACAACACATAAGATGGACCTTTATGCATCAGCAAAAAATATGTTTGATTATTTCGATTACTATGCACTGCTTCTTGAAGAGGTTTCCTGTATATCAAAAAACAATGGAAGGCTTGAAGGCCATGCTAAAGATCCAATCAGTTCAGGAGCAGCTTTTGATAGTTTTATAGGAAAAGAATACTTTAAGAAAACAGGTGCGCATGTTTTAATATTTGGTGCAGGAGGTTCATCAATTGCTACAATTCTTCACCTTATAAACAAAAAAGACAAGGCTGATAGACCTGAAAGAGTAATTGTTATTAACAGAAGTCAGCCAAGATTAGACCATTTAAATAGATTATTGAAAAAAATAAGAACAGATATTGTTATTGATACTATATGTAATTCAGATCCTGAAGTAAATGATAAAATCGTGGAGTCCCTTCCGGATTGCAGTATTGTTATAAATGCGACAGGTATGGGAAAGGATACACCAGGCTCACCAGTAACTGATAATGGATTTTTTCCCTTAAGGGGATGGGCCTGGGATTTTAACTACAGGGGAGAGCTTGATTTTTTACATCAGGCAGAAAAACAGAAAGTCTCAAGAGAAGTAAAAGTAGAAGATGGCTGGATTTATTTTATTCATGGATGGACCCAGGTAATTTTTCAGGTGTTGCACCTGAAAATGAACGATGAAATATTTAAAAGACTTGAAGAAATAGCAAATTCTATAAGATAGAGCATATTAATATGTCTAACTCTTGGTATATATGTGCTGTATAGATAATATGATGAGATTGGAGGTCAATAATAATTTTTTAGATTATGAAAAGTCACTTTTTTTAAACGAGCATTAATTCTGCAAGACTAAGAAAGGGGAATAAAAATGGCAAGATTTGACAGGTGGGATGTTTATAAAATTATAATTTCAGAAGGTATGATTCCACTTTTTTACAACAGCGATAAAGAAGAAGCAAAAGCAATTGCAGAAGCGCTGTACAGGGGGGGAAGTCATATTCTTGAATTTACAAATAGAGGTCCAGCAGCGCTTGATGTTTTTTCATATCTTGTAAATATCGCACCACAAACTTTTCCTGAAATGATAATAGGAGCAGGCACGATTACAGATGCACAAACAGCAGCTCTTTTTATAGCTTATGGCGCTGATTTTATTGTAGGTCCAAATTTTAATGAAGATTTAGCAAAACTTTGTAATAAAAAAAGAATTCCCTATATTCCCGGTGCAGCTACAATAAATGAGGTAGTAGCTGCGGAGGAATTTGGTGCTGAGATCATAAAGATATTTCCCGGTTCAACAGTAGGGGGGCCCAAATTTGTTGAAGCCTTACTCGGTCCTCTTCCGCGAACGAAGGTAATGCCAACAGGTGGAGTATCTGTTGATGAGGAAAATATAAAAGCATGGTTTAAAGCAGGTGTTATGGCAGTGGGAATGGGTTCACAGCTTATCAGTAAAAAACTAATGCAGGAAAAAAATTATAATGCAATAACCGAACTCACTGTTAAAGCACTGAATATAATTAAGAATACAAAGTGATTTTGAATATAAGGTGATTTTTTAATTCAAATCTTATATTTTTATCTTAAAATAAATACCCGAAAGGGCAGAGTTTCCCGCACTTTTCAGTACGTGGGTGTCTAATCCTGTTTATTAAAAAGAGCAATACCCACTGATGTCATAATAACTATTATCGCAGAGACAACAATCAGGTCTATATAGACAGGGTGAAGCTGCATTGTATAATTTCCTATAAATGTTGCTCTCATTGCGTCGACACCATAGGACAGTGGGTTTGCCCGTGCAATAATTTCCATCCACTTTGGTGCATTTGTCAGAGGAAATAAAGCCCCTGAAAGAAAAAACATGGGCATTAAAAGAAAATTTGTAAGTACCTGAAATCCCTGTATAGTTTTAAGCCTTGCTGCAAGAGCAATACCGAGTGAAGAAATTGACATAGCCACAAGGAACATAATCGGTATTAGTTTTAAAACAGCAGTGATAGAAACAGGGATTTTAAGCAGCGGTGCAAAAATAAGTATTATTGTGCCCTGTATCATGGCAATTGTAGAGCCGCCAAGATTTTTTCCAATAACAATTGATGTTCTTGATATTGGGGATATTAAAACCTCCTTTAAGAACCCGAATTCTCTATCCCAGATAATTGACATTGCATTAAAAAAGGATGTAAAAAGAACTGTCATTGCAATTATGCCTGGAAACATAAAATTTAAGAATTCTTTTCCACCACCTCCACCAAAGACCTGAAATGAACTTGCAAGTCCACTTCCAAGTACAAAGAGGAATATGGCCGGTTGAGCAATAGAACCAATTATTCTGGGTCTATCCCTGAAAAACCTTTTAACATCTCTTAACCATATCGTATATATTCCAAGTAATTCTTTTATCATCTTCTCATCCTGCCTTTCATATGCATCCTTAACATATCCTTATTTCCTGCAGTTTCCTCTCTTATTTCCTTTCCTGTAAGGCTTAAAAAAACATCATTTAAGGTTGCTCTTCCTGCATTTATGGAAATAATTTTTACCGGGCATTTTCTTATGAATTCAGGTATGAATTTTGAACTATCTTTTATATCAAATCTGATTTCTCTGTTTCCTGTAATCTCTATTTTCTTTCCAATTTTATCCTCAAGGTATAGCTTTAATTTTTCGTTATCCTCTGAGTTTATTGTTATGATATCAAGTCCAACCATTTTCTTTAAAGCTTCAGGGCTGTCCAGAGCTATAATTTTTCCCTCATCTATTATTGCTATTCTGTCGCATATTTCTGACTCTTCTATATAATGAGTTGTAAGAAAAATCGTAATATTTTGCGAATATTTTAACATGGTTATATATTCCCATATTTTATTTCTTGTCTGCGGGTCAAGTCCTATCGTAGGCTCATCAAGAAATAAAACCCTCGGGTAGTGAATGAGACCTCTTGCTATTTCAAGCCGTCTTCTCATACCGCCTGAAAATGTTCTTACAAGATCATTTCTTCTTTTTGAAAGGTCAACCATTTCAAGCACTTCATCAATCCTGCTTTTAATATGTTTCCTTGGAACATTATAAAGGAGAGCATGAAACATAAGATTTTCCATTGCAGTTAGTCTGTCGTCTAAAGTGGGGTCCTGAAAGACAAGTCCAATGTTGTTTCTGATTTTATTTTTTTCTCTTGTAACATCATAATTGCAAAGCTTAACTGTACCTGAATTTGGTGAAAGTAATGTGCATATAATGTTTATAGTTGTAGTTTTGCCTGCTCCATTTGGGCCCAGAAAACCAAAAATCTCATTTTCTTTTACAGTAAAAGAAATATCATTTACAGCAGTTATGCCATTAAATTTTTTTATCAAATTTTTTACTTCAATTATTGTATTATCTTCCATTATTCATACCTTAATGCCTCAATAGGATTTAATCTTGCTGCACGCATTGCAGGATATATTCCAAAGAATAGCCCCACAATTGTGGAAAAAGTCAGAGCTAAGATTATTGCAAATGCTGAAATGCTTGTTGTAAGTATTGTAAATCTATTTAGGATAAATGATACAGCAATTGCAAAAGCTATACCAAGGAATCCACCGGTTATACTCAGGACAACGCTTTCAATTAAAAATTGAAACAGGATGTCTCTGTTTTTTGCCCCAACAGCTTTCCTGATTCCAATTTCTCTTGTTCTTTCTGTAACCGAGACAAGCATTATATTCATAATGCCTATTCCACCAACAAGAAGAGCAATACCTGCTATGCTTGATATTGTAATTGTAAAAATATTTGTAATAGTACCCACTATGTCTAAAAGCTGGGTTTGATTCTGTACAGTAAAATCATTTAACTGACCTTCTCTTAAGTTGTGAGATCTTCTTAGAATTCTTTCAATTTCATTGGATGCCTGGTTGATATTTTCCTCGGATGTACTCTGGGCAATTATCATGTTTATATAATCAATCCCGTAAAGTTTTCGCTGTGCAGTAGTTATTGGCAGTGAAATGGCATTATCCTGGTCATTACCAAACTGGTCTGTTCCCTTTGGCTTAATCGTTCCGATTACTGTAAAATTTTTACCGTCAATTTTTATAATTTTACCAATAGGATCTATTTTACCAAATAATTTATTTATCACCGTCTGTCCAATGATTACAACATTTGACTGATTCAGCACATCACTGGAACTGTAAAACTTGCCTTTTAATATTTCAAAATTATATATATGTTCAGCCTTTTCTGTAGAAGCATAAACACTTGCTCTTGTGGTTTTATTCAAATATGAAACAATAGATGAAGAGAGTATTGCAGGTGCAATCCCTTTTATCCTAGTTGCTTCTTTCTCAATTGCTCTTATGTCATCCATGGTCAGGGATTTTTTATCCCTGTCATCCCCGAGCATTCTTTCAAAACCCTGCTGCTGTTCTGTTCTGTTGCCAGGAACTACAATGATAAGATTTGACCCTATATCCTGCACACTCTGAATTACTGACTGCTGGGCTCCCTGTCCAATTGACATCATTGCAACAACTGCACCGACACCTATAATTATTCCAAGCATGGTAAGAAACGCACGAAGTTTATTTGACGCAAGTGACTGAAATGCAATTTTTATACTTTCTGATATTCTTCCCATTATTTAAAAGTCTTTTCTTTATATTAATACTTATTTTTGCTTTAATTACTTATTTTTTATTTAATTTAAGCCCTTTGGACTTAACTTATAAATACATAATATATGGTGTGCTGAATTGTTTCAATTGACAAATAACACTTATATATAGTCTGTAAGAGTGTTAAGTTCATAAGCAAATTAATTTCTTATATTTTATTTCCTTTTCATTTTTTCTTTTATTGTCCCCACAGCTTATTTCTCGATTATTTTATCCTCAAGTTTTGGCATGTTCTGAAGTCTTTTCATTGCATTTAAAGGATTTTCTATTATTTCCTCTTTAAATATCAGTCCATCCCTGAGATAAACTACCCTTTTTGTATGTCTCGCTATATCAAGCTCGTGGGTTACAATAAGAATTGTTTTACCTGCACTGTTAAGTTTTTGAAATATTGACATGATTTCTTCGCCTGTTACAGAGTCAAGATTTCCAGTAGGCTCGTCAGCCAGAATTATTGAGGGGTCATTTACAAGAGCACGTGCAATAGCAACTCTCTGTCTCTGTCCACCTGAAAGCTCACTTGGTTTATGTCTTTCCCATCCTGTCAGTCCAACAGAATTTAGTGATTCAATTATTTTTGCTCTTCTGCTTTTTAGAGAGCTTCTTCCTGAATAGATTAATGGAAGTTCAACATTCTGAACTGCACTTGACCTTGAAAGTAAATTGAATGTCTGAAATACAAAGCCTATTTTTTTATTTCTGATTTCTGCAAGCTTATTGTCACTTAACCTGCTAGCATCTGTATTCTCAAGTAGATATGTTCCGCTTGTTGGAGTGTCAAGACATCCTATGATATTCATGAGAGTTGATTTTCCAGAACCTGAGGGGCCCATTATTGCAACGAATTCTCCCTTAGAAATTTTTAAGTTTGCTCCTCTTAGTGCTTTAACTTCAATATCTCCAAGCCTGTATATTTTAACAATGTCTATTATATTTATTATACAGTTGTTATCTGTACATTCGTCCATTTTAAATACCTGCAACCTATCTTTTGCCAGAAAGATGCTGTCCTTGTTTTCTTAAATCATATCTTCAATCCTTGAGGTGACTATCATATCTCCTTCTGAAAGTCCTGATTTTATTTCAATATAGTCATAGTTATACATACCTGTAGTTACCTCAGTTCTTTTAATTTGTCCATCCCCGGTTAATATATCTACATAGCTTTTATCCTCTTCTTCGTAAACAGATTGAATTGGAACATAAAGCACATTCTCCACTTTAGAAATTATTACTGTAATGTTTGCTGACAAACCATATTTCAAATAATTTTTCATTTCTTCTTCAGGTTTTATTATTATCTCAAAGGTTACTATTTCTGCAATTTTTTTTGATATGGATGAAATTTCAGAAACTGTTCCTTCAAAGCTCATCTCAGGGTATGCATCAAGAATTAACTGAACTTCCTGTCCTGTTTTCAGTTTTGCAATATCTGTTTCATTAATATCTGATTTTATTACAAATTCATCGCTTATTATTGTTATGGCAGCCATTGCAGGGTTAGCAGTTTCACCTTCAGAAAAATTTGCATTTAAAACTACCCCATTAAAAGGAGCATTTATCTGGTAATCGTCTGTACCAAGCTTTGTAAGCTCATAATTAATTCTGGATATTTCAAGCTGTGTTTCAGCCTGCTCAATACTTTTTTTCATAATATTTATCTGTATCTGTGCTGTTAGGGTGCTGTTTATATTATTCCAATAAGTTATGGACTGATTAATTAATGCCTGTTCATACGCACCTTCTGCTGCATCAGATTGTGACCTTGAAGATTCTTTAGCCTGCTCGTATGCTCCTTCTGCTGCATGCAGACTGCTCTCTGCCTGTGCTATCTGCAATTCAGTTGAAAACGGTGATTCTTTAACTTTTTTAAGGTAATTATTCGCATCTTCCATAGCGTTATATGCAGATCTAATGGAAGCTTCTCCAAGGATATTTGCATTTTCTATTGCCTTATATGCATTCATTGCTGACTGCTCTGCAAGATCACTGCTTGACTGCGAAAGCTGGACTGCAACATGATTTGCATTAAGAGCTGCCTGATAGTTAATTTTTGCAATATCTATTGCCTGCCGGGCTAAGACTAAATTCTGGTCTGCCTGGTTTAAAAGGAGAATTGCTCTTGAATTATCAATTTTTATAAGTGTGTCACCTTTTTTAAATGTATCGCTCTTTTTAAGGATTGCAAGTATCTCTGCTGATTCCCTTACTGCATAATTTTTCGTTTCAGCTGAGTCTACAGAACCTGATGCAGATATTGATTCTGTTATATCCCCTTTCCGGGCTGGAAATGTTTCTACTTCCGGAGCTTTCTGTTTGCAGGCGGTAATATTAATTAAAATGAAAATTAGGAATAAAGTAAATATACCGGAAATTACATATCCTATTTTTGTATGATTTATTGTCTTCATTTTTACCTTTTCCTTTTGGTTTTTTTAATTCAAAATATTATTAAAATATTATTAATACAGTTCATTATTGCCCTCTGGATATTTATTGCCCATAGATATATTAAGATTAATCTATCTTATTGTAGCCCTGCAGATAGATATCATTAAATATTTTACTGAAAATATCTATTGCTTCACTGAGCTGCTCCCTGAGAACTGCTTTTAATATCTCATACTCCTTTTTACCCTTATTTGTAATTTTATAAATTCTTCTCGGTCTTTCTTTTTCAAGATTCCATTTGCTTTCAACAAATTTTTTAACTTCAAGTTCTTTTAAAAGTGGATAAATAGTTCCCGGTGTCGGACTCCAGGTGCGGTTTGTTCTTTTTTCAATCTCACCCATAATTTCATTGCCATACATTTCTCTTTTATTGAGTATGTGAAGGGTGTATAAAGGAAGAAGCCCGCTTCTTGTAAGCAGCATATTAACAAAAGGATTGACATCAGGGCTTTCTACCCATGGCATGAAACTTCTTTTACCAAAAACCCAATGACTTCTAATATTTTCAAAAAGCTGTTCAGCCATCTGGTCGGGATTTTTCATACCTTCCTGGATTTTGCTTTTTATAAATTCCTTAATATCTCTTTCAATTTGTAAATGTTTCATTTCTATTAATGCTTTAATTTATATTATATTGAGTTCGACATATTATAAAATCAGGTAAAGCTTGTGTCAACAGAAAAGGTATTTATTTTTAGAAGCATTTCCCTTTTTGTAATAAGATCAAAAATAACTTGTTTTAGAACACGATAAAGCAAATGCTAACTGTATTTTTTTAGGTTTTCTCAACACCCAACAGTTGGTTACTACAGTTTTATTTTTGTTCCTATTGCAAAATTGTTATATAATACTTTAGAAAAATCATGTAAAATATTTAACTGATATTGTGTTCTATTGTGTTTTAGTCTGCCGTTAAACCACCGGACTTTAGTCTGGTGATGTATAGGCTTCAGCTGTTTTACATAAAGGAGAAGAAGCCCGCGACTTCAGTCGGGAGGTTTCTCTGAGTTTCTAATTTATATATTATTTATATGCCACTGGTTTTGTAAGTGCAGGTAGTAATCAAGTTTCGCTTTGGTTTTAATTTATACATTATTTATATATTATCTTTATAGTGGAGGAGTAATTTGATGAGTGAATTTACGACAATATCCGATGTTTATGCAAGGGAAATACTTGACTCAAGAGGCAATCCAACAATTGAAGTTGAAACAATGCTTGAGTGCGGCGCTATTGGAAGAGCTTCAATTCCGTCAGGGGCATCAACTGGAGCTTTTGAAGCAGTTGAGCTCAGAGATAATGACAGATCAAGATTCATGGGCAAAGGGGTAAAAAATGCAGTTGAGAATGTTAATGAAATAATTGCGCCTGAAATTGTAGAGATGGATGCTACCGGTCAGAGAGAAATAGACCAGTTGATGATTGAGATTGACGGAACAGAAAATAAAGGTAAACTTGGAGCAAATGCTATACTGGGGGTTTCTCTGTCAGTTACAAAAGCAGCTGCATCTGCCCTTGATTTACCATTATATAAATATATAGGAGGAGTAAATTCACATGTCCTACCAGTGCCAATGATGAATATTTTAAATGGCGGAAAACATGCTGACAACACTGTTGATTTACAGGAATTTATGATAATGCCTCTTGGTGCGGAGAATTTTGCAGCAGCACTCAGGATATGTGCGGAAATTTTCCATACACTTAAAGCAGTTTTAAAAAAGGATGGAATGAGCACTTCAGTTGGAGATGAGGGTGGTTTTGCCCCAAATCTGAAAACTAATGAAGATGCAATTAAATATATTGTAAAGGCTACAGGTGAAGCCGGTTACACTCCAGGAAAGGATGTTTATATTGCCCTTGACCCGGCAGCAACTGAGTTTTTTAAAGATGGTAAATATCATCTTACAGGTGAAGGAAAAATTCTTGCACCTGAAGAAATGGTCAGTTACTATGAATCAATAGTTTTAAAGTATCCAATAATATCAATTGAAGATGGTATGGCTGAGGAAGACTGGGATGGGTGGAGGATACTTACAGAGAAACTTGGTAAAAAGGTTCAGCTTGTCGGAGATGATATATTTGTAACAAATACCAAAAGGCTTGGTAGGGGTATCAATGAGGGTATAGCCAATTCAATACTTGTAAAAGTAAACCAGATTGGCACTCTTTCAGAAACACTTGATGCTGTTGAAATGGCAAAAAAAGCAGGCTATACAGCGATTATTTCACACCGCTCAGGTGAAACAGAGGATACAACAATTGCTGATATTGTAGTAGCTGTAAATGCAGGACAGATAAAGACAGGGGCACCTTCAAGGACAGACAGGGTGGCAAAGTATAACCAGCTTTTAAGAATTGAAGAAGAGCTTGGCAGTGAGGCAGGATTTCCGGGGCTTTCTGCTCTTTACAACTTAAAAAAATAGGTAAAAAATATTTAGTCTGCTGTTAAATTACCAGATTTAAATCTGGTGACGGGTGAGCTTAATTTTATTTATAGTAATCAAGAGAAGCCAACGACTTCAGTCGGAAGTGTTTCATCTTAATATAAATAAAAAAAATAACCGATAAATGTTAAAAATAAATTTTAATAAATATTCAAGCATAAGAAAAAATATTAAAAGTTTTTTAAATAATCTCTAAAAGATTTTTTTTATTTAATCACATAGTTATTTTTCATATTTATATTTAAATTAAATGCTATGGCAAAAAAAATTATACTTTTAACCAATGATGATGGAATTGAATCTTCAGGTCTTAAAACACTTTATCGCATTCTCTCCAAAGATAATCTTTTTGATATAAGAATTGTAGCTCCTGATAAGGAAAGAAGTGCAGCCGGGCATGCTATAACAGTATTTGACCCGATTTCGGTAAAGAAAGAGTTCATTGATGGAATTTTTTGCGGCTATTCAGTTGACGGCACTCCTGCAGATTGTGTAAAACTTGCAATAAATGCTATTTTTAAAAAAAAGCCCGACATATTAATATCAGGAATAAATCGAGGTGCAAATGTGGGTGAAAACATCATTTATTCAGGAACTGTTTCTGCTGCCACAGAAGGAACAATTTATAATATTTTATCAATTGCTGTTTCTGTTGACAGCCTTAAGGATACGGATTTCACCTTTACTGCTAAATTTACAAAAAAGCTGGTAAGTAAACTCCTTGCTATAAAAAATTTACCGCCCAGAACTCTTTTAAATGTTAACGTTCCTGATGTTTCTGAAAGTCAGATAAAAGGTGTAAAATTTACACACCAGAGTGATGTAAGATACAGGGATATTTTTATTAAAAGAGTAGATCCGCGGGGACGAAATTATTACTGGATGGATGGTGAGTTTGAACAGGTATCCAATGATGAGGATAGTGATTACATTGCTGTCAAGAATAATTTTATTTCCATCACTCCTATCCAGCATGACATGACTGACTATGATAGAATGGAATTTTTCAGCAATGTTCTCTATCCTGAATTACAGTAATAGTTTTTTAAGGGTTGATATAAAAAATGAAAGAACTTTATGTTAATGATTTAAAACCTGGCATGAAAGTAAGTTCGATATTCGCTGTCAGCAGAAAAACAGTTAGAAAAACAAAAAGTGGTGAAGATTACTGCGCTGTTTGTCTTCAGGACAGAAGTGGTTGTATTGATGCAGTTATATGGCCAAAAGCATATGTAAATTTCAATGTATTTGAGGAAGGAGATCTTGTTGATGTAAGCGGAGATGTTTCAGATTACAGGAGTACAAGACAAATCGAAGTAAGTGAAATTAGGAAAGTAGATAAAGACGACAGGTCTGATTATTCTGATTTTATCAGAACCACAAAAAAGAATGTGAAAAGCATGTTTTCTGAGATGATGTCTTTTATTGAAAGTATAGAAAATAAGCCCTTAAAAAAGCTGCTTAAACTTTTTTTTGAAGATAAAAAATTTTCCGAATCTTTCTGCAGTTCTTCTGCTGCTGTGCAGTATCACCATGCATTTAGGGGAGGACTTCTTGAGCATACACTCTCGGTTGTAAAAATCTGCGGTTTTCTGGCAGGCAATTATAAAAAATTAAACAGGGACCTGCTGCTTGCAGGTGCAGTTCTTCATGATATTGGCAAGATAAGGGAATACAAATTTGATAAAAAGAATATAACAATTGGAGTTTCAAATGAGGGAAAACTGCTTGGGCATATAACAATCGGGTATGGAATGGTGCTTGGAAAAATCAAAGAGATCAAATCTTTTCCAGAGGATTTAAAAGAAAGACTTCTTCATATAATTCTTTCGCATCATGGAGCCAAAGAATTTGGTTCACCTAAAAGGCCAAAAATACTTGAAGCATTTGTGGTTTATCATGTTGACCATATGGATGCTGACATTGGAGGGTTTTGTATTGTTGCTGAAGAAAGTGGCGGTAGGGCAGAATGGTCAGAGTACTTAAAAAACTTTGAAAGGTCAATATATTTGAAGGAACTAAATCTTGCGCAGGATTTTGATGAATATTTTATAGATACAGACCCTGGTGAGGTCGAAGATATTGATGATAAAAACCTGTTCAGGAAAAAGAAAACAGAGCTGGAGCAGGACGAGCTTTTTTAGTCTGCCGTTACACCACCAGACTTCAGTCTGGTGTTTAATAGGTTCTATTTTATTGTAGTAAGCAGGGGAAGGCTAAGACTTTAGTCTGTGAAGTTTCACAAGCAAGTTTCACAAGCTATAATTTGGCAGACTTTATCTTAGCCCATTCATCTTTTAATATTGCAGTTCTGTTAAAAACTTTTTTCTTACCTTTACTGTCAGGGTCAACACAGAAATATCCAAGTCTTTCAAACTGATAAATTTCACCGGGCTTTGCTCCTGCAAGGGATGGTTCTATCTTGCAGTTGTTTACTACCTTTAGTGAGTCAGGGTTAATGTTATCCTTAAAATCTAAACCTTCTTCCAAATTTAGCGGATTTTCTTTTATAAAAAGTTTATCATAAAGCCTTACCTCTGCTTCCATGCAATGTCCTGCAGAAACCCAGTGAAGAGTTGATTTAACCTTACGTTTATCAGGAGAATTTCCACCTCTTGTTAAAGGGTCGTATGTGCAGTGCAGTTCTAAAATATTTCCATTTTTATCCTTTACAGCATCAACACACTTTATAAAGTATGCATACCTCAAGCGAACTTCTCTGTCGGGTGCAAGCCTGTAGAATTTCTGGTGTGGCTCTTCCATAAAATCATCTTTTTCAATGTATAAAATTTTTGAAAATGGTAGAGCCCGTGTACCTGCTGAAGGGTCTTCCGGATTATTTATTGCAGTAAGCTCTTCTTCCTTACTGTCCGGATAGTTAACTATTATAACTTTTAAAGGATTTATTACTGCCATAACACGTTGAGCTCTTTTATTTAAATCCTCCCTTATGAAATGTTCAAGAAACGCTATATCTACCATACTTTCTGCTTTTGAAACCCCTATTGCTGAACAGAAATTCCTGATTGTCTGTGGGCTGTATCCCCTCCGGCGCATACCTGAAATGGTGGGCATTCGCGGATCATCCCAGCCATTTACATATTTATTTTGAACAAGCCCGGCAAGCATTCTCTTGCTCATAACAGTGTAGGTAAGGTTAAGTCTTGCAAATTCTATCTGCTGTGGATGGTTTATTTCAAGCTGCTGAATAAACCAGTCATAGAGCGGGCGGTGGTCCTCAAATTCAAGGGTGCATATGGAATGTGTTATACCTTCAATGGAGTCAGACTGTCCATGCGCCCAGTCGTATGTTGGATAAATGCACCATTTACTTCCTGTTCTGTGGTGGTTTCTGTGAAGTATCCGATACATTACAGGGTCACGCAGATTAAGATTGGATGAAGACATATCTATTTTTGCCCTGAGAACCCTGGAACCATCAGGGTACTTTCCATCCCGCATTTCTTCAAAGATTTTAAGATTTTCTTCAACTGTGCGGTTTCTGTAGGGACTTTCTTTTCCTGGTTTGGTAAGAGTTCCCCTGTACCGGCGTATCTTGTCAGCACTCAAATCACATACATAGGCTTTGCCCTTTTTTATAAGTATAATGGCAAACTCGTAAAGCTTTTCAAAATAATCTGAAGCATAGTATTCCCGATCTTTCCAGTCGAACCCTAACCATCTGATATCCTTTTTTATTGATTCTACAAATTCAAGTTCCTCTTTTGTTGGATTTGTATCATCAAATCTTAGGTTGCAAATTCCGCCAAACTCTTCTGCAAGACCGAAATTTAAGCATATTGCTTTTGCATGTCCGATGTGAAGATACCCGTTGGGTTCAGGGGGAAATCTTGTATGAATTTTTTTACTGTCTTCTTTTTCTAAATATTTTCTGATTATTTCTCTTATAAAGTCTGTTTTTTCTTTAATATTGCTCATGGACTAAACTTCAAGATTATAATATGTAATAAATAACTTATGGGTTAAACTGATACATATTTCACAATGCAAATACATTTTTCATGGATTTTAATTTTAAAATTTTAATTCATTTAACATTAAAGCTGCTTTACCGCATATTTTATTGACAGCATCAGGTGCTGTGGAAATTGGTGGGGCATAGCTTAAATCAAGCATATAGATATCATCAACAGTCATTTCAGATGAAAGTGCAGCAGCAAAAACATCTATTCTTTTAGCTATATCCGCTTTTCCAATCATCTGAGCTCCAAGAAGCTTTCTGGAATTTTTATCAACTATCAGTGTTATTGTTATTTCATGAGTTCCAGGAATAGCTTTTACGTGTGAAGGGTAGCTGTCCGTTATTTTAAAGGCATTAAACCTGTATTCAAGAGCTTTAGAAATTCCTAAACCTGTTCTTGCAATTTCGATCCCAAAAACTCTGTCAACCCTTGTAGCAGTTGAACCTGCAAATTCTTCATCCTTTCCTGCAGCATTTGCACCTGCAACTCTGCCTGTTTTTATGGCATTGTTTGCTGTAGGAATATGATCAAGTCTATTGGTTATGATATTTCTGACAAGTGCGCAGTCCCCTGCTGCATAGATGTTGGGCATATTTGTTTTCTGCCTGGGGTTTACTTTTATGGCATTATTCTGGCCAAGGTCAATAAAGCTGCCGTTTAAAAAATCTGTATTTGCTTTAATTCCTGCACAGATAACCACAAGGTCAGTTTCAAGATAAAAACTTTCTTCTGTGCTGTCAAGTTCAGTAGTTCCATTTATCCCGTAACATATATTGCTGTATTTACTTAAGCTGAATGATTCTACCCTGGTTCTTGTAATTATTTCTAATCCTGCGTTTTTTAAATTTCCATTAATAATATCTATTATTTCACCCTCGTAATCATTAAAAATTTTTTTCTCTGATTCTATCACAGTTACTTTTAAGCCAAGTCTTTTTAATGCTTCCGCTACAAGAATACCAGCAGAACCACCGCCTATAACTGCTGCTTTGGCAGGACTGTTCTGCTGTATAAATTTTTTAATATTGACTGCATCTTCAACGTTTCTAAAATAAAATATGTTGTCTGAGTCTAAACCAGGTATATCAAGTTTGACTGGAGAGGCACCACTGCAGATAATAAGCCTGTCATAATTAAATACAATATTTTTACCTGAATTAGCAGGCTCTCCCTTTCGACCTGTTAAAGCGGTAATTTCTTTTTTTGAAGTATTAACACTGGTAACCCTGTGGTTAAACAATATTCTTATTTTTCTTTTTTCTTCAAAAAACTCTCTTGAGTATGTAAAAAGGTCATCAATCTTTTCCACAGTACCTGATATAAAATAGGGAAGGCTGCATGAACCATAAGATATATAACTGCTGCTTTCAAGGACAGTAATATTGAGCTCAGAATTTACTCTTCTTGCCTGGCTGGCTGCGGCAAGTCCTGAAGCATTTCCACCGATTACATAAATGTTTTTGTACAGGTCACTTATCATATTTATTTTTTAAAATAATTTTAAATTATAAGTCTTTAAAGATATTATTTTATATCAGATATAATTTTTTTTAACTATTATTTATACAGGATAAATAATATAAAAGAAAATTTAATAGCTATAATAAAGTTTAATTAAGAGCTTTTAATTTTATGTCATCAGTAAATTTAATATCTATTGGCAACACATCCTTTGTCTATTAAAAAATTAATTATTATTATAATCTTTTCAGTAATAAATATTATTTTTTTCTACCCGTAATTTTTATTATTTTACAGTTCTTCTTCCAAAAATTAAATTTCCAATAAATGAATATTTAAGGTCAATTGCTCCATAAGGACACATTTCACTGCAGCAGTAACACCTTATGCATTTTTTATAATCAAAGATTAAACTCTTGTTTTTAAGGCTTATGGCTTTTTCAGGACAGGTATCGATGCATATCTCACACAATGTGCATTTTTCGTTATTCTGGTACGGAGAGGAGTAGAGATTATTTCTTACAAATGGCAGCATATAAGTTTTTACAAACTGGTTTTTTGTAATCCTGTCCACAGGGGTGTTCTTTGGAAGCTTAAAATCCTTAACCAAAAGGTCTTTCATGGTTGCACCAAGTATTTCAATTTTATCCTTATCCGTACCTTCAAAGCTTCTTAGCGCCGCACATCTTATAAGAGGTACATCTTCACTTCTAAAACCCATCATTTCTGAAACTAGACAGTCCATTGCAACTCCATTTGTGCCTGCAAGAACTACCCCGACATTTCTGGGTTTGCCGCTTGCCCCAGGTCCTTCTCCTTCAAGTCCAATGATACCATCCATTATATTAAGCACAGGTGTTTTATACATGTATATGTCCAGAAGCATGTCGCTGAATTTATCAATTTCAAGGAATTTTGTGTGCAGAAGAGTTTTTGTTCTACCGTGAACTATACCGTACATGTTTTTTACAGCACCTGATATTCTTGTAAGGCTGTGGGTTTTAAATTTTGGCAGATTTATAATGATGTCAGCATCAACCGCAGGTTTGATTATTTCAAGGTGCTTCAGTACTTTACCCTCTTTAAAGGAAATTACAGAAAATTCAGTTTCCATGCTTAGTTTTACACCTTTTATTTTTGAAAGTTTTGTCAATCCACAAGCTTCATATACTATTTTTAAATTTTCTATTGTATGGGGTGTTGCAGCACCAGGGCTGTCGGCAATAGTTATTTCAACATCACCTCCTGTATTTTTTTTGATAATGTCAATAATACTTTCTATAAAAACAGGATGGGTTGTTACTGCAAGCTCCAGCTTTGATGCTGAAAGCAAATTGGGCTTTAGAAGAATTTTCTTACCCCTGTAGATGTATTTTTTAAAACCCCCGATGATTGCAACACAATTTTCAATTTTTTGTATAAGTTCTTTCTTGCTGTAGCTGTTGCACCTTACAACTGCTACTTTATTTATAACATTGGGACTTGTTTTCATTTAAGTTTCTTACAGCTTAATTACAATACAGTATTGAATGATTATTTCGGTATTTTTACAATGATATCATTTTTATAATTATTCATTGAATATTTATTGAATATTAATTTAATTTAAAAGGAATTGAAATAATTGTATTAAGCAAGTTTAATCGTTTTATTATAAAGTTAAAATATTATACATCGGTATAGCACTAAAGTAATAAATGGATTTTTCTATTTTGTACAACTGAAAAAAACACACGGCTTCAGACAATGAAATTTCACTTATCATTTAAGAATAATTTTTAAAGCCCGGAGAGTATTATGTATTACTGTAACTTTAATATACCTGCATAAGCTTCCGGAGGTATTTCTCCTGTCAATGGTGCTCTTTTTATATCATATAAATTTAGATTCCTGATATCTATAACACCACCGCCTGCCCTCAGTGCACCTCTGTAACCTGTGAGCGGTAGAAGTGCTATGACTTTATCAGAAAAAGCATCATGAGGCCAGGAAACGAAAACACATGGTTTGCCTGTGTTAGTCTCAATATCGTATTTTGACTGCAGCAGTTCATTTTTTGCATCTTCTATTGGTATATTTCTTATTATTCTATGGCTCCAGGTATGTGACTGAAATTCACAGCCGTATTTGCTCATTGCTTTTATTTCCGGCCATATAAGCATTGGTCTGTGCGGTATATTACTGATATTCCAGTCAAATTCATTCATTTTTCTTGTCTGTTCTTTATCACCAATTATACTTGTGATTAAAAAAATTGTCATTTTATAGCCATATTTTTTCAAGATGGGAAAAGCATTTGTATACATATTCTGGTATCCGTCATCAGAAGTTATTATCACTGGTTTTGGCGGGAGGGCTTTTCCCTTATCAAGATAATTTAGAATGTCGTTAAGAGTTATTGTCTGGTATCCGTATGATTTTAAAGTGCCAAGTAAAAAATCAAAGGCTCCATTGCTTATTTCATACCTGCCTGATGGTACCGGTTCAACACCATGCAGTGCAATAATTGGAAATGTAGTAAGTGACACCTGGACAACTGGAAGTGCAGCTCCGGGGTCTATTTTTCCTGCCTTTATTCCATAGCTGTTGCATAGTCTTATAAACTCATCTGAATTTATAAAACCTGCAAGAATAAAATGCCTTGAATACCCTGAATTTAAAAGGCTGAGCCAGTTGTTAAAGCCTGCCGGGTCGGGCTCTCTATTAAAAAAAGCTCTGTATAAAATATTCAGAAACTCTTTATTATCTGTCTGTTTTGCTGTAAATTCCGGGCTGAAAATAAAACTTTCTGCAGTTTGTGCCCCTGTAATTTTTTTTGCGAGTAAACGTTCAACCCAATTATTGAGTCCTTCCTGATCTGGCTCCCTGTTTAGGCAGTAGTTATAAAATCTTATAACAAATTCTGTCACATTTGTCCGTGTATCAGCAAATAGTGATGAAAAATTTACACCTGTAATCAAAATGGATAATGTCAGAAAAATTAAGATGTAATTAAGGAATTTTATTTTTTTATCTTTCGTTTAATTTTCCTCCAGTATTTTATAGTATTTTTTAATAATTTTTACTAAATTTATATTTATTTTTTCTTATTTTTATAAATATTTGTATCAATTTTTTGAATGTAATATTGCTATTTGTTGAAACACTTTTTTTCATAAATACTTATTTATTTTTTAACCTATTAATAGGAATATATTTTATGCATTATATAAAAAATTAAACCTTTATGCATTAAATAATTAAGGTTTGTCAGCATTTCTAATTTATTTGTTTGAGACAAAAGTAAAACTACAAAAATCAACGGCTGGATGTTTCAAAAACACGCAACCTTTGCCCCAACTTAGTTAAAGCTTGCTCTGTTTCAGGATTCGCTCTCCTCCTGGAGGAGGAGCCATGCCCGCTCAGTCTTCAAAAGGTTTTCTCAATACCATCCATTGATTCAGTAATTTGTTTTCAAACAATAAATTGAAAATGATTTCTTAAGGTTTAATAAATTTTTTATAAATTTGTTAAAATTTATTTATTTTTAATATAAAATAAAAGCTTAGTTATTTTAATATTTATAAAAAACAAATAATATAAGGAAATAATTGTAAAGGTTTTTATAGATATTTTAAATCAATTCTTATTAATATAAATGCACAGATTTAAATTTTTCAAATCTTACACAAAATTACCAAGAAATGTATACATTCTATTTATAGCAGGTGTAATTAATTCTGCTGGTAGCTTTGTTTATCCCTTCCTTGCAATGTTCCTTACAATAAAACTTGGATACAGTGAATACTTTGCCGGCCTAATGCTTACAGTGGTAATAGTGGCAGAGAGTATAGGCAGATTGATTGGAGGTAAGCTTGCCGACTGGATAGGAAGAAAAATTGTAATAATTATTTTAAGTTTTATTGGTGCTGCGATATATACTTCAATTGCTTTTATGAAAATGTCACATATAACAATGGTTTTAATAATTCTTGCAGGATTTATAAAATCCGGAGCCTTTCCTGCAATAAATGCCCTGATAATTGATGCTAGTACCAGGAAAAATAGAAATGACGCTTTTTCCCTGATATATCTGGGGCAAAATATTGGATTTGCAGTAGGCCCTCTTGCAGCAGGTTTTCTATTTGTAAATTATATTAACTTAATATTTTTAATTGATGCCTTAACAACAGTAGCTGCTTTAGTGCCTATAATATTTTTTGTAAAAGAAACACTTAATGTAAAGGAAGGATTGTATTTAGACCAGACTGGTATTTCTATAAATGAGCGGCCAGAAAAGGGAAATGTAATTAAGATTTTCTTTAAAAAACCCATACTTTTTGGTTTTACCCTGATATCTATAATTTTTTCATTTGTTTATGCGCAGTCATCATATAGTCTTCCCCTATATCTGGACTTTCTTTTTGGAGAAAATGGTCCAAAATTTTATGGTATTTTAATGACCGTTAATGCATTAATTGTAATTCTTATAACAATATTTCTAATTACTGCAACAAAGAAAATAAATCCGATTGTCAATATAAGCCTTGCAGGGGTTCTTTTTGCAATAGGGTTTGGCATATTATTTTATTCACGGTTATATCCTTTCTTTATAATTTCAACCATTATCTGGACACTTGGTGAAATAATAAATTCTGTAAGCTCAAATGTATTAATTGCCAACTATTCTCCTGTTACTCATAGGGGAAGATTTAATGCAATAATTTATTTTGTTAATGGTGCCGGTTTTGCAGTGGGTCCTTTGCTGATGGGCCTGTATATAAAGTTTAATGGTATAAAGAATGTCTGGGCTTTAATTTTTATAATGGCTTTGTTTGCTGCATTGCTAATGGTAATCTTATTTTTGCTTGAAAAAAGAAAAATCGTTAAAGGTGAATCCTGAAGCATTAGAGGTGAGTCCTGATTTAAAATGGATTTATCACGAATATGAAGATATATGCTGCCATGTTTTATAAAATTCTTGTTAATTATTACATTTTATACACGGCTGTCCTTTATTCGGAACGATACATATCATTTTTAAACCTGACTCTCCAGCGATAAACTGGTGTGTTTCCCCGGGTTCGACAAAGATGAAATCGCTCTTTTCAATTCTCAGCTTTTTATTTTCTCCATTAATAAAACCACAACCATCTATTATATAAACTTCATGCTCCCAGTCATGATTATGGTAAGGTGTATGACCATCAGGCTCAATTTCAAAAAGTCTTAACGAAAAATTAGGAGCACCATCCCTTTCGGTAATGACAGGGAAAAAATTTATACCCTTTGCATTAATATCGCTAACCTCTTCTTTAATCAATTCTATTCTTTTTTTTATTTTCATGGTTTTATTCTCCTGACTATTTAAAAATAAAAATTTTTTTTATTTTAGATAATTTTAACCAATTTTTTTAGAAATTTTTAGTATTAAAAGGGGAAATTGGCACTAAAATCTGAGCTATTTTTATTTGATTATATTCAGGATTCATTCGATGAAATTATTACTTTCTTAAAATTAAGTCAAGGTTTTCTAAAAAAATATTCTAAAAAAATATTCTACTAAATTAATTCAAAAAATAGTTTTAAATTTTTTTTAATTGATTAAAATATTGTATATAAAGTTTTATAAAATTAATTACATGAGGGTTAAGTGTGAATAATTTAAGCCAGGAAAATTATACAGGGAAGCATAGAGGGAATAGGCTTATTATTTTCGGAGTTATCCTTGGAGTATGTCTGATAATTGCTGCAGGTATTGGTTCTTTTACTTTTTATACTGTAAGAACTAAAACAGAGACTTTGATGGTGACAGGTTCTGTAAAGAAGCAGGTTACATCAGATCTTGCAAAATGGAGGGGAAGTTTTCAGAGAAATATTGCCCAGGAGGATTTAAAATCAGGCTATGCACAGATGAAGCAGGACCAGGAAAAGGTTTTACAATACTTTAAAGATTATGGATATAATGCGGGTGAGGTACTGATTTCTCCCGTATTTATGGAAGCCCCATTTCAATATGACCCCAATGCGCCAAAGGAGTATATTTTAAGACAGAATGTTGAAATTCAGGATAAGGATGTCCAGAAAATAACAGCAATGGCAAATAATACCCAGGTTTTAATAGACCAGGATGTTATATTTCAGACCTACACTCTTGAATATTATTACACAAAGCTTCCTGATTTGAGAATTGCTCTGCTTAAGGATGCAGTTGCTGATGCTAAGATGAGAGCTCAAAAAATTGCAGAAAGTACCGGTCTTGAGGTAGGTTTAATAAAGTCAGCAAATGTCGGTGTTGTTCAGGTGCTGCAGGTTAATTCATATGATATATCAGATTATGGAGCCTATGATACAAGCACTATAGAAAAAGAAGTTATGGTTACTGTTACTGCAATATTTAATATAAAGTGACCTTATCTATGATTTTTTCTTAACCGGTATAACAATTAGCTGACATGTGAATATATCCAAAAAGCATCTCTATTTTCGTGATAAAAATAAAGTTATTGGGTTAAGGATGGTTATTGAGAAAACCTTTTGAAGACTGAGCGGGCACGGTTGCCCCTTCGGAGGAGAGCGAAGTCTGAAACAGAGCATGCTTTTCCTCGCTGGGAAAAATAATGCGTGTTTTTGAAATAACGTATCCTTAACCCTTAAAGTTTTAATTTAATTGATATCACGAAAATGGAGATGCTAATCTATACCCAAAAAGATTTGACAAAACAATGATATTTGTTTTTGAATAATTATTTTGAATAGCTTACTTAATAACTTATTACTATTTTAAACCGTCTTTTAAGAGCTTCAGTTCTTTTTCGTCTCTAACATCATAACTTCTACCCTTCCAGTATACACCAGTGGTACTTTTGCTCTGTATGATTGAAATTATGGAGATGCATAAAAGATAGATTACGGATACTGGAAATAAAAGAACATCAATAAATCTATTTTTAAATCTTATTGTCTGAATAATTTTTATTGCAGTTATTATTATAATATGAAGAATTATTAAATTTATTATCATCTGTGGTAAGTGAAACAAAAATATACCTGCAGGGAGAGCTATAAAAGGAACAAGATATACCAGAAATACAAGTATTGTGGTAAGTGATTGTATAAAAATATTATAATCAAAAACCGCAGCAAGGACTTTTGAATATCCGTTTATAACCTCTTTCAGGTTTTTATACATTCTGCAATAAAAATTATTTTTCCCGTCAAATATCATAAATTTATAGCCATGTTTTTTGACCTGTTTTGATATATGTATATCTTCTAAAATCTCCTTCTTGACAGATTCATGCCCACCAATTTTTTTGTATACACTTCTTTTGAACAGCATAAACTGCCCTATAGCTGTACAGAATAAAGGGTTTTTAGTCTTTGCCACAAGAATTAATGGAAAAAATGTAAGTAAAAAGTAATTTGCAAATGGAACCATCATTCTTTCATGCAGGGTGACCGTAATCTGTCTTGCAAATACAGATATTGCATCAAGTTTATTAATCAGTAATGAACTGAGTGCAGATGAAAGGGAATTTTTAAAATGCAATGTGTCAGCGTCTGTGAAGAGAAGGTAATCACCGTTTGCTGCTTTTGAAAGCTGGTGGCACGCAAAGCTTTTTCCAAGCCAGCCACTTTCCAGTACTTCTCCTTTAATAAGTCGAATTCTTGGGTCTTTAGCAGAGATTTCAGATACTATGCTGCCTGTATTATCGCTTGAATTGTCATCAAGAACAATTATCTCAAAATTTGGATAATCCTGTCTTGCAAGAGAGCGAAGGCATCTTCTGATATTTCTTTCTTCATTCCGTGCAGGAATTAAGATTGAAACAAGAGGTGGTTTTTTTTTAATATATGTTGGAAGAGTAAACCTGGATGTATCCTTGAACAGGTGATTGTTAATCAGGAAATTTCCTAAAAGTATTACCATTACCGATACAATACAGTATTGATATAGTAAAAGAATTTCCATTTAATTTAAAAAAATATTTTATTTTAGCAGAAAAATTATAACATAGTTTTTAATTAATCAATATCATATCATTGCAGAAAAGCATTTCTAATTTTATGATTGTGAAATAGAAAGCTAAAATAAAAATCTTATAAACATTACAGCAAGGGTGATGATAAAACCTGCAACAAGGATGAAGAAAAAAATCCTTGAAAAAAGACAGCCTGTTCTTGCAACTCCGCGGAATCCAAAAATTCCTGCTATTATAGATAGTATCAAAAAGGCAACAGCAACTACGATAAGTATAAGCAGTATAGACATATCTTTAGTTTAATTGAATTTTTTCTTAAATAAATTATTTTTATTATAGCTTATTAGATAATTAAATAATATTTAAAATAATTTTTTAAAAACTTTTAAATATTTATTCTATCGTTCAAATACGTAACTTCAGTACGTGATAAATACCGGCCTTTTTTATTTGGTATAATAGAAACAGAAATATAAAGTAAGCCTGCAACTTCAGTCGGGGGCTTCACCCTGAAAAAGCTTAAGTCTGGGATAAAAAAATACTGTCTTTAAATAATAATATTTTAAAAAATTTAATTTCATTAATTGTCTCATTCTTGTAGAATTGTAGCAGATGGTTATATAGAATGTGTAGCAGGTTTTGTCCTGAAAGAAAATTATAAATGCAGGGGGGGGAATTTATGACCAAAAACAATAAAGGTAAAAAAAGCGCTTCAGAGGCTTTTACTGAAATGATAA
>Ga0194125_10002295_pt1 | contig 31831 bp, 24 predicted proteins | sample TA2KigC250mmetaG_FD_148626 | JGI IMG/M metagenome (GOLD analysis project Ga0194125, IMG submission 148626) | Freshwater microbial communities from Lake Tanganyika, Tanzania - TA2015034 Kigoma Deep Cast 250m | ecosystem: Environmental > Aquatic > Freshwater > Lake | place: Tanzania: Lake...
CTTTCGTGTTTTCTCCTTTCACCCCCACCTGGCCTCCCCCGTCAAGGGGGAGGAACAGCGTCACGACGGTGAAATTTCCGTTAAGTTGATACGTATGGGATGCAGGAAAGAAAATACCGATGTCCTTTCAACGGTACAAGTCTCCCTACTGTTCCCACCACTTTAGCTTCGGACGGCAAGCCTAAGGAAGCCTTCTTTTGCGACGTATCCACGCGCACATTGCGGAATTTTTCTATCTCCACGCCGCTGTGGACTTTGACGAACTTTTCCCTCTTCTTGGAGAGTCCCAATAAAAGACCTTCTTCCCTTTCCACATCGGACAAAACAAATATCTTATCGGTGAAACAAGCTGTCAACCGTTCAAGATAAAGGCACAACATCGTAAAAAATCGGCTAAAGTTAAATCTTCCAGGTGAGTAGATATGTCCATGCGGTGTATGATAGATGTACGGCACGCCTGCCAAAAGAGCCGCCCAGCGTCCTACAATCCCCGCTTTAGAACAATGGGTGTGAACTATCGTCGGTTTCTCTTTCCGCAAAATCGTAAAGATAGAAAAAAAAGCCTGCAAATCTTTTATGGGACTGATTTCCCTGACTAAAGAGGACACAAAATGAAGATTTATTCCTCTATCTTGCGCTTCTTTTATTAAACTTCCTTCAGGCCCAAGAGGAAATCCGCTTACCAAGCTGGCTTCATATCCATGCGTTTTAAGCCACTGAACGGTTATTATCGTATTTTGCTCTGCGCCGCCGGCAATCAGTCTGGTTATGATATGCACGATTCTAAGTTTGGGCATCGGAAGATTTTAAACGTCGCCACAGGTAATAGAGATTTAAAGCGGCGTTTAGGTTCATTGCGATGGCTGAAGCAATGACTAACCCCTTTATCCCTTTTTGGGGCGCAAGAATCAGTTTCAGCAGAATCCCCACAAAAAAACTCATCAGCGCGATGATAAAAGGCGTCCGAGCATCGCCGATTGAGTAGAATGCCCGCAGCATCAACGAGAGCGCTGAAGCAGCAAAAAGTTGAAGCGAAAAGCAACTGACAGCATCAGCCACCAGAAGCGTAGCAGTGTGTTCAAACTCTCCTCTCTGAAAAAGCAGCGCAACCAAAGGAGAAGAAAAGCAGAACAAGAATACAGATAAAGGTAGCGTCAAGCAGATTAGCAAAACGAACCCCTTTTTCAGCAAGATAAACAATTCATCTTCCTTTAGCAGTATCGATTTTTCAGCAAAGGTCGGGAAGAACACTGTGGCAACGCCCAATGCAAGCACCTCATAGATGAAACTGAAAATCCTCTGCGCGAAGCCAAGCGCAGAAATGCTCCCGGTGGGAAGAGAGGAAGCAAGAAGCCTATCTACCATGATATATGCTTGAGAAATGAGCACAAGTCCTCCGCCAAAAACTGTTAATTTCAAACTGCTCTTAGCACAAAACAGTTTTTGGGGGGAAATCACTTTGTATCGCCAGCCGCTTGCATAAAGATTAGGTAGTTGCACAAAGAAACGAAATATTTCGTCTACTACAATCCCCAGCATCAGGGACAAGACACCGATGTTTTTACCAAAGGCAAAGGCGCAAAGCACCATAAGAAGGTTGGGCATACAAGAGGAAAGCGCAGGAAGGATAAACCGTTTTTCTGAATGAAAGGCAGCGTTGAGAATGACACCCATCCCTGAAAATGGAAGAGCGAAAATTCCTACCCGCATCAATGTGAGAGATGACTCAAGTTGTTCTCCACCAAAACCAGGGGCCAGGAGTTTAACAAACCATCTCGTTTGGGCAAATGCAAAGCAGACAAAAACAGCAGATGAAAAGCACCAAAGGGTCAAAAGGGCGTTCAGATAAGCCCAAGCCTCTTTCGTTTCCCCTTTGAGGTGAAGTTTGGTGAGTACAGGAATGAAAGCAAGGTTGATGCTCCCCAAAACAAACAGAGGCGCTGTGATGGGGATAAATAGCGCTATAAGGTATGCATCCACTGAGGCGCTTGTGCCGAAATACGTTGCGATAATTCCTTCCCGCAAAAGTGCCAGCAGTTTCCCAAATGCCGTCAAAAGACTAACCCACCCAATTGCGCTTATCAAACCATTGACTTTCATTTATTCATTGGTTCCAAAAGCAACACATACCCCTTCCATCCACGACGGAAATCCACCCGCGAAACAGATTTTACGCCCGAAACAGGTTCAATCAAAGTCAACTGTTCTTCATGAAAGGATACGACAACGACGAAATGTCCTTCATTGACGTGCGCGATAAGGGGCTTTCTTGCGGATTTTAGTTCCTCAAGCGAAAGTTCCATCCCCGTTGCCTTCAAACCAAGTTTTAAGGCAGCCTGCGCTAAGCCGTACATGCTGGTTCCCGTTTGATTCATCCCCGCCAACAAAGCAATCTCTTTTTCCGTCGTGTCTATCCCATAGAATTTGCAAATGCTCAACAACGCCGCTGGGCCACATGTGTTTGGGGCTTCTTGAAAGTGGACAGGAATCACCCTTTTCTTATTTACCAGGTCACACTTCGACTGACAAGCAAGGAAGCTGAAGAGGAAAAACAAAGCAATCCCTTTTATGGCATGTTTCATAAACCTCTTGAAATTCTTTGTGTTTGGAAGGTAACCACTCAAGGCGACCGTCCATAGCTTCGCGAATAAACTCACGAAATGACGCAAAAAACACGAAAAGATGTATCGCGTCATCTTTTTCGCGTCTTTCGCGTCATTTCGCTTCTTTCGTGGTCACCTTTTTGCCTCATCTTCAAACCAATTGGCGCTCTGCTCGGCATCGTAACCAAATTTCCCACCCTTGAAGATATTCAGAACAACCACTTCCCCATCTGTCCACCAGATGATGGAATTCCACCAATAGATTCCAAAGTCTTGTCCAAAAACCGGCCACCGGCTTATGCTTTTTTGATGCACTATAAGCTCCTGATACGGTGTTTTCTCAATCTCCTCTGACTTGGTTAAGAACTCCCTTATTGTCTGCTGAACCAAATCTTGCTGTTCACTTTGGGTTTCAAGTCGATTTTGATTTGCTTTCTTAATGACTACAAACATTGTAGCCAGAAGCACCTTGATTTGAATCAGATAATCTTCTATTTGATACCGGCCGAGAAAGCAATCGTGCCAGTAAGCCTTCCCTTCAATCACGCTCCCTTCAAACAGATTATTTGTACCTATTAACCGTTTTTCCAAGTCTTTTGGGACGTACTTTTCTTTTAAGACTTCCCCGATGAATTCTATCGTGGATTCTTTAGCCCATTTAACTTGAGCATCTGGAACGCGGTGTGCTGCGATTTCTGTTGGTGAAGGCCAAAGCATTGCAGAACTCCAAAATTTGGGAATATCCTTTATTATCTCGGCATTAAAAAGTTGGAGTTCTGGGGGAATTTCCTTCACTTGAGCCTCGCTCTGCATTCCATAATTGAAAAGTATTATTAATGTTATGAGGATTGTGGTAATTCTAAGGTTCATTTTTATACCCCCTTTTTCGTTTCCATTGAGACTATCTTTCCACTTAGTCAGGTGGTTCGTTAGGCAGTGAAACATTGTGGTTCGGGTCATCTGGATAAACCCATGTGCTACCACTAACGTATCCCCATCTCTGATATTGGGCAACACCTCTCAGGATTCCCACGGCAGTGTTCTTCGTGAGAACAGGCCACACCGCATACCATTTGTATCCATCTAAACTGGAATCAGCTACTTTACAAGCACCCTCATAGTTATTCCAACCATTTGCGGCATAATACCAGAGAGTTTCATAGCCGTGAGTGGGACAGGTTCTTGTGTCTTGATAGGTGGTGTTAGTATCATAGGATGCAAACACCCTTTCCTCAACAGCGGAAATCCCCAATTGCCCGAGTGCAGCCTTCATCATCCTGGCCTGATATAAACACTCCGCACCATGTTTATGTGAGCCGTCCGGACCGTCCATCATAATCCATTCTGGGGAAGGCTGGCTGCCTGTGGCGCCAGGGTCAGTAGGCTCATATGGTGGATCCCCGCCCAGCCCATTTTGGATTTTAGAAGCGATATTGTGAATTGCAGATTCAAGACTGGCCGTTGTAACACACCAGTTCATACGTTTCTTCGTAGGTTCTGCAGTTTGGTAATAAATGGGGGAAGTGTAGGTAAGATATACCACATGCGATGAACTATTTATGTTCATCCAATACTCTGAATCCCCGTTAATTTTATATTTCCACTGTAAGGAGAATGGATTATATTTAAAAACATAATTATAGAATTTGTTACCTGTACTAGCCGGGAGAGTAAAATCGGCAGAAATTCCACTTTGAATACTACCCATAGTGGAAGCGAAGTCGAGGGGGCCGGTGCCAACTGCATCAAGGTGCATCGAGGTCGATTTGGTAAGAGGTGATTCTGGCCACATTTTGGCGACAACCGTTGGCGCGCTTTGTTTGGTATATGTAACAGGTTCATTCTTGTCACCAGAATCATGTGAGCTATAAGGAGGAACAATCGTGCTGTCCCACACCAGGTTAGTTATGGCGTTCCCCTCAAGCCATCCATAATGCCCACTACTATCTTATGCGCTATTGTACTTGAGCGTAGGATTGCCGCTGAAACTCATCCTCACAACATAAGGTACAACAACATTAACAGTCACATTATCAGAATGAGAACCATAATAATTCGTTACAGTTAAAGTCGCCGTATATGTTCCTGTGCTCGAATAGCGATGTGTCGGATTGCTAACCGAAGCAGTGCCGCCATCGCCAAAATTCCAACTATAGGTTAAGTTACCTCCCTGTGAAGATGAACCGTTAAATTGGACCAACTTTCGTTTCAACGCATTGGCGGTAGTGGTAACATCTTCTGCTTTTGCTACAGCAGTGGGTGTGCCATCACCCCCACGAATTTGCGCCATCTCCTCTTTAGAGAGCAACCGTGCAGCCCATGAAGCTGCAAAGGTGAGAACCAATAAGGTAAAGCCGGCTAACAAGAAAACCAGCAAGAGATGGAACAGTTTTTCTGATTTCATTGGGCAACCTCCTTTCCAATTTGAGGCATTGGGTCTTCTCCGGTTTGAATCATTTCAATCCGATATTGAGCGCCTTTAACAGCACTCGAATCAGGAAAGAGATTTATCACTTTCTGATAAGCCTCTGTTGCTTCCGTAAGTTTCCCTTGCATCTCCAACATCTCCCCTATCAACCATTGCGACGTCGGAGTCTCTTCGAAGGACGGATACTGTTCAACCAGCTTTGAAAAAGCCGCGATGGCTTCAGGATATCGTCTTGCCTCTCGAGAGGTTACACCAATCATGTATTGTGTTTGGTCCGATGGGCCGAAACGATTCAGTCGCTCCTGGAAAGCGGTGACCGCTTCATCGTATTTTTTCATACCCAAATACGATTCGCCGATACAAAACAACGAGATATTTTTCCATTCCTCTGTCTGTGCTTGACTATTTTCAACAACCTTTCTAAACTCAGCAATTGCTTTCTCATAGTCCTCTGGATTTTGATGATGCTCCCCTCGCCCATAATGATGCATCCCTTTGATGTAACCAGTATGTTGTGCGATTTCAGTATTTGGCCAGCGGTCTATCACCTGCTGGTAAGTGGCTAACGCTTTTGGGTAATCTTTGGCAGCCTCGTATGCGTGCCCTAACCAGCACACGACAGTTGGCATATCTGGGTAATCAGGATATGCAGTGATTATCTTCTGAAAATACTCAAGTGGCTTCTCTGGTACCTCGGTTTGCCAGGCAAGGACTCCTATCCAAAAGTAAATCTCTGGTAGTCTATCGCTATCAGGATACTTTTGGACAATCTCCTCAAAGAGAGCCAATGCTTCCTTTTTTGTACCTGGCTTATCCAGCGCATAAGCTTCAGCAATCAGTTTATCCTCTTCTTGCTCCTCGACTCCGATTTCCACATCAATAACCTTATCTTTTTGCCCTTTTACATTTATCTGACTCCAGACATAGCTTACAGCGATGATAATAAAAAGAAAAGCAATGCCTGTAAGGAATAAATGCATCCCATGCTTTGTTTTTTGAGACATTTTTTCCTCCTTCCTGTTCTCTCATTTGAGAACTATTAACTTGCGCACAGCGGTAAAATTCCCTGCGTCTATGGCGTAAAAGTATACACCGCTTGCGACCTTTTCTCCTCGGTCATTTCTGCCATCCCAATAGGCTGCACGTTTTTTAGATAGATAAGTTCCAGCCTCTTTCTGCCCAAGGAAAAGAGTGCGTACAGGGACGCCAGTTACATTGTAGATTCGGATGGTAACAAAAGCTGGCTGCTTCAATTGATATGGAATCCAGGTTTCTGGATTGAAAGGATTGGGATAATTTTGATACAGCCGGCTTTCCTTGGGTATGATGTCGTAAATAGCCAATGGCACTGAAAATGACCAGGTGTGCCTCTGCTTATCCATAAGAACAACATCAATCGTTTCAACAGTGTTGATTTCGGCAAGAGGGGAAATGAAAATACGAAGCGGCAAGAGCGCCACCTTAAGAGGTTTTACCAAATCCACCTTGGGAATGGATGTCTGTTTTAACCATCCAGGCATTGCTTCTGGCTTTATTTGTGCTGAAAGCATCTCAATAGGCGCTGAACTTGTGTTTTTTATCCGCAAGGTCAAAGTTACCTCCTCACCTACATGAACATCAATTGGCGAAATTAAGGCAGCGCTTGAAGCAGAAGCGAAGAAAGCCAGTAAAACCGTATAAAAGGTAATGTAGCGTATCATTTTGCACCTCCTGAATTAAAATAATCTACTTTTGTATAGTCTCTTTTTCCTAAAAAATCCGTCGCTTAAAACGATTTTTTGCTAACGGGTTTCGATAAACTCAACCCAAGAAGCTACTCAAACAAAAAGGCGTCAAGCAGAGCAACTCTGCAAGACGCCTTTTAAAGAAAAAGAAACCAAAATATCCCGTGATGTTCCTGTTACCCCCCCCCCCAGCCGAGCAAACACAATAACAGTATAGGTTTGGAGGGATTATAGATTATATCATCATGGGATATAAGTGGAAGCATTTTTCTGCCTCCGGATTACTAAAATTTGGGTGTTACGGCAACGTCCTACTTTCCCACGAAGTTACCCTCGAAGTATCATCGGCGCAGGAGGGCTTAACTGCCGTGTTCGGAATGGGAACAGGTGTTTCCCCTCCGCTATTGCCACCGTAACACTGTTTAAGATGAAAATTATATAAATCCAAAATGTATTAATTTGTCAAAATAAATTGACAACTGCATAATAAAGGTAGAATATAGAATATTGTCAAGCCCTCGGCCAATTAGTACCAGTAAGCTCAACAGCTCACACTGCTTACACTTCTGGCCTATCAACCTCTTAGTCTTAGAGGGGCCTTACCAGATTATTCTGTGGGATATCTAATCTTGAGGCGGGCTTCACACTTAGATGCTTTCAGCGTTTATCCCTTCCGAGCATAGCTACCCAGCAATGCCACTGGCGTGACAACTGGTACACCATAGGCTCGTCCATCCCGGTCTTCTCATACTAGGGACAGCTCCTCTCAAATATCCTACGCCCACAACAGATAGGGACCGAACTGTCTTGCGACGTTCTAAACCCAGCTCACGTACCGCTTTAATCGGCGAACAGCCGAACCCTTGGGACCTGCTACGGCCCCAGGATGCGATGAGCCGACATCGAGGTGCCAAACCGCTTCGTCGCTATGAGCGCTTGGAAGCGATAAGCCTGTTATCCCCGGAGTACCTTTTATCCGTTGAGTCACGGCCTTTCCATACAGAACCGTAAGATCACTAAGCCCTGCTTTCGCATCTGCTCGACCTGTGTGTCTTGCAGTCAAGCTCCCTTCTGCCTTTACACTCTACGCGCGATTTCCAACCGCGCTGAAGGAACCTTAGGGCGCCTCCGTTACAGTTTAGGAGGCGACCGCCCCAGTCAAACTACCCACCTGACACTGTCCTTCATCTGGATTCACAGAATGAAGTTAGAGCCCTAATGCAACAAGAGTGGTATCCCAAGGGTGGCTCCACCGAGACTGACGTCCCAGCTTCATAGCCTCCCACCTATCCTGGACATGTTACATCAAAACCCAATATCAAGCTGTAGTTAAGGTTCACGGGGTCTTTCCGTCTTGCTGTGGGTAACCGGCATCTGCACCGGTATTACAATTTCGCCGAGTATCTCGTTGAGACAGCGCCCAAATCGTTACGCCATTCGTGCAGGTCGGATTTTACCCGACGAGGAATTTCGCTACCTTAGGACAATTATAGTTATTGCCGCCGTTTACCGAGGCTTCGATTCAGAGCTTCGTCCCGATTGCTCGGGACTAACCCCTCCTTTTAACTTCTCGGCACCGGGCAGGCGTCAGTCCCTATACATCGTCTTACGACTTAGCAGAGACCTGTGTTTTTAGTAAACAGTCGCCTGGGCCGCTTTACTGCGGCTTCTTTCAGCTTTACACGTAAGTATATCGCTTACTCAAAGCACCCCTTCTTCCGAAGTTACGGGGCCATTTTGCCTAGTTCCTTAACGAGAATTCTCTCGAGCGCCTTAGGATTCTCTCCTCGTCTACCTGTGTCGGTTTGCGGTACGGTCACCTACAGACTCGCTAGAGATTTTTCTTGACAAACAACCAAACCAGTTTATGTCCATAACGGACTCCCCATCACCTCTCAGAGTTATGATATCTCGGATTTGCCTGAGACATCCTCTGTCGGGCTTAGCCCACCGCGTCCATCCGGTGGTAGGTTCTAATGCCTGTGTTATCCCATTGCGTCTTTATCGTCTATGAGGTGGTGCAGGAATTTTACACCTGCTTTCCATCGCCTACGCTTTTCAGCCTCGGCTTAGGTACCGACTAACCCTGGGAGGAATTACCTTGCCCAGGAAACCTTAGACTTTCGGCGAACAAGCTTCTAACTTGTTTTATCGCTACTCATGCCGGCATAATCACTTCTAATTCGTCCAGAAGTTCTTAAGATCTCCCTTCATCCTACTATAGAACGCTCCCCTACCGAAATCAGATTAAACATCTAACTTCCCATAGCTTCGGCAACGAACTTGAGCCCCGTTGATTTTCGGCGCAAAACCACTTGACCAGTGAGCTATTACGCACTCTTTAAATGAATGGCTGCTTCTAAGCCAACATCCTGGCTGTCTGGGCAATTCCACATCCTTTACCACTTAGTTCGTATTTAGGGGCCTTAACTGATGGTCTGGGCTGTTTCCCTCTCGACTATGAGGCTTATCCCCCACAGTCTGACTCCCGTGTTTTAGACAACGGCATTCGTAGTTTGACTGGGTTTGGTAACCTGGTAGGGCCCCTAGTCCAATCAGTGCTCTACCACCGCTGGCAAACACACGAGGCTATACCTAAATATATTTCGGGGAGAACCAGCTATCACTGAACTTGATTAGCCTTTCACTCCTACCCACAGCTCATCCCCCAAGTTTTCAGCCTTGGTGGGTTCGGACCGCCACGTATTGTTACATACGTTTTACCCTGGCCATGGATAGATCGATCAGTTTCGGGTCTACTTCACGCAACTCAACGCCCTATTCAGACTTGCTTTCGCTACGGCTACGCATAAGATATGCTTAACCTTGCTACGCAAAGTAAGTCACCGGCTCATTAAACAAAAGGCACGCAGTTACGCCTTTTCCCAATTTGCATTGGGAACATAGCGCTTCCACAGCTTGTAGGCTATACGGTTTCAGGTACTATTTCACTTCCCTAACGGGGGAACTTTTCACCTTTCCCTCACGGTACTTCTTCACTATCGGTCACCAAGTAGTATTTAGCCTTAGGTGATGGTTCACCTGGATTCCCACGAACTTGAATATATCGTAGTACTCGGAAATAACATCCAAGAAGCTCGTTTTTTTCGCTTACGGGACTATTACCCTCTATGGTTTACCTATTCCAGGTAAATTAAACTATAAAACAGAGTTTATAACTTCTTGATGAAACCATATTTTCATCCGATGTTACCCCCACAACCCCAAACAAACAACGCATATGGGCTTGAACATTTATTTGGTTTAGGCTTTTTCCTTTTCGCTCGCCGCTACTGAGAAAATCGAATTTTCTTTCTTTTCCTCAGGATACTGAGATGGTTCACTTCTCCTGGTTCACTCCTCTGTCCTATGAATTCAAACAGAGGTGACAAAGCATTCACTCTGCCCGGTTGCCCGATTCGGGAATCTCCAGATTAACATTTATAAGCAATTACCTGGAGCTTATCGCAGCTTGTCACGCCCTTCATCGCCTCCTGGTGCCAGGGCATCCACCGTAAGCCCTTAGTAGCTTGACAATTAAAGCTTGTAAACATCAATACCCTTATTATGCAGTTATCAAAGAACAAAAACCGAAGCGATGGACACTTCAGCTACAAGTGGAGATGAGCGGTATCGAACCGCTGACCTTCTGCTTGCAAAACAGACACTCTCCCAACTGAGCTACACCCCCACACGATTACAATAAATGGGCCTACCTGGATTCGAACCAGAGACCTCACGCTTATCAGGCGTGTGCTCTAACCACCTGAGCTATAAGCCCAATGAATTATATTGCTCTCTGAAAATCAAAAAGCAGTCTTATGTAGTAAATGTGAAATCGACCTAGGGTTTCAACTTTCTAATTTAATCATACAGTTTATTAGAAAGTTAAAACAATCCTTAGAAAGGAGGTGATCCAGCCGCACCTTCCGATACGGCTACCTTGTTACGACTTCGCCCCAATTACCGATCTCATCTTCGACGGCTGCCCCCCTCGCGGGTTAGCCCACCGGCTTCGAATGTTACCGGCTTTCATGGCGTGACGGGCGGTGTGTACAAGGCCCGGGAACGTATTCACCGCGGCCTGCTGATCCGCGATTACTAGCGATTCCAACTTCATGTAGTCGAGTTGCAGACTACAATCCGAACTGAGGCTGGTTTTTAGGGATTCGTTCCACCTCGCGGTTTCAACTCCCGTTGTACCAGCCATTGTAGCACGTGTGCAGCCCAGAGCTTAAGGGCCATGCGGACTTGACGTCATCCCCACCTTCCTCCTGCTCGTCGCAGGCAGTCCTCTTAGAGTCCCCGGCATTACCCGATGGCAACTAAGAGCAAGGGTTGCGCTCGTTGCGGGACTTAACCCAACATCTCACGACACGAGCTGACGACAGCCATGCAGCACCTGTCTCTCTGTCCCCGAAGGGAAGACCATATTTCTATGGTTATCAAAGGATGTCAAGCCCTGGATAAGGTTCTTCGCGTTGCTTCGAATTGAGCGACATGCTCCACCGCTTGTGCGGGCCCCCGTCAATTACCTTGAGTTTTAGCCTTGCGGCCGTACTCCCCAGGCGGGGCACTTAATGCGTTAGCTACAGCACAGGAGGGGTCGATACCTCCTACACTTAGTGCCCATCGTTTACGGTTAGGACTACCGGGGTATCTAATCCCGTTCGCTACCCTAACTTTCGTGCCTCAGCGTCAGTATCAGGCCAGGAAGCCGCCTTCGCCACCGGTGTTCTGGATAATATCTACACATTTCACCGTTACACTACCCATTCCACTTCCCTCTCCTATACTCAAGCCATGTAGTATCAAATGCAGTTGCTCGGTTGAGCCCAGCACTTTCACATAAGACTTACACGGCCGCCTACACACCCTTTACGCCCAATGATTCCGGACAACGCTCGCCCCCCACGTATTACCGCAGCTGCTGGCACGCAGTTTGCTGGGGCTTTCTATTACGGTACCGTCAGGTAAGATAGCTTTCACTAACCTACGTTTCTTCCCATAACACAGAGGTTTACAACCCGAAGGCCTTCATCCCTCACGCGGCGTCGCATCGTCAGGGTTTCCCCCATTGCGAAATATCCTCGACTGCAGCCTCCCGTAGGAGTTTGGGCAGTATCTCAGTCCCAATGTGGCTGACCACCCTCTCAGGCCAGCTACCCATCGCCGCCTTGGTAGGCCATTACCCCACCAACTAGCTAATAGGCCGCAGGCTCATCTTCAAGTAACAATGTCCGAAAACACCATCTTTCTTCACATTTTCATGCGAAAACGTGAACGTATCCGGTATTAGCACCTCTTTCGAAGTGTTATCCCAATCTTGAAGGTAGATTACCTACGTGTTACTCACCCTTTCGCCACTCTAATAAAATCCGAAGACTTCATTAAAATGACTTGCATGCCTAATCCACGCCGCCAGCGTTCGTCCTGAGCCAGTATCATACTCTCCACTAAAATCTATACTAAACCATTATTTAAAATGGCTATCAGGCTCTATATTAGAAAACTGTCATAAATTAACAGTTACCCAACACATTTAACTACATAGGATGAACTATTTAATTCTCAAAGAGCAATTTTTAACCCTGTGAATTTTGGGTTATGTTAAGATAAATAATTATACATTTTTTTCAAAAAATTGTCAAGAAAAAAATGCAATTTTTCAAAAAAAATTCAAAAAATTTTCAGATTATTCTTTTTAAAGTGTATCATTTTACCCATGTGTTGTCAAGAAAAAATTTACTGGCACTCTCATACTTTGCCCCAAAAAAATCTGGGCAATGACCATTTTTGGCTTGTCATTGCGACCTTTGAACGAAGTGAGGGGGAAGCAATATTGTTCTTTAGTTTCCACACTCAAGTCAGAAGCACCCAAAATCTTAGTTTAGCTAAGCGCGGCTGTAGCGCTTAAGGAATTAAAATTAATTTCACTCCTGTTCGTTGTTGGAACATTTCAAATGCGTGTTTCCAATCATCAAGAGGAAATTGGTGCGATATCAACGGCTTTGTTGAAACTTTACCGTATGCCATCAGCTTGATAGCTCGTTCCCACGATGAACGTTTTTGCGAAACAAATCCCGTAACCTGCAGTTCTTTGTAGGCAATTAATTCAAAATCAATTTCTATCGGATGACCAAATAATCCCATTTGAGTATACTTGCCACGTTTCCTGACAATATCCAGCGCTAATGAGGCACCGGCCGCGGCGCCTGAACATTCTAATACAACATCAGCCCCATAGCCATCAGTAAACCCTTTTATCATTTCAGTAGCAGCAACTTTATCTACTCTGATAGTATAATCCGCTCCCAATTCTTTAGCAAGTTGGAGCCGTTCCTCATCTCCCGATATGCCGCAAATTGCAACGATGCCACCTTCCGCTTTAGCAAGCTGTAAAGTCAATAATCCAATAGCGCCAGGTCCCGTGATAACAACAAAGTCACCCACAGAGATACCAGTTTGTTCAATAACCCCATTGGTGCAACATGCCAGAGGTTCAGTTAATGCGCCTGCTAAAAAATCAACATTTTCCGGTAGTTTATATAAGCAACGCACAGGCACTGTACAATTTTCCGCAAAAGCTCCATTGGATGAGTAACCTAATACCCGGCGTGTCGAACAAAGGTTTATGTATCCAGACCTACAATATCTACATTTACCACACGTCCATATATTTGGCACTGCAGTTACCCTATCTCCAATTTTAAAATCCTCAACTGCTGAACCAACTTCAATTATTTCTCCGCTAAATTCATGACCAATAACAACTGGCACTTCCAGGGGCGTCTTCATCTCATCATGATATATATGCAAGTCAGAACCACATACTCCTGCAGCTTTTACTGCGATAACAACTTCATCAGGAGATGGATGTGTTTGTTCAACTTCCTGTAACCTTGTGTATCCATCCCCGCGCGCATATTTTACCAAACCTGTCAAATTTATCACTTCCTTTTATATAACTTGACAACAACAACAAATTTAATCTTGACATACCATGTTTCAGAAGTTAAAATTTATTGTTTTTTTCAAGGATTAGTAACTCTATCTTGTTAAATTTCCCCATAGTCCAATAAAAGTCCAAAATATAACGCCAAATACTCATCGCGAAGAAAAAAAGATAATATTGTTAAGGAGGATATTACAGATGCCTACCTACGAATATCAATGCCAAAAGTGTGGATTGAAATTTGAACGCTTTCAAAACATAAAAGAGGAACCTATCAGGGAATGTCCAGAATGTTCAGGCCCTGTTAAAAAATTGATTAGTGCAGGTGCAGGGATTATTTTCAAGGGGTCGGGTTTTTATCTCACAGACTATAGAAGTGAAAACTATAAAAAGGCAGAAAAAAATGAAAAGGAACCTGCTTCCGATACAAAAAGCACAAACTCAGAAACAAAAACTAAAAAGGAAAACGCTAAGATTTAAATTCGGTGTTAAGAAACCTTGGCGGTTTTTCGAAGCTAAAATGTAATACGTAATGCGTAAAATTCCTTAGTGTTTCTTATGATGGAACTTTTTTATTCCAATTATTTCTTTTGATCACCCACCCCTACCCCCTCCTACCCACCCCTGCCCCTCCAAGGAGGGAAGGGGACTTTTCTTTCTTAAAGAAAAGTTTGGTTACGCATTACGCATTATCAGTTGTATATTTATTACTTACTTCTTAATAAAACAAAGCCTGTGGTGCCACTGTGATGTTTAACTAAAAGAAGGACTGACTTTTTGTTTTTCAATTCTCCTGCTATTTTTCTATAATCTTTCACGTTTGTAACAGTTTGTTTTTCTACCTCTTTAATTAAATCTCCCGGTCTTATTCCTTCTTTGTAGGCGGGGCTTCCTGGCGCAACCTCAGTAACGACAATGCCATCTTCCTTTTCATAGCCATATCTTTCGGCTATTTCAGGGGTGAGGTTACTTACTTTCAGTCCTTCCAAAGCTTTTACATCCTCTGAAGAAACTTCTCCACTGGCGGAAGCGATCTTTTCTCCTGAAAGTTTACCGATTTTAACACTAACTGTTTTTTCTCTCCCCTCCCGGATGATTTTGACGTCAACTGGTTTTCCAATGTCAGTAGATGCCACTGTGATGCGTAGTTGCCCTGAATTTTTCACCGGTTTTCTATCGAACTCCACAATAACATCTCCGCTTTTAAACCCAGCTTTTTCTGCTGGGCTATCCGATTGCACCTGACTTACAAGCGCGCCATCTGTGTTTTTCAACCCAAGCTTTTCGGCCATATCGTAATCGATATCCTGGATGTAAACTCCTAACCAGCCGCGCTCTACTTCGCCTTTTTCAATCAAGTCCTTCATGACATTCTGGGCAAGATTGATAGGAATAGCAAATCCCACACCGGCGTTTGATTGACTAAATGCTGACCCTGTCACTATTAATGTATTAATACCTATTAACTCTCCATGAATATTAATGAGCGCACCACCACTGTTTCCAGGGTTGATTGCCGCATCCGTTTGAATAAAGTCAAACCATCTATCTTGGCCGGCGCCAGATATTGACCTGCCTTTTGCGCTGACCATCCCGCGCGTGACGGTCTGAGCATAACCAAAAGGACTGCCAATTGCAATAACCCACTCGCCAACGTCAAGTTCATCTGAATTACCCATAGGAATAATGGGAAGATTTTTTCCGTCTACTTTAATAACAGCGACATCTGTTCCAGGGTCACGGCCGATAACCTTTGCATCAATCTCCCGATTGTTATCTGGAAGGTATACTATAACCTCATCAGCGCCTTCAATGACATGGTTATTTGTCAGAATGTAACCATCCGAAGTCACAATCACACCTGAGCCCAAGCCCTGGGCTTCTCTCTCACGTTCTGGAGGTGAAAAATCCCAGGGAAATAAATCGCGAAAATCTTCAAAGGGGTCACGTTGCTTTATCTTTTTAGTAGTGGCTATTTGAACCACCGCGGGCTTCGCCTGGTTCACAATCTTTATGAACGCTCTATTAGCGCGCTCTAAATACTCCATATCACTAATATCGCTGTTTGTTTGCCTTGTGCTCATCAACTCGGATTTCAAGTTTCGTCTTGTTGAGTCCGACGCAAACGACATTGCAGATTGGGATACAAAGTTATTAAATCCTAAGGCAAATGTTAAGCCCAAGACTGCGGCAATAATGATGATTATAGTCCATTTCGTTGGTGCTGACTTGAACATGATGTTAATGCCTCCTTGTAATTATCTTATATATAAATCCAGATCCTGCTACTCTAACGCAGACTGTATCCTGCCATTCCACGCAGGACAAGGCCTACCATCCCAACGCCAAAGTTTATCTTTGAAAGTTAGTTAGTATCTAATACACACCTTAATATCTATAATGGTTCCTAAAAATAATCCTCCCGAAGACCTGGAAACTTCGGGAGGATTTGCAGCCAGCATGAAACGTAACCAAACTTTTCTTCCAAACTTTTCTTTTAAAAAGAAAAGTTTGAGCAAAAGAAACACTAAGGAAGAAAGAAAAGAAAAGTTTGAGCAAAAGAAATAAGAGGAAAAAAATAAAGCATGAAACGTGACAAGCGAAATTCACATTTCACGCTTCACACCTTATCTTTACCGCAAAAGGCGATAACTGAAAAAGTCGTATCAATTAGCAATTTAGGTTATTTGCTATTATTACGACCGGGCAACAATCTACGCTTCTTCTTTTTCCTGGATTCCTTATTTTCTTCCTCTTCTTCGTCGCTAGCATAGTAATAGTAATAATAGTAATAACTTGAATATCTATATCGCCCATAGTAACCATATTTGCTATATCCATATCTGCCATAACCGTAGTATCCACCATACTGTGGTTCTATTAGGTTACAGATTAGACCAATATTACGAGGGTTTGCATCTGAAAGTGTTTCAAGACCATATCTTATATCAGGCTTCTTAGTTTTAACTATGTCAGCAACATAAATAACACAATCAACTAAGGTTGATAAAATAACCGGGTCAGCGACAGCTCTAACTGGAGGAGAGTCAATGATAACGTAATCATACTCTTGCTCTAATAGATGAACAACTTCTTTCATTCTCTCTGAATTTAATAGTTCCGATGGATTCGGCGGAATTGTACCACTAGTTAGTAAGTAAAGATTATCCACTTCTGTTTTCTTAACAACTTCTTTAAGCGCTTCAAGTGGTTCTTTTTCATTCATCATCAACAACAATTCTGATAACCCAGGCTTTCTGATATTATCATCAGTAATCATAATGCCTATACTATCACTGGTGTCTGGAAGATTTGTACCTTGCATATCCAAGGAAGACGAGGGATTTGTGTTCGCTTCGTACCCATTCGTCTTCTCTGTAATTTCAGATTCTCGGGATGATATAGCTTCGTTAGAAGGTTTCGCTAATGCCCCGGCGTATATTTTATGTAATGCTGGTCTACGTAAATCTGCATCCACAAGTATTACTTTTTTCTCCATCTGAGCAAAGGTGATGGCTAAATTTGATGCGATTGTAGTTTTTCCTTCGCTCTGCGTAGAACTAGTAACTAATAAAATTTTGGGGGGTTTTTCCGCGTTCAGAAATTGAAGCTTCGTGCGCGCGATTCGGAATGCTTCAGCAGGGCCACGTTTAGGTGCATCATGGGTCATCAGACCTATTCTTTGTTCCTCTGTTGCTTCCATTGCAGGAATTACACCAAGAAAAGATACTGATACCGGAAGAGATTCAATCTCGCGCTGAACATCCTCCAAAGATGGATAGGTGTTGTCAAAATAATCCCGCAGAAATGCCAAACCTATCCCTAATGACAAACCAATCAACACACCTAAGAGACTATTTAACATTTTTCTAGGGCTTACAGGTTTTTGAGGTCTAATGGCCCTATCCCAAATTCGCACATTTCCAAGCTCTGCCTCCTTAGCCATTCCGGCTTCCTGCTTCGTTTCAAGCAATGAATCCCGAACTTTTTGGTACATGGCTAATTCCTGTTGCAATTGCAACAACTGGATCTTCTTCTCAGGCCATTTCTCAATTTCACCATCATAGTTGCTTTTCCGTTGTTCTAAAACCGCCGTCCTAACCTCATATCCAATAACATCAGACTGAGCAACAATAATATCTTGCTTTAATTTTTGATAGATGGGATTGAGGGATTTCGTCGTCGAACTTAAAATATTCTCCGTCTCAGCAGCAATTCTGTTTTTGAGGTTCTCAACTTCACCTTCTACGATTTTAATTTCAAGATTATCTGTCGTTGTATAACGTTTTTTCAGAGAATCCAATTGAATTTCTTTTTGGGTCAAATCTTCTCGTAAGCTAAGTAATATGGGATTTTGTGCGAGCGTTTCAGCCGAAAGAACGGTTGCGTCCGTCTTACTTAACTCTTGAATCAACGCTTGCATTCGAGCCTCTGCTTCTTGCTTACTCGCTTCTGCTTGATAAATTTGACGGTCTAATTCAGATCTAACCTCAACAATTGCCTTCGCTTCGTCATCCAGGGAGATAGTTCTATTTTCAGCCTCAAAAGTTTGAAGATTCAGTTCTGCTTCCTCTAACTTTCCATCAACAATTTTAAGTTGGTTATCTGCGAACTGCTCTGCTTGTCGCATTGAGCTCTTCATATCTTCCTTCATAGAATACTCGAAAATCGTGGCAATAGTATTAGCAATATCAGTTGCTCGGGTTGGTGCATCATCCGCATTTCCAGCTTGCTTTACCGTCACGTTTATCACATTTGTATCGCGAACTATTTCTACGGTGAGATTTTCTAAGAGGTCTTCAATAGTTTTTCGACGACGTTCTTCTGGAGTCAAAAGATCTTCTTTAGTCCGTCCATTTAGTTTGACGCCTAATAATTTCGATATCCATTTAATAAATTTACCTTCATGTTTTTCCAAAGGCGTTTTAGATAATTGGAGTTCCGTTTCTGTTTGCTCAACAACATACCAGCTTTTTATAAGCTCACGCAACGTTTCCATACGCGACATCCGACCAAGTCCTAAGGAAAAAACCTCTTCAAAAATCGGCATTTGACTATCTTGTTCTTTGATCCAAATTTTAGTGGTCGCTTCATAGACAGGTGGAGAAATGTCATTCTTGACAAAAACAGTTATCAACGCCACTAAAAGGATTGCAAGAACGCTCCATCTACTACGGAAGATAATCCAAAAGTAATCTTCTACTTTTACTTCCTTTTGAGATTGAATATCTTGTTGCCGCATTTTTACACCTCAATTCAACTTGCCAATGTCACCAAGAAACCAAGTTTTTCCCCAAAACTGGGTTTCTGATTCTAATAAATTCCTCTTTATTTCTTTTGATCAAACTCCAAACTTTTTCTTTTAGGAAAAGAAAAAGCTTGGAACGTGGTTTTTCCAACCGCAATCATTCATTTAAGAATGTTGTAAATAAGAGAAGCAATTGATGTTACGGTAAAAAGAGCATACCAGTTGATACGAAGTCGCTTGGGAATCTGAAGTGTATCTCCTGGGTTTAGCACTGGGCTGCCTGCAATATTGCCTGTCTCAACCATCTCAAGGATATTAACATTTTCTTGTGTTTCATCCGCCCTAATAATTTTGGCCTTCTTGAGGTTTGCAATATCTTCTAACCATCCACCAGCTAAGGATATCGCTTCTATCATATCAACTGGTCTCTTGATAGCATATTGCCCAGGGCGCACGACAGCGCCAACAACGTTGACTTTATCTTCCTCATAGGCATTAGGAATGTGAAGCACATCGCCGGGATATAAAAAATTTGCTTCGTCAGCAGAGCCGGGGTTCGGCACTACTTCGAGATTGATTGGAATGGTATCACCATTTGCTCGAATAATCATAGCATTCGATAAGTCCGCTATATCCTGTTCAGGGCCGCCAGCCATTCGCAATGCTTTCAGAACATGGATTCTATCTTCCGTGATGGAATATTGGTCTTGTTTTAAAACCGCGCCTGTAACAAAAATCGGCTGTTGTTGCAATAGACTGGGCACTAAAATTACATCATCGGGTTGAAGTTTAAAATCTTCTATGTTTTCGGCATTACCAATCAGTGGAGTTAAATCTACCATCTTATCGATCTTTCCTGCTCGGCGAATTTGAATGCCCTTCAAACTCGCCTTTTCGTAATCAACACCACCGGCTAACGTAAGAGCTTGAAGAAAGTAAATATCCTCTGTCTCAAAAGAGAACCGCCCAGGTTCTTTCACCATTCCAAATACATAAATCGAATTCCGTTTGAATTGAACCACACTGACGTATACTTTTGTAAAACTACTCAGACGATTACTTAGAGCTCTGAATATAGTTTCTTCAAGTTCTGTCGTAGTTAGCCCTTCAGCTTTTATCTCGCCAATGATTGGATACGAAATCATTCCATCAATACGAACAGTACGCTGTTGACTATATTCGGGGTATCCTTCGACAGTAATATCAATTACGTCACCAACCCGAATTTTATATTGGTTTGCTTCAATAGGTTGCGCTAATATTGCAACTATTATTGAACAAAATATAAATAAACCAAAAGTTAGCAAAAGTAACTTTGAAAGTTTTCCGACTTTAAAATTCATCTCGAATTAGCCAAAACAACCCCCTGGCCCCCCTTTATTTAAAGAGGATAACCCTTATAATTTTTCAGGTAAGCTGTGACTACTCCTGTCATAGTAAAATGAATTGCCCCTTCGGGCAAACGAATCTCCGCTACGATCCGTTGGATTGGATGCTATAAGTCAAGATGGAATCTTGAATTTAAAGCAAAATTGATACTGTCAAAATACTCTCCTGGTGAAAATTTCTAACAATATATTTTAACACACCCTACTTAAAAACTGCAAGAAAAAATTGCAATATTAGAAATTCCTCAGTGTTTCTTTTGATTAAACTTTTCTTTCTTAACTAACTTTTAAAAAAGTTTGGTTTTTTGTTCTTGTATTCCATTAACAATAATGCTACAATAATTCCAATTATTTCTTTTAATCAAACTTTTCTTTCTTAAAGAAAAGTTTGATTCCTTGTCATAGACAAGGAAAAAGGTAAGAGGCGGACGTCATAATGCAAAAATTCGCAGTTATTGGATTAGGACGGTTTGGTTCACAACTTGCTATCAGTTTAGCTGAACGGAATGCGGAAGTAATAGCTATTGATAAAGATATGCCAGCGGTAGAACAAGTCAAAGATATCGTGACTTACGCGGTGCGTCTGGATAGTACTGATAAAGAAGCAATATTAGCACAAGGAATAAATGAAGTTGATACCGCAATCGTTGCTATTGGGGATAATTTTGAAGCGAATGTGCTAACAGCGGCGCTGCTGAAAAATATCGGCGTAAAAACAGTGATAGCGCGCGCCGAATCAGAAATTCAAAAGCAAATTCTGGAGTTAATCGGAGTCGATAGAGTTGTTCTCCCTGAAGCAGAATCAGGCATACGATTAGCTCAAAATCTGACGTCAAGAGCTATCTGGGATTATGTGCCGTTATCTGGAGATAGGGTTATCGCAGAATTGAGAGCACCCCGGCGTTTTTGGAACAAAACTATTAGGGAATCGGAAATCCGTCGTAAATATGGTATCAATATTATTGCAATCAAAAAACGAACCCCAAAACTATCGGCAACCGGCGGCCCTACGGTTATTGAGGAAAGCATCATTGAAAGTCCAGAAGCCGACCATATGATTGAGGAGAATGATATTTTAATTGTCGTGGGTAGTAATGATGATATAGAGAATGTAAGCAAGTTTACTACGTAAAACGTGATAAGTGATAAGTGATGAGTGAAACGTGATAAATACTTTTGATGTGAGATGTTTTATCTTGTAGAATCAAAAAACACTTAATTCCACATCAGAGGTAAATATAAAATCACTCATCACTCATCACTCTTATCTTAATGGAAATGGAGGAATATATGAAATTAGTTAGTTTTGAAGAATCCGGAGTGTCCAAACTTGGGGCTTTAATCAACGCTAAAATTTTAGACCTAAAGCCTACTTACGAAGTTGCATTTCCCGATTGTGCCAAGAAGAGGTCGCTTGGGAATATGATGACATACCTCAATCAAGGCGAAGCGGCCAAAGAAGCCGCACAGAAAGCAATAGATTATGCTGTATCGAATCCAGCTAAAGCTGTATGGGGCAAAGGTGTTCTTCAAGCGCCGGTACCTTGTCCGCCAAAGCTGTTGTTATTAGCCGGTAACTATGCTGCACATATCAGGGAAGGCGGCGGCGAAGCCCCGGAGAAGAAGACGACAACTCCGCGCTTTTTTATGAAGCCGCCCAGCATAACCGTAATTGCTCACGAACAACCTATCATCATCCCACCGAATGCTGTGTGGGTTGATTGGGAAGCTGAATTTGGTGTCGTCATCGGCAAACGCGGCAAGTTTATCTCCGCTGGCGAGGCTTACAATTATGTCGCGGGTTACACCATCGTCAATGATGTTTCTGAACGAGAATTGCGCATTGAGACAAAACGTGTGGCGCGTGAAATGGATGATTTTTTTGACTGGCTAAATGGCAAGTGGATTGATACGTTTGCGCCGATGGGACCATGCATGGTGACGAAGGACGAAATTCCCAACCCCGATAACTTGCAAATCACCTTGAAGGTCAATGGAATTACAAAGCAGGATTCCAATACGGGTAATATGATATTCAACGCCGCCGAATTAATCGAATTCATCTCGCGCTACATTACCCTCGAACCAGGCGACGTCATCTCAACTGGCACACCTGAAGGAACAGGACATGCGCTTGGTGAACGACTCAAAGATGGCGATATAGTAGAGATTGAAATCGAAAAAATCGGTGTTCTGAGAAATCCTGTTCGCAACGCTCAATAGCTCCCCTAACCCTCTTTAACAACTCCCTCCCCCTTTTAGTCAGGGGATAAGAGGGAAAGAAAAGTCTTGGATTGAGCTTTAGAGCTTGTCCTTGAGCAAAGTCCTGAACGAAGTGAAAGAACAGTTGAGTAGTTGGCGTATCGAAACCCTGTCGAAATCTTGATCAACAGAAACACTGAGGAAAAAAGTAATGATCTAGTAGAAGATTGCCGGTTGGAATCTGAAACCGCATACCTGAGCACTAAAATAGGCGGGGATGTAATGTCCCCGCTTTTAACATTTTATCAACTTCTTACTTGGATTATGAGGTAAAAATAACATGACAAAGAAACAACAAGAGACTGTCCTTTGTCAGATTTGCAAAGAGCAAAAGAAATTAACCGAGGTTATACCTGCGCAATTGATTCGTGAACCTATCGCCGAGACAATTCGGAAGACATATCCCGATTGGTCAACCAGTGGATTTATTTGCATTTCTGACCTCAATCATTTCAGGACAGAGTACGTCCAGGATGTTCTCGAAACAGAGAAAGGCGAACTTTCGACGTTAGAAGAACAGGTTGTGAAAAGCCTGGAGGAGCATGAACTCCTATCTGAGAATATCAACATTGAATTTGAGCAACAACTTACATTCGGGGAGCGTCTGGCCGACAAGATTGCTGAATTTGGCGGAAGTTGGCGCTTCATCATTATTTTTTTTGTTATGCTCTCTTTATGGATTGCCATAAATAGCCTTACACTAATTTTAAAGCCATTTGACCCATATCCGTTCATTCTTCTCAACCTAATCCTTTCGTGTCTTGCTTCTATTCAAGCTCCCATCATTATGATGAGTCAAAACCGCCAGGAAGCGAAAGATCGTTTGCGAGCTGAACACGATTATAGAATAAATCTTAAAGCGGAATTGGAGATTCGTCATCTACATGAGAAAATAGACCACCTTCTTATGCATCAATGGCAGAGGCTTTTGGAGATTCAGGAAATCCAGATGGAGTTGATGGAAGAACTTTCCCGTAAAACCCCACAAGGACGTGGCACCTAACACTTTGAAGATAACGTTCAGTTTCTAAGGATAAAACATGCAACGACTTTTTGGCATTGAAACAGAATACGGCATTACGATTGATGGAACAGAAGAGATTGACACCGTAGATGAATCAATTGAGTTAATAAAAAATTATCGTTTAGATGACCCAAACTTTTCTTCCAAACTTTTCTTTTTTGATCAAACTTTTTCTAAAAGTTTGGAGTTTGATCAAAAGAAAATAAGAAGAATGAACAGTTCCATCAAAAGAAACGAAGAGGAATTTTTAGATGATTATGACTTCACTAACGCTTCTGCAACAGCTAAGTGGGATTATAGCCTTGAGGACCCATTCAAAGACGCGCGCGGGTTTAGGGCGGAGGAATTGCAAGAACATCCTGACGAGAGGAAGCATCAAGAAGAAGACCGAAGACGCAATTTATCGTTTGAAGAAGTCAAAAGTGACCGTGTGTTAATAAATGGAGCGCGGCTGTATAATGACCATGCACATCCCGAATACTCTACTCCAGAATGCAATAACCTGTTTGAATTAATCGCCCATGACAAAGCAGGTGAACGAATATTACAACAATGCGCGCGGCGGCGGAGCGAGCAACTCAATGGTAAAACGGTTGTGCTGTATAAAAACAACACCGATTTTCATGGACATAGTTACGGCTGCCACGATAATTATTGCATGAGCCGCGACGTGCCGTTTGATTATATCAAAAATAGTATCATGCCCTTCTTCGTAACGAGGCAGATTTTTGCCGGCGCAGGGAAGGTTGGCATAGAGACAGAAGCGGGGTTATATTCCGCAGGCTTCTTTCAATTGTCACAACGGGCGGATTTTTTCACCGTGGAAGTCAGTGTAGATACGATGTCCAATCGGCCAATCGTCAACACTCGCGACGAACCACACGCCGACCCGAAGAAATATCGGCGTTTGCATGTTATCGTCGGCGATGCGAATATGTCCGAATATGCCACCGCGTTGAAAATTGGGACAACGGCGTTGGTCATCGATTTAATCGAAAAGCGGCTAATACCCAAAGAACTCAGCTTGAAAAATCCCGTCGAAGACATCAAAGAGATTTCGCGCGACCAGATGTACCAATGGCAAGTGAAACTCAACGATGGTAAAACTATCTCCGCTATTGATTTACAACGGCAATATCTGTCCTTAGCCCAGAAGCATCTTTCCGACAGAGATTATGATACTGATTGGGTTTTAGTAGAGTGGGAGAATGTTCTAAATAAATTAGAACACGACCCCGCCAGTTTGTTCGATAGATTGGATTGGGCGGCGAAAAAATGGCTTTTAGAGACATTCATCGAATCAGAAAAATTGACCTGGGATGACCCATGGCTTCAAAGCATTGACTTAGAATACCACAATATTGACACTGAATCTGGATTATACTACGAACTTTTGCGCAAGGGCATAATGCGTCGGGTCATAACCGATGAACAGATTCACCATGCCATTTTTCATCCGCCAGGTGGGACACGCGCATATTTCAGAGGAAAGAGTTTGGAGAAATTTCGTCCTAATGTGAAAGCGGTTCAGTGGGATAGTATTACTTTTGAAATGAATGGACGACAATTTCCTATTAGCATGAATAATTTAGTTGACAATGATTCCGTGAAAAAGTATAATGAATTTATAGATAAGTCCGAGACGCTTGCCGAAATGTTGAGCAAGTTGTAAGGCGTTGATTTACTATGGTTGCTAAACTAAGTGGAGTACATATTGACGTAAAAGGTAAATTGCCATTCATTGAGAAGATCGCGGAGACTTTTGATAACCTTTTGGCTCTCTGGCTATTCGGCTCTTATGCTAAGGGAAATCAAACTCCTCTAAGCGACATTGATATCGCTTATCTCCCAGTTGATGGCTTGGAATCTTCTTGCGTTGAAGAATTAGACAAAAAGCTTTATAACAGACTGAGCCGCCTTTTTGAAACAGACGATATATCTTTGGTAAATCTGAGAGACACACCACTCAATTTGATTTTTTCAGCACTCAAGGAAGGAAAAGTCTTATTTTGTAGAGCTCCTGAAGAGGTTAGCAACTTTAAAGAACACATCATGAACCTATATCCAGAAACTAAGAAAATCAGGCGCATGGCTTTGCTCAATTTTGAGTCGCAGATGAAAGAAACGGGTATGAGTTTAGATAAGGAGAAGATAATCGAACAGCTCCGGATGATAAAGAGTGATATAGAGAAACTCAGGGAAAAAAGAGCGCTTTCTGAGGATGAATACTTAATGGACGAGGATACGCAAACGGTTGTCGAAAGGAAGTTTCAGACTGCGATTGAATCTTGTGTAAATATTGGAAATCATTTGATTTCGACAATGAACCTGGAACTTGCGTCTGATTATGCTTCTGTCTTTCGTAGTCTCAGGACGGCAAATCTAATTTCTTCAGATCTTGCAGAAAAAATGGCGGATATGGCGAGGTTTAGAAACCTATTAGTTCACCTTTACTGGAGAATTGACCACGAAAAAATATATGAGGGTATGGAGGCGAGAATTGAGACTTTGGAGAAGTTTACGAGGGAGATTTTGAATGTTCTCGAAGAAACACGGAGGGTGAAAAATTCATGATTATCCACAATGGAAAACTCTTCTTCGACGGCACGAATGTTCCCGTCAGAGAAACCCTGGAACAGTTTGCTCATGGAAAAAGCATTGACCAAATCTCAGGTGCACTGCAGGGAAAGGTTAGCAAGGAAGAGATAAAAAATGCCATGGAACAAGCTATCGAAGCCATGGGGAAAATTTACGACCACCCAGAACCGTTTGATTTGGATGCCTTCGTTGAAAAGTTCAGAAAAGAGATGGATGAACTGGAAGCCACAATTGGTGAAAAGGCAACGCGTCGATTGATAGCGCGCCGGATGAAAAAGCAAAAATACCCGTTTCCAGCGGAAGGAACTGAATTTCTCACAAAGCACATCACACGCCATCCCAAGATATGTGGCGGACAGGTCTGTTTTGATGGCACAAGGAGGCTGGTAGCGCCGGTGTTAAAAGATTTTGCCTATGGAGACACTGTCGAGCGAATCGTAAAAGCCTGGCGTGGACAAATATCAAAGGAAGCAATTGGGGAAGCGATAGATTTAGCAATAGACGCTTTAGAGAAAGTTTACCAACAAAATTATAAAAATGCCATCACCCAATAACATTTTAGACATAAATATTGAGGCGGAAAACGTATCTCAGCTTCGGCGTCCGTTAAAAGTAAAATAGATTGGTGTTCATTTTTTATCAAGCAATGTGGATGATGAGTATATAATAAGTTTATTGAAGAGACTCAAGACACCTACCTTCATTACAAAGGATTGCAAAGATTTCTACAAACGCCAGAGGTTGGACAAACGTTATTGCATAATCTGTGTGGATGTACATAGAACAGAGTTCGTCAATGTCGTGCGCAAGATATTTAGACATCCGCTATTCAATACTGCCGCAAAACGAATGGGCAAGGTGATTAAGGTTACATCCACACAAATTAGCTATTTTGAAGTGGGCGAAAGCCAGGAAATAACCATTCCGTTTCAGCCGTAGATTTCTATCTTCCTCGTCCTTTGACAAACGCTTCGAGTTGTCAAAGGATACGAATAATAAAAACTAAGGAGGCTTTAAAATGCAAAGAAAACCTTTACCCAAAATTTATTTTATATTAGCAACATTGCTAATATTCATCGTCAACTGCGCAAAAGCGCCTCAAGTGATAGAAGCACCAAAACCTGTTGAGCAACCGGCACAGGTTATTCCAAAGCCAGTAGAGCCACAGCCAGCGGTACAACCAGCACAGCCCCAATCTACCATTATCGGTAAAGATGGCGCGGAGATGATTCTCATTCCCGCAGGCGAGTTTATCATGGGCGTTTCAAGAGGCGAAACCAACATCCCTTACTATGAACATCTGCATCGGCAGAAGGTGTTTCTGAATGCTTTTTACATCGACCGGTGCGAAGCGACCAATGCACAGTATAAGCAATTCATGGACGCAACAGGGCATGCAGCGCCGGCATATTGGAACGATGAAAAGTTCAACCAGCCGAATCAGCCTGTGGTAGGCGTCAGTTGGCATGACGCTGTCGCATACTGCAAATGGGCAGGCAAACGGCTCCCCACCGAAGCGGAATGGGAAAAGGCCGCGCGTGGTATTGATGGCAGAATGCATCCTTGGGGGTACAGGTGGGGGAGAACGGATAGATTAAAATGCAACGCCAATGCCATTGACGATGGATACCAATATACCGCGCCCGTAGGCAGCTTCCCCAATGGAGCCAGTCCCTACGGCGTGATGGATATGTTAGGCAACGTCGGGGAATGGGTAGCGAAGAGCGTTGTGCGCGGTGGTGGGGCGTGGAAAGACAATCCGAACCGCTTGTTTTGCGCCTCCCACGTCACCTACGAACCGACGATTACGAGCAGCAGCCACGGTTTTCGCTGCGCACAGGATGTTACACCTTAGCGCCTTTGAACCTTTACCACTTGCGCCGTCGTTTTTGCACGATTAACGACTGTTTATTGAACAACTTTCATTTGAAGAGCAACAGCAACTTTTGGAAAGGTTCCGATTCTCGGCATCCCGCAAAACGGGACTTGAAGGTTTGGTTAATCGTTCTCAGAAAAAGGAGGGTTCAGAAACTGACCGGTATGGTGGTATTGACCTTTCTAAATATGTTCGCTTCGCTCACCGACGGCTTCGCCTTACGGAGGGACAAATCGAACCTGAACAGTTAGAACTACTGAAGGAGTTTATGGGAGCGTTTGAAGCGCCTGAAGATTTTGACCCAACTCGCATATATCATCCACTGGATTAAGCGAGTTTCAAAAAATTTTTTGCAATTTTCCTAATCGCTTTTTCTCACCGCAGAGGTCGCAGAGGGGGGCGCAGAGGAAGCAGAGAAAAACGAAGTTAGCTATAAAACAAAGCCATCTCTGTGTCCTCTGCGTCTTCCCCTCCTTGGAGGGGTAGGGGTGGGTAGTGTTCTCTGCGGTTTCAAAAGGTTAAAATATTTTCTGAAAGATGCTTATGGCAATACGAATAGTCAACTACACGGAAGCCAATTTTTATTCTACAGGCATAGACTATGCCAAGAAAAATCTATAACAAGGAGGTATATTCAATGAAATCAAAATTTACCCTGTGCCTATTTATCATCATTGCGAGTCTATCCTTGAGCCCAATAGTTTGGGCCGATGGTAAATGGCAAATTGCCAGAAATGATGATTTTCTCCGCAACGATGGAGTAGAAGGTGACCTAACAGATATATCATTCGTTGATGAGAACAATGGCTGGGCTGTTGGTATAAGCTTAATTTTGCATACATCAGATGGTGGTACAACATGGGAAGTACAACCCACTGACACTGAAGCGCCACCAATGCTATGGTGTGTGTACTTTCGTGATGCAAAATACGGTGTAGTTGCTGGCGCAACCTCTGGTGGTGGTTTCGGAGGTGGAACCGCTCTCCTGACAACTGAGGATGGTGGAAAAACATGGGTACAACGGAAAGACATTTACGCGATATTGTTTAGCATTGGCCTGGAGTTTCAAAGTGATTTAGACAACCAAAATATCTCGGAGGAATTGCGACAGACGTTTAAACAAGAGGAAATCTCACTTTCTGATAGAGCTACAGTCTCGCTTGAAGAGACAGGAAGCAAATGGTCGATAGCTGATAATCGACGGGCGTACTCTATCATAAAAGGGGAGGATGCGCTAAACATTTGCGTTAATGTGGGAAGCCGATTGACAGGTATCCAGATGATTAATGAAAACATCAGTTATGCGGTAGGTGAAAGCAATACCGTGCTAAAAACCACTGATGGCGGCAAAACGTGGATTTCAGTCATGACTGGACAACGCGCCAGAGTGGGGGAAACCCGGAGAAACCTTGATGGTCTGTATTTTGCTACTCCAGAAATTGGCTGGGTGGTCGGTTCTTTTGGAGGAATCATGCACACCGCTGATGGAGGAAAAAATTGGGAGACACAAGAAGTGGATATCGCAAATGATTTAAAGGCAGCCTATTTTGTCAACGACAAAGAGGGTTGGGTTATTGGAAACGAAGGGGCTATCTTGCATACCACTGATAGAGGGAAGACATGGGAACAGCAAAAAAGCGATACAGAAGATTCTTTGCATAGCGTTGTGTTTTTGGATAAAAATATCGGATGGGCATGCGGAGATTTCGGAACTGTCGTCCATACAAAAGATGGCGGCAAAACCTGGAAACGTGAAGATACAGGTACCTCGACAAATCTACGCGGCATCTCGGTATTTAAAACGCCAGATGGTAGCAAACAATACTGTTGGGCAGTTGGTGAATGGGGCTTGATAATTCGTTATGTGCCGAATGAATAATGAAACGTGAAAAGTGAAACATGATAAGTGATGAGTGATGAGTGATAAGTTACAACTCATACTGGTTTAGGTTTGATGCTTCTGACATAATGCGTAATGCGTAATACGTAATCTTTTTACGTATTACGCATCGGAAATTACAATCCTAACATGGTCTCACTCATCACTCATTACTCTTTACGTTTTACTCTTTAAACACATGCTATATTTTATAATCTTTACGCTTACTTTAGGTTCTGTCTATTTTATTGTGCTTACCATTTTTGGGATTGGCCTTTTGAGGCTACGAAATAGAGAGACGTATCCTGCGATTGATACATCTAATCTTCCATGCGCATGCCTGGGGGATGAGCCAAGCGACCTTTTTCCAAAAGGTTGTCCCCTTTACCAAAGGGGGCCAGGGGGGTGTCTACCTGACGTTTCTGTAGTTGTTGCAGCCCGGAATGAAGAAAATACGTTGCCCGCTTGTCTCAAATCGCTATTGGCGCAATCCTACCCGAATGAACAATATGAGGTCATCTTAGTTGATGACCATTCCACTGATAACACGTATTCTATTGCGCGCGCTTTTGCTACTGACAATCCAATATTGACAGTGTTGAAATTAGACGATGCGCGATTTGAAAATGCAGCGATTAAGCAATTGGGAAAATCGAAAAGACTGAAGCAACGGAAATCCCCCCAACCCCCCTTTAGCAAAGGGGGGCGAGGGGGGATTTCCGAATGCCGAAATCCGATGGGCAAGCAGATGGCACTCGATGTGGGAATTCAAGCCTGTCGTGGTGAAGTAATTCTTAGCACCGACGCAGATTGTGTTGTCCCAAATACCTGGATTGAGGACATGGTCACATCCTATGACACGGATTGGCAAAACCAAGGCGCGATAGGAGTCATAGTTGGATTTTCAATGTTGGATGAGGGATGCGCAAAAGTTGAGAATTACCCCAAAGATAGTGTGCTTACAAGAAGACTGCGTTCGCTATTCATTAAACTTCAGTCTCTTGAACTTCTCTCTCTTTTTTCTGCTTTTGCAGGTGGATTGAAAATGGGGGTTGCATTGGCATGTACAGGTAATAATCTGGCATATCGCCGGCAGGTATATGATGAATTAGGCGGATTTGTTAATTTAGGTTTTACTGTCGCAGAAGACAATATGTTTCTCCAATGGGTTGATAGATACTCGAAGTGGCAGATTAAACCAGTTTGTCATTCTGGTGTTACTGTATTGACCCGTCCAATGAAAACAGTAAAAGACTTTCTACGGCAACGTCTTCGTTGGGCATCGAACAGCACCGAGAATCGATTATCGTTGGTTTGCTTTATGGTCATCGCTTATGGATTTTACCTTCTTCTACCTGTTGCTTTATTGCTTTCGGTATTCGGCGCTTTGTCGTGGACACCAATGCTTATGATTCTGGCTCTCAAGCTGATACCCGAGTTCCTATTGGTATTGAGGGGCTTAAAACTATTCAATAGGATGGATTTGTTGAAATATTTCCCGCTGTTGGAACCTTGCCAGATTGTTTATGTACTCATTTGTGGCATTTGCGGATTATTATTCAAAGTGGTATGGAAAGGGAGGAACTTTTTGGGCTAGGGGGCTGAAGGGCAAGAGGACAAAGGGGCTATTTGTTGCCCTCTTGCCCTCTAGTACACGTGGGCGAAAATTCTTGACCCTATCTTTTTTCTGTCGTGGCCTTTCTGTTTATCCGCGAATTTCCGCTAATAAACGCGAAGGTTTTTTCTTTTTATGCGCGAATATTCGCGTCTATTCGTGGCTTCTTTTTTATCCGTTAACGTGCACGCGCAGGAACGGGGGTTAAGAACTTCTGCCGACGTGTACTAG
>Ga0194125_10002296_pt1 | contig 31830 bp, 26 predicted proteins | sample TA2KigC250mmetaG_FD_148626 | JGI IMG/M metagenome (GOLD analysis project Ga0194125, IMG submission 148626) | Freshwater microbial communities from Lake Tanganyika, Tanzania - TA2015034 Kigoma Deep Cast 250m | ecosystem: Environmental > Aquatic > Freshwater > Lake | place: Tanzania: Lake...
CGACAGGGCTGTCGTGCGAGAGTTTGTTACGCTGAACCGGGGAACAGTCAGCAGCGGAAAGACTACGATTGGCAGCAACTCTCTGTTCATGGCGTATGCGCATGTGGCTCACGACTGCGTCGTCGGAGACAACGTGATTCTTGCGAACTGTGTTGCCTTGGGAGGGCATGTCACGCTTGGAGATTGGGTCATCATCGGCGGACTGACGCCCATCCATCAGTTCTGCATGGTTGGCGACCACGCCATGATCGGTGGAGGATTCCGCGTTGTGAAGGATGTGCCCCCATACGTCCTGGCGGCGAACGAGCCGCTGATCTGCGAAGGGCTGAACATTATCGGCCTTCGGCGGCGAGGATTCGCTCCGCACACCATCGAGCTTCTGGACAGAGCATTCCGCTTGCTGTATCGTTCCAATCTCAATGTCTCCCAAGCCGTTGCACGTATCAGACAGGAAATCGAACCGATCCCTGAGGTGCAAAACCTTTTGGACTTCATCGCGAAGAGCAAACGGGGGATCGTCTCGGGCTATGCCCATTGAATAATGGTTTGGCGATTTGAACATACCGGATGCCGCGACGGGGCATTCAATATGGAGTACGATGAGAGTCGCGCCCGCGCGCTCTGCGCGGCGGACGGGCCCTGTACCCTTCGCGTCTACGGCTGGAAACCACCGGCCATTTCCTTGGGGTGGCATCAATCGTTGGACGAGATCGACGTTCAGAAATGTGCTGAGGCCGGGATCGATGTTGTCCGGCGGCCGACAGGTGGTCGGGCAATTCTCCATTCTGAGGAGCTGACGTACAGCGTCATCATGATCGCCGAGCGGGCGAGTGTCCTGGACGCCTACCAAAGAATCAGCAAGGCCCTTGTGCATGGTCTGCGCACCATCGGCATCGATGCTCGCCTCGAAAAATCGCAGCATCATTTTCCATCACTCTACAGGCTCTCCTCCTCCGCAGCTTGCTTCTCCAGCGCGGCACGCTATGAAATCCACGTCAACGGCAGGAAGCTTGTGGGGAGTGCGCAGCGGCGGTTCGCACATACCTCAGGATCAGGGGAGGAGGTAGTGCTCCAACACGGGTCGATCCTTCTCGGTCCTGATCATCTGCGGATCGTTGATTTCTTCAGGATGGTTGATGAGGGAGGCCGACGAGCCCTTCGCCGGGAGCTCGAGGAGAAAACGATCGACATCTTTACAATATTGGAGAGAAGGGTCGCATTTGACGATGTAGCCCAAGCGGTCCGGCGCGGCTTCGAGGATTCTTGGGGAATCAGGTTCGAGGATGCGGAGATGCGCCCGCGGGATTCCCGAATCGACACTCAGCCCTCGCGATACACGTCTGCGGCGGTGGAGTCATGAAGGATACTCCTATCATATCGGGTCCGAAGCGGGTCACGACGCGGGTGATCGCTTCAATGAAGCAAGAAGGAACAAGCATCGCGTGCCTCACAGCTTACGATTTCGTCACAGCGCGGATCCTTGACGAAGTCGGCGTCGATATTATTCTGGTCGGCGATTCGCTCGGGATGGTTTTCCAAGGGCATGAGACGACCATTCCTGTAACCCTGGAAGAGATGATCTATCATGCGAAGGCTGTTGTGCGCGGAGTCGATCGGGCTATGGTCATCGTGGATATGCCCTTCATGAGTTACCAGCCGAGTGCGGAGGAAGGGTTTCGAAACGCCGGGAGGGTCATGAAGGAGACAGGTGCGGGGGGCGTGAAGTTCGAAGGGGGTGCGCGCGTGGCTGACCTGATCCAGAGGACGTCTCAAGCGGGCATACCCGTGATGGCGCATTTGGGGCTGACGCCGCAATCTATCCACCAGTTTGGCGGCTATCAGCCCCGAGGGGTCAGTCCCTCCGAGGCCAAAGGGATTCTCAAAGAGGCGAAAATCCTTGAGCAGGCTGGAGCGTTCGCTCTCGTTCTGGAGAAGATCCCTGCTCGGCTCGCGGGGCAGGTGACACGATCGCTCGACGTCCCCACGATTGGAATAGGCGCCGGAGCACACTGCGACGGTCAGGTACTTGTTGTTTCAGATATGCTCGGTCTCTACGAAGATTTCAGACCCCGATTTGTTCGTCAATATGCAACCCTTGCGACGACGATCCGGGAGTCCGTTCGGAACTATGTCCGCGATGTGAAACAACACGCCTTCCCGTCGAAAGATGAGAGCTACTAGTCGGTTTTCTTCTCTGTTCACCACGCACTCCGGCGCGAGCGGAGGTGGGGCGAGACGGACATGGGGCATTTGGCGCATGACATTGTGCCGAACATGAATTCTGGATACCTTTGCTTATGGTGAAAGTGGCAGCCAACAAGAAGAGACTCCGGATCCTTGTTTCGAACGATGACGGTATCGACGCCCCGGGCCTCTATGCCCTCGTGCAAGAGCTAAGGAGAATTGGCTCTGTCTTCGCGGTGGCGCCCGACAAGCAGCAGAGCGCAATCGGCCATGCGATCACCATGAACTATCCGCTCCGGGCCAAGGAGTTCAAGAAGGACGGGGTCTTCTTCGGCTACGCTGTTGAAGGAACACCTGCGGACAGTGTCAAGCTCGCTGTGAAGGCGCTCTTGAAGGAAAAGCCGGACCTGCTCGTTTCCGGTGTGAACCACGGAGCTAACACGGCGATCAGTATCATCTACTCAGGAACCGTCTCTGCAGCGACCGAAGGTACCATCCTGGGAATTCCTTCGATCGCTGTCTCGCTAACGACCTACGGGCCGGCAGATTTCCGCTACGCTGCAAGGTTTGCCCGCAAACTTGCGCTGATTGTGGCTCGCAAGGGATTGCCGGAAGGAACACTGCTCAACGTCAACGTTCCGGCCATACCCGAGGATGAGATTCGGGGCGTTGTCGTGACCCGGCAGGGACGGGCAATATGGAATGATGTGTTTGAGCTTCGTCGCGACCCCGCGAACAAGGAATACTACTGGTTGACGGGCGCACTGGAGGACAGCGATACCGGCTTGCATTTTGACCAGGCTGCAGTTCGGAATCAGTATGTCTCGGTCACCCCAATTCATTACGATCTCACCGATTATCCCATGCTCGAAACGATGAAGCGCTGGGGTATCCACAAACTCAAATAGTAACGAACAGGGGGAAATGAACAATGAGAATTGGCATTTTGACTGGCGGTGGTGATGTGCCGGGGCTGAATCCCTGCATCAAGGCGATTGTGTACCGGGCAATCGACAATGGAGCAGAAGTCATTGGAATCCGGAGAGGTTGGGGCGGTCTTTTCAATTATGATCCCAATCGAACGGACAACGAAGGGAAGAACTACATCGTTCTTAACAAGCTGAATACGCGGACGATCGATCGTTCGGGGGGAACGGTCCTCCATACCTCGCGAACGAATCCGGGAAAAGTGAAACCAAGTGATGTCCCAGCGTTCTTGAAAACCCCTGAGCATGACAAGGCGGACAAAGAAAAGGGACTCGACTTCACGCCCCATATCCTCAAAGTCATTGAGCACCTCAAGATCGACGTGCTCATTACGATCGGTGGTGACGACACGCAGAGCTATGGAGTCCGAATGCACAAGGAGGGACTCCCGGTAATCGCTATCCCGAAGACCATGGACAACGATGTGTTCGGCACAGACTACTGCATCGGCTTTTCGACGGCGGTTACGCGAAGCGTTGACTTCATCACGTCGCTTCGGACGGTGGCGGGCTCGCACGAGCGTGTGGCTGTTGTGGAGCTCTTCGGCCGTAACTCCGGTGAGACATCGCTGATTTCGGCATATCTTGCCGGTGTCGATCGCGCGCTCATTTCTGAAGTACCCTTCGATGTGGAGAAACTCGCGAGATATGTCGCACAGGACAAGGCAAACAATCCAAGCAGTTACGCAATAGTCACGATCTCAGAAGGCGCCCATCTCATCGGCGGGCAGGTTGTCGAATACGGTGAAGCCGACGCGTACGGTCACCGGAAGCTTGGTGGAATCGGCGCTGTCACAGAGCAAGCATTGAAGAAGATTCTCGGTGTGCATATCGTGTATCAGCAGGTCGCTTATCTGATGCGCAGTGGTGAACCGGATGCCCTTGACCGGATGGTAGCGATCAGCTATGCGAGCCTTGCGACGGACCTGGCAATGAAGAGAGACACCGGGATAATGGTGGCGCTCCGCGAAGGCAAGTACACCACCGTGCCGATCGAGACTCTGACTCAAGGTGTGAAACGAGTCGATGTACCTGAACTGTACGACGTGGAAAACTACCGCCCGAAGGTTGCCCACCTGTTGGGCAAACCAATGTTCCTTTATTGAGCACACACGCTCCATTGATGTAGCCAATTTGACAATCCCGCTGCTGGGCGGGATTTTTTTTCGTGTTCACGAATGGTTTCGCGGTACGTGACAGAGACAAGAAACTGCGGAGGATCCCAATCCAACGAAGCTGGGTGGGAGACCTCTGACAGGTGGCGCATGGAGGCTTGTGCGCGAAAAGAAACGTGTCGGAGCCGACAAGCTCGCGGCCTTTTCTGTGTCGCTTCTTCCGTGACTCGACGTGAAGCGAGGCGGGATCTTAGCGTCGTTTTCTTTTGTGCGGGGCTTGATAGACGGGAAGGACGCCGTACTGGCTGGCGGCCCAGAGGGTGAGGAGCGCCGTGATTCCTGCGATTGTCCGCTTTTCGTCCTGCGCCGGAACAACCAGGCCGTACGTATCGGCTACGAAGTGTAGCTGGTTGAGGATACGCTTCGCTTGACTCCGCTCAATCCACCCGTGCCACAGATCGACCTGGTCGACAATCATTGTCTGGTGGCGGCGCATGAACTCTCCGAGTGAAATGACCTTTGCGCTGAGCGGTGTGCGTGGTTTGCACATGTTCAGAAGGTCGGCGAGGTATTGATCCCACAATCTCGAGAATTCGCGGTTCGACCGCTTTCGCAGGAAGTGTGCGCGGGCGAGCGAGAACTTCGCTTTGGTTCGCACGCGGAAGCGGGGAACCACCGGGTGGAAATCGAAGATCGTTTGCACCGCCGTTCTATCCTGTTCGTCACGCTCGTGATATGCCCACTGCTCACGCAAATCACGCCATGACAAGATGGTCAAAACTGCTTTGTCCCTGCTGTCCAGAATGATGAATTTCCCCTGCTCTTGTTTGACGGTGGTTACCCAGTGCGTCCATTCATGCACGCACAGCAATGCGGGGATTCCGCGACGCAGATAACTTGTCAGTTCGCGGCGCGCGGTCTGGGCATCGTATCGGCGGGTCATCAGAAGATCACAGTCAAACTGGCGCGCCGCCTTCGCCAGTTGAAGTTCATCGGTGCCTGACCACCATCGCGTGCCGGCGAAGTCGGAGATGTGGTCCTCGTCAGCGGATATCCCGAGAGTGACAAGAGCGTGCTTCAGGGCAAACGGACCGCACTGCCAGAGATTCGGTTGAGGATAGAAAGCCATAGTATTCGATGACTCCTTACTGAGGAACCAGCAGATTCTACCCAAACTTTGCAGGAATTTCAACACCCTTTTTCCTGTTGCCGCTGTCGAGATCATTGGCAATTCTAAGAGTGCCTATAGGTCGAAAGAAGCTCTCGGTTGCAGTCATTTTGAACGACGTGGGAGCCGCACGAATACGAGAAGTTACGGTCTGTGGATCGGTCCACACTCGATCTCAAGCCGGAATACGATATCCGCGTCACGACGGTGACGGAGGACTACGAAGCAATTGCCAAGGCTCCGCGCTCCGAGGGTTTTCGCGTCATAGTCGTCAATAGCCAGGATCAGCTTCTATCCCTACTGCAGGTCTCGCGGAGAGACCCCCAAGATGTGGTCTTCCTTCGCGGGGAACATTTACGGGATGACTCGAGCCACGAACACTGCGCGTGTCCGCTCTCGGCAACGCCAAACCGCAAGTGCTCCCGATCCTTGAGCATGATTTCCCCGAGCTGCACGCGGAATGCCCTCGAATTATCGGCTGCAAGCCAGGTAGGATCCGGCTCAAAGAGAAACGGGTTTACGTGCTTGAGGTGAATCCAAATCCGGATATGACGGAGGGGGTGGCAGTGATGGAGAGCGCAGGGAAGGCCGGACTAACGTTTTCTCAGACGCTCAGAAGGATCGCGGGATTTGCGCTTGGTCGCAGAAAGACGCCGGAACCGGCGGCAGCCCGACATCCGCGAAGAGCCCCCGAGAGGTTCTTCCATAGATTCAGCGCGAACGCGTCTCAATCCGTGTCCGGGTTCGATTCTATCCCGGATAAAGGACGAGGTCCCATTTGTCTCCGAGTTGATGTTTCTGTATATTCAACACTGAAAGAATCTTGTACGTGAGATTCCGATGCCCCCTCCGTTGCGGGCATCAGGTGTGCTCTGATCGCAGAGGAAGTTTTCTCTCATGTCCACGCCCCTTATGCGACAATACCAGCAGGTGAAGGCGAAGCATCCTGACACGATCCTTCTCTTTCGCATGGGGGATTTCTATGAGACGTTCGAAGAGGATGCCAAGATTGCCGCGAGCGTGCTGGGCATAACGCTCACCAAGCGAGGAAACGGAGCAGCCGGAGAAGTCCCGCTCGCGGGTTTTCCGTATCACGCTCTCGACGCGTACTTGCCGAAACTGCTCAGGGCAGGGCACCGGGTAGCCATCTGCGAGCAATTGGAAGATCCAAAGCTCGCGAAGGGCATCGTGAAGAGAGATGTCATCGAAGTCGTGACGCCAGGTGTCGCGTTTTCTGAGAAGGTCCTGGAGCAAAAGCAGAACAACTACCTCGCCGCCCTCGCCCTCCAGTCTCCGCTGGCAACCGGCGAGCAGTCGATCGGCTTTGCGTTCATCGATGTGTCGACGGCAGAATTCGGCGTAGCCGAGTTCCCGCTGAAAAATCTCCAGGAACAGATCAGCATACTTCAGCCGGCCGAGCTTCTCGTGCAAAAACGGGACGTAGAGACCGTCCAGAGTCTACTGAAGGAAAAGTTCCGCGGGCTCTATACGAAAGTGGAAGACTGGGTATTCAATGTCGACTACGCGTATGAGCTGCTCGTTAACCACTTCAAGACGCAGACTTTGAAGGGCTTTGGTGTCGAGGAACTCCGGATCGGAATCGTGGCTTCGGGCGCGGTCATGAACTACTTGCAGGAAACCCAGAAAGCCAACCTGCCGCATATCAAGAAGATCGCCCCCTTCGATACGAGTGACTACATGGTTCTCGACGCTTCAACGAAGCGGAACCTCGAGATTACCTCCTCAATGACGGGGCAGTCTGACGGCACATTGTTCTCGGTCATCGATCGCACGCAGACACCGATGGGTGGCAGGTTGCTCAAGGCGTGGGTCAACCGGCCCCTCAAGAAGCTGGCGCCGATTCAAGAGCGACTGGCTGCCGTCAGGGAGCTGTTTGGCAATGACGGCTTGCGGGGAACGATTCGCGAAGAGCTGGGCAGGGTCGGCGACCTTGAGCGCCTCGTCGCAAAGGTTGCGACAGGTCGGGCCAATCCGCGCGAATTGAGGCAGCTCGAGCGGTACCTCTCTCTTATTCCCGCGATCACGTTGCACCTCAGCGGGGTCGCCTCGCCGACATTGAAGGAGCTCCGCGTCCGACTCAATCCCCTGGATCAAACAATCCGTTTGATCCGCAATGCCATCGAGGACGAACCGCCGCTTGCCCTCGCCGACGGCGGCGTCATTCGCAAAGGGTACAGCACCGAGTTGGATGACCTCCGCGTAGTGGCCTTCAGCGGGAAGGATTGGATCGCCAAGCTGCAGCAACAGGAACGGCAACGGACAGCCATCCCCTCGTTGAAGGTTGGCTACAACAATGTGTTTGGATACTACATCGAGATCACAAACGCACACAAGGATAAAGTTCCCTCCGACTACATTCGGAAGCAGACGCTGACCAATGCCGAGCGGTACATCACTCCGGAACTGAAGGAATACGAGGAGAAGGTTCTGCATGCGGAGGAGAAAATCCTCGCGCTGGAGACACGCCTGTTTAATGACGTCCGGATGGCTGTCGCCGATGAATCAGCATCGATCCTGGAGAATGCCAACGCTCTGGCGACGCTTGATTGCTACGTCTCGCTTGCCGATGTGGCAGTTGAGAACAGGTATGTCTGTCCGGATATCGATGAATCCCTGCGTCTGGAAATCAAAGATGGCCGCCACCCTGTCATCGAGCGGCTCCTGCCACCGGGCGAAAGGTACACACCAAACAGCGTGCTGATGGACACTGAGCAGGACCAGATCCTGATTGTTACAGGTCCGAACATGAGCGGCAAGTCGAGCTACCTGCGGCAGGTGGGGTTGATAGCGTTGCTCGCGCAGATGGGGAGCTTTGTTCCGGCATCGGAAGCACGAATAGGGTTGTTGGATCGAATCTATACGAGGGTGGGTGCGAGCGATAACATTGCGTTGGGCGAGAGCACGTTTCTGGTGGAGATGCACGAGGCCGCCAACATCGTCAATACCGCCTCCCTGCGAAGCCTGATCCTTTTGGATGAGATTGGACGGGGGACCAGCACATTCGACGGTATCAGCATTGCGTGGGCATTGACGGAATACTTGCATGCCCGCATCGGTGCGAAGACTCTCTTTGCGACGCACTATCACGAGCTCAACGAGCTTGCTGAAATCTTTCCACGAGTCAAGAACTACAAAGTTGACGTGCGGGAGTATGGCGACAAGGTCATCTTCTTGCACAAGGTTGTTCCCGGTTTCGCCGATCACTCGTACGGCATCCAGGTGGCGCAGATGGCCGGTCTGCCCGACGAGGTAACGGACCGGGCGAAGAATATCCTGAAAAACCTTGAGGACTCCGAGCTGAACGTCTATTCCAGTGGAAAGAAAATTAGGGGAAGGATCCCGCCGCCCGACATCCAGATGACGCTGTTCGAGATGAAAGATGATCGTCTGAGGGAAGAGATCCGCAAGCTGGACATCGACAAGATGACGCCGATCGAGGCTCTCCAGAAGTTGCTGGAGCTCAAGAAGCAACTGGACCGCCCCTAAGCAGAGCAGAATCCTCATCCAACCCGCTGCCGCTCCCGCGTACCGACACGATTCTCACCCTTGAGGCTGCTTTGCATGCGTAGGTACAAGTCAATCACCCTTCCCTGACACAAGGCTAATCCAGGTGTGTTCGAGGCGTTAGCCTCAGGTGCTCTGATCGCCTCTGCATTTGTTGGCGATCGGCGCTCCAAACTGCTGCTGAGCCGGACGTGCGTTGAGCAGAATCCCCTGAAAGGCGGAAGAAGGCACTTTTCGGGGGGGATAGAGCCCCGCAAAGATTTCCCTTGACAGTGCGGGTGAAAACCTGTATTATGGAAACCAAAGATACGATAGTCGTTTCCTAAATCCCTGATTGTAACAAATCAGCTAGCTCAATACGAAATGACTTCTGGTCTTGCAAACTGTAAATACCATTTGAGTTTCCAGGGATCAATCAGTGGCTAGCGATTTCGACACGCGAGAGAGAATCCTGCAATACGCCCGGGAGAAGTTCATGGGGATGGGATTCAGCAAGGTGACGGTGGATGAGATCGCGGCCGGATTGGGCATCAGCAAGAAGACTATTTACAAATTCTATCCGAGCAAAGAGGAGCTTCTCCGTGCTTCCGTGCACATGACCATGCGCAATGTTCAGGAGGCCCTGGAACACATCCGCTCGTCAGACAAGCCCTCCGCAGAAAAGCTGGCAGAGACGATGATCGTGATCGGAAGGCAGATCGGCAGGATAAGCCGGGAGATCGTCGTTGACATGCAGCGATCCACGCCATCAATCTGGCGGGAACTCGAACGCTTTCGACGGGAGATGATTCTCGACAAACTCGTCGCCATGGTGCGGCAAGCTCGGGCGGAGGGCATCCTGAGGAACGAGGTCGACGACCAGGTCCTCATCCAGATGATCATCAGCGCGGTCCAGGGCATTTTGAATCCGGAAGTGTTGATGCAGAGCTCCTTCTCTGCCGAGGAGGCGTATCGTACCATCTTTCAGGTCATCTTTGCGGGGTCTTTCAGCGACGACGCGAGAAAAGGTCTCAAGGTACTTGACAAACAGGTCTAGTGCACTCATCTGATGAAAAGGTCAACATGAACTCAAAAATCTGCATCAGCTCCTCGCTGATGATTCTCATCCTGCTGGGCTGTGGCGACAGCCGGAAGGGCGTCATTGAAGCCAGCGGCACACTCGAAGCAACTGAGGTAAGAGTCAGTGCCAAAGTCCCAGGTCAGATTCAGCAGGTTCATTTCCAGGAAGGTCAGCAGGTCACGTCAGGTGATACTCTCGTTACTCTCGACCGTTCGACGCTTGAACTGCAATGGAAGCAAGCGCAGGCGGGCGTCGAAATAGCCGAGGCACAATACGCTCTGCTGCTCAAGGGTGCGCGTGCGGAAGATCTTCGCATGGCAGAGGAGGCTCTCCGCCAAGCGGAGGCGTCCAACAAGATGGCGAGCGAGGACTACATGAGGATGAAGGAGTTGCTTGCGACGAACACCGTCACGCAGCGTCAGTTTGACGAAGCAGAGTCGCGATACACGGTCGCGGCGGCACAGCTTAATTCGGCGAAACAGAATCTTCAAAAATTGCAGCGTTTTGCGCGACCGGAAGAGCTGGCGGCGGCGCGTGCACGGCTCAACCAGGCGAAGGCAGCGGCGGACTTGCTGCGGAAGCACCTTTCGGATGCGACGATAGTCGCGCCTGTGTCCGGCACAGTTACCCAGAGGCCGCTTGAGGAGGGGGAGCTCATCGGTCTGGGTGCTGTCGTCGCGACCATCGCGCGCCTGGAGAGGCTTGACCTTATGATTTACGTCAACGAAAAGGAGCTCGGTAAGGTTAGGCTGGGCGGGGAAGCGGATGTCGTTATCGACACGTACCCGGATAGGGCGTTTCCCGGCAAGGTCATCTACATATCTCCTATTGCTGAATTTACGCCGAAGAATGTCCAGACGAAAGAAGATCGCACCAAGCTCGTTTTCGGTGTCAAGCTGGAAGTGGAGAATATCGAGGGCATCCTCAAAGCCGGTATGCCGGCTGACGCCTATCTTCGCTAGAAAGGATCGTTACGTTGAACGCCATCGAGTTGCGCTCGGTATCGAAGCGATTCGATCACCACGTTGCTGTGGAGAACGTCTCACTCACTATTCAAAAGGGGGAGATGTTCGCTCTGGTGGGACCCGACGGAGCCGGGAAGACCACAACGATCCGCATGTTGTGTGGAATCATCCCGGCAACGTCGGGAGAGCTGATCGTTTGCGGGTACGATGTTCAGAAGCAGGCAGGAGAAGTCAAAAAGCGTATCGGCTATCTCTCGCAGAAATTCAGTCTGTACGGAGACCTCACGGTTGATGAAAACATCGAGTTCTTTGCAGAAATCCACAACGTCCGCAACTACGAGCGGCGCCGCAGCGAGCTTCTGGAGTTCACGCGGCTGACAGCGTTCCGGGATCGGTTGGCTGACAGGTTGTCCGGAGGCATGAGGCAGAAACTGGCTCTCGCGTGCACCCTCATTCACACTCCAGAGCTCATTCTGCTTGACGAACCGACAGCCGGGGTTGATCCTGTTTCCCGGCGGGATTTCTGGAAAATCCTCTCCGGACTCCTCAAGGAGGGGATTACGATACTGATGACAACGCCGTACCTCGATGAGGCCGAGCGGTGCTCCCGGGTGGCTTTGATGGACAACGGCAGGATCCTTGTGGCAGATGCCCCGCAAAATCTAAAGAATCTGGTGCAGGGGGTTTCCATCGAGCTCATTTGTGAAGACATCAGGAAATCCTTCGGCGTGCTGAAATCTATTGAAACGTTGCGCGAGGTGCAGGCCTTCGGCGATCGCCTGCATCTCGTTGTTCAGAACGAGAGTCGCGACATGAGAAATGCGCTTGCTGCACTTAAGCAGAATTCAATCAAGGTATTCGACTGGAGAGTCGTAACTCCCTCTCTCGAAAACGTGTTCATCTCACTCCTGTCTCAGAGACCTGTGGTAGAGGAAAGCGAGGTTACGTCGAAATCATGAATACGCGATGGAAGGTGATTCCCGTTGCCCTTCTGATACTAGTTGCTCAAGCCAGTCTCCGGTCGCAGGAGTGGAGCCTTACCGTTGAGGAGAGCATCCGGATCGGGCTCGAGAACAGCAAGGCTCTCCACGGATCCCGGATGAGGGCCGAATATGCTGACGCAAAGGCAAGTGAAGTTGCCGCGTCCCTTTATCCTTCAGTGCGCGTGCAGGGGGCCTACCAGAAGCTCAGCTCAGTCCCCGAGTTCAAGATCCCCCTCCCTGGGAACCTGGTAACGTTTCCCGTCGTCCTCAATACATACAGTGCGCGTGCGACGCTGCAACAGCCGCTTTTCACTGGCTGGAAGTTGCAGGCCGCGGCCGACAATGCATCCTACCAGGCCGAAGCTGCTTTCCACGACCTTGCGAAGGAGAGAGGGGAGCTTATCTACAACATCAAGGCAGCCTACTGGGGTGTCTATCGTGCGAAAGAGATGAAACGCCTCGCCGATGAGAACGTGAGCAGAATCCAAGCTCATCTCGCCGACATTGAAAACCTCCTCACGCAGGGAATGGCAACGAAGAACGATGTCATGAAAGTGCAGGTCCAGCTCTCGAGCGCACGAATCATTCAAAGCGATGCCGGGAACTCTGTCCGTATAGCCATGCTGGGATTCAATTCGACGATCGGCCTTCCGCTCGACTCCGAAATAACGATCAAGTCCTCCCTGACACCGACGACGAGGGACTTCCCCGATGTGGAGAGCCTCGTCGGGACAGCGTTTTCCCAACGTCCTGAGCTCGCCGGCATGGAATGGCGCCTCAAAGCGACGGATGCGAGCGTCACGGCCGCGCAAGGGAGCTGGCTCCCTCAACTGTACGTGACGGGGAATTACTACTACGCGAGACCGAACCCGAGGATCTTCCCCGCAAAGGATGAGTTCAGGGACACCTGGGATATCGGGATCTCACTTCAATTCGATCTTTGGAACAACCTGACGTCTCTCCATCAGACGAACGCCGCGAAAGCGCAGCACGAACAAACGAAAGACGCCTTGGCGACCCTCAAAGACAGGATCACGCTTGAAGTAACTCAAAGCTATTTCACCTTCAACCAGGCGAAGCGGCGCATCAGCCTCGCCGAGTTGGGTGTCGAACAAGCGAGCGAAAACTACCGGGGTACCGCCGAGAAGTTCAAGGCGGGACTGACCACGAACTCCGAGCTTCTGGATGCCGAAGTAGCGTTGCTGCAGGCAAAGGTTCAACTGACGCAAGCCCTCGTTGAGTATGAGCTCGCGGAGGCAAGCCTTGAGAAAGCGATCGGCCAGAAACGGTAGGGTGTGTTCGCACTTGCTCCGGCCACCAGGTGCAGATAAGCCATGAACGCGATCGAAGTCGAAAACCTCACGAAGTGTTTCGGCAAGTTTTGCGCTGTCGACCATATTGACTTCGAAGTGAAGCGGGGGGAGATCTTCGGTTTCCTCGGGGCCAATGGTGCCGGGAAATCGACGACGATTCGCATGTTGTGTGGGCTGCTGCAGTCGACAGAAGGAACCGCGCGGGTCGGCGGTTACGATATCAACAAGGAGCCCGAAAGAGTCAAGGAAAACATCGGCTATATGTCTCAGCGATTCTCCCTGTACGAAGACCTTACCGTTGAAGAGAACATCAATTTCTACGGCAGAGTCTACGGGCTGACAAACGGAGAAATCGCGCAGCGGAAGGACTGGGTACTGGAAATCGCCAATCTGCGGGGTCGTGAGAAGAGTATCACAGGCACGCTTGCCGGCGGCTGGAAGCAGCGGCTCGCGCTCGGCTGCGCTGTGTTGCATCGGCCCCGGATCGTGTTTCTGGATGAACCGACGAGCGGAGTCGATCCGTTGATGCGCAGGAGGTTCTGGGAACTGATCAATGATCTTTCAGCGGAGGGGGTTACGGTGTTGGTGACGACTCATTATCTGGAAGAGGCGGAATACTGCAACGACATCATTCTCATTAACGCCGGTAGAATCATCGCCGGCGGGAGTCCAAAGGAACTGAAACGGGAGCACATCCGGACGCCCATTCTTGAAGTCCAGTGTTCGAATGTCATTGAAGCGATGTCGTTAATCGAGCATAATCCTTGGGCGATCGAAACGTCGGTCTTCGGAACGCGTCTGCATGTCAGCGTTCAGGAAGAGCGTGCAGGCCGGGGAGCCATCCGGCGCCTTCTGCAGGAAAACAATATCAAGCTCCAGACTATGGAGAGAATCGTCCCCTCCCTGGAGGACGTGTTCATCTACCTGCTTGACCAGGAAGCAAAGAGGGCCGCGTGACGGCAGCAGCGATGATTCGGCGAATCTTGACCATCATCAAGAAGGAACTCAGGCATATCAGAAGGGACAGGCGCGTCCTGTCGGTGCTAACGCTCGTTCCCGCCGGGCTGTTGCTTCTCAACGGATACGCCCTGAATTTTGATGTCACGCACATCAACGCTGCCGTCGTGGATCTGGACAAAGGTGTGCGCTCGCGTGACTTCATCGACGCGTTTGTCACATCGGGTTACTTCGATTATGTGCAGGATCTGAAGACTTCTGATGAGGCGACCCGGCTGCTCGACGATGGCGAGGTTCGCGTTGTTATCGTTGTGCCGCGAGACTTCTCCTCGCGCCTCCTGGCGAATGAGCGAGCCACCGTCCAGGTCCTCGTGGATGGAATGGATGCCAGTGCGGCAACGACCATTGTCGGCTACGCCCAGGCTGTGACGCTGCAATACTCTCAGAAGATCATCCTAAGCAACCTTACCAAGATCGGGCGAGGCAGCTACATCCCGATCCGATACGAGGGGCGGATCTGGTACAACCCGGAGCTCAAGAGCGCAAAATTCCTTGTGCCGGGTCTTATCGCCTTCATCCTTGCGATCACCGGAGTCATTGCGACATCATTGTCGATTGTCCGGGAAAAGGAGCGCAACACGATTGAGCAGGTCAATGTCTCACCGGTTCATTCCCTCGAGTTCATCATCGGCAAGCTCATTCCGTACGCCCTCATTTCATTGGTGGCTGCGGCACTGGTGCTTCTGGCGGCGTATCTGATGTTCGATGTTGTGATCAAAGGGAGCATCATTCACCTCTTCGGCGCGACGCTGTTGTTTGTGGTCGCCGCTCTCAGCATCGGGCTCGTCGTTTCGACGATCTCGGACAGCCAGCAGGTCGCCTTTCAGGTTGCAGCGGTCGTTTCTATGCTCCCGACGATCATCTTGTCCGGTTTCGTGTTCCCGATACGAAGCATGCCCTGGTGGCTCCAGGCGCTCTCCAACGTCACCCCGGCGAAGTTCTATCTCGTCATCCTGCGCAGCATTGTGCTCAAGGGCGTGGGGGTGGCGGCGTTCTGGGAACAGCTTGTCTATCTGGCCATCTTTGCTACGGTGCTCATCACGATAAGTACGCTTCGATTCAGAAGAACGGTCGGCTAAAACCATGAGTGTGCAACGCATTGTTGCCTTATTGAAGAAAGAATTTGGTCAGCTCTTCAAAGACCCGCGGCTGCTGCCGATTGTCTTTGTCGCTCCCGTCATCCAGCTAACGTTGCTGGGATTCGCAGCTTCACTTGATGTCAAGAACATCTCCATGGTTCTGTGTGACCTTGACAAGACGCAGGCGAGCAGGACCCTCGTGCAGGACTTCACGAACTCCGGCTACTTCACGATCGAATACGCAACGGAGGATTACGGGACAATTCAACAGTATCTGGATGACAACAAGGTGACGATGGCGCTGGTCATTCCCCCGAAGTTCGGTGATAAGGTGCTTCGACGGGAACCAGCCACAGTGCAGGTGCTCCTCGACGGAAGCGAGGGCAGTACAGCCGCAATCACGATGGGTTACATCAATCAGATCATCATTCGATCGTCGACCGAGATCCTTACAGAAGTGTTTGGTGGAACACTTCCCACGGGCCGGGTTGACGCAGAGATTCGTGCGTGGTACAATCCCTCGCTCAGAAGCCGGAATTTCATGGTGCCCGGTGTCCTGGTGTTGATCCTCCTCATCACCACGACAAATCTCACGGCGATGGCAATCGTGAAAGAAAAAGAGATCGGTACGCTGGAACAAATCATGGTCACGCCGATCAAGCCGTACGAACTCATCCTCGGCAAGCTTATCCCGTTCACGATCGTCGGACTGGCAGACGTGTGCCTCGTTATGGCTGTCATGGTGTTCGGATTCGGCATACCGATCAAGGGGAGTGTGGCCCTCTTGTTCGGCCTTACCTGTTTCTTCCTTCTGACGTCTCTCGGTGTCGGTCTCTTTGTCTCCACGATTTCAAGGACGCAGCAGCAGGCGATGATGACGGCGATTTTCTTCATGATGATGCCCATGATGTACATCTCCGGGTTTGTCTTCCCTGTGGAGAACATGCCGGAGGTGCTGCAGATCATCTCATTTGGAATCCCAATGCGCCACTATCTCGTCATCGTCCGGTCGATCATCTTAAAGGGCGTCGGCCTCAACGCACTGTGGGTCGAAGCTTTCGTTCTGCTCGGCATGGGCGTCGCGATCCTCGCCGCCAGTGTGTTGCGATTCAGGAAGAAATTGGACTAGAATTTTCCATCGTCTCATCAACTTCTGCAGCGGATCTTCTTCTTGCCGCGCTGCAACCACCGCGAGCGGCTTCACCACCCTGCTTTGCTCACCGCCTTGTTTGATTTTCAGACAAGAAATGGCTAACATTAAATCCAGGGGTTCCCACACCCTGATCGTCTCCAAGGTTGTTACTCGCCCCTCCTTTTTTGACTCAGAACTTGTCGAGGTTACGGAATTGATATGATGAATCAACGCAGACTGTACCGAACTATCGAGAGCTTTGCGTCCTCGCATTTCAGGACGGACAAAGAGCTGCTGAAGCACGTTCTGAATGAAATCGTGAAGGATGAAAAAATCGATCTCAAAGGAGGTCGGATTTGGGAATACGACCCTGGATCCGAGGCGTATCGGCTTATTCATCAGATCGGCGTGATTGAACGGCTGGAGCCGCAGTATCAGATCAAGCTCCAGACCTATCCCACTTTCTACCAGTTGGCCGAGCATCGCTCGATCGTCGCAAACGAAACCGACAAGTATCTGCGGAAAATAGGAATCACCAAGTACTCCGCTACGGGAGTGGGTGAAAGGATCGAAACAAAAAAAGGGGAGATTCCTCAATACGTTCTGGCCTTCAATTCCGAGACCCTTGACGAATCCCTCCTGCCAGACCTCAACATCATCAGTCTCGCGGTGACATCGCTCCTGCGGGGCAAGAAGGTCGAACGGAAGGCCTATTTACTGGAGAAGGACCTGGACAAAGCCAGGGAAATCCAGCAGAGCATTCTTCCGCAACACGCATTCAAGTTCCATCACTACGAGATGTACGGCGTGTCCGTGCCCGACCGTATTGTGGGGGGAGATTTTTTTGACTACCTTACGAGCGAGGATGAGCGCGACCGGCTCAGCGTTGTCATCGGGGATGCTGCGAGCAAGGGCTTCCGCGCAGCAGCGCAGGCCCTCTATGTGGCAGGAGCGCTCAGGATGGGGGTCACGTATCACACCAAAATCGGCTTGCTGATGTCTCGTATCAACAAGCTGGTCAACAAGATGTTCGCCGAAGAGCAATTCGTGTCGTTGTTCTACGCCGAGCTCTCGAATGATCCGAAGGGTTTGATGCTCTACGCCAACGCTGGCCACAACAGCCCCCTTGTCTACCGCGCGGACGACGGATCCATCGAGGCGCTCGAAGCAACTGGCCAGATCATGGGGCCGTTTCCGGACGGTGTCTACCGTGTCGACAACACGCATCTTCGCAAAGGAGATGTGGTTGTTCTGTACACGGATGGCGTGAGCGAGGCCCAAGGCGGGACGGAGATGTACGGTGAGATGCGTATCGAGAACAAAATCCGCGAGTGTGCTTCGCTCGATGCAAAGCAAATCTCCCAGCACCTGCTGGATGATGTGCTTCGGTTTTCGTCTACTTCGGAACAGAGTGACGACAAGACGATCGTTGTGATCAAGCGGATGAACTGATCTAGGCGTAGGACGAACCGATTTCTCAGACGAGGTGTGCAATGACTGAACAAAAACGGGTCGGTGCGGTAACGAGCGTGACGAGCGGGAAATTGACGGCTGTTCTAGATCCGGAAGTCAAATCGCTCAGCCTGGAGCTCAACGGCAGGGTGTACTATGTCGGTCAGATCGGCAGCTATGTCCTCATTCCGGTCGGGAAGCTGATCATCGTGTCAATGGTTTCGGAATTCAAGAAGATCGACTTCTCAGAGAACGGCAAGCTGAGCCAGCGCTGCGTGATGGATCTCGATCTTGTAGGGACCGTAAAGGCCGGACGATACGAGCGAGGCGTATCGGTCGTACCGCCGGTGGATTCGCCGGTGTTCATTGCGGAGGACGCCGACCTGACCGCCGTGTTCTCGGTCTTCCGCAAGTACGGCTTCTCCGTGGGTCAGCTTTCGCTGTTCGAGCGGGAGCGTGCATATCTCGATCCGAATCGGTTCTTCGGGAAGCACCTGGCCATCCTGGGATCGAGCGGTTCCGGGAAATCGTGTACTGTTTCCTCGATCCTTCAGAAAGTAGCGACCTATCCGGACACCAACGTGATCATTCTCGATATCCATAACGAGTACAGTTCAGCCTTTCCGGATTCCAGCAAGCGACTCGACATTGCTGAACTCGAGCTGCCGTACTGGCTGATGAACCTTGCTGAGCTCGAAGAGATGTTCATCGATCCGCGCGATGAGAACGCGGCCAGTCAGGTCTCCGTGCTGAAGGATCTCGTCGTGGCGTCGAAAAAGGGGAAGAACCCGCAGCTCTCCGATATTATTACTGTCGACACGCCGGTCTATTTTGACCTGTCGGAGGTTCGGGCGAAGATACAATATCTCGACACCGAGAAGATCTCGGGTCTGGGTACGGCCCCGAAAGAAGGCCCCTTCTACGGCAAATTCGCGCGATTCCTTGTACGCCTCGACAGTAGGTTGAACGATCCTCGCTATTCGTTCATGTTCAAACCGAGGGAATACGTGCAGTCTTCCTCCTTCAAAGACCTGCTGAACATGATGTTTGGAGGTGATCAAACGGAGCAAATAACCATCATGGACCTGAGCGGTGTTCCCTTTGATATCGTGAACACCATCGTGTCACTGCTCGGTCGTCTCGCGTTCGACTTCAATTTCTGGAACGCCAACCGCCGAGATTTCCCCATTCTCCTTGTGTTTGAAGAGGCACATAACTACCTCCCCAGCGGTCAGGCAGGAAGCGGGGCAGCGAGAAGGACCGTCGAACGTATCGCCAAGGAGGGACGTAAATATGGAGTCAGCTGCCTCATCGTGAGCCAACGCCCCGCAGAGGTCTCTGAGACGATCCTGGCTCAATGCAACAACTTCGTGATTCTCCGATTGACGAATCCGGTCGACCAGAACTATGTCCGCAAGGTCATGTCCGACACCTTTGCGGGTTTGGTTGACACTCTCCCCGCACTCCGACAAGGCGAGGCACTGATCGTGGGTGAGGCGATCCCGATGCCACTGAGGGTACAGATCGACTATCCCAATCCTGAACCCAGCAGCGCCGACATCAAGTTCTTCGACAAGTGGAAGCAGAGCGACGTCAAGACCGACATCCCCGAAGTCGTCGAGCGCTGGTGGAAGCAGCAGCGAGGCTGATTCACTGCTCCTGTTTCACATCCCCCTCTCTAAGTCCTCAGAGTTGACGGAACAAAAGCCGATCGCCGTGCGTTGTAGTCTCAACACAGAGACAGAAACGCAGCGGCGGAAGGCTTTCCCATGCTCATAAAGAAACCGGACGGTGTCAAGTCTTCAGAAATCACTCCTGAGCGTCACTACATAAACCGGCGTGAGTTCATTCGAACTGCCTCGTTGGCAGGCATAGGGCTCACGACAGCTTCATTCCTACCCGAGGCTCTTGTCGGCCAGGATAGGTGGCCTCGGGGGAAGAAGGGTCCCTACGACACCGATGAGGAGGTGAACTCGTTCAAGGAGATCACCACATACAACAACTTCTATGAATTCGGGACGGACAAGGGTGATCCCGCCGAATACTCAGGCCGGTTCAAGCCAAAACCGTGGACAGTCAGAATCGATGGGGAGGTAAAGAGGGCGGCGACATTCAACCTTGAGGACCTCTTGAAGCCTCACAAGCTCGAGGACCGGATCTATCGGATGCGTTGCGTCGAGGGCTGGTCGATGGTCATCCCGTGGAGAGGCTTCCCCCTGGCTGATCTGATCAAGCGCGTTGAGCCGACGTCCAGAGCAAAGTTCGTCGCATTTGAGACAGTCTACAGGCCGGAAGAGATGCCGGGTCAGAAGAGTGATGTGCTGGGGTGGCCTTATGCCGAGGGCCTCCGGCTCGATGAGGCGCTCAATCCGCTCACGATCCTTTCCGTGGGGTTGTACGGCAAGGAACTCCCAAACCAGAATGGTGCGCCGCTTCGGCTGGTTGTCCCGTGGAAATATGGATTCAAGGGCATCAAGTCGATTGTCAAAATCCGGTTTGTGGAGAAACAACCTCCCACAACATGGAATCTCTCCGCACCCGACGAATACGGTTTCTATTCAAATGTCAATCCTGACGTCGACCATCCGAGGTGGAGTCAGAAAAGCGAACGGCGAATCGGGGAGTTCTTCAAGCGCAAGACGCTTCCTTTCAACGGGTACGCAGATCAGGTTGCGCACCTGTATGCCGGCATGGATCTGCGGAAGTACTTTTGAAGAGCGTCGTCAAGCCGGGAGTGTTCGTTCTTGCCCTTAGCCCACTCGCCCTGCTCGCGTGGCAGGGACTGAATGGAGAGCTTAGCGCGAATCCGATCGATTACATAACAGATGAGACGGGCACATGGACCCTACGGTTTCTCACGTTGACGCTGGCAATTACTCCTTTCCGAAAAATTACAGGATGGAGTGTGTTGGCTCGCTTCCGGCGCATGCTCGGTCTCTTTGCCTTTTTCTACGGGATGCTTCACTTCACGACGTACGTTTATCTTGACAAGTTCTTCTCTATTGATGAAATTGTAGCAGATATTGCGAAGCGCCCTTTCATCACCGTGGGATTCGCAGCTCTTGTGCTGATGATCCCCCTTGCGGCTACCTCGGCCGACAGAATAGCGAAATGGATAGGCGGGAAGAGGTGGCGCCTGCTGCACCGGTTGGTCTATCTGACCGCCCTCGGAGGTGTCATCCACTACCTGTGGCTCGTCAAAGCGGATCAACAGCGGCCGTTGGCGTACGGCGCGATTCTGGCATTGTTGCTCGGCTACCGACTTTGGAACTTCCTCAAACCTCGACTTGTTCGACTGCGCCTGCGACTTAATGGGGAAGCGAGCCCCGTCTGATTCGCAGGACGTCGATGGCCGGGAGAATGATACGGTGCAACGGCAGACAAATGATGCGACGATTCTCTAGATACTTCTGTTCGCTCGCGCTTGTTTGGGCGTGGTTGAGCTCGGGTTCCTTTGCCCAAGGGGATGCGCGTGAACTCGAATCACGTCTCAGGTCAAATCCAGACGACCAAGAGGCGTTGATGGAGCTCGGCCGGATCTATCACGACCAGGCTGTGAATGGAGATGATGCTGCTGTTGAGAAAGGATTTCGCTGCTTCGACAAGCTGGTTGCACTGGATTCGGCGAACGCCGTTGCAGTCGTCTATCGGGGGAGCTTCTGGACGATGCGTGCACGTGACGCGTGGTGGCCTCCGACGAAGCTGAAATACATGAGGCAGGGGGGCAAGGAGATGGATCAAGCGGTGGAGATGGCTCCGGACAATATCATGGTGCGCCTCATCCGAGGGATCAACAGCCTCAGCCTGCCGAGCCTGTTCGGTCGACTGGAAACGGCGCTGGAGGATTTCATTGTGCTGCTGCGACACCCGGACTTCCCCGACCAGACGCGGGAACTGAAAACAGCGATCTTTTACTACGGCGGTGTGGCGTACAAGCGTGTTGATGAGCTTGATAAGGCTCGTGAGTTGTTTCAGAGGTCGATCGCAACTCTCCCCGGATCGGATTTTGCGAGGCGTGCGCAGGAAGAGTTGGATGACATGGACTCCTAGACAACGCCCGCTGGTGTTGTCCCTACACCGCGTCAATGACCCGCAGTAGTCTCCCCTTCACGTCCTCGGCAATCGGTTTTATGCCCTCATTATCCAGCACCTTCGTCATCGAGATCGGGTCGAAGGCTGCCACCGTCGTCTTTCCCTCTTTTTCGAAGACGACAACGTTGCAGGGCAGGAGTAGACCGATCTGCTCCTCGGCTTGAAGAGCCTTGTAGGCGAACGGGGGGTTGCATGCTCCGAGGATCACGTACTTGTTGAAGTCGACATTGAGTTTCTTCTTGAGGGTGTCCTTGACATCGATCGATGTCAGGATCCCGAAGCCTTCCTTCTTCAATTCCTCAGTTACCCTTTCCACCGCTTGCTCGTACGACAGGTTCACCGTTTTTGAGAAACCATACGCCATGTTCAATCAACCTCCTTGTTCGGGATTGTGCTTTTTGGCGGTTTGTTTGTGCCGCCAAAAACGAAAAGCGCTCCAATCAACGCCCCGTACGCGACGCTGCTCCATGGATTGCTGGTGATGGGGCAGGAGCCGTTGGCGCAACCTACGAAGTAGAAGTATGCGTAGCCCCCCAGCCCGCCGATGACGACGGGGAGAAGGCGAAGCATCCAGCGGATTACCTGGGACTGGAGAAATTCCATTCGGAAAGTCCTCCTTTCATATTCGCCGCTGTGAATCCGAGCTTTTTCAGTCTCACCGCCGCTGAAACGCTCCGGCTCCCGGTCTGACAGTAGCAAACGATTTGCCTGTTTCGATGTATTTCCAGCTCGTCCGTTCTGTGCGGCAACTCGTGCAGGGGTATGTGAACAGCACCCTTAATGTAACTGCCTTTCCACTCCCTGTCGGTGCGAACGTCGAGCAGGACCAGATCTTGTTTTCGCTTGAGTCGTTCTTGTACCTCTCCGGGAGTGTACTGCTGAATCGAGCGTGCAACAAGTGCTTTTCGCCCGTACAAGAACAGGATTGCCCCAAGGATGATGTAAACAACGAGCTCGCCGTTCATTGATTCGTCTCCTTGATGACCGAGCGATTCTCCGCGATCCACTTGAGAATTCCGCCCTCCATTGATAAGGCTTTGAAGCCCATTTCGATAAGCAATCTCGCCGCGGTTTGGCTCCGGATTCCGGAACGACAATATGTAATAATCATCCGGTCCTGAAAAGACTCAAGGTCATCGAATCGTGCCTCGAGCTCCTGGAGCGGGATCAAAACGGCATTTGGAAGATGTCCAGTCGAGCTCTTCCACTCTTCAGGCGTTCTCACATCGAGGAGGACAACGCTGTGGCTAGATTCGAGAAGCTTCTGGGTCTCCGTGGTTGTTATGATCGGGACCTTGCTCCTTGATTCGGGACGCCATGAGCATCCGGCGACAAGAGCCAGGCCCAAAACGAGTATCAGCGTGCCGATGGTCTTCTGCCTCATTTTCTACTCTCCAAACGATGCTCAGTTCAAGCCGCACGCGCCCCCGCAACATCCGCCGCCCGATTCGCAGGAAGACCCTGACGAAAGGTCCGAGCTGGACTTGCTGGCTAACGATATGGATGGAGCCGACATCAGCCGCTTGTGGTTCGAGGAACCACAGTGAGGGCATACCACGTCGTCAATCACCTCACGGACCTTGTGATAGACATCGTAGGTTCTTCCGCAGTTCGAGCACCGGTAGTCAAAGACTGGCATGCTAACCCTTTTGTTTGTTGTGGAAAAGGGAACAGGGACCTCTGTCTGAGGCTGTCGATAGTTAGGAATCCAGCGGATTCTTAACGTGTATGATGCGAAAACATACTAGAGGATTCAATGATTCCCGCATGGAGCAATGCCGATTGTCGTCAGGTCAACCTCGACGGATCGTTATGCCACATTGGCTGAACAAGGGCGAACTTGGACTTCGGGGTCTGACAGAAAGTCGGAATCCTGTCAGGAGTGAAGACCGATACAAAGAGCAGCCACGAATTCGTTCATAGGAAGAGGTATTGGGGGTGGCACAGGCTTTGAGCCTATCGTACCCGTATTGGTGTCTCCTTCCCGAAAGCTCTTGATACGCCGTCAATCTGCTAGGGGACCAGTAGTTTCCAAGGATGGTCGCTTCGGGGGGAGAGATGAGACAGGTCCATCGATAAGGAGTCACAAAGAATGCCGCGTAAGAAGGCCAGGCAAGACAAAACCGACAGACAAGAAGCATCCGAACCGGAGGGCCACCAGACGGTTGTGAATATCCCGGAGACTCTTCCGGTTATCCCCCTACGCAATTCCGTCTTCTTCCCGAGGCAGATCTTTCCACTGGCTATCGGTCGGGAGGCAAGCCTGCTTGTGATCCAGGAAGCGCAGAAGGAGAACACGAACGTCTTGATCCTGACCCAACAAGAAAGTGCTGTCGACAAGCCGAAGCAGGAAGACCTCTATCGTGTGGGGACTGTTGCCAAAGTTCTCAAGGCCTTCAACCTGCCGGATGGATCAAAGAATGTCCTTCTGCAGGGGCTTTACCGTGCGAGGGTTCTTACGTTTCTCCAATTTGAGCCAACGATCCGGGCCGCGGCACAGCGCATCGAAGACGAGCGCGTTTCCGGGATTGAGGTCGATGCGCTTGTGACGACTGTAAAAACAGTTTTCCAGAGACTCGTTGAGTTGAGCAACGACCTCACAGACGAACATCTCTCCATTGTGTTCAATACGGAGGAGCCTGGGGCGGTCGCAGATTCTGCGGCTTCGTTTGCTGGGATCACGGTGAGGGAGAAGCAGATGGTGCTTGAGATCCTCAATGTCAAGGAACGACTCAGCAAGGTACATTTCCTCCTCAGTCAGATCGTGGAGCGCCTCGAACTGGGTGCAAAGATCAAATCAGACGTGCAGGAAGAGATCAGCAAAACGCAGCGCGAGTACTATCTGCGCGAGCAACTGAAGGCTATCCAGAAGGAATTGGGTGATGGCGCCGACAATGTTGAGGTGAAAGAGTTCCGGAAGCGCATGGAGAAGGCGAACCCGCCGGAAGACGTCCGAAAGACTATCGAGAAAGAGATCGAGCGACTGGGGAAAATGAACTCGGCCTCCGCGGAATACACAGTGGCTCGAACGTACATCGAATGGTTGCTCGAGTTGCCGTGGTCGATGTCCACAGAGGACAATCTGGACATCGCGAAGGCGCGCGAGGTGCTCGAGAACGATCACTATGGCCTTGAGAAGGTCAAGAAGCGGATTCTGGAGTATCTGGCCGTGCGGAAACTGAAGGAAGGTATGCGCGGTCCGATCCTCTGTTTCGTTGGTCCGCCGGGCGTCGGCAAAACGTCACTTGGTCGGTCCATCGCCAACGCGCTGGGAAGAAAGTTTGTCCGGATGTCGCTTGGTGGTGTGCATGATGAGGCGGAGATTCGCGGACATCGAAGGACCTACATTGGGGCGCTACCCGGACGGATTATTCAGGGGATCAAGAAAGCCGGCTCGAACAATCCCGTGTTTATGCTCGACGAGGTCGACAAGATCGGCATGGATTTCAGGGGCGATCCGGCTTCGGCGCTGCTGGAAGTGCTGGACCCCGAACAGAACTCCACGTTCAGTGATCACTATGTCGAGTTGCCGTTCGATCTCTCAAAGGTTCTCTTCATTGCCACGGGGAACCTGTTGGACCCGATTCCGGCTGCTCTGCGAGACCGGATGGAGATCATCGAAATTCCAAGCTACGTTGAGGAGGAAAAGCTCCACATCGCGAAAGACTTCCTCATTCCAAAACAACGCAAGGAGCACGGCTTGACGGAAGGGATGATTGCTTTCGACGATGACGCGCTGAGAAAGATCGTCACCGGCTACACGAGGGAAGCAGGTGTGCGTTCGCTTGAACGGCGGATCGCCGACGTTTGCAGGGGAGTCGCACGTGAAGTGGTGGAAGGAAAGCGAGAACTCACGGAGGTGAAGGCCGAAATCCTCACGAAGTATCTCGGACAGCAACGGTTCTTCCCGGATGTCGCCGAACGTCTTAACAAGCCGGGTATAGCAACGGGCCTCGCGTGGACTCCCGTAGGGGGGGATATTCTGTTTATCGAAGCCACCAAGATGAAAGGGAAAGGGAATCTGATTCTGACCGGTCAGCTGGGCGACGTCATGAAAGAGTCTGCCCAGGCTGCCCTCAGCTACATATCTGCTCAGGCTTCGCAGCTCGGGATTGAGGAAACGTTCAGGGAGCAATACGATATACACATACACGTTCCTGCCGGGGCAACGCCGAAAGACGGTCCTTCCGCTGGTGTCACGATGTTAACCGCTCTTGCCTCGCTGTTGACGGCGCGTCTGGTTCGTAACGATCTTGCGATGACAGGAGAGATTACGCTGCGCGGAGCCGTGCTGCCGATTGGAGGAGTGAAGGAAAAAGTCCTGGCGGCCCATCGAGCCGGCCTGCGATGGGTGCTGATGCCGGAGCGCAACAAGCCTGACCTTGAGGAGATACCGGCGCATGTGCGCGAAAGCATGCAATTCCATTTCGTGAAGGAAATGGAAGAGGTGCTGCAGTTTGCCCTTCAACAGCGCGAAGAAGTGAGCCCGGCTACACGGAGAGAGCCGACGAGTGAGGTTGCGCTGCGTAACTAGTGTAGTGTGTCCAACGCTTCTTTACATTTGGACATCTTTGTGCTGAAGTCCTTCCCCGAAGGGGGAAGATATATCAATCAGTTACCCTGAAAGGGTTACGTACCCAGAAGGACAATCATAAGGCAATCACTGCGGAACGATGATATCTCACCCCTTCAGGGTTCGATCAATCATATGTTGAATGGGGGTCGGGACGTTGTCCCGCCCTTGAATATCCGACCCCTTCGGGATCAAGAGACAATTTGACAAGGTATCAATGACGCACTACACTAGTTGGAAGGGCACGAGCAGAGATCGTTTGGAAAGCGATGAGGCCTGGCGAATCCTCGAGATCCGCCAGGCCTTTTCGTTATTTCAGCAGGGAGCGGAGAACAAACTGCAGAATGCCGTCATGCTTGTAATAATCGACTTCATTCGGTGTGTCGATGCGTGAGATGACGGTAAATGTCTTGGTGTTCCCTTGAGAGTCGGTTGCCTTGACAGTCATTCGTTGACGGGGCTGCAATCCTTTCGAAATCCCCTCGATCGCAAAAGTCTCTGAACCGGTCAGGCCGAGCGTCTTGAAGTTCTGACCCTCTTCAAACTGAAGCGGCAGTACCCCCATCCCAACCAAATTGCTCCGGTGGATCCTCTCGAAGCTCTCCGCAATCACCGCACGCACGCCGAGCAAGCTGGGCCCTTTTGCTGCCCAGTCGCGTGAGGACCCTGAGCCGTACTCCTTTCCAGCCATGATAATGAGTGCAGCGCCCTCATCGTGGTATTTCATAGCGGCATCGTAGATTGAAATCGGCTCAGGCGATGAGGGATGAATTGTGACGCCGCCTTCAGTCCCTGGGGCGAGCAGGTTGCGCAGCCGGATGTTGGCAAACGTGCCGCGCATCATGACTTCATGGTTTCCGCGGCGCGCGCCGTACTGGTTGAAATCCTTCTTCTCGACGCCACGGTCGATCAAGTACTTGCCCGCTGGACCGGTGGCTGCGATTGATCCGGCAGGAGAGATATGATCGGTTGTAACGGAGTCCCCAAGCACGGCAAGCGCCCTTGCACCCACAATGTCTTGCGGTGTCTTCGGTTCCCTTGGGATGTCCTGGAAATACGGAGCCGCTTTGATGTATGTTGAACTTGCGTCCCACTCGTATCGTGCGCCGGTCGGAACAGGCAGGCTCTTCCACTCGGCACTTCCCTCAAAAACATTGGCATACTGGCGGCGGAACATTTCAGATTTGACGCAAGCTCGCAACGTGGAGTCTACTTCTTCCGGCGCGGGCCAGATATCCTTCAGATAGACGGGCTTGCCATCTTTCCCTGCTCCGATCGGATCGTTTTGCAGATCGAAATTCATCGTTCCCGCCAGGGCATAAGCCACGACGAGCGGAGGTGAGGCGAGATAATTCATCCGCACCTGTGCGTGCACCCGGCCTTCAAAATTGCGGTTGCCGGAGAGAACCGAAACCGCGACAAGATCGCTTTCCTGAAGGGCTTTTGCGATGGGATCGGAGAGCGGGCCGCTGTTACCGATGCATGTCATGCAGCCGTAACCAACCAGATGAAAGCCCAGGCCGTCCAGGTACTTGTTGAGGCCGGCTTCCTGAAGGTAGTCTGTGACCACCTTCGAGCCCGGAGCAAGGCTCGTTTTGACCCAGGGTTTCGAGCTTAGTCCTCGTTCGATCGCCTTCTTCGCAAGGAGTCCTGCGGCAATCATCACCGACGGGTTTGATGTGTTTGTGCAGCTGGCAATCGCAGCGATCACAACCGATCCATGAGTGAGATCGAACCGTGACCCATTCTTCTGCACGTGGACGGATTTGAGGACGGTGTCCTTGAGTGCCGGTTGGTTCAGTTGCGATGTCGGCCCGGCTGCCTGGCTCACCCACGGTGCAACCGCATCTTTGTCGAGCGTGACCCCCTTGGCCTCAAGAATCTCAACAAGCGATTTGCGGTACGCCGATTTGGCCTGCGAGAGGGGCACGCGGTCGTGGGGCCTCCGAGGACCTGCGATGCTTGGTTTGACGGTGCCAAGGTCAAGTTCGAGCGTGTCACTGAATTCCGGTTCGGGACTGCCCTGGGAATGAAAGATTCCCTGTTCCTTGCAGTAGGCCTCCACGAGGTTGACAAGTTCGGTGTCCCTTCCCGAGAAACGCAGGTAGTTCAGTGATTCTTTGTCGACTGGGAAGAATCCCATCGTCGCACCATATTCAGGGGCCATGTTGGCAATTGTCGCTCGGTCTGCGAGTGCGAGAGATGAGACTCCCGAACCGTAGAACTCGACGAACTTCCCCACAACTCCCTTCTTCCGCAGCATTTGCGTGACGGTCAAAACCGCATCAGTTGCCGTCGCTCCAGGTTTCAACTTCCCGAAGAGCTTGAACCCGACGACCTGAGGAATGAGCATGGAAATGGACTGTCCGAGCATGGCTGCCTCGGCCTCGATACCACCGACGCCCCATCCGAGCACACCGAGGCCGTTGATCATCGTCGTATGGGAATCCGTGCCCACAAGTGAGTCCGGAAAGGCCAATGTCTCACCTTCTACCTGATTGGTGAAAACCACCCGGGCGAGGTATTCAAGGTTGATCTGGTGCACAATGCCTATTCCGGGCGGGACGACGCGAAAGTTCTTGAACGCTTGCTGGCCCCACCGTAGGAACGCGTAGCGTTCCTTGTTCCTCTCAAACTCTTTCTCAACATTTTGCCGAAATGACTCTGGAGAGCCGTATGCATCGACCTGAACTGAGTGGTCGATGACAAGGTCCACCGGCTGCAGGGGATTGATCTTGTTGGGATCGCCACCCATTTTCACCATCGCGTCACGCATGACTGCCAGGTCGACGACACAGGGTACCCCTGTGAAGTCCTGCAGAAGAACGCGCGCCGGCATGAAAGCGATCTCCTTGTCGGGAATCGCTTTTGCATCCCAATGGAGGAGCGCTTCGATATCCTCTCGCCGTACAACTCTACCATCCTCCTGCCGCAAGAGGTTTTCCAGGAGGATCTTCAGAGAAACAGGGAGGCGATTCAGCTTGCCGGGAACAGCTTTGTCCAATCGACTCAGCGAGAAAATCGTATATGTCTTTCCATCAATTGTAAGACGAGTTCTTGTTTGGAAGCTATCGTTCGCTGGCATGACTTTCTTCTCCTAAGAACAGAGGTGAATGAAGGAACGGACGGCAGGCTGCATGTTTCGATAGCACGATGAGCTGCAATCTGGTGAAGAGGTACAGCAAATATAGCAAAAAAAACCGAAGATTTGCCAGAACCCGCGCACCAAACGGGCTGTCTCCGTCACTCTTCTGCTGACTCTCAAGTCTTTTCTCCCTATATTCGAATGCCATGAGAGACATATCGAAGAAGACAAAGACTTTCCGGACGGCTACTGCACTGGCTGTAGTCAACGTCAACCCACAGACGATCGCCCTCATTCGGGAGGGAAAGATCCCAAAGGGTGATCCGCTGCCCGTAGCCAAAGTGGCTGCCATACAGGCGGCGAAAAACACCAGCCAGATCATACCCTATTGCCATCCGCTTCCGATCGATTTCGTCGACTGCCGGTTCGAGCTGGGGACGGAGAGCATCCAAATCACTTCAGAGGTCAAAGCCGTTTCCAAGACCGGGGTCGAGATGGAAGCCCTCACGGCTGCGACGGTCGCTGCGCTGACTATCTACGATATGATAAAGGCTGTGGACAAGGCGATGGAGATTGTTGGAGTCAAGCTGATCGCAAAGCGCGGTGGGAAATCTGACTATCGCGACTCGTTCGAGACGCCCCTTCGCGCAGCCGTGCTGGTAATGTCAGATTCGATCGCCGGGGGCCAAAAGAAGGACATAGCCGGAAAGCACATCGTCGAGCGATTGAAGGCAGCAGGTGTAGAGGTCCTTGATTACAGGGTCATCCCTGACGAGCCAGAGCAGATCGAACAGAGCCTCAAGCACTATGCGGACACTCTAAAGTTGGATTTGGTTCTCACGACTGGTGGGACCGGCCTCGGACCGCGGGATACGACACCAGAGGTCACTGCAAAAGTCATCGAGAAGGAGATTCCTGCAATTCCGGAGACGGCACGAGCATATGGCCAGGAGAGGACGCCGTACGCGATGCTATCGAGAGGCAAAGCCGGAGTGCGGGGCCGAACCATTATTGTGAACCTCCCCGGTTCCAGAAGGGGTGCAGAGGAATCTCTAGATGCGCTGATGCCTGGTTTATTCCACGTCTTCAAGATACTGGCAAGTGGTGGGCATGAGGATGCTCGTCATTCAGAATAGGGTTCAAACCGTGAGGCGGATACTCATTTCCTTACTTGGCATATCTGCTGCTTTCCAGTCTAGCTTCTCACAAGAGGCTGAAGAGTATCAGCTGAAGCAGCACATGCTTTCCGAGATCCAGCGGTACGCGGCAATGGAGAAGCTTTCGAAAGACGCCACGCCGGGTCAGGAAGGATTCGATGTCACGTACTACAAGCTGGATCTTCGCATATCTCCCTCCCAGCAGACCGTCAGCGGCTCCGTCAGGATGATCGCAACCAGCGTCGTCGACAATCTTACTTCAATCACGATCGACCTGATGAATTCCCTACAGGTCGACGCGGTGACGGTCGGTGGTGTTTCCGCCAGCTTCTCACGGCAGCCAACATACTTCACCGTCTCGCTCAACCGGGCATATTCACGAGGTGAGAGAATCGAAGTAGTGACGTCCTATCACGGCGTGCCAGACAGCTCGGGTTTCGGAAGCTTCAGGTTTTCTTTGTCAGACAACAAGCCATGGATATGGTCGCTCAGCGAACCGTACGGATCGAAAGACTGGTGGCCGTGCAAAGACCACCCGAGCGACAAAGCGGATTCCGTCGATGTGTGGGTCACCGTCCCGACCGGATTGAAGGTCGGATCGCAGGGCAAGCTTGTCGCTGCTGTGAACAACGGGGATGGCACTGTCACACACAAGTGGCAGCATCGCTATCCTATTGCGACGTATCTGGTGTCAATTGCGGTGGCTGACTACCAACAGGTCTCAGCCTGGTTCAAATACTCGTCAACCGATTCGATGGAGGTATTGAACTACGCGCTTCCGCAGGCGCTTGGCAATGCCACGAGTTCGCTTCCGAAGACGATTGACATGTTGGCGATCTTCTCCGACTTGTTTGGGCTCTATCCCTTTGTGACAGAGAAGTATGGGCACTGCCAGTTTGGCTGGTGGGGTGGGATGGAGCATCAGACCATGACTTCTCTCGGCA